>OUNM010151336.1_pt1 | contig 30778 bp, 31 predicted proteins | sample 1769961 | NCBI WGS metagenome assembly OUNM01 (sample SAMEA3914820, study PRJEB12502) | metagenome | biome: forest; material: soil | place: USA | collected 2012-03-12 | depth 0.3 m | reverse complement strand
GACCGAGATAGTGCTTCATCTCGTCCTGCAAACCCTCAAGGTCCTTGCCGGGATAGTAGTAGCCCCCGGCGGCATAGACCCACGCCTTGTCGTCGTACTGGCCGCCGTTGTAGCGGTCGCTCAGCAGCTTCCAGAGCGGCACCCGCTTGGCCTTGGCGACGGCGTCCCAGATCGCCATGTCGATTACGCCGACCGCGACCGAGCGCTCGCCGTGGCCGCCCGGCTTCTCGTTGGCCATCATCGCCTTCCAGCACTTGGCCGGATCGAGCAGGCCCTCGCCATCGAGCAGGGAATCGGGCTTCGCCTCGGCCACGCGCTTGATGAACCGCTCGTTCAGCAACCCATGCTGGGCGTAGCGGCCGTTGGAATTGAAGCCGTAGCCGACCACCGGCTTGCCGTCGACCTTCACGTCGGTGACCACGGCCACGACCGAGGCGGTCATCTGGCTGAAGTCGATATAGGCGTTGGCGATGTTGGAGCGGATTGGCGAGACGATGTCGCGGATGGCAACGATGCGCATGGCTTTGTTCCTCAGGCGAAGACGAGACGTCGATTTTGCCGGATCAGCAGCCACCATATCACCGCGCCATTCAGCGCATTCCAGGCGATGCCGTTGATGAAGGCGGCGTGATAGGAGCCGGTGAGGTCGAATATCTTGCCGCCCATCCAGCCGCCCAGCGCCATGCCGACGATGGTGGCCGAGACCGCGATGCCCATGCGGGTGCCGGCTTCGCGGGGCGGGAAGTACTCGCGCACGATCACCCCGTAGCTCGGGATGATTCCGCCTTGCATGAGGCCGAACAACGCCGCGATGACATAGAGGGACACCAGCGAGTCTGACACGAGGTAGCCGCACAGGGCGATGCCCTGCAATGTCGAACTGAGCAGCACGGTCTTGACGCCGCCGATGCGGTCGGCGATCAGGCCGAAGGTGATGCGACTCACGACTCCGCACGCCGTCATGATCGACAGCATGTCCGAGCCGCGCGACGTGCCGTAGCCCAGGTCGACACAGTAGGCGACGATATGGACCTGCGGCATCGCCATGGCGACGCAACATCCGACACCGGCTATGGCAAGAAGCGTCTGCAGCGCGTTGGGGGACAGGCCTAGGCCACGAGGCGAGTGGGGCGCTGCTGCAGATGCGCCGCCCGCGGTCGCAGGCGAGCGCGCGCGGAGTGCAAAGCAGACCGGGATCATCGTCACGATGCAGATCGCGGCCACGATGAAATAGGTCGTGCGCCAATCATAATGGCGGTCGAGGGCGTCGATGATCTTGGGCCACGCCGCGCCGCCGATGTAGTTGCCCGAGGCGCAGATCGCCATCGCCAGGCCCCGGCGTTTGGCAAACCAGTGCGATGTGTCGGCGACGAGCGGCATGAAGCTCGCGGCCGAGCCGACGCCGATCAGCAGGCCCTGGATCAGGGCGAAGAGCCACAGGCTGTCGGCCATTCCAGCGAGCGCATGTCCGCCGGCCACGAGACAGGCGGCAAAGAGCATCGTGTAGAACGCGCCGTATTTGTCGATCAGACGACCGAGCAGGATCGAGCCCACGCCGAAGCCCAGCATGGTGGTCGTGTAGGAGAAGGAGACCTCGGCGCGCGTCGCATGGAATTCGGACTGCACGGCGGGAAACACCACGACGACGCCCCACAGGCCGACGGCGCCCAAGGCGCTCAGCGTCACGCTGGCGACAAGGCGCGCCCAGGCGTAACGCGAATCGACGGCATGCATGATCAGCCGCCGATAGCGCCTTGCGTGTTCACATGGAGCGCGTAGAGCGAGTGGCTGGCGGCCATGAACAGGCGGTTGCGGTAGCGCCCGCCGAAGCAGACGTTGGCGCAGCGCTCGGGCAGGTCGATATGGCCGATCGGCTTGCCCTCGGCATTGAACACGCGCACGCCGTCGAGCTCGGCCGAGCCCATGCCCCAGCCGCACCACAGGTTGCCATGGATGTCGACGCGGAAGCCGTCGGGCGAGCCGCCCGGGCCGGCATCAATCAGCACCTTGCCCTTGCCGAGCTTGCCACCGTCGAGCACGTCGTACGACACGATCGTGCGATGCGGTTCGGCGCGCGAGGCCACGACATAGAGCTTCTTCTCGTCGGGCGAGAAGGCGAGGCCATTCGGGCCCGGCACGTCGTCGACCAGCATGGTGAGCTTCTTCGTCTGCGGATCGAGGCGATAGACCGCCGGCGTGTTCTGGCTCTCTTCCTTGTGGCCTTCGTAGTAGCCCAGGATGCCGAAGGTCGGATCGGTAAACCACACTGTCCCATCGCTCTTCACGACGACGTCGTTGGGCGAGTTCAGCGGCTTGCCGTTGTAGTTGTCGGCCAGGACGGTGATCGAGCCGTCATATTCGGTGCGCACGACGCGGCGTGCATCGTGCTCGCAGCCGACCAGGCGGCCCTGGCGGTCGCGAGTGTGGCCGTTGGCGTTGTTCGAGGGCTTGCGGAAAACCGAGACGACGCCCGTCTCCTCGTCCCAGCGCAGGATGCGGTTGTTCGGGATGTCGCTCCACAGAAGGTAGCGTCCGTCCCCGAAATAGACCGGTCCTTCCGACCAGCGGCAGCCGGTGTACAGCCGTTCGACCGACGCCAGCGGCAGGCGGTACTGGTTGAACGACGGATCGAGCACGCGCACCGCCGGATCGGGATAGCGCTCGTTCGGTTGCCACATCTTCGTTTCCTCTCGTAGATCCCAGTTCGTTGCGCCGATCCTACTGGAAGGCGACCTTGCGGAACACCTCGACGAAGCGTTCGACGTCCTGCTCGTCGTTGTAGACGTGCGGGCTGATGCGCAACCGGCCGAGCCGCGGTGCGGCATAGACGTTCTCGGCCGCCAGTCTCTTCGGCAGATCGGGCGCCATGCCCTTGGGGAAGGCCACGCACAGGATGTGGGGCGCGCGCAGCTTCGGATCGAGCAGGCGGACATCGAGGTTGGCCAGGCCGTCGGCCAGCTTGCCGGTCAGCATCGAGAGCCGCTCGACGACGGCCGCGTTGCCCCACCTGGCCATCATCTCCATGCCGATCGCCGCCATCTCCATCGACACGAAGTGATCGCGCTCACCCATGTCGTAGCGCCGCGCATCGTCGCGATAGGAGACGTCGCGGAAATAGATCGTATCCTCGGCCGACACGCCCTTGCGGCCGATCGAGGTCTGCTCGAGCGGCACGCCGCTTTGGTGGCGCTTGGCGACATACATGAAGGCGCGGCCGTAAGGACCGAGCGTCCACTTGTAGGTCGGGAAGATCAGGAAATCCGGATCGAGTGTCTTGACGTCGATCTTGCGCACGCCGGCGTCGTGCGTGGCGTCGACCAGGAACATGGCTCCCGCTTTCCGGACGGCGAACGCGATCCGCGAAAGATCGAGGGCGCCGCCGTCGGACCAGTGCACCGAGGCGATTGAGACGAGGGCGACCGGCGCGGCACCCGGCCGCTCGATGGCCTCGAGCACGGCAGAGGTCCAGTCGCCGTCGGTGGGTTGTTTCACGGTGTCAACGGCGAAGCCGCCGGCGCGCGCGCGGTCGACCCATTCAAGCACGGGGGAGGTGTGGTCGTTCTCGAGCACGATCACGCGGCTGCCGCGCGGGATCTTGAGGATTTTGCCGGCGGTCGCCACGCCATAACCCACAGAAGAGATAAGGGTAACGTCGGCCGGATCGGCACCGATCAGGGCGGCGGCGGCGCTGCGCGCGCGTTCGTTCTGGTCGGTGGCGAAATCGCCGCTCAGTTTCCACGGCTGGCCCTTGCGGTTCATCGCGGCCCGACCGGCCTCCTGGGTGGCCAGCGGCATGGGCCCCCAGCCGGCGGCGTTCATGTAGCAGACGTCGCGCGGCATATCGAAAAGAGCTCGTTGGCTCGGCAGCATGATGGTTTTCCCTCGTGGTTCGGCGGCACGTTAACACGCGTCGCGTCAATTTTTTCCGCACCCTGCATGAGAAGCTCTCTTGGTTGATTACCTCCCGTGTAATTGAGGGAGGCGGCACCCGAGACCATGTTTGCCCGGCCACCGCGTCAGGAGGGCCCCGCATGAGCTTCCAGTCCCGAAACGGCACAACCCCGCAGAATCTCTATCTCACCGCTGCTGAGCCGCGGGCATCCTTTGGCCGCCGCATCGTGCTCACCTTCGCCGTGTGGCGGCAGAGGGTGGAGATGCGCCGTCGTCTGGCGGAAATGGACTCTCGCAGCCTGCGCGAACTCGGCATTTCGCCCGCTGCCGCAGCCTATGAATCGGGCAAGGCGTTCTGGAAAAGGCTGGGCTGTCTCCGTTGATGCGGCAATAGGCCGGTAGGGAACCCTTGGGCTCCTCAAGCGTTATAAGAACGCGCGGATGCGCTTGTGCATCTGTTCGGGGTTTAGCGGAACGCAAAGGGGCCAAGAATGACACCGCCGGATCTCGACCGGACCGTCGCGCTGTTCCTCGATGTCGACGGCACGCTCGTCGATATTGCGGCGACTCCGGAAGCGGTCGTGGTGGCGCCGGGACTTCCGGACCTGCTCATCCGACTCCAGCAGCAGTTGCAGGGCGCGGTGGCAATCATCAGCGGCCGGCCGATCATTCAGATCGACGAATTGCTTCATCCTTTTTCGGGAAGTGCGGCGGGCGAGCACGGCGTCGCCATTCGCTACGGCGATGGCACCAGCGAGGAAGCCGTGGCGGGCCTTGCCGTGCCTGAGGAATGGCGCACGGCCCTGGGCACCGCGGCGACGCATTGGCCGGGCGTGCGAGTCGAGCCGAAGCCGCACGGCGTCACCGTGCACTATCGTCTGGCGCCGGATCGCGGCAACGAGGTCTGGCGCCTGGTGCGCGGGTTGGTACCGGAGGATCATCCGCGGTTTCGTCTTCTGCCGGCGCGCGAGGCGGTCGAGATCGGCCTGCGCGCGGCATCGAAGGGGCAGGCGGTCGAACGTCTGATGAAACAGGCCGCTTTCCACGGCCGCAAGCCGATCTATGTCGGCGACGACTTCACCGACGAAGCGGGCATCAGCGCCGCCCAGGAACTGGGCGGCATCGGCTTGCGCGTGGGCGAGGCCTTCGGCGGCGAGCCCGCGCGCGTGCGCGCCTGGCTGAAGCGCGGCTCCGAACAGATCGCGGGCCGCCTCGAGTCAGACACCATCCCGACAGGAGCATCGCCGTGAGTACCCTCAATCTAGGCGTCGTCGGCAACTGTGCGATTGCCAGCCTGATAGATCGCACCGGCCGTCACGTCTGGCACGGGCTGGAGCGACTCGATGGCGACCCGGTGTTCAATGCACTGCTGGGCGGTGACGATCCCAAGGACGGCTTCATGGAAGCCGTGGTCGCGGGCGCCAAGGATGGCAAGCAACGCTATCTGCCCAACACCGCGATCCTCGAGACGGTGGTCGAGGGTGCGGGCGGGACGATGCGCATCATCGACTTCGCACCGCGCTTCCGCCGTTTCGGCCGCAACTTCCGCCCGCCCATGCTGGTGCGGCGGATCGAACCGGTCGACGGGCGGCCGCGGGTCACGCTGCGCGTGCGGCCGACCTTCAGCTACGGCGCGGTCAAGGCGCGGACCACGAGTGGCAGCAACCACATCCGCTATTTCAGCGAAGCCTCGGTGCTGCGTCTCACGACCGACGGCTCGATCACGGCGATCCTGCACGAGCAGGAATTCTCGCTCGATCGCCCGATCACCATATTGATCGGCGCCGACGAGACCGTGCCGGAGAATCCCGACACGCTCGCGCGCAGCTTTCTCGGCGAGACGATGTCGTACTGGCAGACCTGGGTGCGCGATCTCAACATCCCGTTCGACTGGCAGGCCGCGGTGATTCGCGCTGCGATCACGCTGAAGCTCTGCAGCTTCGAAGATACCGGGGCGGTGCTGGCCGCGCTCACGACGTCGGTGCCGGAAGCCGCGGCCACGGTGCGCAACTGGGACTACCGCTATTCATGGCTGCGCGATTCGTTCTTCACCGTGACCGCGCTCAATCGCCTGTCGGCGACCAAGACGATGGAAGGCTTCGTGCGCTTCATCGTCGACATCGTCGAGAACGGCAGCTCGCGCGGCGAGGCCGACAAGATCGCGCCGCTTTTTCCCATCGCGCCGGGCAACGACACCGGCGAGCGACTGATCGACACGCTGCCGGGTTATCGCGGGTACGGTCCTGTACGCATCGGTAACGCGGCCGTGAGCCAGGTCCAGAACGATACCTATGGGTCGATGGTGATGACTGCGGCGCAAATGTTCTGGGACGAACGCCTGCCGCGCCAGGGCGATATGGAGCTTTATCGCCAGCTTTGCGTGGTCGGGAACGAAGCCCACCGGGCGGCGTTGACGCCCGATGCAGGACTCTGGGAATATCGTGAGCGCGAGGAAGTCCATACCTTCTCGGCCTCGATGTGCTGGGCGGCCCAGCACAGGCTGGGTATGATCGCCCGCCGGGTCGGGGTCGACACCGAGGCGCGCGAGTGGCTGGGCCGCGCCGGGGTGTTGCGCCAGGAAGTCCTCAAGCGATCCACGACAAGCGAAGGCTGGCTGTCCGGCGTGCTCGATCGGGACATGGCCGACGCCTCGAGCCTGGTGCTCCCCGAGATCGGGCTGCTCGGCACCGACGACCCGCGCTTTCACGCCACGCTCGACATGGTGGACAAGAAGCTGATGCGCAACGGATTCATGATGCGCTACGTCGAGGCCGACGATTTCGGCAAGCCGTCGAACGCGTTCCTGCTCTGCACCTTTTGGTACATCGATGCGCTCGCGAGCGTCGGCCGGCGTGAGGAGGCGCTCGAGCTGTTCAACAACGTTCTCGGCCGGCGCAATCACGTCGGGCTCCTGTCCGAGGATCTCGACCCGACCACCGGCGAATTGTGGGGCAACTTCCCGCAGACCTATTCGCAGGTCGGTCTCATTCTGTCGGCCATGCGGCTGTCTCGCAGCTGGGAGGAGGGTCTGTGGCACGCCTCGTAGTTGTTTCCAATCGCGTCCCCATTCCCAAGTCGCGCGGCGCCACCGCCGGCGGCCTCGCCGTCGCCTTGCGCGATATCATGACGCCGGGCTCGATGTGGTTCGGCTGGAGCGGTCGGCTATCGAGCGATCCCTCGCCGCAGCCGGCGCTCGTGGAAGCACGCGGCGTCACCTATGCCACGGTCGACCTGCCGAGCGACGCCTACAAGGCCTTCTACGTCGGCTTCGCCAACGGCGTGCTGTGGCCGCTGCTGCATTTCCGCCTCGGCCTCATGCACTACAGCCGCAACGATTATCAGGGCTATCTCGCGGTCAATCGCAGTTACGCCGATTCGCTTGGCCTTGTGCTCGATCCGGGCGACACGGTATGGGCGCACGACTATCACCTGATCCCGTTCGGCCGCATGCTGCGTGAGCGCGGCTTTCGCGGGCCGACCGGCTTCTTCCTGCATGTTCCCTTCGTGCCGCCATCGATGATGGAGGCGGTGCCGGTCGGCCGCGAGCTGATCGAGGATCTCTGCGCCTACGACCTCGTGGGCTTCCAGACCGAGGAGCATGCGCGCGACTTCCGGGACTGCGCCGAGCGCATGGTCGGCGCCACGGTCGAGGACGAGTGGGTGAAGCTGAACGGCCATCTCACCCGCGTCTTCGTCGATCCGATCGGCATAGACGCCGAGGCCTTCGCGCGCGATGCCGAGCGCGCCGCGACCGACAAGCCGGTGCAGCGCATGGCCGGCAGCATCGTCGGCCGCGAGATCGCGATCGGTGTCGACCGCATGGATTATTCCAAGGGTCTGGCCAATCGGTTCCAGGCCTATGCGTCGCTGCTCGAGCGCTTCCCCGAGCATCATCGCAAGATCCATCTGCTGCAGATCTGCCCGCGCTCACGCGAGGAGGTCGACGAGTATCGCAAGCTGCGTGCCGAGCTCGACCGGCTGGCCGGCCGCATCAACGGCCGCTTCTCCGACTTCGACTGGACGCCGCTGCGCTACTCGACGCGTGCCGCGCCGCGCTCGACCCTGGCCGGTCTCTATCGGCTTGCTCGGATCGGCCTGGTCACGCCGCTGCGGGACGGCATGAATCTCGTGGCCAAGGAATATGTCGCCGCCCAGAACGACGCCGATCCCGGCGTGCTGGTGCTGTCGAAGTTCGCCGGCGCCGCCCAGGAGCTGACCGAGGCGCTGATCGTCAATCCGTTCGATCCCGATGCCATCGCCGATGCGATGCACCAGGCACTCACGATGCCGGCGCCCGAGCGCATCGAGCGGCACCTGGCACTGAAGGAAAAGGTCTACAAGACCACGGCGGCGGCTTACGCCCACAACTTCGTCGAAGCGCTGAGCGCGCGCTCCGTCGCCAAGGTGGCTGCCTAAGTCGCTACCACATGGTGGCCGCTGCGCGGCCGGCCCATTCGGCGTCGTAGGTCTTGCCGCCGACCTTTTCGTCGCTCAGCGCCGCCAGGATCTGGCCGGGAGTGGGCAGCGTCTTCGGATCGACATGTCGTGTGGGATTCCACAGCTCGGAGCGAATCAAGGCGCGGGCGCACTGGAAGTAGACGGTTTCCACTTCCACGACCATGACCGAGCGTGGCGCCTTCTCTTCGACCGCGAAGGACTCGAGCAGGTCCGGTGCGACGCCGAGATGCGCGCGGCCGTTGACCCGCAAGGTGTTGCCGATGCCCGGGATCAGGAACAGCAGGGCGACCCTCGGGTCGCACACGATGTTGCGCAGGGAATCGATGCGGTTGTTGCCGCGTCGGTCCGGCAGCATCAGCGTCTTTTCATCGTGGATGCGCACGAAGCCCGGCTTGTCGCCGCGCGGCGAGCAGTCGATCCCTTCCGGCCCGACCGTCGCCAGCGACACGAAAGGCGAGGCTTCGATGTAGGCGCGATAGTGCGGCGTGATCCAGGCTGCTTCCTTGACCACGGCCGCCGGCGCGGGCTGGCCATAAAGCTTCTCGAGCGCCTCGAGGTTCGTGACGATGTCGGACATGGTTTTCCTCAGGCTGCCCAGCGCGCGGGCGAGGTGCCCAGCGGCTCGGCGGGTTTGGCGTAGAACGGCGGGGTCTCGCTCAACTGCACGGCGGGCTTGAGGTGCCGCAGATGGCCCAACAAGCCGTCACTTTCCATCAGCATCCGGGCGAGGTCGGTCTCGGGCAGTTCGGTCAGGCCTTTCGAGGGATCGACCAGGCCGAGGCTTGCGAGCCAGTGCGCGACCTGGACGAGCGACACGCGCACCAGCCAGGAGCCGCCGTGCTCGACCCTGCGGGCGAGGCCCACCATGGCGCCGAGCGCGCCGAGATAGCCCGCGATGTAATCGAGCGCCTGCACCGGCAGGTTCCTGGGCTTCTCGAGCGAGCCTTGCGTGGCGGCAAGGCCGGTCACGTTCTGCACGATCGAGTCGAAGCCGCGGCGCTGCGACCACGGCCCTTCGTGGCCGTAGGCGCAGATGCTGACGCAGACGATGCCCGGCCGCAGCTCGGCCACCTGCTCGGGCGAGAAGCCGCGCGCGGCGAGCGTGCCGGGACGATAGCCCTGGGTGAAGACGTCGGCCTCGCGCAAGAGGCTCTTCATCGTCTCGACGCCCTTGGTCTCACGCAGATCGATCCAGGTGCAGCGCTTGCCGTGCCCGGTATCCATCAGGATCTCGTTTTGATAGGGCAGGTGAGGTGCCGCGACGTGCAACACGTCGGCGCCATTCTCCGCCAGCACGCGGCCGCTCGTGGGGCCGGCCAGCACGCGCGTGAGGTCGAAGGCGCGCACGCCGCTCAAGGGCCGGTCGCCTTTCGGGAGGGCCCGCGCGGGCGCCTCGCCGATCTTCACGATGTCGATCAGCGGCAGCTTCGCCACCGCCAGGCCGTGCGGATGGGCGTTCCATTCCTCGCGGCTGCGCGACAGGCCGCCGACGCAGCCGCCAGCCGCGATCGCGTCCTCGATCTCCTGTCCGTTCCACTTGGCCACGGCCTCGGCCAGCGCCTCACGCGTGGCTTCCTTGGCGCCTGTGATGCGCAGCGCGCCCTCGCGATGGTGCGGATGATTGGTGTGCAGGAACATCGTGCGGCCATCGCGTGTCGGGTAATGGCCGGCCAGGGGATCCCACGATACCGGCTTCTTGCCGTCCTTCAGCACGTAGGTGTTTGAGCGCAGTGACGCCGCGGCGGCATGACGATCGACCGTCACGGCCTGCGGTTTGCCCGTGCGCAGGCGCCACAGGTCGGATGCCGCGAGGCCCACGGCGCCCAACGCGGCGGAGCCCGCGCGCGCAATCCTCCACGGCGTGATGAACACCGGGTCTTCGCCGCCGGTCAGGGTCAGCGAATCGTCCTTGCGCTTCTTTCGGCCGAGCTGGCCCAGCACGTCGTAGGCAAGGCCCTTGGTCATTTGCCGCTCATGATCGCGGTCAACAGGGCCATCAGCACATCGGGGCAGGTGATGTGTGGATTATGACTGGCGTCGATCTCGTAGTATTTCCAGCCGGCCTCGCTCTTGGCGCGCTCGCCGAACTGGCGGAACACGTCGCCTGGCCCGTTCTTCCTTGCGTAGATGTAATGGCGCGGCGGCGGCGGCTCCGTCGACGAGAGCCTGATCTTCTCCTCGAAGGTCTTGATCGGCTGTGGCCGGCGGCGAGGCATGGCCCACGCCTGATCTTCCGGCGAGGTATCGGGCGGCATCGGATTGATCGGCAGCTTCCAGCCTTCGCCGTCCTTCGCGGCGCCCGCGCGCATGTTGCCTTCAGCCTTGGGGCCTACCAGGTCGAACAGGCTCTGGCCGTCCTTGGGGGCGAAAGCATCGATATAGACCACGCGGGCAATGCGGTTTCTGGCTTTGTCCGCGACGCCGGTCGCGACCATCCCGCCATACGAATGTCCCAGCAGGACCACGTCGCTCAGGTCCTCGAATTCCAGCACGTTCAGCACGTCCTGCACGTGGGTCGACAAATCGACCTCCGGCCGCGCCAAATGAGCGCGCTGCCCCAGGCCGGTATAGGTGGGCGAAAAGAACTCATGGCCAGCCGCGCGCAGCAGTGGCCGCATCTTTTTCCAGGCCCAGGCCGCCGACCAGGCGCCATGCGCCAGAACGATGTTTGCCATGTCGTCCGCCTCCCCGCTGGTTGCCGTCCCGGTCAGATGCTATTACGAAGCACTCGCAATGACCGACACCCCAACCTTAGCACTCGGCAGCGCACACGTGGGCTTCCGTGGGCGCATTTCAGCCCTCGATATGAGCCGTGCCGACGGGGCGGGCCTGCCCGCGGCCGAACTCGAGCGCCGCCTGCTCGAACTGGGCTTCGTCGAGGGCGCCGACGTCGAGTTGCTGCACCAGGGCCTGTTCGGCGGTGACCCGATCGCCGTCCGTGTCGCGGCGACCACCATTGCGCTGCGCCGGCGAGAGGCGATGGCGATCGTTGTCACCGCGCAATGAATGCCGGGATCGATCTCGCGCCGACCCTGGCGCCGACAGTCGCTCTCGTCGGCAATCCCAATTGCGGCAAGACGGCGCTGTTCAATGCGCTGACCGGCAGCCGCCAGAAGGTCGCGAACTATCCGGGCGTCACGGTCGAGAAGAAGATCGGCCGCCTGTCGACGCCGGGCGGCCGGTCGATCCAGCTGGTCGACCTGCCGGGCACCTACTCCTTGCGCGCGCGCTCGCCCGACGAGGAGATCACGCGCGACGCCGTGCTGGGCAGACTGAAGACAGAAACGGCGCCCGACCTGATCGTCTGTGTCGGCGACGCCTCCAACCTGCGCCTTGCGCTGCGCCTTGCACTGGAACTCAAGCATGTCGGGCGGCCGGTCGTGCTGGCGCTCAACATGATGGACATCGCCAGGAAGCGCGGCATCGAGATCGACATGCAGAGGCTCACGGCCGAACTCGGCGTGCCGGTCGTGAGCTCGGTGGCCGTACGGCGTGGCGGCACCGACGCGCTTCTGTCAGAGCTCGACCGGATTTTGGCGCATCTTCCCACAGTTTCGGCCGCCGACTGGAAAGCGCCTGGCGCCGGCGAAATCCGCAGCGCCCAGAGCGAGGCCGACCGTGTGCTGCGGGCGGCCGTGCGCGCGCCCGGCACGCCCGACGGGCCGACGACGCGCGCCGATGCGATCGTGCTGCACCCGGTCGCCGGCATCGTGATCCTGCTCGCCATCCTCTTCGTGATGTTCCAGGCGGTGTTCGCCTGGGCCAAGCCGCTGATGGAGGTGATCTCCGACGCCTTCACCTTCGTCGGCGCCTTCGTCGGCACCTTGCCGCTGCCCGATCTGCTGCGCTCCTTCCTGAAGGACGGCGTGATAGCGGGCGTCGGCAGCGTGATCGTCTTCCTGCCGCAGATCGTGATCCTGTTCTTCTTCATCCTGCTGCTCGAAGACCTGGGCTACATGGCGCGCGCGGCCTTCCTGATGGACAAGATCATGGGCGGTGCGGGGCTGCATGGGCGCGCCTTCATCCCGCTGCTGTCGTCCTTCGCCTGCGCCATTCCCGGCATCATGGCCACGCGCGTGATCGACGACCGGCGCGACCGCCTGACCACGATCCTGGTGGCGCCGCTGATGACCTGCTCGGCGCGCATCCCGGTCTATACCCTGATCATCTCCGCCTTCATTCCCGACCGCGAGGTATGGGGATTCGTCGGCCTGCAGGGGCTGGTGATGTTCGGCCTCTATGCGGCGGGCATCATCGGCGCGCTCACCGTGTCTTTCGTGATGAAGCGCCTGCTGTGGCGCACGACGGCCGGTGAGCCCTTCATGCTCGAGCTGCCTGACTACAAGATCCCGCAGGCCAAGAGCCTGGCGCTCGGCGTCTGGGCGCGCGCGACGGCATTTCTGAAGCGCGCGGGCACGACCATCCTGTCGATGATGATCCTGATCTGGCTGCTGGCCTCGTTCCCCGAGGCGCCGGCCGGCGCCACCGATCCTGCGATCAACTACAGCCTGGCCGCGATGATCGGCCACTTCATCGAACCGGTCACCATGCCGCTGGGCTTCAACTGGCAGATCAACGTCGCGCTGATCCCCGGCATGGCCGCGCGCGAGGTCGCGGTCGGTGCGTTGGGCACGATCTACGCGATCGACGGTGGCGCCGAGGCCTCGCAGCAGATCGGCCAGGCGCTCGCCGGCCAATGGAGTCTCGCCACCGCGCTGGCGCTGCTGGCCTGGTACGTGTTCGCGCCGCAATGCGCTTCCACGCTCGCCGTCATCCGGCGCGAGACTGGCGGCTGGAAGTGGATGTGGGTCACCTTCGGCTACATGCTGGCGCTCGCCTATGCCGCGGCGCTGATCGTCTATCAGGTCGCGGCCGCACTGGGAGCTGGATGACGTCTCGCAATTTCCACCTCCAGCCAGTCCGGTGCCTCAACGGCTGCTCTCTCCGTCCCATGGACGAACAGACTGTCCAGCCGCGCCAAAGCAACGGACTCCGTGCCGATTGTGCAGATCAGGCGATCTGACAGAGCAACGATAACGCGAATATTCCCGCGATCGATGCTTGTGCCGGCGGTACGGTGTCGACGCACGGAATGAGAGTAGCGCGTTCGCCTGGTCATGACGTTCAGGTCGGCGATTGGCCCGTCGATGAGAGACGCGCGATAGGGAATCTCGCCAGAAAAGGAAAACGGTTCGTCCGATCGCCGAAGGGCAGTGCGCTCGTCCTTGTCGTCGAGAGCGATGCCTTGGCCGTCGGTAACGATCATTGTTCGATCGACTTCCGGGAATAGGGAGAAAGAGCCAGAAGTGGCCACCGCTGCGAGGCTTATTCGCCAATCGAATGTGTCGATGGTCGCGGAAACCGGAAATTTGAGGACTTCTCTCGTCGTGCCTCCACCGTTCTTCCAGGGCATCGACGGCAAAGAATCGGCGGGGATGAGCTTCCAAACCATGCGAGCCAGAGCTTAATGGCTTAGATCATAGAGCGCGATTGGCCGGCGCCCTTCCTCGGGCGGCGTCGATCGCCATAGCGCATTGTCGACCGGCGTGCCGTTCTCGCGTACCCAGCGGGTGAATTCGCCCGCTCGGGTGCGGCCGCCGTACAGCAGCACGTAGCGGACCTCGCCGCGCCGGACCATCTCCGCGAAAGTGTCGAGCGACAGGATCGGATCGCCGCCGGTGTAGCCGCCGAAGGCGAGCGCGGGTTGTCCGGTATGGACGATCAGCGGCGCCACGAGCTGCGTGGTGGGCGCAGCAACGAGGAAGCGCGCCTCGCCGCGATTGCCCGTCAGGAAGGCGAGCAGCTTGGGGTCGTCGCTGAGCGCTGCATAGTTGCGCGAGAGCAGTGGGCCGCGCCCGTCGTTGAGGCCGAGCCAGCGGCCGAAGCTGGCCGAGGGCAGGATGTGATTGCCTGCCATGAAGATCGGGCTGAGCGCCCAGGCGAGCGGCAGGATCAGCAGCGCAAAGCCGCCGATCGCGGCCGGCGGCCGCTTTGCGCGCCACAGCGTGCCGGCGGCGGCCAGCACCGCGACAACGGGAAAGCCGATCCAGATCGTCCAGCCGAGCGACGCAGCAGCGATGTAGATCTGCCAGAGCCCGCAGGTGGCGAGGCCGAGGGCCAGCGCATGGGGTCCACGCCGCCACAGCAGGACGCAGCCGATGCCTGCGAGGGCGGCAAGCGGCGGGCCGAGCGTTGCCAGGTAATAGGCGTGGAAGATGCCGCCTGCCGCGCTGAAGACGATACCGTAGGTGAGCGCCCACAGGCTCCACAGCGCGAGCGAGGCCTGCATCAGGTCGCGGCGGCGGCGTAAGCCGAGCGCGAGAACGAGGCCCAGCACCGTGAGCGGCAACGTCCAGGCGAACTGGCTGGCAAGCGTCGGCGCGGCCAGCCGCAGCGGTCCCACCGACACCGAGTCGAAGGCCTCGAAGCGCGAAGCAGTCGTGGCTTTGACCGGCGTCGGTTCGGGGCGCGGCGGGCGGTTGCGCACGAAGCGCTCGAGCCCATTATGGACGACGATCAACTCCAGCATGGAGTTGCCCTTGGTGCTGCCGGCGAAGGGGCGGTTGGCGGCGCCTGTCAGGTCGAAGGCGACCGCCCAGCTGAGACTGACGATCACCAACGTCGCGCCGGCGGCCGCCATCCAGCCGAGGCGGCGGCGCCAGTCGAGCGTGCCCGAGAGCCACCACCCGGCGAGCAGGGCGGGGCCGCAGATCAGCGCCGCCAGCATCTTGGTGTTGAAGGCCACGCCCAGCACGGCCATCGCGATCACCAGCGACAGGCCGCGGCCGCGCAAGGCCGCCCAGGCCGCCAACAGCAGGAACAAGACCAGCCAGGAGTCGGTGTTGTTGCTGCGGTCGATGGCGATGGAGATCGGCGTGATTGCCAGCAAGAAGGCTGCAATCAGCGCGGCTGTCGGTCCGAACGGCCGATGCACCAGCCGGTACAGGACCGCGACCGAGGCGACGCCCGCCAGCATCTGCGGCAAATGGATCGACCAGCCGCTGAAGCCCAGCACCGAGGCGAAGGCGGCCTGGATCCAGAAGGCGACCGGGGGCTTGTCGAGCGAGAGGACGCCGGCCGGATCGAAGGCGTTGTAGAAGAAGAGACGGCCGCCTTGCAGCATGCTGCGCACGCCCGCGGCGTAATATTCGGTGCCGAAGCCTGTCGCCTCGATGCGCCAGAAGCGCAGCACGGCTGCAAGCGCCAGCACGCCCAGAAGGGCTGCTCTCTCGAATCGCTGTCGGGTCCAGAAAGCCGTCATTTCCCCACAGGTCTTACGCGGGGACGGGGCGGATCATCCCGCATCTTCAGCTGGGAATAGGCCCTTTAAAGACGAAGAAGGCGCCGCCGAAGATCAGGGCGAAGCCCACGGCATGGTTCAGGGTGACACGCTCGCCGAGATAGAAGACCGAGAAGAAGGCGAACACGACGAGCGTGATCACCTCCTGCATGGTCTTGAGCTCGGCGGCGTTATAGACGGTGTGCCCCCAGCGGTTGGCCGGCACGGCCAGGCAATATTCGAAGAAGGCGATGCCCCAGCTGGCCACGATCACCAGCCACAGCGGCCGGTCGGTGAACTTGAGGTGCCCGTACCAGGCGAACGTCATGAAGACGTTGGAGACCAGAAGCAGTGCAACGGGCGCGATGGACGGGGGCAGCCAGGACATTCGTCTACTCCGGTTTGATGCCGAGCTTCTTGATCAGCGGCACGGCGGTCTTGTCTTCCTTGTCGAGCATCGCCGCCAGTTCCTCCGGCGTGCTGGGCTTGGCTTCGGCGGTGAGGTCGGCGAAGCGCTTGATCGTGACCGGATCGGTCAGCACCTTCACCATGGCGTCGTGCAGCTTCTTCAGCACCTCGGGCGGCATCTTGGCCGGCCCGAACAGGCCGGTGTAGGTCGAATAGGTGAAGTCCTTCAGCTCGGGAATGCCGGCCTCCTTAACGGTCGGCACGTTGGGCAGTTCCGTCATGCGCGCGTCTGACGTGACGGCGATCGGTCGCAGCTTGCCGCCCCTTATGTGGCCGATCGCGCTGTTGAGCTGGTCGACCTGGGCCATGATCTGGCCGCCGATCGCGTCGATCGAGGCGCCGCCGCTGCCCTTGTAGTGCACGATCGTGAACTTCGCCTTGGTGGCGTCGCTCAGCAGCTCGATCACGATGTGATTGGTGGTGCCGACGCCTGAATCGCCGATGGTGAGCTTGCCGGGCGTCTCGCGGCCGATCTTGATCAGGTCGGCCAGCGTCTTGATCGGTGAGTCTGGGGGCACGACGATCACCGCCGGCACCGCCTGGATGTGGCTGATCGGCTGGAAGGCCGTCTTCCAGTCGTAGGGCGCGTTGCCGTAGATCGCGGGCACGTCGACCATCGAATTGGCCGAGACCAGCAAGTTGTAGCCGTCCGGCGCCGAGCGTGCGACCGAGTCGGCGCCGATCATGCCCGAGGCACCGGCCTTGTTCTCGACCACGACAGTGACGCCCAGCACGTCTTTCAACTTGTCGGCGATGATGCGCGCCGTGACGTCGATGTTGCCGCCCGGCGCGTAAGGCGCCTGGATCTTGATCGGCCGATCGGGGAACTCCGCGGCGGCGGGACTCGTGAGCGCGGCGGCCGCCAGCAGTCCGAGCAGAAGTGTCCTGGTGTTCATTGTCTTTCCTCCCTTTTTATTCTTTTTACAGAGCCGGCGGCCGATGCTGCGCCCACGGCCGCGCGCGTTCGAGCAATGCGCCGAGGCGAAACACGTCGTTGTCGCAGCCCCACTTGCCCACGATCTGGACAGAGGTCGGCATCCTGTCGTCACCGAAGCCTGAGGGCACGGCGAGCGCGGGATGGCCGGTCAGGTTGAACGGGTACTGATACGATGTCCAACCCTGGCGCGTGATGCCGCACTTGTGGCCGTCGATGATCACCTCGTCGTTGGCCGCGTCGTGCGTGACGTCGAGCGCGGTGCGCGCATTGGTCGGCGTCACGATGAAGTCGTAGCGATCGAACAGCGTCTGGATCTTTCGGAACAGCGCGCCCCGCGCAAACTGCGCGGTGCGGAAGTCGGCCAGGGTGAACTTGGCGCCGCGCTCCATGAACGCAAGCGTCACCGGGTCCATCTGGTTCTGGAACTTCGGCAGATACTGCGCGCAGAACACCGCGAAGTTGGCCTGGTAGAGCACGCGGCCCTCGTACTCGATCCAGTCGATCTTCTCGGTGACCTCCTCGACCTCCGCGCCCATTGCCGCCCACGAGTCGAGCGAGGCCCGCGTGTTGCGGCGCACGTCGCCCGCCAGACGCGGATTGGCGCAGAGTTCGATGTAGCCGATGCGCACGCCCGACAGGTCTTCGCCTGCGAGCTTGGGCGAGACCGGATGCTGGACCGCGCTGCCCAGGGTCCACGGATCCTTATTGCTGGCGCCGACCAGGGTCGAGTGCATGACCGCGGCGTCGGTGATCGTGCGCGTGAGCGGTCCGGCATAGACATTGTTGCCGAACGCATCGCGCGTGGTGTCGTAGGGCACCGCGCCCAGGGTCGGCTTGTGGCCGACGAGGCCCGAGCAGGAGGCCGGCCCGCGCACCGAGCCCGCACCGTCGGTGCCGAGGCCCAGCGGTGCGAGGCCCGCGGCCACCGCGGAGGCCGCGCCGCCGCTCGAGCCGCCCGGCGTGCGCTCGAGGTTCCAGGGATTGCGGGTCACGCCAAACGACGGCCCGTCGGTCAGGCCCTTCACGCCGAACTCGGGCGTCGAGGATTTGGCGAACACGACCGTTCCCGCCGCGCGCATGCGCTTGACCAGGATGTCGTCGGCCGGGGCCGGCGGATTGTCGGCGAAGATCCCCGAGCCGTGCCGCGTCGGGACGTCCTTCACGTCGACCAGGTCCTTGATGCTGACCGGCACGCCGTGCAGCGGCGCCAGCGCATCGCCACGCATCACGGCCTCCTCGGCCTTCTTCGCGTCGCGTCTTGCCTCTTCCGCCATCACCACGCGGAAGCAGTTGAGTTTGGGATTGGCTTTATCGGAGGCCTTCAGGATCGCGTCGAGATACTCGACGGGCGACAGCTTCTTGGCGCGGATCAAAGCGGCGGCTTTCACGGCAGGCGTGAACAAGAGATCGGTACTCATGCCGGCACCTTAGCCCAACCTCGACAGGATAGGCACGCTGCGCTACTTCCGCCTGCCGATGTTCACCATTCCCGTCCTGGCCGCCCTGGCCGCCATTGCCATCGTGACGTCGTTCATCTCGGGCATCTTCGGCATGGCGGGCGGCATGGTGCTGATCGGCTTCCTGCTGCTGATGCTGCCGGTGCCGGTCGCCATGGTGTTCCACGGCGTGATCCAGATCGCGGCCAATGGCTGGCGCTCGTGGCTGTGGCGCCAGCACATCAACTGGAAGGTAGTGCTGCAATTTGGCGCGGGCACGGGCTGCGCGCTGGTCGTCTTCTCCTTCTTCAGCTTCGTGCCGCCCAAGCCGTTGGTGCTGATCACCGTGGGCATCATCCCGTTCATCGCGCTCTCCGTGCCGCAGCGATTCGCCCCCAACATCGAGCGGCACGGCCAGGCCTTCTTCGCCGGCCTGATCGGCGGCGCCGTCCAGCTCGTCGCCGGCGTCACCGGCCCGCTGCTCGACATCTTCTACGTGCGCTCGGGCATGACACGGCAGGTCAATGTCGCGACCAAGGCCGCCGCCATGGTGCTGGGCCACGTCAGCAAGGTCGCCTACTTCGGCCTGATGATCGCCAACCCCGCCGGCCGCGACGTCGAGCAATGGATCGTCATGGCCTTCGCCGCCGCCTGCGCCGTCTTCGGGACGACCCTGTCGCGCCGGCTGTTGGACAAGATGTCCGACAAGCAGTTCTACTACTGGACACGGCGGGTGATCCTGGCCCTGGGTGCGGTGTACGTCGTCCAGGGCGTCTGGCAGATGGCAGCAAGATGAGCGAACAGACCGTGAAGGAACAGGTGAGGGCGCTGCTCGACAGCCTGCCCGATGATTGCACGTTTGCCGACGTGCAGCGCGCGATCGCCGTGCTGATGTGGCCGAAGACAGGCGACGGCAGCCTGAAGCCGCCGGAACGTCTTTCGCCGGACGAGGTGAAGCGCCGCCTGCGCGACTGGCTGAAATCGGAGAACGAAAAATGAAGGACCGTGTCTCGATCGACCTCAAGGGCGGCGTGGCCGACGTCCGCCTGATCCGCGCCGACAAGATGAACGCGCTCGATCCGGCGATGTTCGAGGGCATCATCGAGGCGGGTGCCGAGCTCGCGAAGATGAAGGGCCTGCGCTGCGTGGTTTTGTCGGGCGAGGGCAAGGCCTTTTGCGCCGGCCTCGACATGGCAAGCTTCGCCGCGATGAACAAGGACGGCGTGCCGGGGGCACGCGATCTCACGGCCCGCACACACGGCATCGCCAATCGCCCGCAGCAGTGCGCCTGGCTGTGGCGCGCGCTGCCGGTGCCGGTGATCGCCGCGGTCCATGGCGTGGCCTTCGGCGGCGGCTTCCAGATCGCCTTGGGCGCCGACATGCGCTACGCCACGGCCGATGCGCGATTTTCGGTGATGGAGATCAAGTGGGGCCTCGTGCCCGACCTTGCCGGCACGCAGCTGATGCGGCACCTGGCGCGCGAGGACGTCGTGCGCGAGCTCACCTACACCGGCCGCATCTTCGACGGCACCGAGGCGAAGGAATACGGCTTCGTCACGCGCGTGGTCGACGATCCGCGTGCGGCGGCGCTGGAGACGGCGAAGGAAATCGCGGGCAAGAGCCCCGACGCGATCCGCGCGAACAAGCGGCTGCTGAACGATGCCGTGGCGGTCGATGCCGCCGCCGGCCTGATGGCCGAATCGGTCGAGCAGCAGAAACTGATCGGCTCGCCCAACCAGATCGAGGCGATCATGTCGAACCTGCAGAAGCGGGCGGCGAACTTCAAAGACTAGCGACACACGGAAAGCGGTTGAACCAATGTTGTCATTCCGAGCGAGGACGATTCCATGAACCGCAATCACCAGTGGCTCTACGCCAGGCAGGCGGCAGCCAAGCACGCGATACGGGTGTCGTAAATGCTGGTTCTGTACGCTCATCCATTCTCCTCCTACGTCCAGAAGGTCACGATCGCGCTCTACGAGACCGGTACGCCGTTCGAATGGCGCAAGCTCGAAGGCCCGGAAGGCTTCGACGATCTCAAGCGACTGTGGCCGATCGGCCTGATGCCGGTGCTGGTCGACGGCGACGCGACGGTGATCGAATCGAGCATCATCATCGAGCACGTCGCCCCGCGGCTGGTCCCGTCGCTCGACGTCCGCTTCCTCGACCGCTTCTTCGACAACTACGTGATGGCGCCCATGCAGAAGATCGTGGGCGACGTCCTGCGGCCTGAGGGCGAGCGCGATCCGCGCGGGGTGGCCGATGCCAAGGCACGACTCGACGTCTCTTATGGTTGGCTCGACGACAGGCTGAAGGGCCGGCAATGGGCAACCGGCGACGACTTCACGATGGCCGATTGCGCTGCCGCGCCGTCGCTGTTCTTTGCCGACTGGGTCCACCCGATCGACGAGCGCTTCGCCACGACCCGTGCCTACCGGGCGCGGCTGCTGAAGCGCCCATCGGTTGCGCGGGCCGTCGACGAGGCGAGGCCTTATCGCAACTTTTTCCCGCCGGGTGCGCCCGACCGCGACTAGTTACCGGAAGTAACGCTTTTAAATACGGAAGAAAAAACGTTACTAAAAGTTACCGCCAGATTGGCGGGAAAGTAGCGGACGTTTCTGGCTGCCCGGCACTGCCTGCAGTATTGCGGAAAACGCATAAAATAGCAAGCGATATTTTCTAACGTCACGCTGAGGAAGTCTGAATCGCGGCCGCCGCGAGCGGCTTCTATCGTCGCGGCATGAGCCAGTACCGCCTTCATTACTTTCCCGAGTCAGGCAATAGCTACAAGCTGGCGTTGATGCTCACGCTCTGCGGCCAGACCTTCGAGCCGGTCTGGACCGACTTCGGCGGCGGCGTCACGCGCACGCCGCAGTGGCGCGCCACGGTGAACGCGATGGGCGAGATCCCGGTCCTCGAGGACGGGCCCGAGAAACTGACGCAGACGGCGCCGATCCTGCTGAAGCTCGCCGAGCGCTACGGCCGCTTCGGCGAGACCAGCGAGCGGGAGCGCTTCGAGATCCTGCGCTGGCTATTCTGGGACAATCACAAGCTGACCGGCTATGTCGCGACCTATCGCTACAATCGCGCCTTCACCCCGTCGGCCAATCCCGTCGAGCTGGCCTTCATGAAGCGCCGCATCGACGACTATCTCGGCATCCTCGACACTCATCTGAGGCAGCATCCCTTTGCCATCGGCGACCGGCCGACCATCGCCGACATCTCGATGATGGCGTATCTGTCGTTTCCCCAGAACGAGGCGGGCTTCGATCTGCCGGTGAGTCATCCCGATCGCCGCCTGGCTGGGTCGCATGGCGGCGCTACCGGGATGGCAGCAGCCCTACGACCTGCTGCCGGGCAAACATATGCGCTGCTACGTCTGACTACTTGCCGCTGAACACCGGCTTGCGCTTCTCGACGAAGGCGGTGACCGCCTCCTTGTGATCGGCGGTGCGCGAGCATTGCGTCAGCCGCTCGGCCTCGCGATGCATCGCGGTCGGGTAGTCGATGCCGAGCGCGTCGTCGAGATTGTCCTTCATGTGGCGGAAGGCGATGCGCGGGCCGGCGGCCAGCGACTTGGCCAGCGCGAACGCCTCGTCCTGCAGCTTGGCGTCGTCGACGACACGATTGACCAGGCCGATGCGCTCGCAGCGCTCGGCATCGACGCGCTCGGCGGTCAGCATCAGTTCGCGCGCCCGCATCGCGCCCACCGTGCGGGTCAGCAGCCAGGACATGCCGTAGTCGCCCGACAGGCCGATGCGCGCATAGCCGGTCGCGGCGAAGGCCGACCGGGCCGCGATTCGCATGTCGCAGGCCAGCGCGATCGCCAGGCCCGCACCCGCGGCCGCGCCGGGAAGGGCCGCGATCGTGGGCTTGCGCACGGCGAACAGCGCGCCGGTCAGGTTCGACTGGCGCCAGCGCAGGTCCGACAGGCGCTCCTCGAAGGTCATCTGGCCGCGCGGGCCGCGGCCGCCCATGCCCTTCACGTCGCCGCCGCTGCAGAAGGCGGTGCCCGCGCCGGTGATCAGCAGCGCGCCGACGCTGTCGTCCGCAGCGCGCTCCTTGATCTGCGTGCGCAGCGCTGCCGTCAGGTCGGGCGACATCGCATTGCGCGCCTCGGGACGGTTCAGGGTGATCAGGGCGACGCCGTCTTTGACGACGCACAAAAGTTCATTTGTACCGGTGTCGATTTCCATGGGACCCTCTTTGGCCATGACATTCCCGGTCACCGAACACACCGTCAAGACCGCCCGCCACACGACGGGCTATCTCGCCTGCGGAGCGGAAAAGGCGCCGCTCTTGATCTTCGTGCACGGCTGGCCCGAGCTCTCGCTCTCGTGGCGGCACCAGCTGCCGGCGTTTGCAGCACTCGGCTTCCGCTCAGTCGCGCCCGACATGCGCGGCTACGGACGGTCGAACACCTACACGCGGTACGAGGACTTCGCGCAGGAAGAGATCGTGACCGACATGCTCGAGCTGCTCGAATCGCTCGGCCGCGACAAGGCGGTGTGGATCGGCCACGACTGGGGCAGTCCCGTGGTGTGGAACATGGCGGCGCATCATCCGGAGAAGACGGTGGGCGTGGCGAGCCTCTGCGTGCCCTACATCAACGGCTTCACCCTGGAACAGCGGCTGCCGCTGATCGATCGCACGATCTATCCCGAGGCCGAGTATCCGGTGGGCCAGTGGGACTACCAGTATTTCTACGCCGAAAATTTCGAGAAGGCGCACAAGGACTTCGAGGCGGATATCCGCCGCGTGGTGAAGACGCTGTTCCGCAAGGGCCACCCCGACGGTGTCGGCAAGCCCGCCTTCACGGCGACGGTTCGCAAGAATGGCGGCTGGTTCGGCGGAGGACCGTGGCCCGACCTGCCGCGCGATGGCGATGTCCTCACCGAGCAGGATCTCGAGGCCTACATCGCGGCACTGACGAAGAACGGCTTCTTCGGGCCGGACGCCTGGTACATGAACAACGAGCGCAATGAGGCCTTCGCCGGGCGCGCGAAGAACGGCGGCAAGCTTTCGATGCCGGTGCTGTTCCTGCACGGCGCCTACGACACGACCTGCGAGACCATGACCTCGCGCCTGCCCGAGCCGATGCGCCGCGACTGCGCCGACCTCACCGAGGTCGTGGTGAAGTCCGGCCACTGGATGGCGCAGGAGAAGCCGGCCGATGTGAACGCGGCGCTGGCGAAGTGGCTGGCGACAAAGCTGCCGGGTTATTGGGCCTAGCCGTCAGGCAACGAGCCACCAGTCGTTCTCCCGGTCCTTGTGCAGGAACCAGTCGCGGCCATCGACCACGAGCTCGATCGTGTCGCCGCCGTCGGTGACCGCCACGATGCGCGCGGTCGCGAGCCGGCCGCCACCAAAGCGGATCTTCACGGTCGAACGGGGCGTCGGCGGCAGGTTGAAGCTCTGCGGGAAATAGACCCGCACATTGTCGCGCAGTTCGCTGAGGCCGGTCGCCTGGATCATGGTCAGTAGATCGACGGCTCGCCGACGGGTGCGCCGAACGTCGTTTCGAGGAAGTCGAAGTCGCAGCCTTCGTTGGCCTGCTTGATGTGCCGGGTGAACATCCAGCCGTAGCCGCGTTCGTAGCGCGCCTCGGGCTTCTTCCAGGCGGCCTTGCGCTTGGCGAGTTCCTCGGCAGAGACGTTCATGTCGATCGTGCGTTTGTCGACGTCGAGCGAGATCATGTCGCCGGTCTTCACCAGGGCGAGCGGTCCGCCGATGTAGGATTCCGGCGAGACATGCAGGATGCAGGCGCCGTAGCTGGTGCCGCTCATGCGGCTGTCCGACAGCCGCACCATGTCACGCACGCCCTGCTGCACGAGCTTCTTGGGGATCGGCAGCATGCCCCATTCCGGCATGCCCGGCCCGCCCTGGGGTCCCGCGTTGCGCAGGATCAGCACGGTATTCTCGGTGACGTCGAGGTCGTCGCGATCGATCGCGGCCTTCATCGATGGGTAATCGTCGAACACCAGCGCCGGTCCCGTGTGCTTCAGGAACTTGGGCGCGCAGGCGCTCGGCTTGATCACGCAGCCATCGGGCGCGAGATTGCCCTTTAGCACCGCGAGCGCGCCCTCGGCATAGATCGGGTTCTTCACGGTGCGGATCACGTCGTCGTTGTAGATCTCCGCGCCTTTGATGTTTTCGCCGACCGTCCTGCCGGTCACCGTCATCGCATCGAGATGCAGGCTGCCGCGGATCTGTTCCATCAGGCCGGGAAGACCGCCGGCATAGAAGAAATCCTCCATCAGGTACTTGTCGCCGCTCGGCCGGATGTTGGCGATCACCGGCACTTTGCGGCTGGCGCGCTCGAAGTCGTCGAGGCCGATGTCCTGGCCGGCGCGGCGCGCCAGCGCGATCAGGTGGATGATGGCGTTGGTCGAGCAACCGACCGCCATCGCCACGGTGATGGCGTTGAGGAAGGCGTCCCTGGTCAGTATCTTCTTGGGCGTCAGCTCCTCCCACACCATGTCGACGATGCGGCGGCCGGTCTCCGACGCCATGCGGATGTGGTTGGCGTCGGCCGCCGGGATCGACGAGGCGCCGGGCAGGGACATGCCGAGCGTCTCGGCGATCGCCATCATGGTGGCGGCGGTGCCCATGGTCATGCAGGTGCCGTAGCTGCGCGCGATGCCCGCCTCGACATCGACCCAGTCGTCGTCGGAGATTTTTCCCGCGCGGCGCTCGTCCCAGTACTTCCAGGCGTCGGAGCCCGACCCGAGCACCTTGCCCTTCCAGTTGCCGCGCAGCATCGGCCCGGCTGGCATGTAGATGGCGGGCAGCCCCATGCTGATCGCGCCCAGCAGCAGCGCGGGCGTGGTCTTGTCGCAGCCGCCCATCAGCACGACGCCGTCGACGGGATGCCCGCGCAACAACTCCTCGGCATCCATCGCCAAGAGATTGCGGTAGAGCATCGTCGTGGGCTTGAGAAAACTCTCCGACAGCGACAGCGCCGGCAACTCCATCGGGAAGCCGCCGGCCTGCAGGATGCCGCGCTTCACGTCGTCGACCCTCGTCTTGAAGTGCATGTGGCAGGGCTGGGCCTCGGACCAGGTGTTGAGGATCGCGATCACCGGCTTGCCGGCCCATTCTTCGGGCGCGAAGCCCATCTGCATGGCGCGCGAGCGATGGCCGAAGGCGCGCAGATCGTCGGGCGCGAACCAGCGAGCGCTGCGCAGATCGGCCGGGCTCTTCTTCTTGTCGGTCATCGCGTTTTTCTCCTTCGCGATGATCAGTCTACTCGATCGTATCGTCGGCGCGCGCGATAAAAGCCGGCGGCAAGGTGAGGCCCAGCGCGCGTGTGGTCTTGAGATTGACGACCAACTCGTAGGTCGTCGGCTGCTGCACCGGCAGGTCGCCCGGCCGGGCACCTTTGAGGATGCGACCGGCATAGACGCCGATCGCGCGATGCTGTGCCGGCAGGGGCGCCGCATAGCTTGCCAATCCGCCGGTGTCGGCGAACTCGCGATAGGGATAGATCGCCGGCAGGTGCATCGCCCCGGCGCGTGCCAGGATATGTTCGCGCTGGGTCAGGAAGAGACCGTCGAGCGACACGGCGAGCGCATCGGGTTTGCTGGAGGCCAGCGCGTCGAACGCAAGATCGATCTCGGTCGCATTGGCCGCACTCAGCATTTGCAGGCGCAACCCGAGCGCGTCCGCCGTCGACTGCGCGTCGCGGGAGATCTCCTTGAGGAAATTGCTCGATGGATTCGACAGCAGGGCGATCGAGCGGGCGCCGGGAAGCATGTCGTGGATCAGCTCCAGACGCTTGCCCTCGAGGCTCGACGCCAGGAGCGTGGCGCCGGTCATGTTGCCGCCGGGCCGGCTGATGCTCTGCACGAGGCCGACGGCAACCGGGTCAGTGCCGATGATGAAGACGATCGGGATCGTCGACGTCGCGGCCTTCGCGGCAAAGGGCGTGGGATTTGCTCCCACCGCGACCAGGACATCGGAGTTGCCGCGGACGAGGTCCGCCGCCATCGCGGGAAGCCGTTCTAAGTGGCCTTCGGCCCAGCGAAAGTCGATCGTCACGTTCTCGCCCTCGATGTACCCGGCCTCCTTGAGGCCGCTGCGGAACGCCGCCAGCAGGTGACCGTCGGTCTCGAGCGAGCGGCCGCTGAGATAGCCGATGACCGGACGCCTGCCTTGCGCGACGGCGGGCGACACGGCGGCGGCGCCGAGCGCCGCGATGAGCGTGCGGCGCCTCATCAGGCTTTCGATCGCAGTGCGGTGAAACGCTCCTGGCTTTCCTTTGGCCACATCTCTTTCGGATTGTAGTACTCAGGCACGGCGGGCACGTCTTGCGGCAGCACGACCCAGGGCAGCTTTGTCGAGGTGAAGATGTGGATGTCGGGCGCGAGCCCATGGCCCGCGTCGAGCGTGCCGACGCGCACGAAGCGCACCTTGTCGCCCGCGCCGGCATAGTTGCTCCACACGGCGACCTTGCACCTGGGGCAGCGCCAGATCTTCTGGCCCTTGCCGCTGGCCGACGGCGTGTCTACGGCCTCGGGCGCGCCCTCGCTGGTGAGCTCGACCCGGTCCGCCTCGATCATGGCGTTGGTGGCAAAGGCGCCGCCGGTCTCGCGCTGGCACCAGCTGCAGTGGCAGCCGTGCACGAACATCGGCTTGCCGGTCATGCGATAGCGCACGTGCCGGCAGGTGCAGCCGCCTTCGAAGGTGTCGATGTTGCTGGCCATGACGTTGCGCCCTAGGGTCGACAAAGGGAGAAGAACAATATGACCGGACGATTGAAAGGCAAGGTTGCCGTGGTGACGGGCGCGGCGCCGCGCGGCGAGGGCGTCGGCAACGGCATGGCGACGGCAATCCTGTTCGCGCGCGAGGGCGCCAAGGTCGTGCTGGTCAACCGCAGCGCCGAGCGGGCGGAGAAGCTCGCCAAGCAGATCAAGGACGAGGGCGGCGAGGCCGCGGTGTTCTCAGCCGACGTGGGCAAGCCCGCCGAGGCCGAGGCGATGGCGGCATTTGCCGCCAAAACCTACGGCCGGCTCGACATCCTGCACAACAATGTGGGCATCGGCGCGCCCGGCACGCCCGAGACGGTGACCTTGGAGGACTGGAACCGGGTGCTCGAGGCCAATCTCACCACGACGATGCTCTGCACCAAATACTGCCTGCCGAAGATGAAGGAGAGCGGCGGCGGCTCGATCATCATGGTGTCGTCGATTGCGGGCGCGCTTGGGCTGATGGGCAGCGCCGGTGCGGTGGCCTATTCGACGGCCAAGGCCGGCCTGCACGGCTTCACCATGTCCGTCGCGGCCGATCACGCCACGCAGAACATCCGCGCCAACTGCATCATCGTGGGCTCGGTCCATACGCCGATGGTGGCGCACATGGGGGCGGAGGCGCGCGAGCGGCGCCGCAAACTCGTGCCGATGCAGACTGAGGGCACGGCCTGGGACGTCGCCCATGGCGCGGTCTATCTCGCGTCCGACGAATCGCGCTGGGTGACCGGCGTGATGCTGCCGATCGACGGCGGGCTGGTCAGCCTGCGCCAGTGGCCGCGCTGACCCACCAAACACAAACGGGGAGAACGTCATGGTTCGATTTATCGGTTCGCTCGCGCTCGGCGCCGCGATGCTTGTCGGCGCCGGCTCCGCCGGCGCGCAGACCTACATGGATATGAAAGGTACGTGGACCGGAACCGGCGAGGCGATCGTCGACGGCCCTTCGGCGCATCATCTGCCGACCGATGCCTCCAAGCCCGCGGCCACCTATCGCCTGCGCCATCAGACCTTCACCTACAAGATCGAAGGACAGGACGGCCGCCGCTTCTGGGGCAGCATCTCGTCGGAGCACGTCACCGAGCGTTTGATCGGCTCGCTCTCGGCCAACGGCAAGGCGGTTTACATGGCCGGGCTCCGGGGCCTGCTCGACGGCGAAGTGATCGACGCCGACATGATCCAGATGTGCTATCGCGAGGCCTCGCCCACTCTCGCCGTGGTGGGCTGCAACGAGATGAAGCGTCAGAAATAGACGCTCTATCTTCAGCCCGACGATGCCGTGCGCCGGTCGCGATGCCAGGTGTAGAGCCCGCTCGCCACGATCACGGCCGCGCCGGCGAGCGTCCAGTGATCGGGAATGTCGCCGAAGACGATAGCGCCGAGCAGGCTCACCCAGACCAGCAGCGTGTAGCTGTAGGGCTGGATGGCACTCGCCTCGGCATAGTCGAGCGCGCGGATCAGGCCATAATGCGCCAGTGACCCCAGGATGCCGGTGGCGAGCATCAGCAGCCAGCTCATTGCATCCGGCCAGTGCCATTCGAATGGTCCGATGAAGCTGGTGGCCGCGAAGGCGGCGAACGCCGACCAGACGAGCGTCGTGTCGGGCGAGTCGGAGCGTGAGGAGAGACGCGTCAGGATCTGATAGCTGCCCCACAGCAACGCGCCGGCGACAGGGATCAATAGCGGCCAGTCGAGCGTGCGGAAGCCCGGCCGCACGATCAGCAGCACGCCCGCGAAGCCCGCCAGCACTGCGATCCAGCGCGCCTTGTCCACTTTTTCGCCGAGAAACAGTGCGCCGAGCGCGATTACGATCAGAGGCGAGGTGGCGGCGATCGCGTGCGTGTCGGCGAGCGGCAGGTAACGAAAGGCCAGCACGAAGACTGCGCTCTCGACGACGGCCAGCAGCGCGCGGCCGGCCTGCAGCAGTGGCCGCGTCGCGCGGAAGGAGGCGCGCAATCCGCCGCGCCGCCGCACGACAAGCCAGGCAAAGACGCAGAAGACGCCGTATCGGATCCACATCATCTGGCCGATCGGATAGTCGGCCACCAGCCACTTGGCGATCGCGTCCATGCTGGCGAAGCACAGCATGGCGAAAACGGTGAGGAGGGCGCCTAAGGCGTTGCGGCTCACTCCGCCGCTGCCATCTTGGCGGCCGGCGGACGGAAAGCGGGGATCACGCGCTCGGCGAACAGCCTCAGGCTCCTCATCGCCTTCTCGCGGCCGTAGTAGGGCGGATAGTGCAGCAGCAGCGAGGTCATGCCGGTGCGCGCCTGCATCTCGCGCAGCTTCGCGATCACCGTCTCGGCCGAGCCGTGAAGGAGAGTGGTGGCGAGCAGGTCGTCGTAGTTGATCTCCTTGCCCTTCTCGGAGACCGAGCCGAGATAGCCGCCGGTGCCGGTGCCGCCGAAATGCGAGATGTGCTTCACGATCGCGTCTTCGGTGTCGGCGCGCGCCTGTTTGTCCGAATCGGCGATATAGACCCAGCGCGCGATGTCGACATTGCCGGCGGCCGGGTTCCGGCGCCGCTCCTCGCTCGCCTTGGCAAGCTCGCCCTTGTAGAGCGCGGTCTGCGCCGCCAGCGTCTCGATGCTGGGCAGGGTCGACAGCATCAGGCCGAAGCCGTTGCGGCCGGAGTAGCCGATCGAGCGGTCGGTGCCGCCCGCCATGTAGAGCGGTGGATGCGGCATCTGCACCGGATGCGGCAGCATCTCGTACTGGCCCTTCACGGTGCCGCTGAAGTACTTGCCCTTGTGTTCCCAGCGATGGCGGTGCCAGGCGTCGAACATCAGCCCAATCGCCTCCTCGACCATGTCGCGGCGGTTCTCGAAATCCTTGCCCAGGCCCTCGAACTCGTAGGGGCGATAGCCGGAGCCGACGCCCAGGCGCACGCGGCCATTGGAGAGAATGTCGACGAAGGACGTGTTCTCGACCACGCGGATCGGGTCGTAGAGCGGCAGCGTGATCACCGCCGCGCCGATGTTGATGCGGCTGGTCTTGGCCGCGAGATAGGCCATGTAGGCGAAGCAGTCCGGCATGATGCCGTAGCTGGTGGCGAAGTGGTGCTCGGCGATCCAGGCGGTGTCGTAACCGAGCCGCTCGGCCTCGATCACTTCTTCGGTTGTGCGCGCATGCACTTCGCGGTGCGGATAGGGCTCTTCCACCGGATTGGGGTGCGACGTGAGCAGGATGCCGAATTCCATGTTCCCTCACCTTTTTCGTTGCGCGATCCTAGAGCGGTTGACCGGCCCGAGCCAAGGCGTACGCTCAAAGCAGCCAACGGAGGACGCCATGGCTTTCGATCTCATCGTCAAGAACGGCATGATCGTCGATGGTTCCGGATTGCCGCGCTATCGCGGCGACATCGGCGTCAAGGATGGCAAAATCGCCGAGATTGGACGCCTTACCGGCGCCGCCCGCGAAACGCTCGATGCCGACGGGCACGTCGTCTCGCCGGGCTTCGTCGACGGCCACACCCACATGGACGCGCAGATCTTCTGGGATCCGATCGGCACCAGCTCCTGCTTCCAGGGTGTGACCAGCGTGGTGATGGGCAATTGTGGCT
>OUNM010473212.1_pt1 | contig 30788 bp, 18 predicted proteins | sample 1769961 | NCBI WGS metagenome assembly OUNM01 (sample SAMEA3914820, study PRJEB12502) | metagenome | biome: forest; material: soil | place: USA | collected 2012-03-12 | depth 0.3 m | reverse complement strand
TCGAACCTCGCCCGCTACCAGCGCGTGCGGATCTGCGCCCCGGCCGCCATGCACATGGGCATCAAGCTGTCGATCGCCGACAACGAAGGCGACCTCAGCCAGGTGGACATTTACGACCACGCCACCAATGACGTGTGGGCCCGTGACCACGCCCCCATCTTCATCAAGCACAAGGACACCGGCAAGATGGCCATCACGCATTGGAAGTTCAATGCCTGGGGCAACAAGTTCCCCCCCTTCGACCAGGACGCCGTGGTGCCCGAGAAGGCCGCCGAATGGCTCAAGATGGAGCGCTTCACCTCCGACCTCGTGCTCGAAGGCGGCGCGATCGAATGCAACGGCGCCGGTGTGCTCATCACCACCGAGGCCGTCATGCTCGATCCCAACCGCAACCCTGGCAAGACCAAGGCGGACATCGAGGCGGAGCTGAAGAAGATGTTCGGCCTCCACTCCGTGTTCTGGCTCGGCAAGGGCATCGAAGGCGATGACACCGGCGGCCACATCGACGACATGGTCCGCTGGGTGCGCGACGATGCCGTGCTGTGCATGGTCGAATCCAAGGAAAACGACCCCAACTTCCGCATCCTCAAGGAAAACCGCGAGCGCCTCAATGACCTGCGCACCGCCGACGGCGGCAAGGTCGAGATCATCGAGCTGGAAATGCCCAACGCCATGGAAGTGAAGGACTGGCGCCTGGAACGTCTCCCTGCCAGCTACGCTAACTTCATGCTGGCGAACAACGCCCTCCTGCTTCCCACCTTCAAGCAGAAGAAGAAGGACGCCATCGCCGAAGAAGTCATCTGCGACCTCTTCCCCGGCCGCGAACTGACCACCTACGACGGCAAGGATTTCATCATGGAAGGCGGCGCCCTGCACTGCATCTCCATGCACCAGCCGAAGTAACCGCTTCCGGCTCCATCATGCGCCGCTTCCCGGCCCCCTTTGCCCTGCTGCTGCGCGAGCGGCTGCTGTGCGGGGCCCTGCTGGGAGCGGTGGTGATCCTGGCCACCGGCAACGCCTTCGGCCTTCATCTCTGGCACTGCGCCTTCCTGGAGGTCACCGGCCGCCCCTGTCCCGGCTGCGGTCTCACCCGTGGCGTCAATGCCTTCTGTCGCGGCGACATTCCCGCCTCCGTCCGCTGGCATCCCTTCACCCCCGGTTTCGTCCTCGGCGGGCTCATCATGGTGCTCTCCCTCATCCTGCCGGCTCATGGTCGCCAGCATCTTCTCAACGGCGTGGAGGTGGTCGAAAAGCGCACCGGCCTTACCTCCCTGTTTTTCTTCGCCCTGCTCGCCTTCGGCCTCTGGCGCATCGTCACCGGGCGGATGCCGGGGCAGTGAGAGCGGCAACGCATGAAGCCACAGATGGCCTGAGGTAGAACGAGTTTCGTAACTCGTACACTGGTCGGGCGGGTTTAAAACCCGCCCTCTCACGCTGAAAAAAGGTGGGCACCCTTGTACGTGCGAGAGGAGGCCCTTCATCTCGATCCCCTTTTGATACAGCCGATGCCGACGAGTTTGAAACTCGTCGGACCAGCGTACGAGTTACGAAACTCGTTCTACGTTCAGTTTCGTGGCCATCAGGCTTCTTTAGGGTGCAAACATTCTTCACCCCTCCGCCGCCTGCCCCTTCTTGAACGGGTTGCGCTCCGGTGCCTCATCATGCGGCACCGCGCTCAACAAACGGCGCAGCACCAGATTCAGTGCCGGCACCCGGTGCCGTGTCCAGAGGTGCAGAGGCACGGGTTTGGCTCCCAGCCGGGCCTTGGGCTCCAGCGCCGTGCGGCCCAGGGACAGGCGCTTGCAGCCCAGGGCGATCGTGTCCTCGATCGTGCGGTGCAGCAGCCGCAGGTACAAAGGCACCCCCTGGGCCGCCGTCTCGCGGTCGTAGCCGATGTAGTAGCCGATGGCGGTGTCGCCATCCTTCAGCGTGGTGATGAAGCCCACGATCCGGCCCTCCCGCCGGGCCACCGTGCAGCGGAAACCAGCACCTGCCGTGCGGGCCAGTTCAGGCAGAAAGGAAGGGGTGAGCGTCACCGGCCGCACCGTCGCCCCGAGATGCACCTGGAGATACAGCGCGTGCAGGGCCTCGCCATGCGCGGCCACGTCATCGACCTGCTCCAAGGTGACGCCAGCCTTCTCCGCCTCGGTGAAGATTTGCGTCACCGATTTGCGGTACTTGCGGTCCAGGCTCGCGAGGTAGTCTCCGTGGTTTTTCCACTCGGGTGCCACTTCCAGCACCATGTCAGGGTCCGTGTCCGCCGGGCGGTAGCTGTAGGTTTTCAGCACCTCAGCATCTGGCAGGTCCGCCGGCGACAGGTCCTTGATCACCAGCAGCGCCGTGTCGCCCAGCAGCTTTTCGCCGCGGCGAATGCGGTACAGGGCCTCGGTCACCGCCGGCCATAGCTCCGCGGGGGATTCGCCATCGGCAAAGGCCACGCCATGCCGGCCCCAGGAAAGCAGGTTGCCGCAGATCAGCACCCTCTCTTCCAGGGAAGCCACCGCCTTCTTGCCCAAGGGAGCAAGGGCGCGTTTGAGCAAGGATTTCTTCGTTTCCTCCTTGCCGCGTGCGGCGGTAGCGGGCTGGCTCTTTACCAGGCGGTTGCCTTCGATGGTCACGATCTGCGCCGCCACGGCGGCCACTGGCTTTTCATCGCGGTAGATCAGCGCGTATCGTGGCGAGAGGTTCTCCGGCCCATGGTCGGCTAGCAGTTGCTGGTACGGCCGGCTCATGAGGAATCCACCGCCCCCCGCCGCGGCATCCCAGTCCTGCGGATTGAGAAAGCGCACGTCGTCAGCGATGGCAAAGCGGAAGCCCGTGGGCCGGTGGCGCGTGACGTGATCAGCGCGGGCCTTCTTCAAGTTGCCGGCGATCTTGCGGACGGTGCGGATGGGGGAAGACATTGCCGCAATCTATCGAGGGCCGGCAGGGATCGCCAAGCAAACCTTGCGCGGCGCACTCACCTCCTCCTTGACCCGGGGCAAAGTGATTCCCAGCGGTTCAGTGGCGAATCTCTTCTCCGACAAACTCAGCTCCGCACATCCTTGCACTCATTAAACTATCTTTGCCACGCCCTCGATGTGTCGGGCGGCCTCCTTGCTGGGAGCGCTGGCGTCTCGCCGGCGGCTGTGCGTGGCCACACGTGTGCGCTTGGAAAGCCTCTACGGGCTCGAAGCGTGAGGCTGCGGCAATGCCCACGCCGGCGAGACGCCAGCGCTCCCAGCAAGGAGGCCGCTCGGCAGAATCTAGTGACCACACACAAGGGGCCCCAATCCCGCCCAATCCGACTGAATCCGACCGGATCCAGGCAAAATAAAACGGCCATGAACCCCGACCACACCTTCTCCGCCCAGTCACGGTTTCCCGGGAGCCGCAGGAGCCGCCCGTGCTGCCTGGGGCGGGGGAGCCGCCTTCGGTTTGGGCGCCTCGCCGCCGCCTTCGAGGAATTCCTGAAAGTCCTCCATCGCCTGGCCCAGGCGCTGGTCCCCCGTGTTCATGAAGGCGCTGGCACGCAGGGTCAGCGGCAGGCCGCGCCAGGGGAAGTGCGGGCCCCAGGCGGCCACCATGTCCAGGCGCGTCTGGTCATCCGTGTGGCCGGAGACCGCGGTGAGCATGTTCAGCCGCATGTCGTCGCCAGCGCCCACCAGGAATGGCTGGCGCAAGGCCTGGTACAGCGCCCGCGCGTCCTCAGTGGCCGCGCGGGTCGAAGTGCCGCTGCTCAACGGCTCGGCCAGCGCCAGGGTTTGCTCCAGCAGGCTCAGGTCCACCCAGGCATGGCGATGCAGCCCTTCACAAGCGGCGATGAAGGCCCGCCGGGCCGTGGGATAATCTTTGCGGACATAGGCAAGGCGGGCCCGCAGCAGGCTCACGTTTTCGGGGAAGAGCGGCTCCATGTCCGCCAGCGCGGCGTTAGCTTCCTGTGCGCCTCTGTTGGCACGGCTCACGGCCAGCAGCCAGCGCTCCTCGATCGTGCGCGGCGGCACTTCGGCGCAGATCTGCTCGAAGGCCTCGGGCTTGTTGGCTGCGTCCGCTTCCAGCGCATCGCGCATGCGGTTCACCGCCGGCGGCGGCGCCTTGCCCCGGTTGGGCAGGAACAGCTCCACGCGCCGCGAGCAGCTCCGCAGGCAGCTCAGCAGCTCGCGCCCCATCATCTCCTCATCCAGCCGGCCGGTCACCTTCGGCAGCATCTGGTCCTTCCCGTACGCCCGCTGGCGGACGGCGTAGGCATTGCGAAAGTTCGTCTTCCCCAGCGTCTTCGCGTAGCTGAACTCCAGCAGGTTCAGGTCATCGGTATTCACCACCAGATGCGCCCCCTGCAAGCCCTGGGTATAGTCCTGGTTGGCCAGGCAGTGCGCCAGGAAGCCCTCCGCCGAGTCCGTGTACCACACCCGGCGCACCCCGCCGGCAAAGGGCTCCTGCTTCAGGCGCGCCCGCAGCTTCTCTACATTCCACGGCTGGTCCGAGGGGCTGGCGACGATGAGCAGGTCATTCTCAAAGGTGTTCCACAGCTCCACCTTGGGGAACTCCTGGCTCATGGTGCCCAGCACCATCTCGATGCTCTCCGGTGTCGCTTCGTACCCCTGCACCCACTGGCAGAGGATGCCGTCCTCATTCAGCCGGTCATGCACGCTGTGGTAGAATTCGCGGGTGTACAGGCTGGCCACGCCCGCCCGGAACGGGTTCGAGGGCTCGGAGACGATGATGTCGTACTTCTCTCCCGGCGTGGCGAGGAACTCCCGCGCATCGCCCACGATCTCGCGAACGTTCGCCTTGATCATCGCGTTGCGGTTCACTGGGGAGAAAAGTTTGGCGAGGTCCTGCATGCGCTCCTCGATTTCGATGGAGTCCACATGCTCCATGCCCGGCACATCCGCCAGCCAGCCCACCGTGGTGCCCGTGCCCAGGCCGATCACACAGGCCCGCTTCGGGGTTCCTGGATGCAAGGCTGGTCCGGTCAGGCCCAGCATCACCTGTGTCGCCGCATCACCCAGCGCCGAGCCGTCGGCCTTGCCATTGGTGAGGAGGATGTACTCATCATTGCTCATCACCGCCACGCTCGTCTCACGGCCGTCGAAGGATTGCACGTGCGAGCGGCGCACCGTCCGCTTCCATTCCTGAAGCTGCTCCGGCGTGCGCGGCACCGACAGCGTGCGGCCGTAGCCGATGGGAAAGTGAAACCACACCGAGGTAGGCCCGGTCGATTGCAGCACGGCGATGATGCCCAGCACCAGCACTACCCCAGCGGTGCGCACCTGCCAGCGGCGATAGTTCGGCACGCCGCCCTTCTGCCGCCCTTGATAGTTCAGCAGCACCAGCCCCGCCACCGGCATCAGCCCGATCAGGGCCGCATCCATGTACCAGCAGCGGCGCAGCCCCAGCAGGGGAATGAGCACAAAGCCGCCGAGCAGCGAGCCCAGGATCGCCCCGGCCGTATTCCACAGGTAGGCACGGCCCAGCTCCTGGCCCACTCCGGCATTGCCCTTGCCCAGCAGCGATACGAGCATGGGAAACTGCATCCCGGCCAGCAGCGAGGGCACGAACACCAGCCCGCCGGTGATCGTCGCCCAGCCAGCCACCAACGGCCCAAAACCAAAGCCGCGGGTGAGGTCGTTGATCACCAGCGAAGCGAAGGCATAGTTGTCGCCCAGCGCCCCCGGCAGAATGATCGAGACCGCCTGCAGGGCCGAAACCAGCACAAAGCCTTCCACCGAAGGCTCGCGGTTTCTCAGCAGCACCGAGTAAAGCAGCCCGCCGATGCCGATGCCCGCCAGCGCCACGCCCAGCACCAGGCCGAAGCTGTACACCGATCCCCCCAGCAGCGGCGCGGAAATGCGGTACCACAGCAGCTCGATCACAAAGAACGTGAAGCCACTGACAAACGCCGCTGCCAGGACAAACCTCGCCGGTGCCCGCCGCTCGATTTGCTGGGCAGCTTCAGTCACCTGCGGGTTCAAAAAAGGCGTGGAGGCAGGAGCGGTAGCCACCCGCTCGCAGGCGTTCGAAATCAGCCACGCCGCGCCTGCCAGCCCGGCATTGACCAGGCCCGCCAGGGTCAGCGTGGCCTGATTGCCCACCGTGCCCAGGAGCCAGAATGTGCCCATGGCCACGCCGCAGACCGCGCCCGCCACATTGATGGCATAGAAGAACGCCGTGGCGGCGCGCCGGGGATCGTCATCGCGCTGGGCAAACTTCATCGCCGCCGGCAGCGTGCCGCCCATCAGAAAGCACGGAATGCCCAGCACCAGCAGTGTCATCAAAATTTGTGCCAGCGTGGCTCCCGCGCTGCCGAGCGCCTGCGCACCTCCAGTCCAAAGGTAAAGCGCCCGCACGGCCTTGAGCAGGTAGGGCGTGACCATCGCCGCCACCGCAATGGCAATCTCCAGCCGTGCATAAAAGCGAAACGGGAAGCGCACCCGCTCCACCAGCCGCCCAAACCACCAGCTTCCCAGGCCCAGTCCGCCCATGAACACCGCCAGCACCGCCGCCGCAGCAGGCGCAGCACCGCCAAAGATCAGCCGGAACTCGCGCAGCCACACCGTCTGATAAATCAGGGCGCACAAGCCCGAGCAGAACAGGATCAAGGCCAGGGCCGTGGCAAGCCACACAGGACGCGAAGAGGTGGAAGACATGAAAAGCAGGGATGGCGGGAAACTGCAAATCAACCAGCGGAATGCCAGGATGAGCAAACCCTAATTCAGAAGTCCCGTCCATGTCGTCCATCCGGTCCATATCGTCCATCTCACCAACCCTGTTGAGCCCGCCCCTCTTCAAGCGTATCCATCCCCCTTCGATCATGTCCGTTGAACCATCCGCCAAGCCCAAGCAGCCCATCCTCGGCCTCACCCAGGCAAAACTGGTGGAGCTGCTGGCAGAGTGGCGTGAGCCCGCCTACCGTGCGGCACAGATCCTGGAGTGGGTGTTCAAGCGCCGCGTGCTCTCCTTTGAGGAGATGTCCAACCTCAGCCGCGGCCTGCGGGCGAAGCTGGCGGAGCACTTCACCTTGCGCAGCATGGCGTACTCCAGCGTCACCGGCTCGCACGACACCACGCGCAAGTTCCTCTTCAAGCTGCACGACGGCCGCTATGTCGAGACCGTGCTCATCCCCGCCAACCCTTCGCTGTACGGCGAGGCCTCCGACCGGCTCACGCTCTGCGTTTCCAGCCAGGTGGGCTGCGCCTACGACTGCAAGTTTTGCGCCAGCGGCCTGGCCGGCTTCACCCGCAACCTTTCCGCCGGCGAGATTGTGGAGCAGATCGTGCAGGTGGAGGCCATCGCCAAGGACCGCATCGACAACCTGGTCTTCATGGGCATGGGCGAGCCGCTGGCCAACTTCACCCACCTGCTCAACGCCATCGAGTGCCTGAACGCCCCTTGGGGCGTGGGCATCGGCGCGCGCCATATGACCGTAAGCACCAGCGGCGTGGCCCCCAACATCCGCAAGCTTGCCGACTTCCCCCTCCAGGTGCGCCTCGCCATCTCCTTGCACGGTGCCAGCAATGAGGTGCGCGAGAAGATCATGCCGGTGAACCGCAAGCATCCGCTGGAGGAGCTGTACGAAGCCCTGGCCTACTGGAACAGCAAGCGCAACCAGCGCCTCACCTTCGAGTACATCCTCATCGAAGACGTGAACGACGGCCTCGACCAGGCCCGCCTGCTGGCCAAGAGCGCCAAGTCCTTGATGGCCAAGGTCACCCTCATTCCCTACAACACCGTGGAAGGCCTCGCCTGGCACCGCCCCAGCGAGCCGCGCCAGGATGCCTTCCAGGCCATCCTGCTCAATGCCGGCGTCACCGCCACCCTGCGTCGCGAGAAAGGCCACGACATCGCCGCCGCCTGCGGCCAGCTCCGCCTCAAGCAGGAAACGGAGGAGGGGATCATCGATTCCATCATCCCCCAGAAACGCATTACCATCGCTGCGGGGGCAGCGTAGAACGACCGTCCCGGTCGTTTTCCTGAACGTGGCATTTGGCTGGCGAGAACATGAAACGACCGGGACGGTCGTTCTACGGGAAGAAACAAAATATTTGCCTCCATTTGTGAAGAACCGCGTATTTGGTTCCGTCTCTTGCAACTCACACACTATGAAATTCACCATCCTCTCTGTTCTCCTCTCCAGCCTTGCTCTTAGCCTTAGCGCCCAGGCTGAAGCCACCGTCAAGCTGACCGGCGTGCACAACTGCTGCGGCAAGTGCGAAAAGGGCATCCAGGCTGCCGTCGCCAAGGTCGAAGGCGCCACCGTCGTTGCCGACAAGGGCAACGTGACCATCACCGCCAAGGACGAAGCCACCGCCAAGAAGGCCGAAGCTTCCCTCGTGGCCGCTGGTTACGCTGGTGCTGAGTCCACCGTTCCCGCCGTCGCTGATGCCAAGGTCAAGTCCGCCACCGTCAAGGGCGTGCACCTGTGCTGCCCCAAGTGCGTGACCGCCGTGGACAAGGCCCTCAAGACCGTCCCGGGCGTGACCAAGAACAACGCCACCAAGGGCGCTGATTCCTTCACCGTGGAAGGCGACTTCAGCAAGGCCGCCCTCTCCTCCGCCCTCAAGAAGGGTGGCTTCGCCGGCGGCATCGAATAAGCTTCGATCCTCAGCCTGTTAGTCTTCAACCCTCGTCCGCCTTTGGTGGGCGAGGGTTCTTTGTTGGCGGCTGACTTGGAGCAACGTTTTGTCGCTGGGGGCGCTGCTGTCCCGTGACATGTACCCACATTTTGTGGAAACACCGCCGCAGAGCAGATTCAGAGCCCCGACAGGGGCAGGACAACAAAGCGAAGGGCAGCCGAGCGACAGCGAGACAGCCAGCCGCCAGGCTGCCCGCAGGGTGAGCGAAGCGAAGCAACGAGCGAAGCGACGCAGCCCTGGTAACGCAGTTAGAATCAGTTTCAGCCCTGAAGGGGCGTGACAGCCAGCATTGGTGCGATGTGCGGCGATGCGCCTCCGTGGAATAAGCTCTCTACCGTTGTCCCGCCCTTGCAGGGCTCCTTGCCTAACGTCAGCGCTACCAGGGCTGCGTCGCTTCGCTCGTTGCTTCGCTTCGCTCACCCTGCGGGCAGCCTGGCGGCTGGCTGTCTCGCTGTCGCTCGGCTGCCCTTCGCTCTGTTGTCCTGCCCCTGTCGGGGCTTCGGCATTGTCTTGCATCAATGTGGGTAAAAGTCAGGCAGTCCCCGGCGGCGGGCCCGGAACAACTGGCAGGCTATGCAGCTTTCCCCTTGCCAATGAAAAGTTTGTTCCCCCCAATTCGTGATATGAGGCCTCCTCTTATGCGCTTCCTTGCCTGCCTTTTGCTCCTCTGTGCTTCGGTCGCCATGGCGGATACGCCGGGCGAGATCCTCGTCATCACCCTCGGCGATTCCATCACCAAGGGCGTACGCGGAGGGGTGAAGGCGGATGAAACCTTCAGCGCCCTGCTGGAACAGAAGGCCCATCAGAACGGCCTGCGTGTGAAGGTTCAAAACGTCGGCATTGGCGGCGAGCGCACCGACCAGGGCATCAAGCGGCTGGACCGCGATGTGATCTCCAAACAGCCGCAGTTCGTCACGATCATGTACGGCACCAACGACAGTTGGGTGGACAAAGACAAGACCGAGAGCCGCCTGCCCATGGAGGCTTATGAAGCCAACCTGCGCCAGATCATTGAGCGGCTGCAACGCGGGGGCATTCAGCCCATCCTCATGACCGAGCCGATGTTTGGCGAGGCCAACCCGAAGAACGGCGCGGGCGAGGAGGCGAATGTGCGTATCACGCCCTACATGGCCCGCTGCCGTGTGGTGGCTCATGAGCTGAACGTGCCGCTGGTGGACCACTTTGCCCATTGGGGCGCGGCACAGAAACGCAAACAAAAGCTGCAGGACTGGACTACCGACGGCTGCCACCCCAATCCCGTGGGCCACACCGAGCTGGCGCATCGCCTCTTCCAAACCATGCTGCCGCTGCTTCAAACAGAAGCGGACAAGCGCAAGGCCTGGGAGCCCGCCATTCCTTACACCCTCCAGGTTGATACACTGTCCCATGGCTATGACGGCAAGATGTGCTGGGTGCACCCGCGCGCCGGTGCCATTCCGGGTTCATCGCCAAGCGTGGTGCTCACCATGCAGAAGCTGCTGCTCTCCGGCAGCGATGTGTTCTACGCCCTGGCTGACACGCGCACCGATGACCTCAAAACCTGGAGCCCCATCGTCGAGCATCAGGACACGCTGGGCCGCCGCAACGAGCCCGAGGGCGTGGTGGTCGCCGCTTGTGACTTCTGGCCCAAGTGGCATGCGAAGACGGGCAAGCTGCTCGGCACCGGCCACACCGTCCGCTACCTCAACAACAAGGTCATGCCCGTGCGCAACCGCGAGGCCTCCTATGCCGTGTACGATGACAAGACGCGCCAATGGTCGGCCTGGACCACGCTGGCCATGCCAGACCAGCCCGAATTCGCCGACCTGGGCTCCGGCTGCGCCCAGCGCGTGGACCTGCCCAATGGCGACATCCTGCTGCCGGTCTATTTCAAGGTCAAGACTGACAAGGACGACCATGTGGCCGTGCTGCGCTGCACCTTCGACGGTACCACGCTCACGTTTGTCGAGAAAGGCAATGACCTGTCCATCAAGGGTGGTCGGGGTTTCGGCGAGCCCTCGCTCGCGCGCTTTCACGACCGCTTCTACCTGACCCTGCGCAACGACCTCAGCGCCTACATCGCCACCAGCACCGACGGCCTGCATTTCAGTGAACCAAAGGAATGGACCTGGGACGACGGCACGCCGCTTGGCAGCTATAACACCCAGGCCCACTGGGTCACCCACAGCGATGCCTTGTACCTTGTGTACACCCGCAAAGGCGCGAACAACGACCACATGATCCGCCACCGGGCGCCGCTTTTCATGGCGCAGGTGGACCCAGAAAAGCTGTGTGTGCTGCGTGCCACCGAGCGCATCCTGGTCCCGGATCGCGGCGCGCGGCTGGGCAACTTTGGCGTTGTCGATGTCAACGAGAACGAATCCTGGGTCACCGTTGCCGAATGGATGCAGACGTTTGGCCCCAGCTACGTCATGCCCGTGGATAACATCTATGGGGCGGACAACGGGGTGTATGCCTCACGCATTCGTTGGGGCCAGCCGAACAAGGCGTGGAACCAGCACTAAGCTATTTCTTCAGTGGCTGGGAAAGTTGTCAAAAAATAGAAGAAACAGCAGAAAATCTTGATTCTGATTTCGTAAGTTGATACTGATAATTGAGTCTTCGCAAGAGGACGCAGCCGAAGCAGTCCGCCCTTCCTGGTGGACGGCACGGGGGAACCAAGTTCCCGTCTGCCTTCAAAAAGCAGATGGGAAGGGGCTAACGGGGCGTGGCAACACGCACCGGGATCACTTCCAAGATCCAGCCCGGCAGCTAACCTCGCAGGCAGTTTGGGAGGGCGGTCCTTTGTGCCGTTGCCGGGTGGCAACGGCAGCCCAAGATCACCCTGTTTTTAATAACAGATGAACAGCCCAGCGGGATGGCCTCCCGCTCCCTGTTTGATTTTCCCCGCCGCTGTTTGGCCAGCGGGGACGCGCACTCCTATTTTCATGAAGACCACGCCACCTTCGTTTCCCAAGCCAGCGTTCTTGCTTCTGGTGCTGGCAGCTTTGATAGCGCTTCATCATGCCGCCAGCACCTGGGCGGCACCGGCTCTCGCCCGCTGCATGTCACCTTTCGCCGGGCGTGACGGCACGATGCAGTCGATGCTGGTCCACAGCCTTTTGTCCGCTTTCAACAGCCTCACCTTCCTTCTCGGTCTGGCGGCCTTGAGCTGTGGCATTCTCCTGGCGCGTTCGCTGGCGGGTCTTTTCGGCAGCCGTGGCATGCGTCGCACGACCCACTCCCTTAGTGGGTTCTAAAGAGCCAAAACAGGCTTCCTGAGCGCCCGCAGATGCGTATGGTCCTTGCTTGCCTCCGCCCACCTCTGCCACCCCGCTTTCCGCCCGCCAAAAACTGTTCCTGGAAGGACCTGTCACCACAGCTTTGTGGAAGCTGGCCGTGCCGGTCATTTCGGTGAACCTGCTGCAAACAGGCTACCAGCTTACCGACGCCTTTTGGGTAGGCCGGCTGGGTGGCGCAGCCGTGGCGGCGGTGGCGGTGAGCTTTCCCATCACCTTCCTTGTCATCGCCTTGGGGGCCGGCCTGGCCATCGCCGGAGCGACGCTTTCGGCCCAGTACATGGGCGCGGGCAGGCAGGACATGGTGAACCATGTGGCGGCGCAGACCATGACAATGGTGGCGATCACCTCGCTGGTGCTCGGCTCGGCGGGGTATCTGCTGGCCCCGCATGTCCTCACCTTTCTGGGCGTCGCGCCCGAGGTGTACCACGGTGCCCTGGGCTTTCTGCGGGTGTCATTTGTCGGCATCATCTTCGTGTTTCTCTATGCCATGTTCCAGGCGCTGATGCGCGGTGTCGGGCAGACCCGGGTGCCGCTGTTCATCGTGGCGGGCACCGTGCTCCTGAATTTCGTCCTCGACCCGCTGTTCATCTTCGGCTGGGGTCCGGTTAAAGGGCATGGGGTGATGGGCGCGGCACTGGCCACGCTGGGAACCCAGGCGCTGGCGGCGGTGCTCGGCATTGCCATCTTCGTGCGCGGCCGCCATGGCATTCATGTGCGGTGGGGCGGCTTCCGGCCCGATCTGCCGTACATCAAGCGCGCCTTCCTGCTGGGGCTTCCGGGTTCGGTGGAGCTCTCCGCCCGCGGGCTGGGGCCCATCATCATGTCGGCACTGGTGGCGGGCTTTGGCACGCTGCCGTTCGCGGCTTATGGGGTGGGGGCGAACATCCTGCAGTTCATCACCATTCCGGCGATGGGCCTGTCCATGGCTGTTTCGACCCTGGTAGGTCAAAACATCGGGGCTGGCAAAGTCGAGCGCGCTGCCCGGGCTGCGACGCTGGGGGCGGTCTCGGGCTTTGGCGTACTCACCGTGGTAGGCCTGGTGGCTTTTGTATTTGCCCGGCAGCTTGTCGGCTTCTTTGTGCCGGGCGATCCGGATGTCATTGCCGAGGGCGCGCATTTCGTCCGCATCATGTGCTTGACCTGGGGCGGCATCGGCGTGCAGCTCTGCGTGGTGGCGGCCTTCCGTGCGTCCGGCCATATGCTGGGAGCGATGGCGCTTGCGCTGATCTCCCAGCTCATGGTGCAGTTCCCCGTGGCCTGGTATTTGTCCAAGCATACTTCCCTGCGGGAGGCCGGTGTGTGGTGGTCTTTTCCGATCACCACTGTGGTGGTGGCAGTGATTGCCGCAGGCTGGTTTGCCAAAGGCGGCTGGAAGAACTACCGGCTGACCCAGCGCGTCCGCGAGACGGCAGCAGTCTCGGATGAGATGATCGTGGAAGAGGGGATTCGCTGAGCCGCTACTTCATCGCATCCAGCGTGCGCTTGATGTTGTTGACGAATTCCTGGTCGGCGGCGGAGAGGCGATCCAGCGGCACCTCGTAGGCCTTGTCGCTCGCCAGCAGGCGCACCTTGCCATCCCGGAGGATGGTCGGCTTGCCTGGCGGCATCACGGGCTTGGCGTTGAGGGCCGTTGTATCGCTTTTGAGTACTTCGGTGACGATGTCTTCGAAGCCGATGAGCTTGGCGATGAGCGGCTTGCCGTCATTGCTCGTCCACTGCCGCGAAGGGCTCAGGGCCACATACGTGGTGGTGCGCACCGTCGCCTCCGGCCTGAGTTGGGAAACACCGGCGCTGCTGGAGCCGCCATTGCTGATCGTGGTGCTGGTGGAGGCCCCGGCGCCCACATCCCGCTTGCCGAACTTCGTCGGTGTCGTGGGTACCACCTGGCCAAAGGCGCCGGCGGCCAGCAGGCTGAGAAGGACCACGGTCGTCTTCATGCGCCCATCGTAAGCGGCGGGGGGGGATGAAGGCAAGCTTTTGCAGATTGCCCCCTGATGCCTTCCGTGCTTCCTGTGGGCACCCATGGTTTTCTTTCGTCTGCTCCTTCTTCTGGCTGTCCTTGGCGTTGGCATTGATTCGTCCCTGGCTGCCACTCGCCGAAAGAAGGGCTCGGAGACAACTTCCAAGCCTTCGACGAAGCCTGCCACCAAGGCAGCCCCGAAATCCGTGCGTCTGCCGAGCTCTCTGGGCTATCGCAATGTGCTGCTCATCATCGTGGATGACCTTAACGACAGTGTCGGCTGGATGGGAGGGACGGCGCAGACACCGAACATGGACAAGCTGGCACGCCAAGGCATGCGCTTCACCCAGGCCCAGACGGCCCATGCGCTGGGCAATCCCTCGCGCATCGCCTTGTTCACCGGCCTGCTGCCTTCCACCAGCGGAGTCTTTGAGCCGCAGCAGGAATGGTGGCGCTCGGTGCAGCTCAAGGGGCGGCTGACGCTGCCGGAGCTGTTCACCGCCGCCGGCTACATCACGGCGGCGGGAGGCAGCGTGTTTGAGAGCAGCCATGGCGGCGGTCACAGCGTGGAGCGCGATGACCTTTGGGAGCAGCGCCAGCCGGGAGTGACGACGGCCAACACCAAGCATGTGAACGGCCTGGACATCTGGGACTGGGGTGCGCTTGATGTGCCGGACGAAGAGACCACCGACGGTCGCACCGTCACCTGGGCCGCCAACTACCTCGCCGAGGTGAAGCCCAAGAAGCGCTTCTTCCTCACCGTGGGCATCGACAAGCCGCACGCGCCCTGGTATGCGCCGCAGCCCTACTTTGACGCCCTGCCCGCCGAGGCCTTGAAGATGCCCGAGGTGGGGAAAGATGATCTGGATGACGTGCCAGAGGTTGCCAAGAAAGCCCTCACCGGCCCGCAAAGTGAGCATGCCCGCATCGTCACCGCCAAGGCATGGCCCGACGCCGTGCGTGCCTACCTCGCCAGCGTGGCCTTCGCCGATGCCCAGGTGGGCCGGCTGCTAAAGGCCTTGGAGAAGAGCCCCGCCGCCAGCAACACCATCGTGTGCCTCACCTCCAGCCGCGGTATGGCGCTGGGTGACAAACAGTGCTGGCAGGACGGCAGCCTGTGGGGCTGCGGCACCCATGTGCCCCTCACCATCTATGATCCCGGTGTGACCAAGGCCGGCAGTGTCTCGGACGAACCCGTGAGCCTGGTGGACGTGTATCCCACCCTGGCCGATCTCACCCGCCAGGAGCTGACCGCCAAGCCCGATGGCACGAGCCTGCTGCCGCTGCTCCTTGATCCCAATACCAAGGTCTCGAGGCCTGCGTTGACCACCATGGGTGGAGGCGACAAGGCAAGCTATGCCGCAAGGGCAGAAGGCTGGCGCTACATCCGCTATGCCGATGGCAGTGACGAGCTGTATGACGAGGCCAAAGATCCCCATGAGCGGACCAACCTGGCCGCAGGCCCGGAAGCCGCTGAACAGAAGCAAGCGCTGGCGCAAAGCCTGCCCAAGGAGTGGCACCTTGCCGACCGCATGGCAGCTCAGCTCGCCGGCAAGAAAGGTGCAGATGGCTGCACTATCTTTGAGCTGCAAACAGGCGACGAGCTGCCGGCTGAAAGTGCTCCAGTCCTGGCGGGGAAGGGGATGGATCTGGAAGTGAGCCTGGATGTGGCCCCTGGGGCGAGCCTGGACGGCACCCTGGCGGCACAGGGCGATGCGCAGAACGGCTGGGCCTTGCAAATGGTCAATGGCAAGCCCACGGCCACGATTTTTGCCGGCGGCCAGGCCGCCACGATTGCCACTGACGCTCCCAAAGCCGGACCTGCGAGGCTGCGCCTCTTCATTCCCGGCAATGGCACGCTGTTCCTTGGCGTGGCAGGCCAGAGCCAGATCGTCGAAAAGAGTCCCTTCCACGCGGGCTTTCCAGTGCAGCCTGCAGGCAGGCTGACTGTGGGTGCGGCCTCCCCAGCGCTGCCGGAAAGCAAGGCTTTCAAAGGCAAGGTGAACCACGTGTGGCTCACGGTTTTGCCGAACTGACGAATCAATCGTGTGTTTGACAGGCTTCGTGTGGCGGCGTGCGGAGCACCTTGGACTGCGGCAGCCTGCTGCCGCTTTCGGTAGTGGCAGCCTTGCTGCCGGAACAATGGCCGGTCTGCAGCCGAGGGTTCTTCTCATCCACACTTTGCACCACCCCGTCGTGCCGCAGCAGGCTGCGGGCACAAAGCGGCAGCAGGGCTGCCGCAGTCCAAGGTGCTCCGCACGCCGCCACACCATTGCGATCTGCCACGACGAATCACCCAGGGGCACGATTGATTTATCAGTTTGGTATTGGGACAAACGAAAAAGCCCGCCCTGCTTTCGCAAGGCGGGCTCCAGAGAAGTTGTCCGCTAATTAATGCCGGCCTTCGAGGCGGACCTTTTCGGCTTCCTCGTAGATGCGGGCGGGCACAGGCTGCAGATCCCACACGATGCCGAGCCAGGACATGACCTTGAGCATGTAGTAGGACACGTCGAACTCCCACCAGTAGAAGCCCTGGCGGGCGGAGTACTGGTAGCGGTGGTGGTTGTTGTGCCAGCCTTCGCCCAGCGTGATCATGGCCAGCAGGAGGCTGTTGCGGCTGTCATCCGTGGTCTTGAAGCGACGGCGGCCGAAGACGTGGGCCAGCGAGTTGATGAAGAAGGTGCCGTGCATCAGCGCCACCGTGCTCACCACTCCGCACCAGACGGCCATCTGCGCGCCTGTCACGCCCATGGAGGGGACGAAGGTCTGCAGCAGCCAGCCAGTGCCCCAGCAGCCAAGCAGCACGGCCACGGGGATGAAGAAGTCATGGCGGTTGAGGAACACCAGCTCGGGGAACTTGGCCAGGTCCTTGATGCGGGTGTAATCGGTGGGGAAGTTGCGGTGGCTGGTGATCCAGCCCACGTGCGACCACCAGAAGCCCTTCTGACGGGGCGAATGAATGTCGTGCTCATCATCCGAATGCTTGTGATGATGGCGATGGGTGGATGCCCACCAGAGGGCGCCACGCTGCATGGCCATGTTGCCAATGACAGCGAACATGAACTGCGCAAAGCGCGAAGTGCTGTACGCACGGTGCGAGAAGTAGCGATGATAGAACGCCGTGATGGCGAACATGCGGAAAAAGTAGAACAGCACGGCGGCACTGAAGACCCACCAGTTCCAGCCCACGGCAAAGACCAGAAGGCAGCCCGCGTGAAGAATGATGAACGGAGCGGTGCGCTTCATGTCCATCTTCTCCTCCTTGGCCCGGATGTTGTCGAGGCCTTCGGGGTGGTAGTCAGAGTCCCACCATTGGCGGAGCATGACGGCGGTGGCGTTGATGATGCGCTGGAACCACGGGCGGGGCGCTTCTACGGCGGAGGAAGAATTGGTACTGGGCACTGTTGCTTATAAAGTAGGGTGTGGATTGAGAACCTGGACTGCCGGGAGAAGCAGACGGGGGAGAATCGGCAGCCCGGGATCGGAAGAACGAACGGAGGTTCGTTCTTCGATCACTTTTGGATGCCGAAAAATGGCCGCATACCCTATACCGGGAATCCGCATTCGTCATCTGCGAATGCGGAGCCCCCCAAAAGTGGCCTGGGCAAATAGTGCCCAGGCCGCCATTTTGGCCTACTGCCGGGCAAGATAATACTCGATGCTGTCCACCAGGGCGGCCCAGCTTGCGTCGATGATATTGGTGCTCACGCCCACGGTGCCCCAGGTTTGGTGGCCGTCAGTGCTCACCACCAGCACCCGTGTCTTGGCGGCCGTGCCGGTGCCGCTGTCGATGATGCGCACCTTGTAGTCCGCCAGGGACATCTTCGCCAGGCTGGGGTAGTGTGGGGTCAGGGCCTTGCGCAGGGCATTGTCCAGCGCGTTCACCGGGCCGTCGCCTTCATCCACGGTATAGACGGGCTCGCCCTGCACCTTGATCTTGATGGTGGCCTCGCAGGTTTCAAAGCCGTGGTCGCCTCCGCGCCGGCGGTGGGTGCTGTGGTATTCCACCAGATCAAAGGCTGTGGTGTGCTGCTTGAGGTGCTTGCGGATCAGCAGTTCGAAGGAGGCTTCCGCCGCTTCGAATTCAAAGCCTTCGCTCTCCAGGCGCTTCACTTCCGCCAGGATGGCCTGCACTTCCGGTGCGCCCTTGGCGAACTTGAAGCCCAGGGCCTCGGCGCGCACCATCACGTTGGACTGGCCGCTCATGTCGCTGATGGAGATGATGCGCTCGTTGCCGACCAGCTCCGGGTCCACATGCTCATAGGTGCGGGCCAGTTTCTGCACGGCATGCACATGCAGCCCCCCCTTGTGGGTGAAGGCGGCCAGGCCCACGTAGGGCGCACGGATGTCATGCTGCACATTCGCCAGCTCGTCCACAAAGTGGGCCAGGTCGCGCAGCTTGGTCAGGTCGATGCCCAGGTCGATGCCCATCTTGAGCTGGAGGTTGGGCATGACGGTGATGAGGTTGCAGTTCCCCACGCGCTCGCCGTAGCCGTTGATGGTGCCCTGCACCTGGTTGGCGCCGGAGCGCACGGCGGCCAGCGCATTGGCCACGCCTACGCCACCGTCGTTGTGGGTGTGGATGCCCACTGGCTTGCCTAGATGGGCCACCACCTTGGCGGTGACGTCGCCCACCCATTCCGGCAGGGAGCCACCATTGGTTTCACAAAGCACGACCAGGTCCGCTCCGGCGTCGCTGGCCGCCTTGACGGTCTTGAGCGAATACTCGGGGTCCTCACGGAAGCTGTCGAAGAAGTGCTCCGCATCGTAGAGCACCTCGCGGCCATGCTTCTTGAGATAGGCGACCGTGTCGGAGATCATCGCCAGGTTTTCCTCCAGCGAGACCTGGAAGACCTCGGTCACATGCAGCGGCCAGGTTTTGCCGACGATGGTCACCACGGGTGTTTGCGCATCCAGCAGCATCTGCACCTGGGGATCGTCCTCCACCTTCATGCGACCGCGGCGGGTCATGCCAAAGGCCGTGATCTTGGCTTTCTTCCAGGTGCGCTTGGCGGCTTCCTGGAAGAACGCGGCATCCTTGGGGTTCGAACCAGGCCAGCCGCCTTCGATGTAGTGCACGCCGAAGTCATCGAGCCGTTCCGCCACGCGGATTTTGTCGAGGGTGCTGAAGGAGATGCCGGTGCCCTGGGTGCCGTCACGCAGGGTGGTGTCATAGATGGTCACAAGAGACATACAAAAAGAATCAATAAGGATAGGGGAATGAGGAAAAGGAATCAGGCGTGCGTCACCCTTGAATGGAGGGGTGACGAAGTGACGCGGGCCCCGTGCAATAACGGGGCGGAGAGGTTCCTGGGTTCACACGGCGGCATCAGGCACGGTGGAACCCGCGACTAATTCGGATGCTGGCGCTGATGTTGAACGACCTCATTGAGAGCACGCAGGCTAAGCGCGAACTCTTGCGGGATCAAGGGCCAAGATGTTACGAAAGAACCACAGGCCCCTCGCTTATCGCGGCCAGGGACTGGAGCTTTCCCGCCACGGCGATGACATGGGTGGCGGCCTCTTCGGCTTCCGCCGCGGTATTGAGGCGGGAGAAGGAAAAACGCAGGGTGCTTGCCGCCCGCGCCGCGTCCATCCCCATGGCCTCCAGCACATGGGAGGGATGCACCTCTCCGGCATGGCAGGCAGACCCGGCGGAGCAGCACACGCCGCGCGAGTCCAGCAAGATCAGCATCTCCGCTGCCGCAAGGCCGGGGAAGCACAGGCTGGAGGTGCCCGCGAGCCGCTGCGTGAGATGGCCGTTCACGGTTACATTGGGAAGGGTAGCACGCACCGTGGCTTCAAAGGTGTCCCTCAGCGCAGCAACGGCGGTTTGTTGATCCAGGCTGGCGGCAGCGAGTTCGGCGGCTTTGCCAAAGCCAACGATAGAGGAGACGTTCTCTGTGCCGCCCCGGCGGTCACTTTCCTGGCTGCCGCCCAGAATGCCGGGGCGGAAACGCACGCGCCGGCTGATGAAGAGGGCGCCCACCCCCTTCGGCCCATGCATCTTGTGGCCGCTTAGCGAGAGGTAATCCACCGGCAGTTTGCCGACCTGGATGGGCAGCCGGCCCGCTGCCTGGACGGCATCCGAATGGAACAGCGCGCCGGTCTCATGTGCAACCTGGGCAATCTCGTGAACCGGGGCAATGACTCCCGTCTCATTGTTGACCCACATAATGGAGACCAGGGCCGTGGGATGAAGACGCAGCGCCTTTTGCAACCTTTCCATATCAATCACGCCATCCGGATGCACCCGTGCCAGGGTCAGGTCCCCGCCTTCTTTTGACCAGCGCCTGGCTGGCTCGATCACGGCGCTGTGCTCAGTGGCGCCGATGATCAGGTGCCGGCGCTGAGGCAGCCCCAACGAGGCACAAGCGATGGCCGCGTTGTCCGCCTCGGTTCCGCCGCTGGTGAAGATGATTTCATCCGCACTCGCGCCAATCAGGGCCGCCACCTGCTCCCGGGCCGTTTCGACTGCCCTCTGAACAAGGCGGGCGGAACGGTAGCCTGCCGAAGGATTCGCATAGTGCTCCTTCAAATAAGGCAGCATGGCCTCCAGCACCTCAGGGGCGATGGGAGAGGTGGCGTTGGCGTCAAGGTAGATCATGTAGAGGGCCGGCGGCTGGCTTGTGCAATGGGGGATGCACCCCAGGGGCATAGCACAAAAATGTCTTGGTTTCGACAGGCGCCTTCGATAGCCTCAGCACATGATCGAACTCGAAGTGTATGCCCGGGGCCTGCGTTCCAATGATTTTATCATGCAGCTCAAGAGCCAGATGGACATCATTCCCGAGGCCCGGTACAAGGTCGATGCCAACCACGATCTTGTGTACTTCGAAATCGACCAGCCGGACTCGATCTCCCAGCGCCAGATTGCCCGGGTGTTCGAAGCCATCGGCCTTGAGCCCCGCTTTGTGGGGCAGGTTCCCGCTGGCATGCCGCTGGGCGAGGACACCGCCCAGCTCGAGTAGGCGTTACTCCGCCGGAAGGTTACCTTCCAGACGGGCCAGTTTTTCCTCCAGGGCTTTGACGCGTTCCAGAAGATCCGGCACCCGGCGCGGGTAGGCGAGCAGCTTGCGCCCTTCCGCGAGCGGCTTGGCTGGGAAGCCGGTGTAGGCCCCTCCAGGTGTGGCAATGCTTTTGGTCACCCCGGAGCGGGAAAGCAGGGTTACCTGGCTGGCAATTTCCAAGTGGCCGGCGATGCCAGATTGTGCGGCTATCACGACGTAGCTGCCCAGGCGGACGCTGCCGGCGATGCCAGTCAGGGCGACGATAATACAGTGCTGGCCAGTGCTCACGTTGTGGCCGATCTGCACCAGGTTGTCGATTTTTGTCCCAGCCCCGATATGCGTTTTTCCGAAGCGGGCTCGGTCGATGGTGGAGCAGGAGCCCACCTCGACGTCATCATCGATCTGCACGATGCCTATCTGCTCGATCTTCTGGTGGCGGCCCTTGACGAATTCATAGCCAAAGCCGTCCGTGCCGATCACTGAGCCGCTGTGAATGATCACCCGGCAACCCAGCACGCAGTACTCCTTGATCGCCACGCCTGGGTGGATCACGCACCCTTCGCCAAGCTTTGCCCGATAGCCGATGAACGAGCCGGCCTGAATCACGCAACCGTCTCCAATGACGGCTTCGTCCTCAATCACCACATGGGGTCCGACATGGACTTTGCCGGCATCGAAGCTCACCCCATTTCCGATCACGGCCGTGGGATGCACACCCATGACGACCGGCCGGGGCTGCGGGCCAAAGAATTTGATCGCCTGGGAGAAGGCCAGGGTGGGATTGGCGACCTGGATCAGCGCCTTGCCGGCGGGTACCTCGGCCAGATCGGCAGCCACCAGCACCACCGTCGCCTTGGTCGTCTTGAGCTGCGGCACATAGCGGGAATTGCCGAGGAAGGACACATCACCGGGCTGGGCTTCCAGCAGGGAATTGAGGCCGGTGACAAGGCCCTCCGCGTCGCCTTGAATCAGGGTGCCGCCCACCAGTTCGGCCAGGGCTTGATGGGTCAGGGGTGCGTTTGCCATGGGGCGGGAAAAGAAAAAGGTCGATACATGGAAACGGCGGCCTGGGCGGCCGCCGTTTCAAGGGTCATCAGATGATGGAAAAAGGGCTTAATTGCTCTTCTTCTTCTTCTTCGACGACGACGGACTGTCGCTCTTGACAGGGGCTACAGGCGTCGCCAGCCCTGGAGGGGCCACTTCTTCCTTCTTGGCACCTTCAGGCGGTGCGTTCTTGTTGAGTTCGACGATGAGCTCGTCGGTAAAATCCACCGCGTCCTTGAAGTACAGGAGCACCGGCACGGTGTTCATGCTCACGCCGGACTTGTCGAACACCATGTCGTAGCCGGAGCTCTTCGACTTGTCCTTCACCACGGCCACGATTTCCTCATAGATGCCCTTCTGCAGCTCCATCTCCTCCTGGCGGAGCTGCTGGGTGCGGCGCTGCTGGAATTCATTGATGTCCTGCTCCAGCGAGTGCACTTCCTTGGCCTTGTCCTGGGCCTTCGCCTGGGCGGAGGCACGGGCGTCATTGCTCAGGATCGGGTCCTGGGCCTCCTTCATGGCCTTCTGCGTCTCCGCCAGCAGCGACTTGTAGGCCGCGTAGCGTTCGTTCATTTCGGCCATGGCCTTGTCCTTGTTGGTCTTCATCTTGGACGAGGCGTCCTTGGTCTTGTAGAACTCAGTGAAGGCCTTGACCATGTCCACGACGCCAAACTTCGTGTCGGCGGCGAAGGAACTGGAGGCAAACAGGGCGGAGGCGATGACAATGGCGAGGAATTTCATGCAAACGGGGGTGACTGACAGTGGGGGCTTGAAAGCTTGGAGCTGATGCAAGGATCAGAACTTGTAGCCGATGTTGAAGTTGAAGTGGCCGGACGAATCGTTGAACTGATCGCTCTGAAGCGGGATGCCGAAGTCCACGCGGATGGGACCGATGGGCAGGTACAGGCGCAGGCCGATGCCCACGTCGGAATTGACGCTGCCGCTCAGGTCGTAGGCAGTGGCGCCCACGGTTCCCACGTCGTAGAAGATCGCGCCGCGCAGCTTTTCCATGATCGGGAAGGTGTACTCAAAGGACACGTAGGCGGAAGTCAGGCCGCCCAGAGGCTCACCCGTCCGGTCCTTGGGACCCACCTTGCGGAAGTCGAAGCCGCGCAGATCGTTGGCACCACCCAGGAAGAGGCGCTCGAAGATCGGCACGCGCTGGCCGTTGAGCGAGTCCACGGTGGAGATGGCACCGTCGATGCTGAAAATGCCATCCCACGGCAGGTGGAAGTACTGCGTGCCGGCCATTTTCAGGCCGTAAGCGTGGACGTCGCCACCGAGGCCGGCGATCATGCCGTCGAGCGTGACCTTGTGGCCGGTGCGGGTGATGAACACGCTGTCGCGGGTGTCGTGCACCCAGGCCATGTCAAACTTGCTTTCCAGGAAGTCGCCGGCTTCCTGCTTGATCAGGTCGGTGGCGGTGGGGGCAACGTTGTGGATCTTGACGTCCTGCAGCGTGTAGGTGCCTTCCACGTAGGAATGCTCGCCCAGGGGCTTGCGCAGGTTGAACGAGATGCCGTAGCTGCGCTGATCGTACAGGGTGGAGAGGTAGTACAGGTCGTGGAAGAACAGGTCCGGCGTAAAGGCCAGCTTCTGGTCCAGGAACCACGGCTCGGTGAAGGACATGTCGAAGTCGCGGCGCTCGGTACCGTACTGCACGCCCACGTGGAAACGCTGGCCGGCACCGCGGAAGGCTGGATAGCCGGCGATGTCGAAGTTTGTCTGGGTCAGGTCCACGAAGCCCACGAGGCTGTCGATGGAGCTGAAACCGGCGCCGAAGTTGATCGTGCCGGTGGATTGCTCGGTCACTGCCACATCCACATCCTTCACGCCCGGCTGGCCGCTGGGGTTGTTGCGGATGTCCACCTGGCTGAAGTAGTTGAGGTTCTTCAGGCGGTTGGTGCTGGCTTCTTCCTTCACCGTGTTGAGGTCTTCACCCGGGGAGAAGGCCAGCTCGCGGCGGATCACGTTGTCCTTGGTGATGGTGTTGCCGGCGATGTTGACCTTGCCGACCATGGACTTCTCACCTTCGAAGACGTGGTAGTTCACCTTCACCTCGTTTTTGCCCACTGGGATGACGCTGGTTTCCACACGGGCGTCGGCATAGCCGCGGGAGCCGTAGTAGTCGCCGATCATCTTTTCATCATCGTGCACTTCGCTGCCGGAATAGGGGAAGTTCTTCACGGTCTTGAGGCCGCGGCTCAGCTCGGCGGGAGTATAAACGGTGAGGCCTTCCAGGCCCACTTCGGCGACCTTGTACTTGTCGCCCTCATAGACGGTCATGGTCAGGTCCACGTAGTCCTTGCCCACAGGCTTGCGCTCCACCTTGGTCACCTTGGCATAGACATAACCGGCATCGTGGTAGGCGCCTTCGACCGCCTTGACGTCGTCGGACTGGGCCTCATCGGTGAGACGACCGGATTTGCCACGCCACACGCGCCACAGGGCTTTTTCCTTGAGCGCCATCTTCTTGTGCAGGGCGGCGGCGGTGATGTGGGTGTTGCCCACGAAGAAGATGTTGCGCACCAGGCCGCGGGCGCCTTCGGTCACCACGAAGGTCACGCGGGTGAAGCCTGGGGTGGCCATGGGCGCGGTCTCGTAGTTCACGCTGACATCGGCGTAGCCATTCTTTTCGTAGCGCTCCCGGATCTTCTGGGCGGCCTTGGCCAGCTTGGCTTCATCCACCGGCTCACCGGTCTTCATTTCAGCTTCCTTCAGCAGCTTGCCCTTGTCGTAAATCGTGTTGCCGCGGAAATCGATCTCGCCCACGGAACCGCGACCGGTGACGGTGACGACCACACGCACGCCGCCGCCCACCGCTTCAGCCTTGATCTCCACGTTCTCGATGGCCCCGGTGCCGTACAGGTTGCGGATGTCCTGCTCCACGTTCTCATCCGTGTAAGCCTCGCCTTCATGGGTGGACATCTGCGCACGGATACGTGCCTCGCTGACGGAAGCTGCGCCCTTGTACTGGATGCGGATCTCCTTCACAATTTTCTTGGCGGCCGGAGCGTTCGCGGCAGCCGCCCGGTCAGGCTGCTGGGAATACGCGCTGCCGAGGGGCAGAATCGCGAAGGCGGCCACACAAGCCGCCGTGCGGGCCAGCGGAAGGCGAAGGGTTGATAGTCCGGTCATAGTGGGAGAACAGTGCTGGCGGGGATGCGTGGTGGAAGGGCGCCCGGTTTAGGGGCTGGGTACAAGACGGCATTACTGCCGAAGGGGGTGCTCGCCGTCAAGGCTAAATACTGGAAAGGCAGGCCGGTGGAAGGGCCTGCTTGAAACTGCGCGGGAAGCGGCCAAACGCAGGGGGCGGGCCAAGAAACACTTCTTTTCGGAAATGACAATCGGTGGTTGGCGGGCCGGCCTTTCGCTTTTTTGCGCGGGGCCGTGGAATCCTTGTTTTTCCTGCTGCGCTGGAGCTGGCGGGTATGCTTAACTTATTTATGCACCAGATTTCCAACGGCAGGTATCAGGTCAAGGTCACCCCCGCGGGCGGGGGGCAGTCGATGTGGGATTGGATCGCGCTGAGCCGCTGGGTGGAGGATCCGGTGGAGGACGCGCGGGGATTTTTCATCTGCCTGCGCGACCTGGAGCATCCTCACGCGGCCTGGTCGGCCGGCCTTCAACCTGTGGCCTCCGCGCCGGAAAGCTACCGCGCGGCCGGCGGTGAGGGGCGCTTTGAAACCGAGCGCACCGACCATGGCATCAGCGCCAGAATGCAGGTGGCTGTTAGCAAGGAAGATGATGTGGAGGTGCGGCGGCTGACCCTGCGCAATCTCACCGGCCAGCCCCGGCGGATTGAGTTGACGAGCTGCATCGAAGTCGCCCTGGCCCACCCGATGGGCGACCTGGGCCATCCGGCTTTTTCGAAGCTCTTTGTCCAGACCGAGTGGCTCGCGGCCGACCGGGTGCTGGTGGCACGGCGGCGGCCGCGCAGCCAGGGCGAAACCTGGCCTGCGATGTTTCATGCGCTGCTGGACGCGGCCCCTTCGGAGTGGGAGACGGACCGCCTGCGCTTCATCGGCCGCGGCCGCTCGCTTGCATCTCCCGCAGCCCTGGCTCAGGCCAGCGGGCTTTCCGGCACGGTGGGCAATGTGCTCGATCCCCTTTTCAGCCTGCGCACCGTGATGGAGCTGGCGCCGGGAGAGGCCAAGAGCGTGGCCTTTCTCCTTGGGGCGGCGGCCGATCACTCGACTATTGCGGCAGTCGTCAAACGTCATCGCGAGCCGGCCGCGCTGGAGGCCATGTTCAAGGAGATGGCGCTGACTTCGATGGACGTTCCGCCCGTGGTTCCGTGCCGTCCGGCCATGGCGGAAGGCGTTGCCGCTGCCGCCGATGAGGCCCTGGCTTTCTTCAATGGCATCGGCGGTTTCAGTGACGATGGCTCGGAATACGTCATGCGTCTTCGCTGGCAGGGCGGGGGATTTGCCTTGCCGCCGATGCCGTGGATCAACGTTCTGGCCAACGAACAGTTTGGCTGCCTGGTCAGCGAGACGGGGGCGGGCTGCACCTGGGGCCGCAACAGCCAGGCCAACCGTCTCACCCCCTGGTCCAACGATCCGGTGATTGATCCCCACGATGAGGCGCTGTTCATCAGGGATGAGGAAAGCGGTGTCTTCTGGTCGCCTCTGCCTGGCCCGGCTCCAGCGCCGGCGGATTATGAGGTGAGGCATGGATTTGGTTATTCGCGGTTCATCACCACGGCGGGCGGCCTGCATCAGGAGACCACGGTCTTTGTGGCCCGGCACGATCCGGTCAAGGTGGTGCGGCTGCGCATTGTCAATCAAGGAGCATCGCCGCGCCGGCTCTCCCTGTATGCCTATCAGCGTCTCGTGCTGGGAAGCCTGCCGCCGGCTCCCGGGACGATTCGCACCTGGGCAGAGGACGGCCTGTTGTGCGCTGAAAACACCAAGGCCGGGGATTTTGCCGGGGCGACGGTGTTCGCTTTGGCTGTCCTGGACGGCGCGCCGCTGATTGCGCAGCACGTGAGCTGTGACCGCGGGGCGTTTCTCGGCCAGCAAGGCAGCGCGGGCGCTCCCCTGGCCTTGTCCCAGGCCACGCTGGATGGGCGCAGCGAGGGTGACGATCCTTGTTTTGCTCGGCAGTTGGTGATCACCCTGCCGGCCGGGCAGGCGCTGGAATGCAGCTTCGTGCTGGGCGAAGCGATGGGCGCCGGGCATTTGAAGGAGCTGGTGGCCCGCTGGTCCGAAACCCCGGCCATTGCCTCCGGGCTTGAGGAGGTGACCACCTTCTGGCGTGAGACGCTGGGTGGAGTGCAGGCAAGGACACCTTCGCCAGAGATCGATTTGATGGTCAATGGCTGGCTCGCCTATCAGGCCCTGGCCTGCCGCATCTGGGGCCGCACCGCCTTCTATCAGTCCAGCGGCGCTTTTGGTTTTCGTGACCAGCTTCAGGATACGGGCAATCTCTGCCTGCTGCTGCCCGAGCTCACACGGCATCAAATCCTGCTGCACGCCCGCCATCAATTTGAGGAGGGCGACGTGCTGCATTGGTGGCACGATGCACCGGTGGAACGCGGCATACGCACCCTCTTCTCCGACGACCTGCTGTGGCTGCCTTTTGTGGTTTGCAATTACCTGCATGCCACTGGCGATGCCGCCCTGCTGGATGAAACTGCCGGCTTTCTTCATGCCCCGGTGCTGGCGCCCGGGCAGGAGGAGAATTACCTGAAGCCGGAGACCAGCCAGCAGACGGCTTCGGTGTACGATCATTGCTGCCGGTCGCTGGACCGCTCGCTCACGGCTGGCGCCCACGGGCTGCCTCTCATGGGCACCGGCGACTGGAACGATGGCATGAGCCGCGTGGGCCGCGAAGGCAAGGGCGAGAGCGTATGGCTGGGCTTTTTTCTTTTCCAAATCCTCGGTGATTTCATCCCCCTGGCCAAATCGAGAGGGGAGGCAGAGCGGGTCGACCGCTATGCCGCCTTTCGTACGAAGCTGCAGGCGGCGCTCAATGACACGGGCTGGGATGGCGAATGGTACCGCCGCGCCTACTACGATGACGGCACGCCGCTCGGCACCCACAGCGCCTCGGAATGCCGGATCGACGGGCTGGCGCAGTCCTGGTCCGTGCTCTCCGGCGCAGCACCCGCACAGCGTGCCGCTCAGGCGATGGGGGAGGCGGAGAAGCAGCTCATCAATGAGGATCAGGGCCTCATCCGCCTGCTCACCCCGCCCTTTGTCAGCACCGCGGAGGATCCGGGCTATATCAAGGGCTATGTGGCAGGCGTGCGTGAGAACGGCGGCCAGTACACTCACGCGGCCTGCTGGATGGTGGCGGCCATGGCCCGGCTGGGCAGGCGCGACCGCGCTGCGCGGCTGCTCGCCATGCTCAGCCCCCTCCACCACACCAGCGGCGAGGAGGGCTTGCAACGCTACAAGGTGGAGCCCTATGTCATCGCCGCCGACGTGTACGGGGCCGATCCGCACATCGGCCGCGGCGGCTGGACATGGTACACCGGCTCCGCAGGCTGGGCCTGGCGCGTGGCGGTGGAATCCGTGCTTGGTCTGAGCATCGCCGACGGCAAGGTCCTGGTGCTGAAACCCTGCGTGCCGGATCAATGGCCTGGATTTGAGCTGTCCTACCGGCATCCCGCCTCAGGCACCCGCTACCACTTCCAGATTGCGAATCCAGACCGCTGCTCCGAGGCCGTGGTGGCCGTTTCAGCCGACGACCTTGCCTGTGAAGTGACCGATGCCGCGGCTCACATTGTGATGAAGTGTGATGGCGGCATTCACGAGGTGAAAGTCACTCTTGGCCGCCACCCTTCCCCTTGATTTGGTGGGGAAGTGGTGGCTCGAGACGGATTCGAACCGCCGACACGGGGATTTTCAATCCCCTGCTCTACCGACTGAGCTATCGAGCCATTCGTTGTAAAAACGAGGGCCGAATGATGGCGTGTGACAGCACGGACGCAAGGGCTTTTTCGATGTAAAAAAGAGAATCACCCTGCGCGTGCCCGCCGGATCTGTGCCAGCACGCCATAGCGAGGGCCCAGCAAGTAGGCCAGCACGAAGAAGGCGCCCAGCACCACCACGATCGTGGAGCTGATGTGCCAGCCCAGCGGGTAGGATAGAAAGAAGGCGGCCACCGAGCCAACGGCACCGATCAGCCCGCCACCCCAGAACAGGGCCCGCGCATTGTCCGTCAGCAGGTATACGGTCGCCCCGGGCGTCACCAGCAGGCCAACGCTGAGGATGCAGCCCACCGCCTGCAAAGACGAGATCAGCACCAGGATCACCACGCCAAACAGCGCATAGTTGAGGAACCGCACCGGCACGCCCAGGCTGGCGGCGACGTTCGGCTCGAACAGGTAAATGAGCAGCGGCCGCTGCAACGCGGTGAGGGTGAGCACCGCAATCATGCTGATGCCGAAGGCGATCCACAGATCGGCATCACCAAGCGCCGTGATGCTGCCGAACAGCCAGTCCTCCAGTTGCTGCTGCAGGCCGAGTTTTTTCAGGATGATGATGCCCACGGCAAAGGCAGTGGTGTAAAGGATGCCCATGGAGCTCTCCTGATCCAGCCGCGAGGTGCGTGAAAGCAGCATGGCCCCCAGCCCCACGAGCAGGGCGGCGCACACGGCGCCAGCCAGCGCGCTCCAGGCCGTAAGCCCCACCAGCAGCACCGCAATGGCCAGCCCCGGCAGCAGTGAATGCGACAGGGTGCCAATTTGCAGGGCGCTCTTGCGCAGCACCACGTAGCCGCTCACAAAGCCATTGGAGAAGCCAATGATGAGACACGCCAGCAAGGCGCGCCTGGCGATGTCCTCCTGGAGAAAGTCGGCGATGGACACGAGGGGAAGTTGAGAGTGGGTGGTTGAGAGTTGAGTGACTGAGGGCGTTCGGCCTGCCAGTCCTTTACGGCTGATAGCTGATGGTCTGAAATCCTTCAGTCTCTCAACCACCCACTCTCAACTCTCAACTGAAGAGTCTCTCAACTCTCAACTACCCACTCTCAACTTTTCACGGCTGAATCCGCGCGCCGAGCTTCTTCAGCTCCTCCACCTGCTTCTTGGAGGCGTCGCTCAACGGGTCGCCTTCCAGGTAGATGTTGCAATACGGCGCCCACTCCTTGCTGCCATCGAAGTCCTTCTTCATCATGCGGTACAGGGGGGCGATGTCGGCAACCTTGTTGCCGTCCAAGAACAGGAACTGAAGCTGGGCGAGCGGTTCCAGGGCGCTGATGTCCGTCACCTGATTGCCCTTCAGGGAGAGCATGGAGAGCCACTTCAGCTCGCCGATGCCGGTGAGGTTGCTTACCTGGTTGCCTTCAAGGTAGAGCGTCCACAGCTTGGGCAGCTTGAACAAGGGCGTGGCGTCCTTGATCTGGTTGTTGGTCAGGTACAGGGAGTTCAGCGTGGTGACGCTGGCCAGCGGGGCGACACTGGTGACCTTGTTGTTGGTCAACTCCACGTACTGCAGGCTCTTCAGCGTGCCCAGGGCGGTGATGTCCTGCACCTGGTTGTCCGCGAGGTCCACGAATTGCAGGCGCTCCAGGCCCTTGAGGGCGGAGATGTCGGTGATGTGATTCTTGGGCAGGGTGATGGAGGCGAGCTGGGTGCACTTCTCGAGGCCGGAGAGATCTGTGATACCCATGCCGCGGCCTTCGATCACGGCCACGGTTTCCACATCGGCGGCCACGATAGGCTCGGTGCCATCGCGCTTGGTGAAGACCTGCTTGCGCACGGCGGCCTCCAAGTTCTTGTCCTTGAAAATGGAAACCGGCTTCGGCGGGGGAGGAGGCGCAGGCTTGACAGCGGCGGGGGCTGGCTTGGCCGGAGGTGCGGCGGGTTTGGCGGCTGCCCTCGGGTCAGGGGTGGCCGGCTTTGGCGCGGGCACGGCTGGTGCAGGCT
>OUNM010107378.1_pt1 | contig 30794 bp, 23 predicted proteins | sample 1769961 | NCBI WGS metagenome assembly OUNM01 (sample SAMEA3914820, study PRJEB12502) | metagenome | biome: forest; material: soil | place: USA | collected 2012-03-12 | depth 0.3 m | reverse complement strand
GCCCCACAGCGGGCAGCGCCCATCCCACTGAATTTCACCCGGACCCCACAGCAGCTCGGCGTCCCTCAGGCTCAAACAGCCGCAACAAACACCTGGCACAGCAACTTCGGTACAGAACACGCCCACTCGGTCCGACCCTCGCCGACCTCGCCGACCTCACCGATCACCCTCCCGAACACTTCAAGGCAATACAAGACCGCAAACGCCACCATGGACGTCCGGCTGCTCCGCGCGTCCGACATCCCGCTGATCCAGCACGCCAACCTCGAGAACCTGCCCGAGAACTACTTCCTCAAGTACTACCTGTACCACGCCCTCTCGTGGCCGCAGCTGTCCTTTGTCGCCGTCGATGTGTCGCGCCCGCCCAAGACCCCCTACGACTACCCCAAGATCGTCGGCTATGTGCTCGCCAAGATGGAGGAGGAGCCGACCGACGGCATCCAGCACGGCCACATCACCTCGCTGTCCGTGATGCGCACCCACCGCCGCCTTGGTATTGCCGAGAAGCTGATGCGCCAGAGCCGTGCGTTCTCCATTCCTCGCTCTCCATCAGCCGTTCTGGGGTGAGCGGCATGTATGCTGACGCACAGAGAACAGAACTCGCCATGGTCGAGACCTTTGGCGGCCGTTACGTGTCCCTGCACGTGCGCGTCTCCAACAAGGCCGCCATCCATTTGTACCGCGACACTCTCGGCTTCAAGACGGAAAAGACCGAGAACAAGTACTACGCCGACGGCGAAGACGCCTTCTGCATGAAGCTCGACCTGGACTTCATCCGCGACCAGATCCGCGAGGAGGCCGAGGAGGCGGACGAGAAGGAGAAGAAGGCCAAGTCGGGCAAGACCAACGGTGAGGCGACCGAGAACGGCGAGGACGCCGACGAGGGTGAGCCCGTCGGCGACGTCGGGAGGGATCCCGCCGCGGGGAACAAGGCGGACCAAAAAGTCAAGGTCAAGGTCGGGAGAGCCCTCGGGGTGGGCGAGTTGATAGAGAAGGTCGAGAGTAAGAGTAGCTGAGAGCATGGCATGGCATGGCGTTAGAGGGAATAAAAAAAAGAGAGATTTTGTTACATTTCTGGGCTGCTGCGGTGTTCCGGTGACGGAATAGAGGCTCAGTCGTCGTTCAGGAGGCAAAGGTGCAGAGCGGGCTCGATAAGACAGGCAGACATTTGGACAGATCACAGTGTTCACACACACACTCCTCACATCTCAAGCTGGCAAGGTTTGTGTAAAAAAAAAAAAAAAAGGTTTGGGGATTGTTTGTACTACCTAACTAACAAGCACGCTGCGTATTCATAACTACCGACCAAAACACCTGAACCCAAATCATTCCGATATCAAACACTCACCAAACTCCTATCCTGATAGATCCTACCCCCTATAAGCCCTCTCCTCCTCCTTCTCCAACTCCCTCGCAAACTCCTCATCCGCCTCGGTCCTCAACCGCTCCAACTGCCTCCCAAGCTCCTCAATCTCCCTCTCAACCGCCACCGCCTCGGCCTCCATCTTGGACATGCCTCCTTTCCCGTTATTGTCCTGATGATGCTCTTCCTCAACGAGCCTCTCGTGCAGCGCCGTTAGCTCGGCCTCCTTCTCCGCGACCTTGGCCTCCATCTCCCACGCGGCCTGGTACTTGGCCTGGGAGGCGGGGTAGGCGGCCACGCCTTCGTCATGCTCGTCCTGGTGCTGGTGCTTGTCGTCTGAGGGCCAGGCGCCGGGGGTGCGGGCGGTGGTGCCGTCGTCGACTTCCCTGGTGTTCCAGGGGGTGTCGTACCCTGGCGGTGGGGGGATGCCGCCGTGGGGCATGGGCGGCATCGGGGGCATGTGGGGCATGGATGGCATCGGGGGCATTGGAGGCATCGGTGGCATGTGTTGGCCGTGAGGCGGGTGAGGCGGGTGAGGCGGGTGAGGAGCGTGAGGGGCGTGAGGAGCGTGGGGAGCGTGAGGAGCGTGAGGGTGGTGAGGTGGGTGGTGGTGAGAGTGGCCCCACGCTCCGCGGCGGAAGTCGCGCTTCATCTGCTTCGCGGCGTGCTTCAGCTCGCGCTTGACCTGGCGGCGCTCGCGCTTCTCCTGCCTGCGGCGCTGCTTCATGTCGCGGCGCAGCTGCTTGCGCGTGCGCTTCTGCTCCTTCTTGAGGCTCTTCCAGTTGCGGAGGAGCTCCTTGACTTCGTGGCGGAGGGCGGCCTTGTCAAAGGCCATGCTGGCCGGGTCGGAGGAGTGCTTGGCGGCTTTGAGCTGCGCCCTGATCTCCTTCACCCTCTCCTTGGTGATGGGCTGCTCCGGGTGGTGCAGAGAGTCCTGGAGGACCTGTCTGGCCACGGGCAGCTGGGAGTCCTTGAGCTCGTCGTAGTCCGGCAGCGAGCCGGCCGACGAGTCGGAGCGGACAGACGACCGAGACGAGACACTGGACGCCGAGCTGGACCTCGACCGCCCATGACGATGCGGCGAACCCCGATGCTCACCGCGCCCCCGACCGTGCTCTCCGGCATCCTCTGGTCCCGAACGATCAGCACCCCACCAGCCACCCCGTCCCCACGGACCACCACCACCACGCCCCCAAGCACCACGACCATGACCTCCCCAAGCGCCCCAACCGCCAGGTCCACCACCGGCGCCCCAGCCAGGAGGCCCAGTCCCACACCTGCCCCGTCCAGGCAAGAGCTCGCCCCTCCCACGGCCAGGCATTCCAGCGCCGCCAAACATGGGCTGGCCATTAATACTGATTCCATTCCCGTCCGCCACAATCCCGCCAATGCGCACCGACCCCGTGCGGCCGTCGGCGACGAACGTGTTGCCGATCGACACGCGGTCGTTCTCGACGTTGATGCCCGCGAACCGGAACCCGCCGCCGGATCCTCGGTCTCCGTGGTGGCCTCCACCGCGGCCACCGCGGCCAGCGAAGTGGGAGAAGAAGCCTCGGCGTCCGCCGCCGGGGGTGTTGCGGTCTGTGGAGGCTGGGTCGGGCTGGTCAAAGGACTGGTCCCAGGCGCCGGGCATGTGGTGTTGGTCTGGTTGAGGCGGGACCTCGTTCAGGTTGCTTCTGCTGCTAGCATTGCTGTTGTTCTTGTTGTCGGCGGGAGCCGTGGGCTCCAGATCGACGTGGATGGTGACTCGCCGCGGAGTGAAGAAGCCGTCGTTCCACTCGCGGACGGTGGCGCCGACGTTCTCGCGCTGCTGGGCGGCGTCGGTGTCCACGACCGGGGACCGGACGCGGTTGAGCTGGGCTTCGGCGTGGCTCCGGCCCGAGGACTGAGAGCGGGCGTCGTCGTTGGCCGCCGTGTGGGTGGTGACCGTGGCCGTCATGGCTTCGGCGCGGAGCTTGCGGTCGATGACCTGTAGGTTGGATGTTGCCGAGTGGTGTGGTATCAAGTAGTTGACAAAGGTCTGCCAGTCCTCGAGGCGGACGTCTCTGGTGGCGAGGTTACGGGGGTAGGGTAGTGTGTCGGGGGTGGAGTTGGCAGTGAGGGTGAGGGAGTGTGTGATCTGAGGTTGACTGTTCAAGGATGAGGGTGCTGGACGTGTTTCAAAGTAGGCTGCGGCTGCTGAACCCAAGACATGGTCTACCTCTCCAGCGAAGTTGGACTGGTGGGCGCTCCGGGGAGTGAGGGGTGGGGTATATATCACCTCGCCATTTGTGGACGAGGTGGAGCGGGAGGCGTCGTCAGCCAGGTGCGCGTCTCTCCCGGAGGCCGAGAAGAGGTCGGTCTCGGAGTAGGGCGGGGGAGGTACGTCGTCGAGGTGCGACGAGGCCATGATGGGAGTGCGTGTAAGTGGGCCAGAACGTCAGAAGCGAGAGGGTTCAAAATCGAAACAATGTCGTCCGCTCGCCACTTTCAACGGAGCACGCGGATTAAATGGGAAATCACTCGGAGATAGTCGCGATACCAGGCACAAACGGGCGGCGAAGAGGGACGCGGATGGTGGGGTGATGTGGTTTATTGGGTATGCAGAAGAGTCACAGCGACCATGTTGCAGCCTCAGCATCGCCCGAGGCGTAAGCTCGGGGAAGCTTAATCACGCCCCTTGTCGGAACGCTGTCGTTCCATTCGCCAGGGCCCGACGATGGAGCCTTAAGCGAGTGCGATCCTTGGAGGCTTGGCTGTCCTCGCCCCCCCCTGTGCGGTTCTTCGTTTGTTCCCCGCACCTTTGTCCCACGCACGCCGCCTCTCAGGCTTACGCGGCCCGGATGATGAGGTAGCGATCAGGCCCTTGACGTGCTGTAATCCATCAGATTGTTTGCCCAACGGGCAGCTTGTTAGTGGCCAATTTTCGACTCGGTTCTAGGGCCGCGCCGCGCTGTCGCGTTCTGTTGCTAGAGCCTTGCAATGTCGGGTGTGCCGATGGGGGGCCAGATTCACGGCTCTCCAAGCTGAAAGTTAAAGCCGATGTCCTCGGTTTTATAGTGGTCTGCCAGAATGCTGGCGAGATGGTACCGGGTTTGCGGGCCCCTTCAAGCACATGTCAGCAAACGAAAGAAACAAGAAACAAAAAAAGAAGCCAGCTTACAGGTTCGTCAAATAGACGTCCACAAGCTCGGGCGGGATGTAATCCGTGACTGTGTTCTCGATCTCGAGCGAGTCCACCGCCGGGCCGTTTGAATAGCTCACATAGCCAGATGGGTTGCCCAGCTCGCCTCTCGAAACCTCGTCAGACGGATCCTCGGGGCAGAACTTGTACACCGGGGAGAGCACGATGACGGGCTTGAGGTACTCGTGCGCGGCCTGGGCAGCAATGCAGCACCCGCTGTCGACGAGCAGCCCTCCGTTCTGGTACACAGCCTTGGCGCTGAAGATGACCTTGTTGACTCGCGGAATGTAGGCCATGAGGCCGTTGCTCGCCAGGTTGATTGTTTTCACCCCAGACGCATTCAGCCTCTTCCGCAGCATGGCATAGGGAGCCTCAGTCGACACCCCCTGGCTCGGGGATTCGAGGCCGGCGATAAGCACGGTGAACCGCCGTTTGGATGCTGCTTTCACAAGGAATCTCTCCACGGCCCTCGTTGGCTGATAGGCCAGCACGTAGTCGCCCGGGTGGATTTGAATCTCTGCAAAGCCGGCAATCTGGTCATCGGCCTGGTTGATCTCGTCCAGGATTTCCTCAATTCCGTCCATGACTTCAGAGCGTAGCGCATGTACGCTAGCCGGCTGTGTTGACATTGGAGTCGATGCACCCGTCAAGGGCGAGTCAATATCGGCGACCGAGAGGAGGTTGAACATGGACTTTGAGACCTGGAGGCCTGACGAGATGACCGATGGCGAAGGGCGGATCGGAAGCGGGCCCGGCCGGGGCAGGGGTGCGGTCGGAGGTAGGGTCGGAGGGAGGGTCTGGATATCGGAGGCGGCCTCGCTGCCATAATCATCGGCATTCCTGTCTTCAGATGCCTCATCCCGAATCAGACCCAGCACCCGCCGAACGATATTCCCGATGACAGGCTCCTGTGGGGCAGCCCGTGCCAGCCTCGACCCTGCGCTCTGGACTCGGGAAAGGAGCTGGTCGACATCGTGCCACGAGGATTTAGCCACGACCTGACGGAGGAGGTGTGCGGTTGCTTTGGCGCATTCTTCGCCCTTGACTTGCCGACGCTTAAGCAGGCTGCGTGATCCAGAGTTAGCGGCCGTGAATTGAGTCGCGGCAGCGAGGTGGGGCTTACAAAATCAGGGACTCAATTGAGGCCTCAAGCGATTGGTTGTTGAACGTCTTTATCAGGCTATCCAGAGTTGGCACATGGCTTGCTTGCGGGGGTGCCATGGCCGTTGTTCGTGTCGTTGTCGTCGCTGTGATCGCTGTGTCCGGTTGGGAAGCTGAGCTTGGAGCTGTGTCGCTGCGCAGTAATCGACCCCGCAATGGCTGGGAATAAACACTGGCGAGGGATCGACAAGGGTATTTCGAGTGTGAATCGTGTTTCGAAGGTGCGGTACTGTCGAGAAACTGCGAGTCGTAGTGGAGGCGGGGTGTGCTTCCGGAACGATTGATCTCTCGGCTTCGAGTTGGCTTGCGGGGGGAGGTGCTGGAATGAGTCAATCAGTGGTGCAGCGCGTGTTTGAGAGCTCCCGGCTCGAAGAAATTAAAGTGGAACTGTCCATTGTCCGTGTGCCCCGCAGTCGCACATTTCACTTCGGTCATTCTTATCGACGCAAGCTCGGACCCACTATCCCGTTGCACGCTAAGATAAGCACAGCGGAACGGCGATACAATTGGCCTTCAAAATTTGGGACTGGCTCTGCTTTGCTCCGTCTGAAAATCTGCAGGGCGAAGGCGACTCCAGCGACAGACAGCGTGAAGGCGACGACCATTGAATTCTCAGCACACCCGGCTCTCGACGATCCTCCCGCGGCCAGACATCTTCATTGAGGTCTGCCTCGACATCCACCGCTTGATTTTCCACTTCCCACCCAACCCAACCATCACAATGGCGGCCGACGACCGCGTCGACGTCGTCGACGACAAGAAGCTGAAGAAGGACAAGAAGAGCAAGGACAAGTCGGAAAAGAAGGACAAGAAGCGTAGCGACAACGACGGCGTCCGCAAGCCCGAGAAGAAGGACAAGAAGAAGGACAAGGCGAAGCAGGACAAGCTCGCCCGTGCCCTCGACGCCCACCTCCAGGCCGATGCCGCCGCCGCCTTCGACGCCGAGGATGACCAGCCCGAGGTCGATCCCGAGGACCTCATCAAGCCGGCCGAGGAGCTGGTGCCGTTTGCGCTGCCGCTCGCCGACGACAAGACACACAAGAAGATCTACAAGCTGATCAAGAAGGGTGCGTTAGCCGAGCTCTCTCTGTCCATCAATTCAATGTAAAACGTCAAGTAACAAAACAACTAACCGTCACATTCCAGGCGCCAAACTCAAGTCGATCCACCGCGGCGTAAAAGAGTGCGAGAAGGCCATCAAGAAGTGCCCGCCCAAGACGGCGGCGTCGGGCGAGATCGCGGCCCCGGGGCTGGTCATCATCGCGGGCGACATCTCGCCCATGGACGTCATCATGCACTTCCCCGTGCTCTGCGAGGAGCACGGTGTGCCGTACTTGTACGTGCGGTCGCGCGCTGATCTCGGCGTGGCGGCGTGCACCAAGCGCGCGACGAGCGTCGTGATGCTCAAGCCCGAGGGCAAGGCGGGTGGCGCTGGCGACAGCGCCGGCAAGGGTGGCAAGAAGAAGGGCGGCGACGCCGAGATGGAGGACGCCGACGACAAGAAGGTCAGCGCCGAGGAGTACCTCGAGTCGTGGAAGGAATTGGTCAAGTCGGCCGAGAAGCAGTGGAAGGTCCAGGTCCAGCCGTGGGTCAAGGGCACCCACCCGCTTCAGATTGCCGCGAGGGAGAAGGCGAGGGCGAGCGCTTGAGTCTTGTTCTTAAGCGGACGCTGCTTCTGTCGGGAACCGGCCATGGCACGCGGCAAGTCCACTCAACACCTATATTTGAGCGGACATGCTACGGCTTTCATCCATGATCGCTTCCCTTTCCTCGACACGGCCACATCGATTGACCGAGTCTTGGAACACCAAAAACACGGCAACCACTCTATTTGGCTTGCTTCCTGTTTCCATCTTGCCGGCCGCATGCTCAAACATTGGCCGGTCTTGCTCTGTTGGCTTTCTGGCTCTTTTGTGTAATGGACGGCGTTGAGAAGGTTGGGCTCCTTTGCATGGGTTCCTTGTTACGGGAGGAGGCTAGAGGACTCCTTGTGTAGATAAATGAAATGGAAAAGTTTCTCCCAGCTCGTGGTCCGAGGCACCGCTTTCGGTCTTTAAACTGCTCAATTGAGTTCTAACATCCCCATTTGAGATATGTACAATTACAGAATACAGCTAGGCACAGCCCATTCTGTCCGAGGTCACTCTCGGTCAATTCAAGATCAAAACCCTAACTCCGTTTCATGCCTTTACTCCCCGAGTTTACTCAGACCGGAAAGCGTTCCGGCTCAGGGGGGTGCCGGTGGTGGTGCTGGTGCTGCGGCCGAGTTAGAATCCCGCCAGAGAATCGTTCAGTGTCGCCATCGAGGCTCCGGGCCACTCACAAGTCAAAGGGGTTGGTGCGCGTTCCCCACCAGGTCAGGAAGACAGACAGGCCGACAGTCTCGAACAGCTTGGCGAGGACGTTGAGGCCCACCTGCTCGGCCGCGCGCTTCTCGACAAAGAGCTGACCGATGAACTGGATCGGAGAAGGTGAAGTTAGCAAGCAAGTCTAAGCCCGGAATATCCTATCATCATGAGGAAGGGCAGGATAACGCACGCCAGGCGCGCTCGTGGCGGCAAAGATGAGGCCGCCCAGGTAGGCAGCGCCCTTGTAGCTGAGAGTGCCGGTGGCGTTGATGAGAGCTCCAACACCATACGACTGCAGGGCCGAGCCGACGAGGGCGGTGCCCCAGGCAATGGCAGCACCCGTGGCCTCGCGCGACTTGACGAACTCCTCCTTGGTGTTGGCAATCTTGGCGCGCTGGTATGTCTGGCCGAAGATGGGGCTCAGCACGGCCAGCTCGACCGTGTGGTTGAAGATGGTGCCAAGGGCGATGGCCGAGGGCTTGACCGCGGGGAAGTCTGGGAAAAGAGGCGGATCGTCAGCATGATGCAGAGAAAGGTTGGTTGTAGCTCATGCTGTTCCATATCCAGACTGGAATTCTGGTCTCCAAGTGGGTTCCCCATGTGTGAGTGAATTCTCTCAACCGCTCAGTGACCGCACCCCATGTCAACGAGGGTTGCCATCCAGCCACCCAGGACATGCAACCGAGGATCAATTTCCATGGACACGGCAATGGTAGTGGCGATGGCTTCATGGGATGCAGCACGGAACTAAGGCCGGCATAAAACCAACACGGACCCGAACAGCCGGAACTGGCTCAGAGTGACAGAGAGAGGCGCGGAGGGGTTCACTAACATTGAAGAGACATGGTGATGATCTAAATTCGAAGGGTTGGTGTCGTCGTGTGCTTGACAAAAAGGGCGAGGGTTGAAGAGTCTGAACCGTTTGAGTTTCGATGTGATGGATCTGCGAATGAGAAAACAGCAAGTATATGCTCTGCCAGGTGAGGGAGGGCGAGCTGGCGTATACTTATACCAAGCAGAGCACCCCCAGCGCGTCACCCCCGGCCTTGTGCGTCACAGATTCCCTTTCTTGCGAGGGCCCCCTCCAGCCTCCACTCCGGTACTCTTTCCTACCCACTTGAGCCGGAAAGCCTTCCACTTGGCTCGGCGCATAACATCATCATTCGTAGCTTGCCTGGGACGGCGGCTTTGAGCGGCTGCAGCATGACGTCACTACTCGAGGTTCTTGGGCCGACCCCTGGCCGTGCCGCCCCACCACAACACCGAGAGGCTGGAGACTGACCAAGGACAGCTCCGTACACAGCAGATACTAGGAGTATTCTGTAGTTGCTGCTGCTTACATAGCTCGCGCAAATAGCAAGACCTAGAAGCCGAGATCCATTGTGTCCTCCGCTGTCTTTGGGGATGCTCCATAGTTGACGCAAACCGAGGCGATGCATGGGAGCTCGGAGCGGGACTCGCAGTCAAACAAACAAGCACTCTTCCTCTCAAACTTGGGTTCCAAGAACAAGGATGCTCCTCGCCAACCTCCAGCATGATTATTGACTTGCTTGCTCGCCTGCTTGCACTGCTCGCTACTTGGTATGTAAACAATCCACTCTTCTCCCCTCTCCCTTTCTGGGTCTCCAAAAACGAAAAAGCGACAAACAATGACAATGCCCCCGAGTAATGCAGATGCTAATGCTTTACCCCCGCCTGCTCCATGCCTCCCATATCAAGCCATATGTTGATTGTCCTCACCTCCGCGCAGAGCCAGGAGGGCCCGCACATCCGACACGTGCTGCAGGCCTTCCAGGAAGGGTATCAGATACATCAGGTCGCCGTCCGTCGGGTCGCTAATCCAGCCCTGTATCGGGATGGCATTGTCTGTTCCCCGGCGTGTTAGATAACGGAGGACTCGAGAGCAGGGTGCGGAGGGCGGGCTACTTGCCTTGGTGAAACATATAACTCAGCGGGCTATTGTCCAGAATCATGACTTTGCTGAGGTCCGGCTCGACCGAGCTGAGATCCTTGATGAAGGCGCCGTGGCGGAACGTGCAGTGCTGGCGGTAGTAGCGCGCCGAAAAGTACTTGCGCTCCGCCTCGAGCCAGTCGATGACCGGGTCGGCGTACTCCTGCACCGACGCCGTGAACACGACCAGGTTGTACCACTTGCTGACCCGCCGCAGGAACTCGTCGCAGTGCGGCCGCTTGTGCACGTAGTACAGGATTGGGTGTTGCGGCCCGACCGTCGCCGGCCCGCCCGCGCCCGGGTACGCCGTGTTGAGCCGCACCTCGACCATGTGACCCGAGCTCATCCGCACGCCCTTGGACATGCTGTGGATCAGCGTCTCGTCGAGGTCGAGGATCAGCGTCTTCTGGTGCCGGACATCGGTCAACTCGACGTTCTTACCGACGTACGAGGGCTGCCGTCGCGGTATCAGTGGTCGCGGGGGCGCTGGCGTCTTGGGGTACCGAGTGAGGGCACCCGCCGGCGAGGTTGGAGACTTGAGCTGCGCCGAGATGTCGCCCACGGCACCGCCCGAGGCCCCGCTTCCCCGAACGCCCGTCGACTGTGCTTTCCTGTGCTTCCGCTGCTGTCGCAACGTCTCGTCAGGCTGGAGCTTGATTCGTATGGACCTCTGTGTTGGGGCCATGTCGTCGGGATCGGGGAGCGACTTGGAGCGCAGGTGTTTTCCACTCGGCCCTCGACGGTTGCCCTGCCTGTTACGGTCTGGGTCCGACTCGGATTCCGACGAGAGTCCCGACGACGAGGAACCGCTCGGTCGGATCACACGCGTTGTTCTCCCGCTCCCTCGGGCGCTTCTGCTGGCGGACCCGTCCATGCCTCGTCGGCGCTTCTCCGACTCGGCCATCCTTTCGTGGTAGTCGAGAGCCATGCTCTTCGCATCACCCCCGTAGAGGCCAAACAGTTTCCTGAGCTGCAGCAGGGGCGCGAAGTTGCCGTTCTCGTCGCAGAGGCAGGCGAACAGGTAGACACCGGGCGCAGCCAGCGTCGACAGCATCCATCGTATCGAATTGACAAAGGCGTTGGCGATGCGCTTCGGGTAGAGCACCCACGGCGAACCCCGCGGGCTGAGCTCCTTCGCCTGTGATATGAGGGGCGTCATCTCGTCGTCGATCGCGTATTCGTGGCTTCGGTCGTCGTCCGGCGTGTTCTCCAGCCGGGAGTCGTCGGGTTCGTCCAATAATCCATCCTTCTCGCTGATGTGGCCCAACGGGCTCTCGGACGGGTTCTGTCGCGCGCTGTCCGCGTCGGAGCCTACTGCTAACCCGAGCGCGCTGAGGGAATTCGTCCTCGTCGGCCCCGGGCTCGGCGGAGGGGAGACTCGGGCCGAGATGATGTTGAGAGAGTTCATCTTGCCGTCGACATAGAGAAGGCCATGAAGGACGGATGCGACCGCGCCGGGGGAGGCTCGACTCGGGGCGGGAGGGTTTGACCTGGCCTGGCCGGGGGGGCTGAGCAGCGAGCGGGTGTGGATTTGCGGCCAGATGGCCCAGAGCAAATTGCTCAGCGCTCAGCACAGAGGGGTAGCTGTTCGTCGGACTGCAGTGGAAGTCTGTCGTGTGTTGCGGGACCGTGCCAGGGCAGGGTCAGTTCGGACTTCGGAGCGTGCTGTGGGTGATGATGCCGAGAAAATGGGGGAGGGACCAAGGGGACGGGACGGAGTGCGGCAAAGGCCGGGGGTTCGCAGCGAAGGCCGACTTCAAAGATCACTGTAGGACAGGACAAGGCGAGCGCGGGCGGAGGTCATGGGCCGATTCCTTCAAATCCGCCCTCGCTAGCACAATGATGGCTCCGAGGCAAAGGATTCAACTTAGACAGGAACACACCGGGTTGCAGCGTCTTCGTTGTCCTCTTCTCACATTGTTTCGCTGGGGAAAGTTGTCGGTTTGTCAATCGGCAATGGCGCTACGAGGAAAACGCGGCGCTAGCGCACCCGTTCAGCAGGTGATCCCGGCCTGTTCACAGGCTCAACAAAAGAAGACCCCTGCCGGAGCGCCGAGTCTCTTCACGTGCCGGTTGCAGAGCCACCAGAGCGACCAGACAATCCGATTTGGGGGGTTCCACCGTGGTCTCCCCACCTTTGCGCCTCTGCACAAGAAGCGCCCGCTGCAGCTTGAATCACGCTGCAACTTGGTTGGGGGGGGGCCTACTTGTAAAGACCGATCCAAAAAAACAGGAATGGTGGTCGACTGGCCTCGGGCATGCCTAGAGTATCTAGAATATTGCGTCTAGGCCTTGAATCCCATCCCGGTCTGACATATTCCAGCCAGCCCAGATGCGGCCTGCTTGGGAACAGAGGGGCGAGAATCTTGGACTTGAACAAAGGAGGCCCGGAAGAGCGTATCAGACAGTCAGTGTGGGTTGGTGCTGCTCTTCGGATTATCTCCTGAACCGTCAAGGTGGCTGTTGGAAGCTAGCCCAGACCGTACCTGGTTCATCCGCTGGCCCTCATCTACCGGCCGGCCTATCTACCATCCGGAGATCGAGCAGTGTGCATCTCGCTGCCATCGAAACCGGAAGCCCTTGAGAAATCTTGTCCCAATGACCCAAGAGCAGCATCACAGCAGCATCACAGCAACATCAGTCCGGAACAGCATGAGCAACAATCAGGTCTATCCTCAACTCCAACGTCTGTGGTGTACAAGTGCGTCTATTTATCACACGCCTTCCTTCTGTCGACTACCATCTGCCGCTGTGTACCGCTTACTCCTCGCCGCCACCAAACTCAGCCCGGCCCTCCTTGGAGTTAAGGTAGTGGTTCCTGTCATCCGGTCAGTCGTGCACCTTCTGCACCTTCGGGCGAACGAAGCCATACCGGTCAATGGCCCAGTTCATGATGTAGTAGCCGGCAATGAAAGGGGGAGCCCAGTAGAGAACCTGGGAGCTGAAGCGCCTCCAGGTGTTGAAGACGGCGTCGTGGGCCGCGCCGGCCAGGGGGAACTGGCGGTTGGGGGCGATGCCATACGTGATGATGCCCTTCTGCTTCGAGCCACCTGTGGGAGTATTCTGTCAGACAGAGGTTCCTCCGGATTTCGGGTAGAAGTCGGCGTTGTCCTCCTCCGGCGCTCTCCCAGCTCGTCTGCAGTCCTCCTCCAACCGCCATCTCTCCACCTTCTTTCCACCTCCATTTGTGCCGCAGGTTCCTTCGAATAGCGGTCGCACCGCGTCGGATCTCACTCACCAAAGTTGCCCCAGCCGCCGAGGAAGCTGTGAACTAGTTAGCAATCGTATGTCCGAGAATTTGACGACCCAATGCGCCGGCAGCTCGCCTCTTCGCGAGCTTGGAAGATGACGGAAAAGGCGCAGTGGAATGGCGACCGCGTCACCGGGGGACTGACAGGTTGTGCTTGCCGATGGGGGCGCCGCCGCCGCCGCCGTAGAGAGCCTGGGTAGGACGCATTTTGAATCGGGGGTCGAGACAGATGCGTGGGGGGTGTCGTCGGTTGTTGCAGTCGAGGCGACGATCGGAATAGCTCGCGGCGATTGAAGTCGAAATCAGTCGACAGAAGCCGAGAAACAGCGCCCCAATGCGGCTGGTGCGTGCTGTGGCACTGGGGCAGCCCTCAGAAAGCTTGGGCGCCCGGGCCCCAATGCGATCCCGCCTCGGAGGCTCCGGCCCCACCTCTGCAGAAGCTCTCCGATCCGAGAGGTGAGTGCTCTGAGGTGCAAGCAGACAAAAGCAACAGTGTGCAAACCGCCGACGACAAGCTCATCCAGAGAGCCACACCCGACACACACAACCACACACCCACACACATCCACGCCCTCCAAAGTCGACCGCAGGAAACCTGCTGCACAGACAGACAGACGGGTCAAAATGGCGACAAGAGGTCTCGGGTTCGTCTACTCGGCGGCGGTGCCGGCAGCTCTGGGCTACGCCCTGCTCCAGTCGTCCATGTACGATGTCAAGGCCGGCACGCGGGCCGTCATCTTCGACCGCCTGTCGGGTGTCAAGGAGACGGTGGTCAACGAGGGCACGCACTTCCTGGTTCCCTGGTTGCAAAAGGCCGTCATCTTCGACGTCCGGACCAAGCCGCGCATCATTCCGACGACGACGGGCAGCAAGGATCTGCAGATGGTCAGCCTGACGCTCAGAGTGCTCCACCGGCCTGATGTGCAGGCACTGCCCAAGATCTACCAGGTCAGTCAAGATATTGCATCGTTGGTCACCCATGACCGATCAGTTCACTGACACGCTACCCCACCGGCAGTCCCTCGGCCAAGACTACGACGAACGCGTGCTCCCCTCGATCGGCAACGAAGTGCTCAAGTCCATCGTGGCGCAGTTCGACGCGGCCGAGCTCATCACGCAGCGCGAGGCCGTCTCGAACCGGATCCGGGCGGACCTGATGAAGCGGGCGCGCGAGTTCAACATTGCGCTCGAGGACGTGTCCATCACGCATATGACGTTCGGCAAGGAGTTTACCAAGGCGGTCGAGCAGAAGCAGATTGCGCAGCAGGACGCCGAGCGGGCGCGCTTCATCGTCGAGAAGGCCGAGCAGGAGCGGCAGGCCAACGTCATCCGGGCCGAGGGTGAGGCTGAAAGCGCCGATACCATCAGCAAGGCGATCGCCAAGTCCGGCGACGGTCTGATCCAGATCCGCAAGATCGAGGCGAGCAGGGAGATTGCGGCGACGCTGGCGAGCAACCCGAACGTGGCGTACCTGCCGGGCGGCGGCAAGGGGACGAACCTGCTGATGAACGTGGGCAGGCCATAGGTGATGATGAGAGGGGGACGGTGCTGATGAGACGATATCGGATGGGTCTGTGTACTACTACCTTATGACTGCTTATTTATTCCCCGCTTCGGATGCCACGAGAATGGAAGCACGGAGTTCCAAACGATTCGGTGCCTCTCGCGTTGGCCACTGCAGCATTGCCACCCCGGGCCCCTAATAAATGTGCTGGACCGTCACCAAGCTGCCGTTTGCCGGCTTGTAAAGATACATAAACTCAAGGCGAAGAAGAGAGGTGAGAAGACCTGAGCTGCGGCACCCTTTTCCCAGCCACTCGAGCTCAAGTTCCTTCCATGGAGACATACATGAACGTAAACCACGTATATACTCCGTAAATGAGGAGAGAATCTGCGCTTAGCTCTGCTCGGTGGCCGTTTTTGCCTCTCCTTCATATCAGCCTGGAAGGCCTCGCCTCTCCAGGAAGAGGAAGACGGATTCCCATTGTGGCATGTGTGGTCGAACAGACGAGAGGTTCCCCCCACCAGCGCAACGGGCCGAGCTAGCGTCTTGGCACGGCAGGCCTCACTCAGTGGCAGTGGCTGCCAGGCGGCGAGGCTGAACGACGTGCCAAACCACTGCCTTATGTTCGACGACAACAGCATTGGACCTCTTCCAGAACTGAGCATCCGTATTTATTTCTTTTGCATTCTCCTCTCGCAGTCCCGGTGATACCCTCTTGATTTTTGGTTTTGCAAACGCTGCCTCTGGGACGGGCACTCGCCATTTCCAGCCAATTGCTCGTCATTCGGCGGTCGCACTGCCTGTACAGCTCATCTGGTGGACTGCTGCCCTGCTGCCCTACTGCCCTCGACGTTTCATGCCCCTTCCGTGGTTTGTTGTTTGATGCTTCTCTGTGTTTCGACCGGAGGCGGAGCGACGCCATCAGCTTGCGAGCAAATCCAGAACCCGTCCGAATCCAACCACACTCTTTTATTCCCTGGGCCGTGTTTTGGATTCTGAGAGACCGCTGTCCCAGTTCCCAACCGGCCCCTCCTCGTCTCATTCGTTTCCGCCTCATTATCTCTGCCACTGTCCCCCGAACGCTCCCCTCCAGCCACGACACATAATTTCTGCGTCACAAGCAGACACACCGCAGACATGGACGCCATGAATGCCGTTCTGCGCAATTTCAAGCTGATCCCCTGCCCGGCAGGGGACAGCTGCGCACAACCCAACTGCCCGTGGCAGCACACCCGGGACCTGCCCCCCCTTCCCGCAACCCAGGCAGACGGCGGGAGCCAGGACGAAGACGGGCCACGAAAACGTCGAAAGGTCTCTTCTGAGCCTGCGTCTATCCCAGCACAGCCTGCCCCGACAGAACCGGTGCTTTCCTCGGCACTCTCCTCAGCACGCCGCCCAGTCTCCCCTCCGCCCTTGAAGCGCAAGCTCCCCCAGCCTCCAACCCGACCGATTTTGGTCGCAACACCAACCAAACCATCACCAACCTCGGTCGCGCCATCCACGTCAGCGCGCAAACCTGGCCACAGTGCCACCCATCAGGCTGCCACACCCCAGCCTGCGACGCCGCAGAAGGTCGCACCTCGGAAGCCTGAGGCGCTGAACCCGCGCCATCTCAAGTCGGCAGCGCCCGCTGCCCACGACTTTCGTTATAAAGCCCTGAAACTTCTTCACGATCAATTCCAGCGACTTAACAATGAGCTGAAGAAGGACGCCAAAGACGATGAGAAGAAGCTCGTGCTTTCTGCCCAGCAACTCATCTGGTTGGCTCTAGACGAAGAACAGTGCCTAGCCACCGACAAGCCATCCGTCTACCAGAACATCATCAAGAACCGAATCATGACTTACAAGCACATGACCCCGGGCCAGTGGCGGGACGAGCGCGTCGCTGAGGCCACAAAGGCGAATGCAAAGACCACCCCAGGCTCAAAGACACCAAGAAAGCCAGTGCTGGGGGCTCCCAAGGTCATTCAAACAGGCCTCACTCCCGAGGAAGAAGTCAAGTTCCTCAGGCACCTTTACACACCGATTGACAAGCTTTCTCAATGGGGCTATGTCCCGACTTCTCCTCGCGAAGAGGACATTACCAAAGCACGTGAAGGAGAGGAGGCTGGCATGGGCTACGAGGTGTGTGACCGCTGCACGACCCGTTTTCAAGTGTTCCCTGGTCGTCGCGAGGAGGACGGCGCTCTCACTTCAGGGGGCAAATGCGTCCATCATCCCGGTCGGCTCTACTTCCCCGAGCGAGCCCCTGGCGATACAGACAAACCGACCAGGCGGTACCGGTGCTGCCAGGAAGCCCAGGGCGAATCCCCGGGCTGCGTGAGCGGCAGTACCCATGTCTTCAAGACGACATCCCCGGCGCGCTTAGCATCTATCATCCCATTTGCCGAGACGCCTTCGAACCCGCTCGTGCCCAAGGATCGGGCCGTGTGCTTCGACTGCGAAATGGGCTACACAGTCCGTGGGATGGAGCTGATCCGCCTGACTGCCACCAGCTGGCCTGATGGCAAGGAGCTTCTGGATGTCCTAGTTCGCCCAGTTGGTGAAATCCTCGATCTGAACTCTAAGTACTCTGGCGTGTGGCCCGAGGATATTGTCAGCGCCGAGCCTTGGTCTGAAGAGGTCAGCATTCAGACCGAGAAGAGCACCCCGGCCGAGCAAGCTGGCATCCCGGCCAAAGAAGTCGACATCCCCGCAGAGAACACTGGCACCCCGGCCAAAGAAGTCGACACCCCCGCAGAGAACACTGGTACCCCGGCCAAAGAAGTCGACATCCCCGCAAAGAACGCTGGCACCCCCGTGGAGAAGACTGTCACCGCTGCTGAGATAGACAAGCAAAAGCAAGAGGAGGGTGCAACCAAAGACGCGGACACAGAGAAGAGAAAGAAGATGAAGATCGTCTCCTCACCCACCGTAGCACGCGACCTGCTCTTCTCTCTGCTCGCCCCCGAGACGCCCCTAATGGGTCACGGTCTGGAGAACGACCTCAACGCCACGCGCATCATCCACCCAACCCTCGTCGACACCATACTGCTCTACCCTCACCGCCGAGGCCTTCCGATGCGCCACGGTCTGAGGATGCTCATGGAAGTCCATCTGAACAAGGCCATCCAGGTGGAAGTCGAGGGCAAGCCCATGGGACACGACAGCGCCGAGGATGCGCGTGCCGCCGGGGAGTTAGTCCGGCTTCAGGTCCAGGAGAGGTGGAGCGCCATGAAGCGCGAGGGCTGGAGTCTGGTCGACGGGGAGTTTGTCCCGCCGGGCGGTTTGGAGAAGGATGGCCAGAAGGGCGCCCTCAGTGAGGTCTTTCTCGAGGAAGCCTAGACGACTCCTCTCGTGCCTGTAGCCTAGTTTGGAAGAAGGCTGGCAGGCCCTCAGCGGGGCCTTTCCCGAGGAAGAGGTTATCCTTCTCTCGTTTCTATGGCCAAGACGCCAAGTTTGTGCTCTGGGCTTGGGTTTGGTGGACCCGCAAGCGGTTTTTGGGACGGTTTGGCTGGGAGGATTTGGATGGAGGGCTGGCAACCTCGCATTGGGGCCGAGGAGCACTTTAGGTGCTGAGATCTGGAAGTTCCTACATAAACTCATCCATCCTCCACATAGCATAACCGGAAGTGCGTTATCAGCGGACCGTTGCTGGGATCGTGCGTTCGTGATGGTTTCACCGCAAGCGGCTCCACCCTCACCGCCGGGACCCCCTTTGTGACGTCAACAAAGAGCCCTGTGATGGAGACGGGACGAAGGCCGAGCAGCGAGGCAAGATGCTGCGGCTCGGGACTTCAGGGACTGTAACTATCGTCTTGGCATTAATTGCGAGGAATGCTGACTCGCCGGTTAGGCTGGGATGCACAGGTTATCACCCCATCATCAACCTGTTCCCGCTTGATACCTCCTTTCTCCTCTGATGATAATGGATGTGCTTTGTCCACTGGAATAGTAGTCTCGACAAGAAGTTTCCCTAGCTCATAGTGTTTTCTGCTTCACTCACTTGGCTAATCACAAGACGTTCCCATCACTCAAGATGTCTACCGGTAACAGGGTCGTTGACTCGGACAAGAGTAAGTCTCCTCTCCCATCCCTCATACCCAAAGCCAATCTCTAACCATACCGCGCCAGTATGGGCCTGCCTCATAACAAACGAAGCATACCTCCCTGGTTTACTCACCCTCGAGTTCTCCCTGCGCCGCGTCAAGTCCAAATACCCCCTAGTAGCCCTTCACACCGGCTCCCTCCCCGACAAGACCCTCCAGGCCCTCTCTGCGAGAAACATTCCCACCCAGCAAGTGCCATACCTTCTCCCTGGACCACCTTCACCCCCTCCTTCACCCACCAGTACCACCTCCAGCAAAACCCAAGCCCCCGCGACCACCTGGTACGCCAAAGACCCCCGCTTCCTCTACTCCTTCTCCAAGCTCGCCATCTTCTCCCTGACCGCCTACACCCGCATCATCCTCCTCGACGCGGACATGCTCGTCCGCCAAAACATTGACGAGCTCTTCAGCTTTCCCCTGCTCCACGACCAACCCGCTTCCGCCACCAACACCGACACGGAAGAGAGCCACAACCACCTCCCAATCTTCGCCGCAACCCACGCTTGCCTCTGCAACCCCCGTACGTCAAATTCAAGATCTCCATACCATACCCCCTCTCAGCCCTCAATAACTAACCCGGTCAACCCAGTCCACTTTCCACACTACCCTCGAGACTGGACCCCCTCCAACTGCGCTTTCACCCTCCAAGAACACACCGACCCCTCCGCGGCACTGACCTCAGGCGGCAACCCGGACGCAGGACTGGGCCTGCTGAACGGCGGGTTACTTGTCGTGGCGCCCGACAAGGGAGTGTACAGGGAGATTGAAGGGCTGTTGCGCAGCAGCACGCAGGACCGGCTACCGTTTGCGGACCAGAGCTTGCTTGCGGATGGGTTTCGTGGGCGGTGGGGGGCGTTGGCGTGGGTTTATAATGGGTTGAAGACTATGAGTGAGTCTTCTCTTGTTTTGTTTCCTTTTCCTGGGAATCTGCTGTGGAAGAGGGTGAGATGGCTGACTGTTGGGTGTAGGATGGAAGAATGTGCATGGGGGGTTGTGGTATGTTTTTGTTCTCCCTTTTGCGGCCTTGTTTTTTCTCCCTCTCTCCAAAAGTGGAGTATCAACAACTGACACGTAACAGGAGAGACGAAAACGTCAAAAACGTGCACTACATTCTGACGCCAAAGCCCTGGGAGCTTGTCCCAGGGAAGGACGCCCAGATGGACGAGACGGATCGGTGGTGGTGGGAGATAGATTCGGAGCGGCGGCGGTGGGAGGCGGAAAGGGGCGTGGATAAGCCGGAATGATCTGATATACATAAACAGATGGCGATGTATGGTTGGATCTGGGATAGGAATAGGGTTGCCGGAGATGGAGATTTGGAAAGCCCACAATGACCAGTCACGGCAGAGCACCCTCGTCTCGACTCCAACATATTAGAATATCAACTTTTATTTACGCAATACACTATTCCTATCTAGATGACGTGATTGCATCACGCGTCTCAAGACTCCAACATTAGCTATGAAGCTGGTAGGTCCACCGCTATATGCGCCTGGTCGTGCCCCCGAGCTCGTTCTCCAATCGGGTGCCCACCATGTGCTCCCTCTCCGGCGCCGAAGGGGCTGAGGACGGACAGAATTGGTAGGGTAGACTGGTAATTGGTCAAGTTCCAGGAGGGACGAAGGGGATGTGTTCGGTAGGTGGTATGTCATGAGTAGAAGGGTAGGACGGTATGTGGTCGGGAAGATAGGTGAGTGATGTGGTAAATGGGAGGGTGGCGGGTTGAAGGGTAGGATTAGGTTTATGTGTTCGGTGGTGTGCCCGGAAGATCAATGTTTGGGATTGCTGGTGCCTCAACTCCACCTCCCCAGAGACACCGAAGCAATCGTACCGATGGCGGGATATTAATCCAATGTCGAGAACCTCGACCACAAGGCCAGACGGTATCACTGGCGCAATCCACCGGGAAGGTAGGCCGCCTCTCTGGCCACCACCACCGAGCCATGCTGCTGTTGGTGAGGGGCGCTGACCACGTCAAGCGCCTCCTCCTCGCACGCCCTGCGCTACCAAGTCGTACACCAAGGCCGCCCGCCATCTCAGTTCGACAAACGTCTCATCAGACGCGCTGGTAGAATAGCAAATAGGCGACCTTGTTGTCCTTGATGCTTTCCTTGTGTTGCTGCTTCGCCTTCTGACCGTTGGTAGACGCCGACGATGCCCCGTTGACAACGCTGCTCCACTTCTTGCCGCCGGCCGCTTGCTTCCAGCCGTCCTCGTCGCCGGTATCTTCATCATTGATGCCCTGGAAGCGGTTGCCAGAGGTCGCGTTGCCCGCCTCTTTGCGTCCTTCGGTCTTAGAGGCGTCCTCCTCGGCGCCGCCCTCGGCGACATCCTCATCCCGCACCCGCCTGATGACTGTGTCGTCAATTCGGATCCACTCCCGGCCGTCCTGCCGGCGGACATCCACAGTATAGTGTCCGCCGCTGGCATTCTTGCCGTGGTGGTAGACGACCGAAATCAGGCGATACCGGGGAGCGCCCGAGTTGTCCGCCAGGATCGTGTTGCGCGTTTGCCGCGACAGCACTTCCCGCGGGAACTCAAACTCGAGAGGATAGCCAACCTTCTTCCAGATCTTGACGGTGCCGCCGTGGCCCTCGGCGTCGAACTGGAAGCGCTTCAGGTGCAGGATAAGCACCGGCGGCACGGACTCGATGAAGACCTGCTTGGTCGCCCGGACGTCCTTGCCGTGCGGTGAGTTGAAATCCCCGTGAAGCACCTCGGGCCGTGTGAGGCCTTTGAGAGCATCGATAATGTTCCGAATCTCGGGGGCGCCGATATCGAGCTGAAGGGGCTGATACGGCTCCAGAGTGACGGAGTTCTTGTTGCCCGGGACACGGAATTCCGAGCGGAGCTGGCCGCCGAAGATCTTGGTGATGGGCGACGACGTGTGGGAATGGCCCGAAGACCGTGTGACGGCCGAGCGCTGGCGTGGGCCAACCTCAAGCCAGTCATCGGCCGTCTCGAACGCGTCACCAGCGCGGGAGGAAGTCGGAGAAGGAGGCAACGAGCTCGGGGCCGTGGATGAAGTCGACGTAGCCGGAGCCGGCGCCGCACGCATCACCTGGGCGCATTCGTCGTGCAGACCCTCGAGAAGGAATCCGAGGAACTCCTGCGCATCTTGTTGATGGCCCCGCTGCGTAACAGTTAGCGCTTGTTTGGCTTTCAAACGCCGTCGCACACTTACTCTCATGCTAGCGAAACGGGGAAGAGTTCGAATAGCGTCGTAGACAAACTCGGGCGTGAAAGGATCGCCGTATTTCTCATACTCCTCGCTCTTGAGGCGCTTCTTGAGCTGGTCGGCCGACTGGGCCGAGTCAATCACCTTGAACTCGCGCAGGAACATGACCCTGCCATCATTAGCACAAGCCAGTGGTGATACACACCGCAGAATACTTACATGGCATCCACCAACGGCGTCTCGCTCTTGAAGCTGTGAACGGCCTTCTTGCTGACCTGATCCAAGAAGTCATAGAAAGGTACGGAGAAGATGAGCACTTGTAACACCTGGACCGGCTGTCAGAAAACTGAACTTGGTGAGGAGGGTCAAGAGGGAGTCTTACCGAATTCATGTAACACATATTCCCGGTGTTCACCAATCCCCTCGGCTCCAGGAAGGCGAGCTTATCTGGGGAAACAGGGCGGTAGGCTTGCAGAGCCTGGGCGAGCGAGCTCGCATTGGCCTTTGCAAAGCTGCCGGCCCCCGGTACTGCGTCTGGTCCCTCGGTTGCGTTGCCGTTGGTTGAGGTTTGGGTTGCAGTGGCCGCGGAGCTCGTGCTCGCAGCTCCGGAGGTGCTTGGCTTGAACAGACCCGCCCACATCTTGGGCTTGGACCAGGCAGGCGCTGGTGGGGCAGCCTCGGACGTCTTCACCTCAACGGTTCCATTCTCAGTCTCAGCCGCCGGTGCGGTGGCCTCGGGCTGTTGCTTAGGAGCGGCCCCGGCAGGCCCAGATTCAGCGGAGAGATTCTCAGTGCCCGTGGTAGTCTTGGCTTCTTTGGAACTGGCCTTGGGCAGAGCAGGGATGACGGGCACTGCGGGAATTGCGGGCACAGCAGGAGCCACCGATTTCGTGGCCGCAGTGACTGAGGCGGCGGCAGACGCCTGGGAGGGCTGCACTGAGGAGATTGGAGTGGTCGGCGAGCTCGAAACAATGTCCTCGGACCGCTGACCTTGCGTGGAAGGGGTCGCAGACCGGGGCGGAACGACCTCGGCGTCGCGTGACGGCTCTTCAGGCGAGCTGGCAGCCTGCTGCTCGACAGTAGCCGGCTGGCCTTCTTTTGTCTCCGCAGCGGGCGCGTGCTGCCCTGGCAGCTCTAGCCGCTGGGCGCCGGCACCGAGAGCCTTCTTCTTCTTCAGCCTTGACGTGCGTTGGGGAAACGGGAGTTCGGGAACCGAGAGCCAAGGGAGCTGAGAGGAGTTAGCACTCGATCGGTGGCAGAAACGCTCAACGGCCGGGTTCTGTGAGCTTACCGGTGGCCGAAACGGCTGCCTCGCGGGCGAAGCCGCGCTGGCAAGAGTCTGCTTGGCCTGGGGAACAAATTCGTGCTGCGGGACATAGAGTCCTTGTTGTGGCCGGGGCGCAAGCTGGGGTTCAGGCTGGAGATCAAGTTGTTGGGGCAGCTGCGCTTGCACTGGCACGGATACTGGGTGAGGAGGCTCGTAGAGCTGCTGCTGGACTGGAGGTGTCATTGATGGCGGGACGACGTATGAATGCGTCGAGGACGGGGTGTGTGGCATCGGGGGGATCACAGACGCTGCTGTCGGCGGTGGAGGGTGATACGGTGACGAGACGATCGGGGAATGCTGCGGCGGCCGGCCGTAGGCCTGTTGAAGAGGCACAAAGTGCTGCATCGCGGCGGCAGGCGAGCGGACATAGCCGCCATTGGGATACGGCATGTAGGCGGCAGGTGCGGGCATGCCACCGTTCTGGTATGGCGGGTGCATGTAGTAGTGAGCACCTCCGTAGGGAGCGGCCATGTAGTTGGCGGTGGCATACAGCGGCTGGGCCACATGCTGCTGATGGTGGTGATTGCCGTAGGCATGGGCGGGCGCGTAGTGCTGCGGGCGGCCACCGCGGCGAGGCGGAGGACCGCCAGCGACGGGCACGGAGCCCATGTTGTCGGCAGCGCCGGCACCTCCTTGAACAGGCTGCCCAGCCGGCAGATGCCCGCGGTTGTTCATCGTGCCGGCCCGGGGTGGTGTTGTGGTTGTTGCGGTAGCTACTCACTCGCTGTGAGGGCCACCGCGGCGAGACTGGGAGAGACGGGAGCCCAGCGGAGGTGAGGGTGTGATGGAACAACTGGCACGGCAGTCGGAGAGGGAGAGTCGTCGGGGATGGAGGCGCGAGTGGATTTCGGGGGGAGGGTGTTTGGAACGATGGCTGGGAGGGTTCGGGGAACGGGACTCGAGTGGGAATGTCCTTTCCCGGCCGCGGGTCTGTCCAAAATTCTGGGTTGCTGCCAACTGCCCGTTCGGAGTGTTGGAACGGTGCGAGATGCCGGCTGCGGCTGTTGTTGCTGCGGGTTGCTGTTGCTTGGTGCGGTCAGCGACTCTGCTGCCCCTGCGCGTCGGTCGGAGCGCTCTTCTCGCACGTCGCCTGCTACGCCGCTGCCCCGTATTGCTGGCAGCCAATGTCCACCCAGAGTAAAAAAAAGGAGACACCGGCAGGATCGAGATGCTAGCGCATTGAGTGGCGCCCGTGGTCGAGCAGCGCGCGAAATGGGCACGCCAAGAGCAGGCGATGGCGATGTTGGAGCTGGTGGGCTCTTGTGGGTTTCCTTCGAATCGCCTCTGACAAAATTTATGCCGGGCTCGCATCACAGCCCATCCCCAGTGAGGGAACGCTAAAGTCGCCCACTAAACCCCAGGGGGCAAAACGCTGTTAAGAGCTCGGGCCACCACGCGGCTGCTGCCAACCGCCGTTCCCTTGCATCCGGGGTCCAAAAGGCGTTACATTTGTAATGGGTTCATGACGCGGGCCCGTTCCGGCCATTTCGTGCATAGCTCTGATAACGTGAGGTATTCCGTACTGCGCAGAATGCAGATGCATGCCAATCGAACACAAGGAACAGCCGAATCTGTCCGAAACAATGATGAAATCCCAGACTTCTTGGGGACAGAACGCCGTCAGTCTGTGGTGGTTGAGTCTTTAGGTAGCGGTTTTAGGTATTCGTATTCTGTATTACCAGATTACATAGAATCCGGTCAACCTCTCGTCCTCTCATCCGTGGAATCTCATCACTGTCCCTGCTTGCGGTGAGACCAGTCCATCTTACTCGTCTCTAAATAACCACCTCCCGCCGCCCCCTCGCATGGCCTCCCGCCATCTGTCCTCGACGACCCCCCGCTCTCGTCTCTCCGCCTCCTCCTTGCGCTCCGCAATTTCCTGCGTGCTGGGAAAGTCGGGATTCCAGTATCCCGGCGGCGACGGTCTCCTCGCAAACCGGTGACGGTGTTTTCCGTACCGGTTGGCCAGGTCCTGGATCTTGGCTTTCAGCCACGTCTCCTTTCTCTCCTCGCGCGTCATCTCGACCAGTCGGTGCGACTCGTGCCCCAGGTAATCCTCCATCATCTTGGTGTCGGCCATCCGCGAGAGCACCCCAGGGCCGCCGGCGCTGAGCTCGGATTCCGCCATGGCCCGGAACTCTCTTCCGCAGCAGTTTGGGTCGGTGCAGCCGGCGAGCTCCGCCCGCTCGCCCTTGTTGCGCACCACCTCGTCAAACGCGTAGCTGTGTCCGTTGTTGGACTTCGGGTTGACCTTGAAATCCTCCGGCCTCAGCTGTGCCAGTGGCCGGTCCCGGAGTCGGCCGCCTTTGGGTTTGTCCTGAGCATTCTTACGACTCCTGAGGTTTCCCTGTGGTGGCATGCTCTCCATGTTTTCTTTGTCGGCTTGAGCATTGGGGCTATTGCGGCCTAGCCGAGTCTGCGGGAGGAAGGAAGCTGTCTTCGTCTTGTCCGGCGAGCCTTGGTTCAACAGCGAGTGCAGTCGGCTTGGTGCCAGTGTTTGATGTGCTGGGCCCTTCCCTGGCGCCCGCGGTGTGGGAGAGTAAAAAGACTCGACCGTTTCCTCGGCCACGTCTGCAATCCCAGACTTCATCGTCCAGCCTGCCTTGATGGGCGACCGTCGGTCTCTATGCGTCCTCGACAACTTCGGCGTAAAGGAATCGGACGCAAGCGGGCCACGAGAGGGCGTATCCGACTTGAGAGCGCTCCTGCCCGAGTATGCTCCGACAAAACGCGGCGCTCTGGGGGACTCATTCTCCGCTGGGGGAACAACATCTTCTTCCCGAAGATGTGCGTGTTCCAAGGGGCGCTGTTTCTTGGGCGTCGGCATTCCAGGCTCTTCATCGTCAAGATCGATGCTCTCGTGAGCACGGAAAGTGGGAGCTTCGCTTGTGATGACGGGGTCCGAGCTGGCGCTCTGCTCGCTCTTGATTCTTCGAGCCGAGCCAGATATCTCCCCGTCTTCTTCTGGATGCTTCCGTTTGCGTATCATTCTCTCCGACACAACGACTGGGGCATCCGAGGAAGGTTCTTGCTTGACGGTGATCATAGGTTCTGTGGCCATTCCCAGGTGCAGGGACGGCAGCTCGTCGACACCCTCGCTCTCGTCCTCTGTTTCCTCGACGGCCTTGGTGGGTCGGGTTTTGTCGGCGCTGAGAGGCGGCCGAGGTGGCTGGCCGTTTGCGTTCTCGCCGCGCTGCAGCCTTTTCTCTAATTTTTTGACCTTGGCCTCCAGCGATTGGGCGTACTTTGTCCAGCTATCTCGAGAATCGCGGTATTGTATCACTGCGCGCTTCCGTTCCTCGTACATGTTTTCCAAGGCTGTGTATCGCATGGCGACCTTTGTGTACATCTTCTCCCAGTTTGTCTGTTTCTCAATGTCGCATGATGAAGGGTCCACGCTCGAGGAACCAATTTTGCCGTTGGTGGAGAGTTCTGTGAGGGCCGGGCGTGCTGTAGAGACTGGATGCTCCGTCGGAATCACAAGGGAAGACAGAGGGGGGTCGGCAACGTGTGCTGTCCGAAGCCGGTCGAGTTCCTGCACGAGAGCTCGATTTTGGTTTTCTAGCCGATCAACTCTCGAAGCTGTTGCTTTCAACTCGCCAATCTCCTCCAGAAGAGATGCGTGCTCATCGGCACGCTGTTGGATGTCTGTGTGTCTGTCAGCCAGAGTCAGGCCAGCCGAGATCCTCGCCCACGGCGCCCCGCACACACGCACCGGCAGCGAGGTCGTCCTCGACCGAGTCGCAGACAGCTTCTAGGGCAGCCAGAAGCATTGGCCGTCCCTTGCGGGACCAGTATTCCATTGTTAAAATGCCAATAAAGGAAAAAAGAACCCAAACAATGGAATTTGGATTTCTGCTAGGGCTGGAGCCTGGCAGGTCAGTCGGTCTTGGTCTCTCTCGAAGCGTGTCCGTGTCGCGTCACGATTCCCCGGGCCCGCAATTCAAGTCGGCAGCTAAAGACGCCAAGACTTTCCATTGACACGCCCTCTCACGTGACCGTTGAGAGCTGAGGCTTTCCCCAATCGGATTTTCCCATCGGATTTGTGGCTTCTTCGATCTGGTCGACCCCTGCAGCTTCGGATCGTGTTTGCATCATCGCGGAACCTCTGCCAGCCGCCGTTTCCCAATCCCAGCTCCGAGCTGCCCTTCATTTTGGATTTTCCGCAACCGCCTGGTCCATGAACACGGCCAAACAATCGTTTGTGGAAACCGAGGTCACAGGTAGGTAGTACGAAAACTAGGGGGTTTCTCCGAGTCATGCGGGCCTGCGACACAACGTTACCCTCCGCCCTTGAGTGAACCACAGCTTGCTTCCATGTGAGGTTTGCCGTACGCTGGGGCAGCAATATCGGCACCCAGACTTCGAGATCACCAGCCGGCTCAACCGATGCTGATGCGAGGGGAAGCTGCACACATCCAGCCCATAACTCGTCAATGGACCAATTTGCCGTTCCCGCGCGGATAACACGCTTCCGGTTTACGACGGCCATCGCTGTCAGATCGCGCCCTGTGCCCCTCGGTCCTTCGATGCCCAGTGGTGGACTTGGTCGTCGCAGTCGAGCTCCTGAAGCCATGCTGAGCTACAGCCGAAATAACATGGCCCCCGATCAACAGCCTGAAGGGGCCATTCGAGCGTGCAAACAGGGGTCGATCTGACCGATAATGTTCTGCTCCGGCCTCGGTAGCGCTGCGATGCGACTCCGTGCCAGGTCCTTCACCCACCACCCGCCCAGCTGCTTCAACAAACCGCGGATGACGCTAGTGCAGCACATCTGGCAATCAAACAGGACAGCCAAAAGATCATCTGCGAACATGCTTCCAGCAGGGTTCCAGAAGATATCCCGAAAGGGACGATGTGCGGCCATGTGCGCCCTGTGCCCTTGCTGAGCGCCCCTGCTGAGCAGCCGCCCAGGATAAAATGGTCGGAATAAAACCAGAAAATCGCTCCGGCTCGGCCGCTCTGGAACGGCGCCAGGAGCCTGCCTCCCTGGGATCTCCGTGATCTGCCTCCGTGACGGGCCGTCCGTGCGAGGAAGCATGTCAGAGGGCGGCCGGTTTCGCCGGCAACGCAGCCGAACGGAACGACGAGTAGAATCGCACGTGGTATGGCTTGAATCAGGTCAGATCATATCGTTCCCTGGCGGCTTGTATCGCCAACCCTATTCTATGTTCGTACGATGCTGGCGCCAGAGCCAGCCCAGGGATCAGGACACCCCCGTCACCTCGTCTCCAGATCCCGAGTAAAACCTCCCGGCAAGTGCGCCCCATGGAGAAGAGCTTATGCCACGTATCAGGTCCGCATTGGCGAACTGCAGTCGGAGCATCGGCCAGAAGATAGCACGGGATGCTCGAGGAGTGAGATGGAAGCTCGGACGAAGAGATGCACGCTTCATGCAGGGGGCAAGCTGCCGGCGGGTTGTCTGGGTCGGCACAGCCACCGACTAAAAGTCTCAAAACTATGTACTGTATTCTGTACCTACTGTGTACAAGCAACCTCCTGTACAGTATTTGGGAAGCCGGGTAAGGGTCTGCGGTGTGGAATGGAGGAAAGGGACCAAGGCACAGTGTGCTCTGCTGATACCGAGGTTCGATGCGGAGAGCGAGATGGTGTGGGCTAACCTGGAAGACACGAGACGGAATTTGGCACGTTCCTCTCGAGCTCCCCTCCGAGCAGCAGGGCTTGTCGCAGGAGCTGCATTCAACCGAGCCTGCGTGCATCGGGGCCGTTCCTCATCTGCTGCCTGCGGTCCGGGCTGACATGTCACGGCCGACCTCCACGGTCCGTCCCATGCGCCTGAGGTTGCCAGGCTTGCCAGGGAGAGAGGCGAAAGAGGAGAATCTGGAACCAAGAATCCAAGTCAAGACGGCTGCAAGACCCAAGCAGCCCGGCAGGGGACGAAGCTCGGAGCAGCAGGGGTGCCCCACCCCACTCAAACAAACTGCCACGTCCAGAAAAATTCAACGCCGCGCAGTCCATTTCTGACCAGGTGAACCCGCTCCTTCATTCACCTACTCCTCGCCTCACTCCCTGCCTTACCTGCCTTATCGAGAATCCGGAAGTACTTATTAGTTCCCGGTGCCCCTCCTGCCGCCCACCGTTCCCCTCCCCCAACAAACAAACTTCAATCAATCGCGGGCAGTTTGTGTTGCACAGCTCAGCTCCAGTTCCCACAACAAATCCCACCTTTCAGGTCAGTGCAGTGGAAAAAAAATTACCCCACACCAAACGCCTCCCCCACCTTCTTTCTGGTTTTTGGCCCTCGCTTTCCAAAGCCCTCCAATACCAAAACATTTTCAAATTCCACACCTGGCTTGGAAACTCTTCTCGCCACTTACAACATCCTCGAGACTGACCGCGATCACGTCACGCAGAACCCCAAACCAACAACCCGACTTTCTACCACCGACCACATCTCCCACGATGGATTTCAGCAACCAAGGCCGGGCCTGCTTCACTTGTGAGTTTGCCGTCGCCGTTTCCTCGCTCTGGCTTCTGTTTGCCCCGCGGCTCTGAGCGCAATTGCCGCCACCCACCCACATACACCCACCCACACCCGCACTGCCGGGAGGGCGGCGCATGATGCCATCGCATCTCCATGCCGGCGACCTTGGCTGGGTAGCCGGTTGGGACACCGCAAGGGATCTGCGTGCGAGTGCCGATGCAGCCACGCATGCAAAACACACACACGCACAGAACCACGGCAATATGGCCAATCCTCGGGCTTCGCCATGTGCCGGTGCATCGCAGCTACATGCAGAGCATCTCTTGCCTGCACCAACGAGACGGGCCTCCAGAGGAGCAAAAAAAAATATTCTGGAAACCCAGCCATTCCAGCCAGCGCCCAGAAATGGGCTGGACCAGAGATGAGCCCGTCCGAAGGTCGCCCTTCTTCTTGCCCTCTGCGGCCGCTACCCTCGCAACACATACGCACAACACTTGAAAACATCCTTCGTGCTTGAGTTGGGGAGAGAGACCATCTGACATGAGAGAATCTAGGCGGCCAAACCACTCACCAGGTATGCACTCGTCGGCGAGAGGCAGAGAGATCGGGCATGGAGAAGTATCGCGATGTTGCCTCGCAGCTACTGACACCCGCGCTTCTAGGCTCGTGACTGCCCCAACAAGGGTGCTGCTAAGTGGTAAGTGACTGACTCCGCTGCATACAAGGGAGAAGCTGATCGCTGACAATTCATTCAGCTACAACTGCGGTGGTAAGCCTCCTTGACTGCCAGTTGAGCCTCATAAGGACCAGTTGCACTAACAGGATGCTTTCGCTGTTTTCAGGAGAGGGTCACATGAGTGAGTACACACACGCACAAGTCCTGTGTTGCCTTTGCGGACAATTTCTGACAGGATGACAGGCCGTGATTGCCCCGAGGGCCCCAAGGACACCAAGACCTGCTACCGCTGCGGCCAGCCCGGCCACATCTCCCGCGACTGCCCCACCGGCGGCGGTGG
>OUNM010017416.1_pt1 | contig 30856 bp, 26 predicted proteins | sample 1769961 | NCBI WGS metagenome assembly OUNM01 (sample SAMEA3914820, study PRJEB12502) | metagenome | biome: forest; material: soil | place: USA | collected 2012-03-12 | depth 0.3 m | reverse complement strand
TTCTGCCCGGCCTTCACCGACTCGTCGGCCGGCTTCGGCCTCGTCAAGCACCAGGTCGATGCGATGAAGGCGGGCAAGCCCTACCTCACCATCGACTCGATCGCCGACTTCCGCGAACTGACCGACATCAAGATCAAGGCGGGCACCACAGGCCTGCTGATGATCGGCGGCGGCGTTCCGAAGAACTTCGTACAAGACACCGTGGTGTGCGCCGAGATCCTCGGCCATGACGACGTCGAAGTGCACAAGTATGCCGTGCAGATCACCGTCGCCGACGTGCGCGACGGGGCCTGCTCGTCCTCGACGCTGCAAGAAGCGGCCTCGTGGGGCAAGGTTTCGACCGCGCTCGAGCAGATGGTCTACGCCGAGGCGACCTCCGTGATGCCGCTGCTGGCGTCCGACGCCTATCACCGTGGCCACTGGCGCAACCGCGAAAAGCGCGCTTTCGCCAAGCTGTTCAACGACTGATCCCTATCCAGCCGCTTCGGGCACGGGCTATAAGACCAGCCCGTTGCCCGAAGCGTATGGATTAAAGACGATGCAGAAATTCACGGCCCTGATCCTGCTCACGGGCGCCCTGCTCGTCACCGGGTGCAATACCGTCAAAGGCGCCGGCCAGGACGTGAAGTCCGTCGGCAGGGTCTTCTCTGACGATCCAGACGGAAAGAAGTAGGGCCGCCTGCTAGCGGGCAAAAGCCGCCGCCAGCTCCACATGCGCGGTCCAGCGGAACTGGCCTACCGGTCGGATCCACTCCAGCCGCCAGCCGCCGTCGACCAGAATCCGCGCGTCACGCGCGAAGGTGGCGGGGTTGCACGAGACATAGGCGATGCGCTTCGTCCCGGCCTTGGCGAGCTCTGAGGCCTGTTCCTTGGCGCCAGCGCGCGGCGGATCGAGCACGACGGCGTCGAATCGGGATAGCTCGGCCGCCGTATAGGGCCGGCGGAACAGATCGCGATGATCGGCCACAACCGGGCGCTGGGCGAGCGCCGCCGCCGCTTTCAGCGACAGGATCGCGTCGCGCGCGCCCTCCGCCGCCAGCACCCTCGCGCCGGTCGAGAGCGGCAGCGCGAAGGTGCCGAGCCCGGCGAAGAGATCGGCGATGGTCTTCGCCTCGCCCACGCCCTCGCGCACCGCGGCCAGCAGCGCCGCCTCGCCATCCGCCGTCGCCTGGAGGAAGCCGCCGGCCGGCAGCACCACCGCGACACCGCCCAGCATCACCGTCACCGGCTGCGGCTCCCAGCGCGACTCGGCTCCATAACCGCCGTCGATCGACAGTCGCGCGAGGCCACGCGCCTTCGCGAAATCGTTGATAGCCTCGATCGCAGCCAGCCCCTCGGCCTCGATGCCGCTCAGCAGCAGGTCGATACCCTGATCGGCTAGCGCCAGCTCGACGCCCGCCGTTCGCTTGTCAGGCAACAGCTCCGCAAGCAGCCCTCGAAGCGGTGCGAGCAGCGCGAACAGCTCGGGCGCGAGGATCCAGCATTCCGCGAGATCGACTACCTTTCGGCTCTGCCCTTCGTTGAAGCCGAGCAGGATTTTCTTGCCGAAGCGCTCGGCGCGCAGCGAAGCGCGGCGACGGGTGCGCGGGGCTGAGAGATGGGGCGCGGCGATCTCCGCCTTGAGCCTCTGCGTCGCCAGTGCGCCGGCCACGCGCTCGACCAGATAGGTCGCGTAGGCCGCATCATCGACATGCTGGAGAGTGCAGCCGCCGCAAGTCGGGAAGTGGAGGCAGGGCGGCGTCTGGTAGTGCGGGCCGCGCTCAATTGAGCCGTCGGCCGCTACGCGGTCGCCGGGCGCCGTCAGCGGCACGGCCCGCCCATCGGCGGTCATGCCGTCACCGCGCGCGGCGAGGCGGAGGATGAGGTTGTCGGTCATAAAGTCGCGGGGCTTTCCCGCATTTCGCCGCTTCCCGCAAGGGAGGCGCCGTCAAAGGCAGGCCACGACCACTCCCGGCAGATGGTCGACTAGGTCGTCGGCGATCAGTGCCGGCCCGGCCCGCCGACCCGCTTCGCTATGGAGCCAAACCGCCGCCACCGCCGCCGCGAAGGGATCGTGCAGCTGGGCGAGCATGGTGCCGAGGATGCCAGTGAGCACGTCCCCGGTGCCCGCGCTCGCCAGCCAGCCTGGGGCCGGTGCGCCGATTGCGGCGCGGCCATCGGGATGTGCGACGACGGTGCAGGCGCCCTTGAGCAGCAGCACCCTACCCGTCCGCCGTGCGCCCTCACGCGCCCGGCCGAGCGCGGAGCCCGGCACCTCGCCAAACAGCCGGGCATATTCGCCGCCGTGTGGGGTAAGCACCGCCGGTGCATCGATCCGCTCGCCCCCCTGGCGCGAGATCAGCGTGAGGGCGTCGGCATCAAGCACCAGCGGCTTGCCGGTCGCCAGCGCGAGATGAAGCCGGCGCTCCGCCTCGGCATCAGTGCCGAGCCCCGGCCCGATTACGATCGCGCCGATACGATCGTCCTTCAACGCATCGTCATCCCACGCGCGGCGGACGAGCGCATGGGGAGCCCCCTCGCCCGCGCCGCCGAGCAGCTCGACATAGCCGGCACCGGCTCGCTGCGCCGCGAGCACGGCGAGCGTCGAGGCACCCGGCATCGCGCCCGCCACCACCAGCACCTTGCCGCGGCTGTATTTGTGACTCTCGAACCCTGGCCCGGCGATGCGTGGCTGTGCGATCTCGTAGGGCACTTCGTTCCCGGCGGGCAGGTCGAGGCCGATATCGGCCACCACCACATCGCCGCAGAGTCCCGCCGCCGGCATCAGTCGATGCGCCAGCTTGAGCGCCCCCAGTGCCACTGTGAGGTGAGCGGCGGGGAACTCGGTCAGAACCGCGCCATCGTCAGTGGCGAGCCCGCTCGGCAGGTCGACCGCCACATGCCACCGCGCCGCCGCCATCAGCCGTCGCGCCGGCTCCGCGACGTCTGCCGCGAGAGGTCGCGACAGCCCCGTGCCGAACAGCGCATCGACGAACAGCGGCGCCGGAGCCGCCTTCTCCAGAGCCTCGACTGGCCCATCCCAGCCAGCCCGGGCGTCGCGCGCCGCGTCGGTCCTTGGATCGGACGATGCCGCGACCCGTACACGTACGCCCCGCTCTCGCAGCCGCCGTGCGATCACATAGCCGTCACCGCCATTGTTTCCCGGCCCGCAAGCCACCAGCGTTTCGAGCGGTCCGAAGCGATCCCAGGCAATGTCCGCCACCGCACACCCGGCGCGGTTCATTAGCGTGCCGACGGAAAGTCCCCGCGCAAACACGGCCTCCTCCGCCGCGCGGGTCTCATGGGCGGTCAGGATCGGGCGCCCACTCATCGCTCAGGCAGCGCCTGCCCCTTCACGGTCGCGGGCAGGCGATAGCGATCATCCCCGACGACCACCTCGATCGTCCCCGGATCGACAACGGACACAACTGCCGATTCCGAGCCGTCTGCGGTGACGACACCCCGGCCATCGGTCGCCACGAGCAGGCGACGGAAACCGCCATCGGGATGATGGATCACCAGCGTCAGGCCGTCGCCCGAAACGATGCGGTCCACGGTGCAGCCATCGTTGAACGCCGCCGTGCCGTGAAGCGCGCAGGGCACGCGCGCGACAGTATCGGCAGCGACGGCACGCTGGCCGCGCTCCTGCCTGTGGCAAGCCGTGAGCGCAAGCGGCAGGAGGATCAGCAATGCGGTGAAACGTTGTCCGGCCATGCTCCCCCCTTAAGCGAGCGCGCCGCCCGCGTCATGCCTCCCAGGCGGCGATCGCATCGTGCGTCACGTCGATCACGGGCGCCAACCGCTCCGCCCATCGCACCACGCCATCCACGTCGCCGATCAAATCCTGCCGCACTTCGATGCCGAGATAGGGCAGGCCGGCGGCCTCACCGTGTCGGTCCATGGTCGCATTGAGGATGCGGCCGGAATAAGGCTCATTGTCGCCCGTGACGATGCCGTCCGCTTCGAGCAGCGGAATGGCGATTCGGGCGGCACGCTCGTCGCGGTTGTAGAGGATGCCGATCTGCCATGGGCGCGCCTGATCGGGGTGCGACTCCAGCCGTGGCGTGAAGCTATGCAGCGACACCAGCAGCGCGGGCGCGAGCCGGGCGATCCCATCCGCCACGGCGGCATGGAAAGGCCGGAAGAAGCGCGCCAGTCGCGCTTCACGCTCCGCCTCGTCAAGAGCGTTGCCGGGGATGGCAATGCCGTCACTGGCGATCGGAAGTAGGCCTGGAGCCGCCTCGTCGCGGTTGAAGTCGCACACCAATCGGGAGACTCCACCCAGGATCGCGTCGCAACCTAGTTGCTCACAAAGCGCCTCCGCCAGCGGCGCCACGCCGATATCGACTGCAACATGATGGGTGAGCACACGCGGGTCGATGCCGAGATCTATGTCTGCTGGCACATGCGCGGAGGCGTGATCGGCAACGATCAGGATACCGCCCCGCCCATTTCCGCTGCCGATCGTCGTCCAGGCTTCCGCCGGGCCTCCACTCATCGGGCGAAGTCGGGTTTGCGACCGGCGGAGAAGGCCTCCCAGCCTTCGGCGAAATCACGCGACGAGAAGGCGTCGTCGAAGCGCTTGTCGACACCCCAGCGCCCGCTCAGGGTCGCCTTGAGTGCGCACAGGCTGTAGGGCGCGTTGCCGGCGATGCGCGCAACCATCGCGTGCCCGACGGCGTCTGTCTCGTCGATCACCTCGACCAGGCCGATGCGCTGCGCCTCGGCCGCGTGGATCGTCTCGGCGCCGTAGAGCAGCCGCGCCGCCTGACCCGGTCCCACCAGTTCGATCAGCCGCTGAAGGTCCGGCTGCGGATAGGAGATGCCGAACCGTGCCGGCGTGATCGCAAAGCTGGCGCGGGGGCCAGCGATCCGCATGTCGCATGCCATCGCCAGCGAGACGCCTGCGCCGAAGCAGCCACCCTCGACGATCGCGACCGTCGGCTTGCCGACCGCACGAATGCGGGCGAGCGCGCTCGTCATCGCGCCGCGGAAGACGTGACGCTTGCGCACATCGTCGACCAGTGCGGGAAATTCGGAGAGGTCCGCGCCGGCGCAGAAACTCTGAGGATCGGCAGAGGTAATGACCATCAGCCGCGGGTCAGCTGCCGCTGCCTCGCCAACCACGCGCTCCAGAGCGCTCCAGCAAGCGATCGGGATCGCGTTGCGCCTCTCGCCCCGGTCGATCACGACTCGTGCGACGGGGCCGTCCATTTCGAGCCTGAACATGGCAGCCATGTTGCCGCTCCCGGCGCCGCTTGTCACGGGGGTTCGCGGAAGCCCGGATGTGCGAAGCCGGGACGGTTAGCGCAACGTCGTCGCCAGTCGCCACCAGTCGGGGTGCGCGGCCGCGATGGCGTGATCCGCGGCGTCGCGCATCTCGATATCCTCGTATAGCGCGAAGCATGTCGCGCCCGATCCCGACATGCGCGCCAGCACCACGCCCGGCGCCGCCGCCAGCGCCTCCACCACCGCACCTATCACCGGCTGCATCTGCCGCGCCGGCAGCTCCAGATCATTGCGCCCAGAGAGCGCGGCCGCCATCGGATCGCCCATCGCGAGGTGGCCGCGATCGATGCCATCCCAGCGCTGGAACACCGGCCCGGTCGGCACCGCAACACGCGGATTGACAAGCAGCACTGGCCGCCCGGCCAGCGTCGCATGATCGAGGAAATCGAGCGCATCACCGCGCCCCTCGCCCCGGCACGTGCGCGACGCGACGCAGGCAGGTACGTCCGCGCCGAGGCTGGCGGCAATCGCGTGAAGTGCCCCGTCTGCTACTTCCGCGCCCCATAGCCTTACCAGGAGCCGCAGCGCCGCCGCGGCATCGGCCGATCCGCCGCCGATCCCGGATGCGACTGGAAGCCGCTTGTCGAGCCGGATCGCGGCCCCCGCGGTCACGCCTGCCTCAGCGCGCAACGCATCGGCCGCGCGCAGCACGAGATTGTCCGGGCCTGCCGACAGTCCTTCGCCGAACGGCCCGTCGATCTTAAGCGAGAGCGTGTCCGCGGGCTCGACGCTTAGCCGGTCGCCGTCCGTGCAGAAGGCGAAGAGTGTCTCAAGCTCATGATAGCCGTCCGGCCTGCGGCGACGAACATGGAGCGCGAGATTGATCTTGGCATAGGCCGTTTCGGCCGCGAAGGAGGCTGTCACGGTTTGGTGGTCAGTCCGTTGTCGATCTTGGCCTTGAGGCGGTTCGCCTGATCGCCGTCGGCTACCACCAGCGCCGCGCGCCAGGCATAGCGGGCGGCGAGCCGGCGCTGGGCTTTCCAGTAGGCGTCGCCGAGATGCTCGTTAATATCGCTGGCGGCCGGCGCGCCGCGCGCCGCGCGCTCCAGCAGCGGGATCGCCCGGTTGAGATCGCCGCGCACATACCAGGACCAGCCGAGCGAGTCGGTGATGGAGGGATCATCGGGCGCGAGCGCACTCGCCTTGGCGATCATTGCGGCGGCGGCGGACACGTTCCCGCCGTGCTCGATCTCGGAATAGCCGAGGAAGTTCAGCACCTCCGGTTGCTGGGGTGCGAGGGTGAGCGCACGGGACGCCCGCGCCTGCGCAGCCGGCCAGTCGCCCGCATCGAGCAGCGCGTTCGCCTGCTGGAGCAGTAGCGGCCATGCGAGTTCGGCCGGGGCATGCTCGCCACCCGCCATATCAAGCGCGTGTCCATAGGCCTGCGCGGCCTCCGCCGGGCGCGTCGCGCCCATCAGCAGGTCACCGAGCCGCGCCCAGTCACCGCCGGTCGCATCGCCGCCGCTTGTCGCCGCTTGCGCCTCGGCCAGCGCCTGATCGGGTCGCCCGGCCCGCACCAGCAGCGTCAGCCGTGCGTCGCGCACGGCGCCAGCGAAAGGATCATCTACACTGATATGGCCGAGCGCGTCGAGCGCCGCCTGCTGCGCGTCGCCGCCCGAGAGCAGCGCGGCGCACACCAGCCACGCCTCGCTGTCGGTGGGCGCCAGCAGCGTCGCCATCCGTGCAAAATGCAGCGCGAGCGGTGCCGCCTGCTCCTTGTTGATGTCAGCGGCGACCCGCACAAACAGTTCGCCGATGCCGGTCGCTGGGGTGTCGATCGCCCCCTTCAGCCGGTGGTGCGCTGTGAGCGTGGCGCGGGCGCGCTGCGTGGCTGGGCTGTCGCCGGTCAACATCGCCAGCGCCGCGTCACCCTTGTGGCGCCGGCTTAGCGCAGCAGCGACCGCGATCCGCAGTCGCGACGCTCGAGCGCCTTCCGGGAGCGGCAGCGCCGAGAGCGCTGCAACCCCCTCGGTCTCTTGCCCCGTCGCGATCAACAAAAGCGCATGATGCTCGGCCGCGTAGGAGGCGGCGAGCGCTCCGGCCGGCGTTGCGGCGAGCGGCGCCAACGGGTCGCGGTCATGCGCGCCGAACGCAATCCACGCGCGGACCACCGGGGTCAGGAAGGCGAACAGCCGCTCTCGCTCGATCCGGTCCGTAAGTGCGCGGGCCTGCTTCCAGTCACGTCGGTTAACCGCATCGGACAGCAGCAGCAGCGTGCCGTCGGGCGGCAACGATCCACTCGCGTCGAGCGAGCGCGCGCCCTTCAGCGCCAGCACCATATCGCCGGCGTTGACCGCCTGGCGGAAAGCCCGAAGCGCCAACGACTTGTCATCGGGATTTTGCGCGGCGGCGGCTGCGAAGCCATTGGCCGCGATGCTCAGCTCGCCGAGATCGTCGGCTACCCGCGCATGGACATAGTCCGCCAGCGCGCCGCGGAGTGGCCGGTCCGGCCGATCGGCCAACGCCGGCGAAGCCACGACCAGACCTGCCAGCGCGGCGAGAATCACGGGGCGAGAAAAGCTCATGGACGACATGCTCGAAATGGTTCGGCCCCTTCTCCCCGTTCTTTTCCCTATCCCGCCGCGCGTGGCAAGCTGGGCTTTGGGGGAGCCAGGCCGAACCGTGCGCCCGCCCCTCACATATTGGGGTAGTTGGGACCTCCGCCGCCCTCAGGCACCACCCAGTTGATGTTCTGGGTGGGGTCCTTGATGTCGCAGGTCTTACAGTGAACGCAGTTCTGAGCGTTGATTTGGAGGCGGGGCGCCCCCTCCTCTCGGCCGACGATCTCGTAGACTCCGGCCGGGCAATAACGCTGCTCGGGCGCCTCGTAGAGCTTGAGGTTCACCTCGATTGGCACCGACGCGTTCTTGAGGGTGAGGTGGACCGGCTGGTCCTCCTCATGGTTCGCGCCAGACAGGAACACAGACGTCAGGCGATCGAAGCTCACCACATTGTCCGGCTTGGGATAGTCGATCTTTTTCGCCTGCGCGGCGGGCACCAGCGTCTCGCTGTCGGGATGCTTGTGGCGCATCGTGAAGGGCAGCCCGATCTTCAGGTGGCGCATCCACATGTCGAGGCCTGCCACCAGCGTGCCCATCGTCCCGCCGAACTTGGCGACCGCCGGCTCGGCATTGCGGACGAGCTTGAGCTCCTTGGCGACCCAGCTGCTGTTCAGCGCCTCGGGATAGGCGGCGAGTTCGTCGCCCGACCGCTCCGCGACGATGGCGTCATAGGCGGCCTCGGCGGCGAGCATCGCTGACTTCATCGCCGTGTGGCTGCCCTTGATGCGGGGCACGTTCACGAAGCCCGCCGAGCAACCGATCAGCGCGCCGCCCGGGAAAACGAGGCGCGGCACCGACTGCCAGCCGCCCTCGTTGATGGCGCGCGCGCCGTAGGAGACGCGGCGGCCGCCTTCGAGCAGCGGCCGGATCGAGGGATGCTGCTTCCAGCGCTGGAATTCCTCGAAGGGCGAGAGCCACGGATTCTTGTAGTCCAGCGCGACGACAAAGCCGATCGCGACCTGGTTGTTCTCCTGGTGATAGATGAAGCCGCCGCCCCACGCATCGTCGAGCGGCCAGCCCTGCGTGTGAATCACGCGGCCCGGCACATGCTTAGCCGGATCGACGTCCCACAGCTCCTTCAGGCCGAGGCCATAGACCTGCGGATCGCTGTCGCGCTCGAGGTCGAACAGGCGCTTCAGCTCCTTGGTCAGGTGCCCGCGCGCGCCCTCGGCAAAGAAGGTGTAACGGCCGTGCAACTCCATGCCGGGCTGATATTCACCCTTGTGGGTGCCATCCTTCGCGATGCCGAGATCGCCCGTGGCGACGCCCTTCACGGCGCCATCCTCATCGAACAACACTTCGGCCGCCGCGAAGCCAGGGAAGATCTCGACGCCCAGTGCCTCCGCTTGCCCCGCAAGCCAGCGGCAGAGATTGCCGAGGCTAACCGTGTAGGTGCCCTTGTTGTTCATGAAGGAAGGCATGGCGAAGTGGGGCATCTCCCACTTGCCCTTGGCCGAGAGCACCCAGTGATGGTTTTCGACCACCGGCACGGTGAGCGGGCTGTCAAGCTCGCGCCAGTTTGGGAGCAGCTCGTCAATCGCGATCGGATCGACCACCGCGCCCGACAAGATGTGCGCGCCGACCTCGGACCCCTTTTCCAGCACGCACACCGATAGCTCGCGGCCATCGGCCTCGGCACGCTGCTTGAGACGGATCGCGGCGGCGAGGCCTGCAGGACCCGCTCCAACGATGACGACATCATAGGCCATCGATTCGCGTTCCGACATCGTCACTCCCCTCTCTCTGCCGTTACGGCATCGCACAATGGGCGAATTGCCGCAGGCCCACAACGTTTTGGCCAGATAGCGCGTGCCCCGAGATTGACGGCCGCGTCAACCTCGGTCCATGGGACATTCGTGTTGAACGGGGGGGATCATAGGTTTCGCGACATAGTCGCGAGCGCGCTCGGCTGGTGGAGCGATGCCGGCGTCGATTGTCTCGCCGACGAGACCACGCGCGACTGGCTCACCGTGCCGCCCCGGCCTGAGGCGCCTGTGGCACCCGCTTCAGCGCCGGTGCCCGCCGCCGGTTCTCCTTCCGCCGTCTCCTTCCCAGAAACGCTGGAGGCGCTCCACGCGCTGCTGGCCACGGGCGATTATATGCCCAATGCCGCGCCGCCGGGTCGTCGCGTCGCTCCAGCGGGAAATCCCGCGTCGGGACTGATGATTGTCGCCGACATGCCCGATCCGGGCGATACGGAGGGCGGCCACCTGTTCGCGGGCGAGACCGCACGGCTGTTCGACGCGATGCTCGCAGCGCTCGGTCGTGACCGGACGAGTATATATTACGCACCCTTCTCACCCGCCCGCGCCGCCGGCCGGATCGACGCACAACAGGGCGAGGCACTGGCGCGGCTGATGCGACACCATATTGCCCTCGTGAACCCTAAGGCGCTGATTCTATTCGGCGACGAGGCGGCGCGTTGGCTGATAGGCGAGGAGGCGCTGGCAACGCGCGGCGGGTTACGCGCGGTACAGCACGAAGGTGGCATGGCGTCGGCCATCGCAACCTTCCACCCGCGCCATCTGCGGCGGATGCCCGCCCTCAAGGCGGCCACTTGGGCGGATATGCGGCTGTTGATCGGAGTGCTCGCCCCGTGACCTTCTGCCTTCCGATCGGCCTCGGCACGGCGCTCGCGCTGGTGTTCGCCGCGTCGCCTGCGCTGGCCGCTTCGGATACGCTTCCCCCGCCGGTCACGCTGCGCGCCGAGAGCGTCCCAGCAGCACCCGCCATCCCCGTCGTGACCGCGGGCTCCAGCGCCGTCCTCACGCCGCAGCAGCGGCAGGCCTATGCGCTGATTTTCGGCGCGATCCGAGATGGTCGCTGGTCGGACGCGCAGGCCGGCCTCGCAGCGGCGGGCGATGGCGTCCTGACCCCCGTCGCCCGTGCCGAGCTCTTCCTCGCCAAGAACAGCCCGCGAGTGGAAAGCGCCGACCTCACTGCGCTGATCGCCGCCGCGCCGGATCTGCCGCAGGCCCCGCAACTGGTGCTGCTGGCAAGGAAGCGCGGCGTCACCGATCTGCCGGTGCTGCCGACGCCGCGCGATCTCGAATGGGTGAACGGCGCACCCCGCCGCATCGCCGCCAAGCCTACCGCCGGCGATCTCGCCGCCGCCAATCTCGCGCTCCAGGCACGCCCGCTGCTCAAGGCCGACAAGCCGACCGACGCCGAGGCGCTGCTCAACCGCACCATCGCACTGCTCACCCCCGAGGCGGGCACCGAATGGCAGCAGCGCATCGCCTGGAGCTACTACACCAACAACGACGACGCCGACGCGACCCGCCTCGCGACGCTCGCTGCGCAGGGGCCGGGCGATTGGTCAGTGCAGGCGAGCTGGGTGCAGGGACTCTCCGCCTGGCGCACCCACGACTGCAAGGCAGCCGAGACCGCCTTCACCCGCGTCGGTGCCAACGCCAGCGATGATGAGATGCGCGCCGCTGGCCTGTTCTGGACGGCCCGCGCGCAGATGGCGTGCGGCCGCTTCGACCGGGTGCAGGCGCAGCTCCGCTCGGCCGCCCGCAATCCCGAGACCTTCTATGGCCTGATCGCCTCGCGCCTGCTGGGAATCGCGGTGCCCGCGTCTGCCAGCGCACCCAAGCTGACGCCGACCGAGTGGACTCAGCTTTCGGCGCATCCCGACGTGCGCCGCGCCGCCGCGCTGGCCGAGATCGGCGAATATGGCCTCGCCGACGAGATGTTGCGCTGGCAGGCGCGCATCGGCGACGATCGCGACCACAAGCCGCTGCTCCACCTCGCCGCCCGCCTTGACTTGCCCGCGACCCAGATCTGGCTCGCCCACAACCTGCCGGTCGGCGAGATGATGGAGGCGAGCGCCCGGTACCCCGCGCCCAACTGGGTGCCGCAGGGCGGCTGGCAGGTCGACAAGGCGCTGGTGTTCGCCCACACGCTCCAGGAATCGCGCTTCCGAACCGATGCGGTCAGCCCGGCCGGTGCGCGCGGGCTGATGCAGGTGCTGCCCACGACTGCCGACCTGATCGAGCGCAAGCGCGGCGGCGCCCCCGCCGATCGCACGACGCTGAGTTCACCTTCGGTCAACATGGCCTATGGCCAGGCTTATCTAGAGCAACTGCGAGACGCGGCGGGCACCGGCGGGCTGCTGCCCAAGGTGATCGCGGCCTATAATGCCGGCCCCAATGCGGTGGCCCGCTGGAATCTCACCAGCCGCGCCGACACCGATCCGCTGCTCTATATCGAGAGTATCCCCTATGCCGAGACGCGAGGCTATGTGACGACCGTTCTGCGCAATTACTGGATGTACCAGCGACAGTCGGGCGAGAAGACGTCGAGTCTCAAGGCGCTGGCACAGGGCGCATGGCCGCCGTTCCCCGGCTTCGGCGTCAGCGCCCGGCCGGGCTTCGTCGTGACCAATCCGGCGCCGTCGTCGCGCCGCGCGAACTGACATGGCGATCGACGAAAGCATTGCGTTCCGGCCAGTCCGCATTGCCGTCCTCACCGTGTCGGACACGCGCGACGCGAACAACGACACCTCGGGAGACGCGCTGGTCGAACGACTGACGGCGGCCGGCCACATCCTCGCCGACCGCGCGATCGAGAAGGACGATGCGGAGATCATCGCCGACCGCCTGCTCGGCTGGATCACGGACCCCGACGTCGACTGCGTGATCACGACGGGCGGCACGGGCCTCACTGGCCGCGACGTGACGCCCGAGGCCTTTGCGCGGGTATGGGACAAGGAGATCGCCGGCTTCGGTGAGCTGTTCCGCTGGCTGAGCTATGCCAAGATCGGCACCTCGACGATCCAGTCGCGCGCCTGCGCCGGCGTCGCGCGCGGCACCTACCTGTTCGCGCTGCCGGGCTCTACGGGCGCGGTGAAGGATGGGTGGGACGGCATCCTCGCCACTCAGCTCGACATCCGCCACCGCCCCTGCAACTTCGTCGAGCTGATGCCGCGCCTCAAAGAGCGCTAGGGCCGATCAGCCCCTGGCGTTGCCGGTGTGGTCGAAGTCGATTCGGATACGCACCCATTCGCCGATCAGCGTGCGGTCACCGATCCGGGGCGGCCGGACGAGGAACTGCCACGCCGCCTGCCGCACCACCCGCGCGAGGCCGGAGCCCGGCGTCTCGCCCAGTTCGCGGCAGTCCTCGACATGGTAGCGTTCCACCATGCGGCAATAGACTTCGCCATAGCCTTCCGGCGCGCCATTGCGCGGCAGGTAGAAGGAAAGCTGCGCATCGGTCGGCCGGGTGTACCAGTCGACCGCGTAGAGCTTCTCGCCGTGTGGGCCGGTGCCCGCTTCCGCTCCGGAGGCGTCGCCGTTCGCCTGACCTGGCTCGGCGCTATCAGACGATGTCCGTGCCTGAGCGCGCGATGGCTTGTTCGAGATGTCCGCCGCGGCGAACTCCTCCCCGCTTAGCGGTGTCACATTCCACGGCAGGTGCGGCGGCACCGGCACCTTGGTCGACTGGACGGTTGTCTTGGCGGAGGCCGAGCGGCGGGGCGTGCGCTCTGCCTTGGCGGCGGCGCGCTTCTGACTGTGTTTCTTGGGCTCGCCCATCAACTGCAGCGTGATCGGCTTGATCCGCTCCTCCGGCTTTAGCGCGGGAAACACCCCCATCTTGATCAGCATGAGCACCAGCAGGATCACGAAGGCGAGCGACAGCGCGAGCGACGTCGCCCGGTTGCCGAACGACGCGCCACTCCGATAGCCCGACTGCGGGTAATAGGCCGAATGCATCGAAAAACCGCCTACAGAGCGTGATCCGGCGCCGCAATCCGTACGCCGCGGAGTTACAAACTCGTAATGCGATTTTATGTCCGCTGCTTGTCGAAGCGACACACTGTTCCTGTGCGGACAAGCGCGGGACCGTGGCTCTTTCCTTGTGGGGTTTCCTCTGACGCGATCGACCACGCCGCCCATGTCCGGCAGCGCGATCTTTCACAGCATCACCGGACGCTCGGCCCCGAATTTCACCTTTCCTTGGTGTCAACTTCGTCAATCTCGGACGGGTTCGGGCCAGGTCAATGGTCCGCCTCCACCACCGCCAGCTCGTTCCCCGATGGATCGGTGAAGTGGAAGCGGCGGCCGCCAGGAAAGGCAAAGATTGGGCGCGTGACCGTGCCGCCCGCCGCCATCACCTTCGCCGGCCAGCCGTCGAGCCGCTCGACCGCGATCACTGGCAGCGGCGCCCTCGTTGCCTCCGTCGCATCGCCCTGCAGGCCGAGGTCGACGTCGCCGGTCATCGTTGCCGCGTAGGTCGGCCCGAAGTCGGTCATCTGCCAGCCGAAAGCGTTCTCGTAGAAAGACTTCGACGCTGCCGTGTCCGCAACCGGTAGCTCGACATAGTTGATGCGTGTCATCGTCGCCTCCCAATTGTTCTTTATTTGTTCTCATAGATCGATTAGCCTTCGTCAATGGCGAATCGGTTCCCCGAGCAGCGCGGAGGTCGAGGGTCCCCCCTCAACGACCGCCCCCAGCGCTTCGGCCTTCCGGCGCGCGAAGCGGACGGTGACTGGCTGGATACCCGCGAGGCGCTCGACGGCGCGCCACCACCGCTGCGCACCTCCGTCACTATCGAAAAGCCGAAGACGATCCTGGCACGCAACCGCTCGCCGGACATCCCGTTCGATCGTTCGATCAATCCTTACCGCGGCTGCGAGCATGGCTGCATTTACTGCTTCGCGCGGCCGACGCATGCCTTCCATGATCTCTCCCCCGGTCTCGATTTCGAGACAAAGCTATTTGCTAAACCCGATGCCGCCGAGCTTCTGCGCCGCGAACTCGCCGCTCCCAACTATGAATGCCGGCCGATCGCCTTTGGCACCAACACCGATCCCTATCAGCCGATCGAGGGGCGCTACCGCATCACTCGCGCCTGCCTAGAGGTGCTGGCCGAGACGCGACACCCGATCACCATCACCACGAAGTCCGACCGCGTGCTCTCCGACGTCGATTTGCTGGCGGCAATGGCGAAGGACCAGCTGGCTGCGGTGGCGATCTCGATCACCTCGCTCGATCCGAGGACTGCGCGCACGCTGGAACCCCGCGCGCCGCATCCCGAGCGACGGCTGACGGCGGTGCGCAAACTGGCGGACGCGGGTGTGCCAGTGAACGTCTCGATCGCGCCGGTTGTGCCGCAGATCACAGATCATGAAATCGAACACCTGATCGAGCGTGCGGCCGAGGCGGGGGCGAACGGCGTGTCTTTCATTCCCGTCCGGCTGCCGCATGAGGTCGCGCCTCTGTTCCGCGCCTGGTTGGAGACACACCACCCCGATCGTGCCGCCAAGGTGATGGCGACGATCCAGTCGATCCGTGGCGGGCGCGACAATGATCCCGACTTCTTCTCGCGGATGCGGGGGCATGGGCCGTGGGGCGAACTGATCCGCACCCGCGTCGCCATCGCCAGCCGCAAGCACGGGCTCGGCCGCTGGCGTTACGAGCTCCGCACCGATCTGTTCCGTCCGCCGCTGTTGCCGGGGTCGCAGATGTCGCTGTTCTAAGCCGGCGCCCTATTGGGAGACGCAAAGAGGCAGCCCAGGGGTGCCGCGCCTATTGCCTTCACCACTGCGTCGACGGAGGGGCGCCCGAGGTGGACAGCGTGGCCTCGGTCCGCGCCCGCAGGAAACCTCACCGCTCGCCACCACGTCTGCGGGCACCCACAAGAGCAGTTCCATGCGTTCCGACTCCAGCCGGCCTTTGAGTCGCGCGCGTCATGCGTGAAGTTCATCCAAACCGTAGGTTTTCCGGACTGTTTGTCGCCTCCGTAACGCTATGCTAGGGCCCCGCCCGACATCCCCGCTGAGGGGCTCAATTTGGAGAGAGCGCGCGTGGGCGCAACCAGCGACGACATCATCGGTTCTTCTTCGGCCCCGGCGGCTTCCTCCGCCCAAGTCGTCACCCGTTTCGCCCCCTCGCCGACCGGCTTCCTGCACATCGGCGGTGCGCGCACCGCGCTGTTCAACTGGCTGTGGGCGCGTCACACCGGCGGCAAATTCCTGCTCCGGATCGAAGATACCGACCGGGCGCGCTCCACCCAAGCGGCGATCGACGCGATCCTTGAAGGCATGAAGTGGCTCGGTCTCGATTGGGACGGCGACGCAGTGTTCCAGTTCGAGCGCGCCGCCCGTCATGCCGACGTCGCACACCAGATGCTCGCCTCAGGCCATGCCTATAAATGCTTCGCGACTCCCGAGGAGCTGGAGGCGATGCGCGCCGAGCAGCGCGCGAAGAAGATGCCGCTGCGTTACGACGGCCGCTGGCGCGATCGCGATCCGTCTGAGGCGCCGGAAGGCGCGCCCTATGTTGTCCGCCTGCGCGCCGAGACTGAGGGCGAGACGACGATCGACGACATTGTCCAGGGCAAGGTGACCGTCCGCAATTCCGAGCTGGACGACATGGTGCTGCTTCGTTCGGACGGCACACCGACCTACATGCTCGCCGTGGTGGTCGACGATCACGACATGGGCGTCACCCACGTCATCCGCGGCGACGACCATCTCAACAACGCCTTCCGTCAGCTCGGCATCATCCGCGCGATGGGCTGGCCGGTGCCGACCTATGGCCATGTACCGCTGATCCACGGGCCCGACGGCGCCAAGCTCTCCAAGCGCCACGGCGCGCTCGGGGTCGAGGTTTATCGCGACGAGATGGGTATCCTGCCTGAGGCGCTTTCGAACTACCTCCTCCGCCTTGGCTGGGGTCATGGCGACGAGGAGATGATCGACCGCGCCCGTGCGATCGAGATTTTCGACGTGGCCGGCATCGGCCGCTCACCGGCTCGGACCGACCAGAAGAAGCTCGAAAATCTCAACGGTTATTACATTCGTGCCGCAAATGACGATCGGTTGGCCGATCTCACCGCGCCCCTCGTTGCCGCGACAATTGGCCGAGAACTCACTGAAAATGATCGCGATCTTCTGCGTCGCAGCATGGCCGTCTTGAAGGTTCGTGCCAAGGATTTGCACGAATTAGCGGAGGGCGCGACTTTCCTTTTTCGCACTCGCCCCCTAGATATCGACGACCGCGCGCAAGCCCTTCTGACGGGCGAGGGCGTGGCTCTGCTTGCCGCTGCGGTAAGCGCGCTCGAGGCCGCTGAGTGGACGGCTGAGGCGCTCGAAGTAGCGGTACGCGACGTGGCCGAAGCGGCCGGCGTCGGACTCGGCAAGGTGGCGCAGCCGCTGCGTGCGGCGCTCACCGGCCGGACCACCTCGCCCGGCATCTTCGACGTGTTGCTGCTGCTTGGGAAGAGCGAGAGCCTCGCGCGCCTCGCCGACCAGACCGCCGCGGCGAAATGATCTGACGGCGCCATTCGCCCTGTTCCTTGGGCCAAGGTGGCGACCATGAATGGAGGACGTAATAATGGCTGACGGCACCGCCAAGCTGACGCTCGGCGACAAGAGCTTCGACTACAAGCTCATGTCGGGCACAGTGGGTCCGGACGTGATCGACATCCGCAAGCTGTACAGCGACACGGATGTGTTCACCTACGACCCCGGCTTCACCTCTACCGCGAGCTGTCAGTCGGGCCTCACTTACATCGACGGAGACAAGGGTGTGCTGCTCCACCGTGGCTACCCGATCGGGCAGCTGGCCGAGCAGTCGACCTTTATGGAGGTCGCCTATCTGCTGCTGCGGGGCGAACTGCCGTCCAAGGGCGAGTTGGCCTCGTTCCAGAACACCATCACGCGCCACACCATGGTGCATGAGCAGCTGGCGCAGTTCTTCCGCGGCTTCCGTCGCGACGCGCACCCGATGGCAATCATGTGCGGCGTGGTTGGCGCGCTCTCGGCCTTCTACCACGACTCGACCGACATCAACGATCCAGTGCAGCGCGAGATCGCCAGCCACCGCCTGATCGCCAAGATGCCGACCATCGCGGCGATGGCGTATAAGTATTCGATCGGCCAGCCGTTCGTCTATCCGAAGAACGACCTCTCCTACACTGGCAACTTCCTGCGTATGACCTATTCGGTCCCCGCGGAAGAGTATGAGGTCGATCCGGTCATCGAAGCGGCGATGGACAAGATCTTCATCCTCCACGCAGATCACGAGCAGAACGCGTCGACTTCGACCGTGCGTCTCGCCGGTTCGTCGGGCGCCAACCCGTTCGCCTGCATCGCGGCCGGCATCGCCTGCCTGTGGGGCCCGGCGCATGGCGGCGCCAACGAGGCGGCGCTTAACATGTTGCGCGAGATCGGCACGCCGGACCGCATCCCCGAGTACATCGCCCGCGCCAAGAACAAGGACGATCCGTTCCGCCTGATGGGCTTCGGCCATCGCGTGTACAAGAACTACGATCCGCGTGCGACCGTGATGCAGAAGACCGCCAACGAGGTGCTGGCGAAGCTCGGCGTCACCGATCCGGTGTTCGACGTTGCCCGTGAACTCGAGCACATCGCGCTCAACGATCCGTATTTCGTCGAGAAGAAGCTCTACCCGAACGTCGACTTCTATTCGGGTATCATCCTGTCGGCGATCGGCTTCCCGACGACGATGTTCACCGTGCTGTTCGCGTTGGCCCGCACCGTGGGCTGGGTGGCGCAGTGGAACGAGATGATCACCGATCCCGCGCAGAAGATCGGCCGCCCGCGCCAGCTCTACGTCGGCCCGACGCAGCGCGACTACGTGCCACTCGGTCAGCGCTGATCCCGGCACTTCAATGAAAGGGCGGTCACTGCGGTGGCCGCCCTTTTTCTTTGCGGTTCGCTTGCCTGGACGATGTCAGGCCGCCGGCAGTGTGAAGACGAACCGCGCGCCTTCGCCTGCTCCGCTCTCGATCTCGATCTCGCCGCCCATTGCACGCGCCAGCCGCCGCGAAATGTAGAGGCCCAGGCCCGAGCCGGGCTCATGTGCGCCAAGCCGCTCGAATTTCTCGAAGACACGCTCACGATTTTCGGGGGCGATGCCGCCCCCCTGATCCACCACGATCGCAGCCGCAACGTCGCCACGCTTCTCGACCGACACGCGTATTGTTGATCCTTCGGGGCCGTAGCGCACGGCGTTGCCGATCAGATTGAGCAACACCTGGAGGGAACGTTTGAAGTCGCCAATCGCGTCCAGCGCCTCGGCGAAGTCGGGCTGCTCGATCCGGATATCCTTGTCATCGGCGCGAACGGACAGAAGCCCCGCAGCCCGGCGCGCGAGATCTGCCATGTCGATGGCCTCGCTCTCCACCTCCAGGTCGGATCGCTCGACCGCCTCCAGGTCGACTAGGTCGTCGATCAGGCCGAGCAAGTGCCGGCCGGCATTGGCGATATCCCCGGCGTAGGCGTTGTAATCGGCCCGAACCGGCCCTTCGTCCTGCTCCCGGATCTCCTCGGCGGTGGCCACGATGCGATGAAGTGGGCCGCGCAGCGCCGTATCGAGCCGCCGGGCGAAGGCGCTTCCGGCATCCTGAGATGACGCGACCAGAGCCGGGGGCGCCCCGGGCGATAGCGTCGAACGGTTGACGAGGCTTGAGCCTCCCCCCCGAAAACCCGTCACGCGGCCAAGCCCGTCGAGCAACGGCGTCCCCGCGAGGCGAAACCGCCGCTCGGTTCCGCGAAGCGTAACGAGCTGCTCGGCAAAGCCGGTGCGTGCGGCCAGCGCATCCAGCAGCGGCAAGCCACCGGACGCGGCTTCTTCGAGGACGAACAGCCGGGTGAGCGGATCGCCCAGTGCCGGACCAGCGCCGTTTGCCACCAGCACCGCCATTCCCTCGGACGAGAGCGATACAAGCCGCAAGGCTGAATCCACCTCCCACGCCCAATCCGCGTCCGCCCGCACGAAATCCACCTCGCGCAACGCCGCGCTTGGTGCCGGAAGCGGTGCTGAGGCGACGCTGCGTGTCCAGCCGGCTATCGCCAGCGTCACGTTGCCGTCTTCCGGGCTGGCCTGTACCCAAAGGTCCACATCCTCCTCGCCGTCCGCCGCCAGAACGGTTCGTGACACGGGAATTGCGAGCCGCCGCGCCAGCCGCGCCAGCGCCGCAAGCTGCGGTACCGCGAGCGGCCCGCCCTTCTCGCCGCCTGCGCGCGCATGAAGGTCTGCGAGCGCTGGGTCGGCGGCGATCAGCCGCCCGTCGTGATCAACGCGGCCATGGACCGGGCTGTCGTCGGGGGCCAGCATCAGCGACCCGCCAGCGCCGCGAGCGCGTCACGATAATGGGGCTCGAGCCGAGCCCGACGCACCTCAGAGCGAGCCCGCTCCGCGGAGAGCGCGGCATAGCCTTCGATCAGCGTCGCCGCGCCCTCTGCGGGATCGGGGCCGAAGCCACGATCGAGCCCGAGCGCCAGCGCAAGGATCATGGCCGCTGCGACGCCCCGCTCGACATCGCAGGCGCGCAACAGCACGGCAAAGCGCGCCGCGTCGGTCAACATCACACGGGCATCGTCGAAGGCGATGCCGGCGCGCATCGCCAGCATCGCCGCCAGGCTGGCAACGCGGCCCGATGCGAGCGTGCCGGCCAGCAGCGCATCATCGAGCTGACGCCCGTCCGCGAGACAGCGAGCGAGGCGCATGGCGGCGGGCGCGATGCCCTCCCCGTCATCAATGGTGGCCAACGCCCGCGCGATCGCCGCGGCAGCGGAACGATGCAGTCCGTCCTCGGTTACGCCCGCCGCCAGCGCACGATCGGCCAGACAGGCGCCCACCTGCCAGAACAGTGCATGACGATCCTCGACCGGGATGTCCTGCAGGGGCAGCAGCGGGTCGCCTGTGCGCTCTGTCCGCGCTGCCTCGGCCGCGCGCACCGCGAAGCTCTCGCTCGCGAAATCGCCTCCGATCGGATCGAGCCGCTCGGCACCGGGGCCTTCCACATCGTTCGCGCCGCGCACCAGCGCGGCCGAAAGGCGATGCTCCTCGGCGCGGATCAGCGCGGCCGCGGCAAGCCCCGAACGCGCTAGAAGACCCGCCTGTATGAAACGATCCGCAATTTCACCCGGCGCGCCGATGTCGAGTAGCGGCTCGACCGCACGGAGCGCGAGCTCGGTGACGTTGATCGTCGCCCGGATCAGATGGCCGGAACGGGCGCGAGTCTCGTCGTCGATACCAAACGCCGGCGGCCGGGCCAGCTCCGCACCTGCGGCAGCGACGCGGTCACCCAGCAAGGCTTCCGCGCCATGCGCAGCGGACAGCAGCGCATCACCGGACGCGGCGGACGTGATCGATCCTGGCGACAGCGCGGACATGACACCAGTCGATAGCGCAGCGTCGTTAACGGCTGCCTAAACATGCCGGCTCCGAAATAATGCCGCCGTCAATGCCCTTCACGGGCCCGCTTCACCAGGCGCTGCTGGACCAGCGCGAACGATATCGCCGCATAGAGGCCGAGCGCCCCCAGCCCCGGCAACGTCTGCTGCACAAGCGCGAAGGGAACGAACAGCAGCGCAAGCGAATCCACGTCCGCGCCCCAGGCGGGCGGGCGCACGCCGTCGCCCAGCAGGCGCAGCACGAGCCGCTCGCGTGCCATCGCGGCCATCACCGCTACCGTCGCGATACCGAGCACCAGCGCCGCCGGATTGCCCTGTGTCCGGTGCCAGGCGAAGGCCAGCAGGCTAAGCGCCATCGCCCCGGCGCGTGCGATCGCGATGCGATCCTCACCCGAAGCCGGCGACAGGCGGAGCGCGGCCAGCAGCCGCCCCGTCGCATCCAGTAGCGCGCCCGCGACGAGCAGCATCAGACCGGCCGCGATCCATCCCCGCCACAACGCCGGTACGGCGAGCAGAGCGGCGCCAATGCCGGCCCAGCGCAGCCAGCGTGATTCGAGTGGTCGATCGAGGATCGCGCCGGCCAGCGTTCGGGCGAGCGGCGCGTAGATCAGCCGCGCCGGCCAGCCTTCGCCTTCACGGTCGACCGCGAAGCTCGCTTCGGTTGCCGCCTGCGCGCCACCGCGCGAGCGGACAAGCATTGCCGGGAAGGCCTCGCCTAGCCCGGCCCCGTCCGCGATATCGACACGTCGCGCAGAGGCGCCGACGGCCCTGCGCAGCAGCGTCGAATGGAGATCCCAGTCGCCCAGCATGGCGACCGTCTTGCGGAGCATGTCGCCCGAGACGAGCGCGAGCCCCGCCCAGCGCGCGCCGGCATCGATTCGCTCGAAAGGCCCCGTCGGCCCCGACTCACCGAGCGTCAGCAGCGCCGGCGCGGGGCCCTTCACCAGGCGGTCGATCGCATCGTTACCAGCCACAGCGCCGTCGGCGAAAACGAGCACGCGCTCGTCGGGGTGGAAACGATCCGCGGCATCGCCGGCGCTCCGCGCTACATCGATCGTGATGCCGTCACGACGCAGCCGGTCGATCGCGCCCGTTAGTCCGGCCGGCAGTCGCTCGACGAGCAGCACGACATGGCTTGCCCCCACCCGAGCGGCGAGGCGTGCCTGCCGTTCGATGAGGGTACGACCGGCCACCGGCAACGTGCCGACCAGCCCGCTCCCGTCCTCCGCCTCCCGCACTGCCGCGATCAACGCTGCCAGCGCCACGCCTTCACTCCCACAACCCCATGAAACCGCGATAGCCGTCTGTGCGGGAGAATGCCAACCCGCTCCCGCAACGATCCGCTCGCCGATCCGTGCTCGGCCCGCGTCGGCGTGACTATTCCACGATGCCCGCTTGGGTGTAAGAAGGCGCCATGAAACGGGGGGCATATTGGGCGGGATCACCGCTTCAGTCCGAAACACCTGAATCCGAAACGATTCAGGAGATGGCTCGCATCGATTCGATGCCAGACGTCATGTCGACCGATCCAGAAGAGGAAGGACTGGCCTCGCCACCCACCTCTCCCGGCGAAAAGGCGCTGCTGGCCCTTGTCGGCCTCGCCGCCTTCGCCTGGATCGCGCTGATGGCCACGCTCGCGATCAACACCTTTAGCGCCGGTATGCCGACGCTATCCGAGGCGGTGCAGGGTGTCAGCGTCGCGACGGGCCCGCTGGCGCTCATTGTCGCGCTGCTGATCCTCTGGCAGCGCAACGGCGCGCGCACCGCGCAACGCTTCGCCGACGTCGCGCGCGGGGTCCGTATGGAATCGCTGGCGCTCGACGCGGTGCTGAGCCTCGCCTCGCGCCGGCTGGCGGAAGATCGCATGGCGGTCGCCGAACAGGCGGACCGGCTGCTGCTGCTCGCCGACCAGACCGCGCTCAAGCTGCGCGAAGCGACCGACGACATGGCGCGCGAGATCGCCGAACTCGGCCAGCGCTCGAAGGATCTGGATACGGCCGCCGGCACGGCCCGCGTGGATATGGGCGTGCTGCTGGCCGATCTGCCCCGCGCCGAGGAACAGACCCGCGCGCTTTCCGAGACGATCCGCTCAGCCGGTCTCGGCGCACACGAGCAGGCCGCCGCGCTCGATGCGGCGCTCGCAACGCTGACGGCGCGGGCGCGCGACGCCGAAGAGGGCACTTCCGGCGCCGCAAACCGCCTTTCCGCCCAGCTCTCGCACATTGGTAGCGCGAGCGAGGTCGCCGCGCGTGGCATCGACGAAGCCTCCACGCGAATGAGCGCCTCGATCGACGGCGTGCTCGAACGCGCGACGGACGTGGTAGAGCGCACTCGCCAGGGCATCATGGCTCAGGGCGAGGCGATCGACACCATGATCGGGCGGGCACAGGCCTCCGCCGAGCAGGCGGCGACCCAGGTAGCGGAAGCGCTTGCCAAGCAGAACGGCGTCGGCACCGCGATGATCGAGCGCATCCAGCGCGGTCTCGCCCGCGTCGAGGCCCGCTTCGCCGAGCTCGACGAGACAGGACGCGCCCGCACCGAACGACTGGGCGATGCGCTTGGCCAACTTGGTGGACATGTCGAGCGAGTCATGGCCTCGCTCAACGACGGCGGCACGGCCGCCACCACCTTCATCAACCGCGCGGAAACGCTGCGGAGCGCGATCAGCGCCTGCCTCGACGAGCTGGGCGGGACATTGCCCACAGCGCTTTCCGTGCTCGAGAATCAGGCGGCACGCAGCCGCGAGTTGATCGCCGCCGCCGGCCCCGAAGCGGAACGCCTCAATGCCGCCGCGAAGGAAGCCTCCGAAGCGCTCGATGTGGCCCGTACCGCGCTGGACGAGCGCCATATCGCGATCGAAGCGCTCGCCGATGCGATCGAAGTGCGTCTCACCGCCGTCCGCGAGGGCACGACCACGCTCGGCGAGGCCATCGTCCAGGTCGACAAGGAAGCGGCGAAGCTCGCAGACAGCACCTCGCCCAAGCTGGTCGAGGCGCTGATCCGCGTTCGCGAGACCGCCACGCAGGCTGCTGAGCGCGCGCGCGAAGCGCTGGGCACGATCATTCCCCGCAGCGCGGAAGCGCTGGGCGACGCCGGTCGCCAGGCGCTGGAAAAGGCCGTCGCCGATCAGGTCGAAGGTCAGGTCGCGCGGATCGCGGTCATCTCCGAGGCGGCGCTGGAGTCCGCGCGCGCGGCCAGCACCAAGCTCGAGGAGCAGCTCACCCGCATCGCGGAGACCAGTGCGTCGGTCGACGGGCAGATCGCTGAGGGCAAGGCCGAGGTCGAGAAGTCTGACCGCGACAATTTCTCACGCCGGGTCGCGTTGCTCATCGATTCGCTGAACTCGACCGCGATCGATGTGACCAAGCTCCTTTCCAACGACGCGAGCGACAGCGCCTGGGCGTCCTATCTGCGCGGCGATCGTGGCGTGTTCACGCGGCGAGCGGTCAAGCTGATCGAAAATGGCGAGGCCCGCGAGATCACACGCCACTATGAGGACGACGTCGAGTTCCGCGAGCAGGTGAACCGTTACATCCACGATTTCGAGGCGCTGCTCCGCCCGATCCTCTCGACCCGCGACGGGTCGGCGCTGGCGGTGATCATGCTGTCGTCGGATATGGGCAAGCTCTACGTGGCGTTGGCCCAGGCGATCGAGCGGCTGAGAGCCTGAGGCTCCCCCGGCTCAATGCCGCAGGCCTCAGGGGATGCGGCTCACCGCCTCGTTCGGGATGTCGATGGTAATCCAGCCCGTCCGGTAGATTCCGTAGAACGCCGCCATGAGGATCGCGGCGGCGATCGTCGTCCGCAGCACGATGGGCCAGGGCCGGAAGACGTGCGGCGCACTCTCCGCATGGCCCGCTCCAGGTTTCTCGCCCGCCTCTTCGGCCGTTCCGGCGCTGAACGGCAGCACCGCGAAAAGCGCCAGGAACCAGAACAGGAAGAAGATCGCGGCGATCGAGAACCAGCGCATTCGGGCGACACCCTCCGTCTATGCCGTCCGGACGGATGCCCCTCCCCGAATACCGGGCAAGGACGGTCCATCCGGGCTTCAACGATAGAGGCTTAGACCCGCACCAGCAGGACGTCGACCACCGGCTTCTTGCCCGTCCAGGCGGTAGCGCGACGGCGCACCGCGAGGCGGATCGCCTCCTTGAGCTTCACCTCGTCGCGCGAACCGCTCTCCAGCGCGTCCAGCGCGGCCTCGGCCGCATCCTCGACGAAATCCTCGCGGTCTTCCTCGACCGGCAGCCCTTGCACGCCGATCTGCGGACGTCCCTTGGCCTTGCCACCTCTGTCGACCGCCATCGCCACCGAGACGAGGCCGTTGGCTGCGAGCTTACGTCGGTCGTTCATCGTCGTGCCGTTCGCCGCCAGGATCACGTCGCCGTCGAGCACCAGCCGTCCGGCACGCTCATGGCCGATCGTCTTGGGCCCCTCAGGCGCAAGCCGCACGAGATCGCCATTGCTTTGCACCAGCGTCCGCGGCACGCCAAGCGACGCCGCGAAGCGCGCATGTTCGGCCATGTGGCGTCGCTCACCGTGCACAGGCACGACGATCTCGGGCTTGAGCCAGCCATAGAGCGCCTCGATCTCCGGTCGTCCCGGATGGCCCGAGACGTGGATATGCGCCTGACGCTCCGTCACCATGCGGATGTTCCGCCCGGCAAGCGCGTTCTGGACGACGCCGATCGCCTCCTCGTTGCCGGGGATCTGCTTCGACGAGAACAGCACCGTGTCGCCTTCGCTCAGCTTCAGCTTGTGGCTGTCGTGCGCGATGCGGGACAGCGCCGCGCGCGCCTCGCCCTGCCCGCCGGTGGCGATGATCATCAATTCCTTGGGCGGCAGCCGCATCGCCGCGTCGAAGTCGACGGTCGGCGGGAAATCGAGCAGATAGCCTGCCGCCTTGGCGATCTTGATGATGCGATCGAGCGAGCGGCCGGCGACGCACACCTGCCGCCCGGTCGCGACAGCGACCTGCCCCAGCGTTTGCAGCCGCGCCGCATTCGACGCGAAGGTGGTGATGAGCACGCGCTTGTCGGCCTCGCCCACGAAGCGTTCCAGATCGGCGCGCACGCTGGACTCGGAACCCGACGGCTCCGGGTTGAACACGTTCGTGCTGTCACCCAGCAGCGCCAGCACGCCCTCGGTACCGATCTTCTTTAGCGCCTCGACGCTGGCCGGCTCGCCAATCACGGGCTTGTCGTCGAGCTTCCAGTCGCCGGTATGGAAAACCTTGCCGAAGGGCGTCTCGATCAGCAAAGCGTTCATCTCCGGGATCGAGTGCGCCAGAGGCACCCACTCCACCGTGAACGGGCCGAGTGGCAGGCGCTCGCCCACCTTAACGATCTTCACCCGCACTCGGTCGGCGAGGCCTTCCTCATCCAGCTTGGCGCGGATCAGGCCCGCGGTGAAGGGGGTGGCGTAGATCGCAACGCCCAGATCCAGCGCCAGATAAGGGATGGCACCGATATGATCCTCATGCCCGTGCGTGATGACGAGGCCGAGCAGGTCATCGGCACGCTCTTCGATGAAGGCGAGGTCGGGCAGCACCACGTCGATGCCGGGATAGTTGGGATCGGCGAAACTAACGCCGAGATCCGCCATCAGCCACTTGCCACGACAGCCGTAGAGATTGACGTTCATGCCGATCTCCCCCGACCCACCGAGGGCCAGGAACAGGAGCTCGTCACCGGGATTGGTCATCAAAATTCCTTAAGTCGCGGCGGCCAAGCGGCGATACATCATCGCGAGGCCAGTGATGGTGAGGTCGGGCTCGATCGCGTCGAACACCGAGGTATGCTGATCAAACAAGGTGGCGAGGCCGCCGGTGCTCACGACTTTCACGGGGCGCCCGATCTCCGCACGCATACGCGCGACTAGCCCCTCTATCATGGCGACATACCCCCAATAGATGCCGATCAGCATCTGATCTTCGGTAGTGCGTCCGATGACTCCCGGCTTCTCCGGAGCGGCAATGGCGATGCGTGGCAGCTTGGCGGCAGCGGCGACCAGCGCATCGAGCGACAGGTTGATGCCCGGAGCAATGATGCCGCCCTTGTAAGCGCCCGAATAGTCGACCACGTCGAAGGTGGTGGCGGTGCCGAAGTCGACGACGATCAGGTCGCCGCCGTGCAGCGCATGAGCGGCGATGGCGTTGACCGCGCGATCAGCACCCACGGTATGCGGCTCGGGAACGTCGAGGTTGATCCCCCACGTCGCCGGCGACCGGCCTGCGACGAGCGCCTCGACGCCGAAATATTTGCTGGCCAGCACCTCCAGATTGTGAAGCGCGCGCGGCACGACGGTGGAGATGATCACGGCGCTTACCGCGCCGCGCTCGATCCCTTCAAGCGCGAGCAGCTGGTGCAGCCACACAGCATATTCGTCCGCGGTGCGACGCGGATCGGTAGCGATGCGCCAGCGCGTGCGGATCGACGGCGCGCCGCCGCCCGCATCCTCGATCAGCGCGAAGACGATATTGGTGTTCCCAGCATCGATGGCGAGCAGCATCTGGTTAGTCCTGGATCAGGAAGACATCGGCGGCGTGAATGACATGCGCCGTCCCGTCCGCCAAGCGCAGCCTCAACGCACCGAGCTCGTCGAGGCCGTCGAACAGTCCGTCAAGGCTCGTCCCGTTGGGCAGGCGCGCGGTCAGCGCGCTGCCGACCGGATGCGCCCGCTCGATCCAGCGTGCGCGGACCGGCGCCAGCCCCTCACTCCGCCAGCGATGGAGCCAGCGACCGAAGGCTTCGGCCAGCGCGACGAGGAAAGAGTCAGGATCGGGCGCGAACCCCACTGCGGCAGCGATGCTCGTGGCGACGCGATCGATGCCGGTCGGGTAGTGGGCCAGATTAACGCCGAAGCCCACCACTACGGCGTCCCCGGCCCGTTCCAGCAGGATACCCGAAAGCTTGGAGCCGCCCAGCAGCAAGTCGTTGGGCCATTTGATGACGGGCCGCACACATGCGAACGCCTCGACCACCTCGGCCAGCGCGATCGCTGCGACCAGCGCGAGCGTCGCCGCCGGCGGCTCGCCGGCATGGACGCGCACTAGCGTGCTGGCGAAGAGGTTGCCGGGCGGCGACTGCCACGCCCGCCCCAGCCGCCCGCGCCCAGCGGTCTGGAGTTCCGCCCGGAGCCACAGACCTTCCGCTGCGCCCTGAAGGGCGAGCGCTGCCACGTCGTCATTTGTGGAGGCCGTCTCGGCGACTGTACGAATGTCAGCCATGCCCGCCTGCCTTGATCCCCGCCCACGCAGGCACCTGATGCCCTTCGGCATCGCAAAGGCAGGGTCTTCCCCGCTCACACGGGGAAGACGAAGTAATGGTGTCGATCAGAACAGCGAGTTGGCGGCGGTCATCGTCGCCCGACCCAGCACCGGGATCGCGAGATAGCCGAGCGGCGAGACGAACAGCGCCGCCAGCCAGATCAGCACGCCTTCCGTCGTCGAGCGCGACGGTGCGAAGGCAGCCGCCGGCTCATCGAAGTACATCGTCTTGACGATCTTGAGATAATAGAAAGCGCCGATCACCGAGGTGGCGATACCGATCATGGCCAGCGGCCACATGCCGACATCGACCAGCGCGTCAAACACCATGAACTTGCCGTAGAAGCCGAACAGCGGCGGGACACCGGCGAGCGAGAACATGAAGATCGCGAACGCCGCCGCCAACCCCGGCCGCGTGCGGGAGAGGCCCGAGAGAGAGGCGATCTGCTCGGTCGGCACGCCTTCTGCAGTACGCATCTGGAGCACGCAAAGCATGCTGCCCAGCGTCATCGCGACATAGATCGTCATGTAGACCAGCACGGCCGACGCACCATAAGCGGTGCCTGCGACCAGGCCCATCAGCGCGAAGCCGACATTGTTGATCGACGAATAGGCCAGCAGCCGCTTGATATTCGTCTGCCCGATCGCGCCTACGCCGCCCAGGATGGTGGAGGCCAGCGCACAAAAGATGATGATCTGGCGCCATTCTGCCGTCGCCGGGCCCATCGCCTCGATGGCGACGCGCACGATGAGCGACATCGCCGCGACCTTCGGCGCCGTGCCGAAGAAGGCCGTCACTGGCGTCGGCGAGCCTTCATAGACATCGGGTGCCCACATATGGAACGGCACCGCCGAAATCTTGAAGGCTAGGCCAGCCAGCACGAACACCAGACCGAACAACAGGCCCGAGCCGATCCCCGCCTTCATCGCAACCGCGATGCCAGCGAAGCTCGTCGTGCCGGCAAAGCCGTAAAGCAACGAGGTGCCGTAAAGCAGGATGCCCGACGCAAGCGCGCCCAGCACGAAATATTTGAGGCCGGCCTCAGCCGAGCGATCATCGCGACGCAGGAAACTCGCCAGTACATAGGCCGCAAGGCTCTGAAGCTCGAGCCCGACATAGAGTGTCAGCAGATCGATAGCCGACACCATCGTGCCCATGCCCACTGCCGACATCAGGATGAGCACCGGGAATTCGGCACGCATCTCGCCATCGCGGTCGAAGAAGCCCGGAGCAACCAGGATCGTCACCGCCGCGCCGATATAGATCAGCAGCTTGGAAAAGGCCGCAAAGGGATCCGCGACGTAAAGGCCGTCATAGCCCACGCCCGCCGAGCCGGAAGGCCCGAGCAACGCCGCCGAAGCGACGGCAAGGAGCAACACGCTCAGCCAGCTGATCGCCTTCGACGACTTGTCGCCCGCCCAAGCGGCGGCAAGCATCAACGCGATTGCGCCGAACGAGAGGATAATCTCCGGAAGAGAGAGCGCAAAGGACGCGAAATAGCTCATGATCTCAACGCTCCCCGGCAGTAGCGGCGGAGGCGACGGAGGCCGACGTCAATGCTGCGTCGCTCGGCGGCGCAGCCGACTGCACACGCTCGAGCAGCGCTCCCACGTCGGCGCGCATCGGCGCCAGGAAGGATTCGGGATAGACGCCCATCCACAGCACGGCGAGCGCGATGGAGCCCAAGGTCAGCCATTCGCCGGCGGCAAGATCGGGCATGGCCGCGGCGTCCGCATTCTTCTGCGGGCCGAACGCGATGCGGCGATAGAGATACAGCATGTATGCCGCGCTCAAGATGATGCCGGTCACGGCTATGAAGGCCGCGGTCGACGAGATCCGGTACGTGCCCATCATCGACAGGAGCTCACCGGGGAAATTGGAGAGACCCGGAAGCCCCACCGACGCCATGGTGAAAAACATGAAGAAGGTGGCATAGGCCGGCATGTTGTTGGCGACGCCGCCGTAGCGGGCAATCTCGCGGGTATGCAGACGGTCATAGACCACGCCGACGCAGAGGAAGAGCGCGCCTGACACCAGGCCATGGCCCAGCATCACCATCAGCGCACCTTCGATGCCCTGCCGGTTGAAGGCGAACAGGCCGAAGGTGACGAGCGCCATGTGGGCGACCGACGAATAGGCGATCAGCTTCTTCATGTCCTTCTGCACCAGCGCGACAAGCGAGGTGTAGACGGTGGCCACCATGCTGAGGCCCATGACGAGCCAGAAATAGTGGGCCGACGCCTCCGGGAACATCGGCAGAGAGAAGCGGATGAAGCCGTAACCGCCCATCTTCAGCAGCACGCCGGCCAGGATCACCGAGCCCGCCGTCGGCGCCTCGACGTGTGCGTCGGGCAGCCAGGTGTGGACCGGCCACATCGGCATCTTCACCGCGAACGAGGCGAAGAAGGCCAGGAACAGCCAGAGCTGCGCCTTGGACGAGAAGTTATACGCCATCAGATCGGGGACGGAGGTCGTGCCGGCCGTACGCGCCATATAGAGCATGGCGATCAGCATCAGCACCGATCCGAGCAAGGTATAGAGGAAGAATTTGTAGCTCGCGTAGATCCGCCGCGCGCCACCCCAGATAC
>OUNM010379646.1_pt1 | contig 30872 bp, 17 predicted proteins | sample 1769961 | NCBI WGS metagenome assembly OUNM01 (sample SAMEA3914820, study PRJEB12502) | metagenome | biome: forest; material: soil | place: USA | collected 2012-03-12 | depth 0.3 m | reverse complement strand
GGCTTGGCCTTCTGCATCAAAGCCAGCAATTCATCCACCGGCTGCGCCTGCAGCTCCGGCAGTGTCTTGCCATCATAGCGATAGTTGAGCGTCGCCGGTTGATAACGTCCGCCACGGCAATCCGGGCACTCTGTATAGTTCCGATAGCGGGAGAGCAGCACCCGCACGTGCATTTTGTAAGCCTTCGATTCCAGCCAATCGAAAAAGCCTTTCACCCCGTACCAAAGCCCCTCCTCCGCCTCTTCCTCACCACTTTTCCCGGTCCGCTCGCCGTACATTACCCAGTCCTGGTCCGCCTTGGGCAATTCCTCGAAAGGACAAGTAACATCAAGCTCTCTACGCCGCGCCGCCTTCATCAAATCGCGCTGGCATTGCGCACCATTTTCCGTCTGGAAAGGACGCACCACGCCTTGCACCACGCTCAAGCGGCGATCCGGGATGGCCCGCATAAGATCGATAGCGATCGTCCGCCCAAAACCGCGGCAGGTCGGGCAGGCGCCCTGCGGATGATTGAACGAAAACAACCCAGGCGTCGGCGGCGCGATATCGATGTCGCAATGCGCGCAGTGCCATCCCGTGGAAAATGGCAACAAAGTTTTCTCCGACTGGCCGGTGGCGACAAAAGCCACCCGCCCTTTGCCGAAACGCAGGGCCGTTTCCACCGCCTCGCAGAGCCGCGAGCGATTCTCCGCCGTGGCCACGATGCGATCCTGGATCACCCGCACCTGCGCCGGGAGCTTTTTGGATTTCGGCGCTTCGTCAAGCCTTTGCACTTCGTCATTTAGCCAGATCCTCAAGTAACCTTGCTGCTGGAGAAATTGGAAAAAATCCGCCGGATCGGTCCCGGCGGGCGCGGGCACGGCAAAGGTCACAAGCAAGGCCTCTCCGGCGTGCGTTTTCAGCGCCTCTTCCACGATGGCGCGTGCCGTTTCCGGTCGAATCTCCCGCTGGCAGGAAGGGCAGAAAGCCCGCATCACGCGCGGAAGGAGCAGCTTAAGATAGTCGTTGATCTCCGTCATCGTTCCCACCGTGGAACGCGTAGTTTTGACGAGATTGGCCTGTTCGATGGCAATGGCCGGCGGGATGCCGCGGATCGACTCCACCTTCGGCTTGTCCATGCGATCCATGAACTGCCGGGTGTACGGCGAAAATGTCTCCACGTACCGGCGCTGGCCTTCGGCGTAGATGGTGTCGAACGCGAGGCTCGATTTGCCCGAGCCGCTCGGACCGGAGACGACAACGAGTTTGCCCAGCGGAAGGTCGAGATCGAAGCCCTTGAGATTGTTTTGCCTGGCTCCTCGGATCTCTATGGAGCCGGGATCGGGAGCGATGTTCAGGCGTGTTCGGTGCATCGTGATGAAAAGGGCCGGAATCGTCGTACGGGCAGCCGCGGAATGCAAATCACGAACGGTGGAATTCGGGTGACCAGAGGCGCCGCCGAAGTTTAACACGGCGTGTGGCTTACGGATCACTCTCTCCCGGAATTCACCGAATTCGCGGCACCAGCGGAGGTCGATTGAACCCTTTCAGGGTTCGCCGCATTTTTTTGACAAATCCCGGGGTAGCTCGTGCCTCGCAACCCCGGGCTGATGATGAAATGCCGTTGGCGTTTGATCTCTTCGCTTCCGACAATCCTCTTTCTAATTTCGCGTTCTTGAACGGCCCATCAAAAGTGCGGGGGATTTTTGTTGGCCGGCATCCAGTCCGCTGTGCCTAATTATTTTGCAACGTCCCCTGGAATGCGCGAATGGCATTCAGTTGCAGCTGATTAAGTCCGATGCCTCCTCGCTTCGATTTGAGCAAAGTGAGCCCTTCCTCAACATTGCTCGCTTTTCGAACATATAACAAAAAGGCGAGAGCGAATAGGCCGGTTCGGCCATGGCCCTGCGCACAATGAATATAGGTCCGACCGGGACGAAGGCGCATCAGAACCGTCTTCAGTTCGCCAGGCGAAATGGCAGATGCATCCAAGATTGGAATAGCCATATATCCGCTTTGCTCTCGCAAATCACGAGGCTCCTGAAATTCCGCGGTGAGGTCCACGAAATTAACAAATTCGCCTGGGCATTGACGCGGCAGGAGCCTGCGACCGATCACCAAATCGTCCGTAATATTATTAAAAGGTTGTTCAAAGCTAGCGATACGAAAGCCGTGCCAGATCACCAGATTCAAAACATGCAGCGGTAGATAAATAAGCCAGCTCCACCAGGAGAGGCGACCGTCTGCACGCTTGCCCAATATCCGATGGAGCCTCCAAAAGTGGCCTGCGGCCAGAAGCAAAAAATCGAGACCGAGCCACGCAACCAGCAGGCTCGGCATCCCACCTCTTGCAGCAATCGCCAGCAGGGCGATTCCGATCAACGCGAGCATCGATCCCTGTTTCACGAGACCTCGGTGAGCGGCTTGTTCATTCCTTACTCCCCTCTGGCATGAATATCACGGCAATGGCCCCGGGCAGAAATAGCGCGGCAGAGCAGAGCAAGGTCGTGCGAAAGTCGCCGACCTTGGAAAACAAGCCGAACTGCACCACACCCCATGCCGCCACGACTCGGCCAATGTTATAACAAAAACCCGCACCGGTCGTACGCAGCAGTGTGGGAAAGAGCGGCGGCAAGTACATGGTGAACAAACCGAATGACCCGGAGAAAAATCCCACGCCGGCATACCAGGCGATCAAGACCTGATGCGTCTGGGGGCCGAATTGCGCGGCGCTCAGACAAAAGAACATGCCTAAAAACATGGCGACGATCGCCCGCCGGTAACCGCACCATCGGGCGAGCCAGCCGGAAAAGAGGCAGCCAACGATCGAGACGCCGACGACCGTAAAAAAGATCCGCTGTACGAGCATCTCGCGATCGCGCAGCGGCCATGCGGCCAATTCCGGTAAATTGTAGATATGCTGGGGATGCCAGAACATGAAGGCCCACCATCCGCTGAGCGAAGCGCCGCAGACCACCATGCTGAGTAAAGTAACGCGGCGGTTTTCCGGATGAAACAATGTCGAAATGCGCGGCGCGACGTTTTGTGCATTCGCCTGTGCGGCGCGCCATTCCTCGGGTTCGCGCACGTTTCGTCTCAGCCACCAGACAAGCATCGCCGGCACGATGCCCACAAGAAAAACACATCGCGGGTAGATCACCCAGCCCTCTGGCAGCCAGGAGCCGAAGTGCGCCTCCAGCCACGGCGCCGCGTCGTTCAGCGCGGCGACACAAGCACAGGCGATCAAGATCCCTATATTGACGCCGCTTTGCAAAATGGCCGCGATCCACGGACGCCACGCGCGCGGCCACGTCTCGGCAAGTAACGCAGCGCCGACCGCCCATTCACCGCCAATCCCCAGCGCAGCGATGAAACGAAAGAGCCCCAATTGCCACCAGGTGTGGGCCAAAAAAGAAACGCCGGTGAAAAGAGCATAAGTAAGCACCGTGAGCGAAAGCGCACGAGCGCGCCCAAGCCGATCTCCGATCCGTCCAAAGAATCCACCACCGAGCGCCCAACCCACCAGAAACGCCGCCTGAATCCAGGAACTACGCACCTTCACCGCGGGATCGGTGGTTTTTTCCGCATGAAGTAACTGCATGACAAACGGCGCAGCCACGAGCGTATAGAGATGCAGTTCCAGGCCATCGAAGAACCAGCCGAGCCACGCCGCGATGCCGCTGGTCCATTGTTGACGGGAAAGTTCGCGGAGGGTTCGGGCTTCGGGCATTGGTGAGGTGGCTCTTTACCTTAATCGTTATCTTTAACCGAATCATCCGCGGGAAGCCGAAACTGCAAGCTGGACGCCTGGACGAAGCTCTTCACTGATCCGTTTCGCGTTTCATTTTTGCGTCCTTTGCGATCTTTGCCTCCTTTGCGTTCAAACTAGTTTTCGTGCGAGCGAGACGCATTACTTTACGCAAAGGCGCAAAGATCGCAAAGGACGCAAAGAAAGACTCACGCCTTCATCAACCGTCCGCTCGATTCGCGGTCGTGGAGAATGGGCTGGACTCGCGTGCCCAGGCAGCGCGCCACGGCGCCGGAAAGGCGATTCTCCGCCACGCGCAGGCATTCTTCCCCCACGCTCTCGAGATTCCACCACAGCGTCGTCGGTCGCGGTTTAAAAAACTCCGCATACTTTTCCTCGTTCAAACTCGCCACGCTCATCTCTCCCGGCACATTGAGTCCGTGATCCTGCAAGGCCCGGATCGCCGCGACCGCACCCGGAAAACTGCACACGATGATCGCGGAGCACAGCTCCCGGAGTTTCGCGCGAGGATGCTTTTGGATGGCATCATAGGCAGTCACGGCCACATCGCCCCACGGCGCGAGATGACAGTCAATCACGGCTGCTTGCTCGAGCCCAAAGCGTTCGCGGCTGAGTGTCTGGAAAGTGCGAATGCGCTCGAGCACTTCCGGAAAGGGCGGTTCGTTGTTGAGGAAAGCGATGCGGCGATGCCCGAGCCCCACGAGATGCTCAAGTAACATCTCGATTCCCCGCGCATCATCCGTCGTCACAAAATCCGTCTCGGGAGCCGTGCCCGACGTGCCCACGACGACGATCGGCAACGGCTCTGGATACAAACGGCGGAGCGCTCCCAGATCGCTCATGACGAGATCGGACATGACAATGATCACATCGGGTTTGAGATGCGACGGAATCCAGATTCCGTCCTCATCCTTCTCCTTTCGGCAAACCTGCAACGCCCATTGCCGCATCCGGCAGGCATGCCGCAGACCGGTTTCGATGAGATCAAAATTTGCCGAGGGATGATTGGTACGCACGAAGACGACGGCTCGCCGCGAAGGGCGCGGACTCACGTACAAACCACTGCCTTGCTTGCGCACGATCAATCCCTCCAGAGCCAGTCGCTCGATCGCGGCGGACACCGTCTGCAAACTGACGGCAAAGTGGCGCATGAGCCAGCGCACCGACGGCAGCTTGGACCCCGGCATGAGGTCCTGAATGCGGTTGCGCAAGTGCGCGGCCACGATCTCTTGTTTGCTGTTCACGGAGGGGACTTCGTTTTATCCGGAAAGGCGCGGCGCGGCAAGAAGTGCAGCGAACCTTGTGGATCGAAGATATCGGATGGTGGAAGGCGTGGACCAGATTTGGAACGCGGGAACTTGCACCCGTGCTCCAAATTTGCACACCCCTAAGATTTCATGCCCACCAGTTACGAAAAAGTAACTTTTTCCAATTCGAAAACGGCTCGCTAAGAAACAGGGTTGGGGCAAGGTAGATGGCACAACATGCAACGTCGCAGACGCCAGTACAAACCCACCCCCGTTGCTCCCAAATCGCCCTCCAAAACAGCCAGCCGGCGCGGTTGGCGCCTTTTCAATCTTGCGGCGATTGGCGTGGGGCTCGGGCTGGCGTATGTCCTTTTCGGACCCCATTCGAGCCTGAATCTGGCGCGCGTCGATCTCCAGGCCGCTGTGGACCCGGATGCGGCAGCTGATAACTCAGCGACGTCGCAGCCGGATGAGACTCAGGAAGCCGCCGCTCCTGTGGAAAAAAATGGGAAGCGCCATAAAGCGAGCAAAACACCCGGGGTCGAAGCGGAATCAAAAGGCAAGCCTTCCAAGAGCCAGATCAGAGACGACCGCGCGGAGGAAGATCAGTTTTTTGATGCACAGGGCGTGGTGCCTTATTTCAAATTCGATTTTATCCCGGAAGAGTGGGAATACATTCACAAAGACCCGAGGCGTTATGCGGAGTGCACGATGATGGAAGGAGACGACGCAAAGGTGTGGAAAGGCGTCGCCGTTAAACTCAAAGGCTCTGCGGGAAGTTTTCAGGGGCCTGATGCCAAGCCCGGCTTGAGCATCAGCATGAACAAGTATCAGAAAGCCGAGCGCTGGAATGGATTTCTGAAATGGCACCTCAACAACGGCGCACAGGACAATAGCTTTCTCAACGAGGAAATATCCTGCGAAATGGCGCGCAAGGCCGGTGTGCCGGCTTCGCGCTGCGCTCACGCGCTTGTCAAATGGCAGGGACGCGACCTTGGCCTGTTTGTATTCAAGGAAGCGTTCGACAAAGATTTCCTGGCGAAGTTTTTCAAGAATACCGATGGCGATCTCTACGACGGCGGGTTTGTTTCAGAAATCAATCAGAACATGGAGAAGGATCAGGGCGATCCTTTGCGGCGGGATAATATCAAGGAACTGATTGCCGCTTGCCAGGAAGGTGACGTTAAAAAGCGCTGGGAACGCCTCGCCAAAGTCGTCGATATTGAAGAATATCTATCCTTTATAGCGATCGAATCCATCACCTGTCACTGGGATGGCTATAATTTCAATCGCAATAACTACCGGCTCTATTTTGATGTGGACTCGGGCAAAGCCACCTTCTTCTTGCACGGGACGGACCAAACCTTTGGCGATGCCAATTTCCCCGTGACGCGCGAATCGGGCGCGATGGTGGGTCAGGCCATCATGAGCAATCCTGAATGGAAACAGGCTTACCGGGCGCGCGTGCAGAAGATTTACGATGAAATTCTCAAACCGATCGACTGGCCGGGCCGCGTCGTAGAGGTAGGTGAAAAAGTACGGGCGGCGATCGCGCTGCGGGATGAGCGCATGGCCAAAGAATACGAAAACCGGATCAAGGAAGCGCGCGACCGCGTCGCGAACCGAATCGCAGGGATCGCCAAGCAATTGGGTGACATGCCGAGTTCGATGAAATTCGATCCTCAGGGCGTGGCCAAACTGGGCAGCGACGGATGGAGCCAGCAAGGGGAGGGAGCGGCCATGGACGGGGCCGTCGTGGACGGAAGACCCTGCCTGCACATTCGGGCCAATGGCGCGAGCTCTGGCTCGTGGCGCAAGACCCTCACCCTTCAGCCAGGCAAATATCGCCTTGTGGGACATATGAGGACGGCGGGAGTCATCTCCTTGCAGAATACTTCTGGCGAAGGCGCGGGCCTGCGTATTTCGGGATCAACCCGGGTCGGCCTGAATGCTGCAAATGGAGACACGCCCTGGAAGGACGTGCGCTTTGAATTTGACTGCCCCGGGGGCGATGTCGTGCTGGTTGCCGAATTGCGCGCCACAAAGGGCGACGCTTGGTTTGAGCGCGACACTTTCCGGTTGGAGCAGGTTCACTGAGCCGGCAGGTGCATTTGAAAAAGAATTTACTAATGGGAAAAGGTCACCCGTATTGAAGGAGAGAGGGATTTCGCCCAGTGATCACCCGCCGGCTTTTTTTATCCGACGCGCACTTGCGGTGCCCCGTCGAGTGCCTTTAGGTTCTCGCCCTTTGCCTTTATGAAGTTCAAGTTCGCATTTGCTTTTGTCACCACCGCCGCGCTATGGGCGAACCGCCTCCCTGCGGTTCCCCCGAGTGAAGCCACGGGCCATGGCTCGGGCCCCGCGGATGCGACTCCTTCTCCAGATGCGGAAAACGCGATGAAGTCGTTCAAATTCGACAGCGGGCTGAAGGTCGAGCTTTTTGCATCGGAACCACTCCTGGGAAATCCGGTATCATTTGCCACCGACGAAAGAGGCCGTTGGTATATCGCGGAAAGCTATCGCCAGGAAAAAGGCATCGAAGACAATCGCGCGCACGGAGACTGGCTGGACGATGATCTGGCATCGCGCACGGTTGAGGATCGCCTGGCGATGATCCACAAGTTTTATCCGGATCCGAAAAAGTTCGAAGAGAAGTTTACGAAATACGAGGAGCGCATCACCCGCGTCGAAGATAGCAATGGCGATGGCAAGGCGGATAAAACGACGATCATCGCCGACGGATTTCGCGATCCGCTCGATGGCACCGGCGCGGGTATTTTGGTAAGAGGCAACGATCTCTGGTGGACGTGCATTCCCAGCCTCTGGCATTTCAAGCTGGGTGACGGACCCGATGACAAAGCGCAGAAACAGGAAAAGCTGCTCACGGGATTCGGGGTGCACTTCGCACTGCGTGGACATGATATGCACGGCCTGCGTTTCGGGCCCGACGGCAAGCTCTATTTCTCCATCGGCGATCGCGGCATTCATATCACGACAAAGGAGGGCAAGACCATCGCGGTGGAAGATTGCGGGTCGATTATGCGCTGCAATCCCGACGGCAGTCATTTTGAAATCTTCGCTACCGGCATGCGAAATCCGCAGGAGCTGGCCTTTGACGAGCACGGTAATCTCTTTACCGACGACAATAACTCCGATGCCGGCGACAAAGCCCGGTTTCACTATCTAGTAGAAGGCGGCGATTGCGGATGGCGGACCGGCTTTCAGGCGCTGCCGGATCGTGGTCCCTGGATGCGCGAGAAGCCGTGGGATGAAAAGGAGGCGCGCAAATCGAAGTATGTGAATCCGCCGATCGCCAACATTGCCGACGGCCCGTCAGGTTTTACTTACAATCCAGGGACGGGGCTTTCGGAAAAGTATCAGCATCGCTTTTATCTTTCGGATTTCCGTGGAGGTGCCAGCGCGAGCCTGGTGCACCAGATGGCGGTCGATCCCGCTGGCGCTTTCTTCAAGATTCGTGAACGGCGCGATTTTGTGAAAGGTGTGCTGACGACCGATGTAGATTTCGGTGTGGATGGGTCGCTTTATGTTTTGGACTGGGTGGAAAGCTGGGGCGGCGTCGGAAAGGGGCGCATCTATAAATTCACCGACCCGGCGGCGAACAAGCCACTCCAGGAAGAAACGCGCAAACTGATCGAGGAAGGCATGAGCAAACGCTCGGATACCGATCTCGTGAAGCTTCTGGCCCATGCCGATATGCGCGTGCGGCAAGCAGCGCAATTTGAATTGGCGGGCCGCGACGCTAACAAGTCGGCTGGTCTCTTTGCCGGCGTGGCCAAAGCCGATGCCAATCCCCTCGCCCGTCTCCACGCCATCTGGGGTCTGGGACAGCTGGCGGAGAAGAATCTGCAGGTGCTCGCACCGATCCTTCCGTTACTTGATGACGGCGACGCCGAAGTGCGCGCCCAGGCCGCGCATGTGCTCGGCGATCATCGCGTGACGGCTGCCGCGGATAAATTCGTGGCGATGCTCAAAGATTCGGAATCGCGCGTGCGTTACTTTGCGGCCATGGGCATCTACAAGCTGGGCCACAAGCCAGGCTTTGAACCGGTGTGTGCCCTGCTCGCGGAAAACAACGATCGCGACCCGATCCTGCGCATCGGCGCCGTGCTGGCGCTCACGGCCACGGCCACGCCGCAGCAAATCGCCGCGAAATCCAGCGATGCTTCTCCCGCCGTACGCGTGGGAGCGGTGCTGGCCTTGCGTCGTTTACAAAGCCCGGAGATCGCCCGCTTCCTCGATGACGCGGATGCGAGCGTAGTGCTCGAGACGGCGCGTGCCATCAATGATGCGCCCATCAATGATGCAATGCCCGCCCTGGCCAAGGTGCTTGCCAAGAAAGGAGTGAGCGATCGCGCGGTTCTGTCGCGGGCGGTGAATGCTAACTATCGCCTCGGAAAAGCGGAAAACGCCACGGCTCTGGCCACGTTTGCCGCGGAACCAAGCGCCCCTGAAACGGAACGCCGCGATGCGATCAATGCGCTCATGACCTGGGCCACTCCGGGACACCGCGACCGCATCCTCAATATCTTCCGTCCGCTGCCGGATCGTCCGGCAAATGACGCGATCGCGGCAATCACTCCAGGGCTTCCCTCGTTGCTCAAGGACGGCCCCGGCGAAGTGGAAGAGGAAGCGGCTAAACTCGCCGCCAAGCTCTCCATCAAGAGCGCCGGTGACGCTCTCTTTTCACTAGCTTCCTCCGATAAGGCGGCGGCCGCCGCGCGCATCGCGGCAATCGAGTCACTCACTTCGCTCAAGGATTCACATGTGGCCCAGATTGCCGCTTCCGCGATCTCCAGCAAGGATGCGAAAGTGCGCTCGGCTGCGCTCAAGGCCATGGCCAAGGCCGATCCTGTCACGGCGGTGAAATCGATTGGGGATATCATCAACACGGCTAGCCCGGGTGAGAAACAGGGGGCCCTGCTCGCCTTGCAACAGATCAAGAGCCCCGAAGCCAATGCGCTGATCAGCGGCCTCATGGATCGCCTGATCGCGCGGAATCTCACGGCGGAAATTCAGCTCGATGTGCTGGAAACAGCCACCAAGGCGAACACTCCGGAACTCAATAACAAGATCAAGGAATACGAAGCGGCGCTCTCCAAAGGCGATCCGCTCGCTCCCTATCGTGTCTCGCTGGCGGGCGGCGATGTGGATTCTGGCCGCAAAATTTTCCGCGAGAAAGCGGAGACGCAATGCTTGCGCTGCCATATTTGTGAAACCGGCGAAAGCCAGGTGGGACCGAATCTCACCCACATCGGCGCGAAAAAAGATCGGGAATATATCCTGGAATCAATCGTCTATCCGAATAAGCGCATCGCGGAAGGCTTCGAAATGGCGCTCGTTACTTTAAAGGATAATAGCATGGTCGTTGGCAAAGTGCTTCACGACGACAACGGCAATCTCGAGATCGAGACTACGGATGAAAAAGGCCAGACGAAGAAAGTCACCCTGGCCGCGAACCAGATTCAGAAGCGCGACCACGCACCGTCGCCCATGCCGGAAAACATCCGCGATTCGCTCAGTAAATCGGAATTGCGCGATCTGGTGGAGTATCTCGCGACGCGGAAGTAGGCGCAACCGCGGGAAGGCAAACAAAGCCAGAGTTGATCTGCTTGCGGAGATCTTCGTGGCTCAACTCTGGCTCACCAGAGACGGGTGATATCACTCGGCTTTACGCTTGATCACGCCTCACCTGCTGTAGCGCGGGTCTGTGACCCGCGTGGTGCGGAGCTTCTGGCCTCGCCAAAATTCCGATTCATTTCGTCTTCACTTCCGCGATCATCCACAGCGAAAATAACGGTCCTGGAGTCACTCGTTCATTCGTTGCACCATTGGACGAATGAAAACCGTTAACCAATCTCTAAGTAACTTATGAGCAAAATACCTACACCCTTCGCAGGCGGATGCGCTTGCGGAGCGATTCGTTATGAAGCCGCAGCAGAACCAATGTTCATGTTGAACTGCCACTGTCGAGATTGTCAGCGCTCCAGCGGTGGTCCGTCTGCGTCTTTCGTCGTTGTTCCATCGGAAGCTTTCAAACTGGTGCGCGGCTCGCTGTGCTTCCATGCATCAACTAGTGAGATGGGTGGCAAGACCCAGCGGGGCTTTTGCGCGGAATGCGGCTCCCCGATTCAAGGCCAGCCCGAAGCAATGCCGCAAATTGTCGCGATCAGAGCGGCGAGCCTCGATGATCCGAGCTGGTTCGACCCACAAGTGGATGTGTGGACATCCGATGCGCACGCGTGGGATCCCATGAATCCCGCATTACCAAAGTTTGAAAAGTATCCTCCTTCCGGAGACTAATAAAAACAGCCGCACTCGCGGTTGTCGTTGAGTGTGAATGAATCGGGCTGGCATCCCCAAAAATGAAACTAACTATCCTCTCTCTTCTCGCCGCGCTGCTCTTCACCGTACCGCTCGTGGCTCAGGACGCTGCGTCGGACGCCCGGAAGCCAACGCTCTTTCTCATCGGAGACTCAACCGTGAAAAACGGCGCCAAAGGCCAAGTGGGCTGGGGCACGGTGATTGGCCACTATTTTGACGACCAGAAAATCCGCGTGGAGAATCGCGCACTGGGCGGCCGCAGCAGCCGCTCGTATCTGCGCGAGGGTCTTTGGGACAAAGTGCTCGCTGAGTTGCAGCCGGGCGACTTCGTTATCATGCAGTTTGGCCATAATGATAACGGACCGCTTGACGCGGAGAAGGCTCGCGCCTCGGTGAAGGGCAATGGCGATGAGGCGCAAGAGGTGACAATCAAAGAGACCGGCGTGAAGGAGACTGTGCACAGCTACGGCTGGTACCTGCGCAACTATATCGACGGCACAAAATCCAAAGGCGCGACGCCGATCGTCTGCTCGCTGGTGCCGCGCAATCTCTGGGTGGACGGCAAAGTAACAAGAGCGTCCAATGATTTTGCAAAATGGGCGCGGGAAGCGGCGCAGCAAGGCGGCGCGTCCTTCATCGATCTCAATGAGATTATCGGGTCTCGCTATGATACGGAAGGCGAGCAAAAGGTAGCATCAGAATACTTCACCACCATCGACCACACGCACACAAACCAAACCGGTGCAGAAGTGAATGCGGCGTGCGTCGTGGAAGGGATTCGCAGCCTCAAAGAATGCCCGCTCCGAGAATATCTCCAACCTGATAGGTAATAGAGCCGATGTTAACATCGGTATGGCGGATTGATCCCGCTTGATCTGAAATACACAGTAGCAAATCGCCTTCCCGTCTCACATCGCCACCAGACCGCGCAGGACCCAGCGGCGTGAGGCGACGCCTTTGATATTTTTCCAATTCACGATCTCGAATTCCACGTAGGGATTCAGGTGATCCTCGAATTCGCCCGCGGGATGGTCAGCGTCGCGGATCGCGTCCCATTTTCCCAACGGGATACGGATCACAGGTGTCTTCGCGAGAACGGGATCAGGCAGTTGCTTTGCCAGCATATTGAGATGCGCCAGGCTGAAAATATTCATGAGAGCAAACCAGTCCGCCGGTGGTTGGAATGCCGCGCAACGCGGCAAATTGGCGGGCGGCGGTTGCCAAAAATGCTAACTTTCTCAAAAGACGGGCGCAATCGATTTATTTGCGGCGGCGCGCTTTCGACGGAGGAGAATAGGTTGACTCGCCACCCTTCCACGACGAGGATGAGTTGTTTTCGTTCAGGATTTCCCTTCGCCATTTACTGGCGGAAAACAGGGTCGCGGCCCCGCGAGGCACTCGAAATCTTCCGATCTCGATGCCTATGGATAACATTCTGAATACTAAACATATCGCCTTCCTCGGCGACTATGTGCCACGCCGTTGCGGCATCGCCACTTTCACGGCGGACATTTGCGAAGCGATCTCCGCCGAGTTTCCGGATGCGCACTGCATCGTCGGCTCGGTGAATGATCGTGCGGAGGGCTACGACTACCCGCCGAAAGTGCGCTTCGAGATCGCCGAGCAGGAGCTCGATTCCTATCGCCGCGCAGCCGGTTTCCTGAATCTAAACAACGTGGAAGTCGTTTCCGTGCAGCATGAGTTCGGAATCTACGGCGGCCCGGCGGGGAGTCATCTGCTCCATTTTCTGCGGGAAGTGCAAATGCCGGTGGTAACCACGCTGCACACGGTACTGCGCGAGCCGAACGACGAGCAGCGCGCAGTAATGAAGGAACTCGATACGCTCTCGCATCGTTTCATCGTAATGGCGGAGCGCGGCCGCGATTTTCTGGAGACGGTGTATGGCGTCGCGCCGGAGAAGATCGACCTGATTCCCCATGGCGTGATCGACATGCCGTTCATGGATTCGAATTTTTATAAAGATTTGTTTAAAGTGGAGGGCAAGACGGTGCTGCTCACTTTCGGCCTGCTTTCGCCGAACAAAGGCATCGAATATGTGATCGAGGCGCTGCCGGCCATCCTCGAGCGGCATCCAAATGTTGTCTATATCGTACTCGGAGCGACCCACCCGCATCTGCTGGCGCGGGAAGGAGAAGCGTATCGGGAAAAGCTGGAGCGGCTGGCCGTGGAACGCGGCGTCGCGGGAAATATCATCTTCGACAATCGCTTCGTCACGCTAGAGCAGCTCAAGGAATTCATCGGCTCGGCAGATATCTATATCACGCCCTATCTCAATGAAGCGCAGATCACCTCGGGCACGCTGGCCTATACTTTTGGAGCCGGAAAGGCGCTCATCTCCACGCCCTACTGGCACGCGCAGGAGTTACTTGCCGAGGAGCGCGGCGTGCTGGTGCCTTTTGCCAATGCCGGCGCCATCGCCGACGGCGTAAACTATTTTCTCTCGAATCCGACGCTCATGACCGCCATGCGCAAGCGCGCGTGGAAAGCGGGCCGCGAAATGATCTGGCCCGTCGTCGCGCGGCGCTACATGGAAAGCTTTGAAAAAGCGCGCGCCAGCCTGAGCGTGCCCTCCATCGCCACGGCCGCAGCGCGCCGCGAGATCAATGAAAACTATCCCACTCCGCCGCTAAAGCTCGATCACTTGTTCAAGATGAGTGATCACACCGGAGTCTTTCAGCACGCCATCTATAACGTTCCCAACTATCACGAAGCGTATTGCACGGATGACAATGCCCGCGCCTTCATCTTCACCGTGCTCATGCAGGAAATCGGCGACCCGCAGCCGGAGCTCGAGCGGCTGGCCAGCACTTACCTGGCATTTCTTTGGTACGCTTTTGATGCGAATACCTGCCGCTTTCGCAATTTCATGAGCCACGATCGCAAATGGCTGGAACTTCACGGCTCGGAAGACAGCCACGCGCGGGCTCTCTGGGCGGCTGGCACCGCATTGGGCCGCTCGCAAAATGAAGGCCATCGCAATCTGTGCGGGTTACTTTTCCAGCGCGGACTCTCTCCCGTAGGGCGCTTCAGTTCGCCACGCGCCTGGGCCTTTGCCATCATCGCCATCCACGAATATTTGCGGACTTTTTCCGGGGATCGCGTGGTGAGCCAGACCCGCGACGTGCTCACGGATATGCTCGCCGGTTTATTTCGCGCAAACTCGACACCCGACTGGCAATGGTTCGAGCGCATCGCCACATATGACAATGCCAAGCTTTCCCATGCGCTGATTCTCAGCGGGCACTGGACTTCGCAACCGGAAATACTAGATATCGGTCTCTCCTCGCTGCGCTGGCTGCTCGCGGCTCAGACGGCGGAAGGCGGGCATTTCGCGCCAATCGGCTGCCACGGCTTCTGGGCGCGTGGCGGCGAAAAGGCGCGATTCGATCAACAACCGCTGGAGGCGCAGGCCATGGTCTCCGCCTGTCTCGAAGCGTACTCCGTAACGCGCGATGAATTCTGGCATGCGGCGGCGCAGCGTTGTTTCGAATGGTTTCTCGGGCGCAATGACCTCGGCCTGCCACTCTACGACGCGACCACCGGCGGCTGCCGCGACGCTCTTCTGCAAGACCACCTCAACCAAAACCAGGGCGCGGAATCGAGCCTGGCCTTCTACCTCTCTTTCGCGGAAATCACCCGCATCGAAAGAGCGCGTATGATCATTTCTCAGCCATGCGCAGCTTAACTTTTCAGCCCACCGGCATCACCTTCTCCCCCGATAACTCCCGCGTTTTACTGCGCCCGTTTATTCCTGGAAACCCGGCGCGCATCGTGAATATCATTGGGCGCGCGCTAGCCTTGAGCGAAGCGGAGACCGAGGAGCAATTCGCCGCCGTAACCGCGGAGTTCGGCAGCCGCCATGTGGATATCTATGCAAACTGGCGGCGGAACTTTGAGAATGTAAAACCGCACGTCTTCAGCAGCCGCCCACTCTCCGAGACGCGCCAGCTTTATATCGGCGCCCTTTTCTCGGGAGAATACGCACTGGAAGCGGCCGCGCTTTTCAACCCCTCCATCGTGCCACACCCGGATCAGGGTGAATTGGCGGAAAATGAGTTGCGCTTTATCCTCAGCCTGCGCGCTACCGGCGAGGGGCACATCTCCTCCATTGAGTTTCGCACCGGCATCATTCATGCGGACCACGCCATCACCATGGATGAGCCGTCCCGTTTCGTGAGCGCCCCCGAGATCGAGCGCAATCCTAGTTATCTCAAAAGCGTCTTTCTCCACAAGCTCATGGAAATGGGTTTCGAAAACGACTGGTCTCATCACGTGATGGGGTCCCTTGGAGAATCATTCACCCTGCAGGAGCTGGAGAAATCGATACAGCGTGCCATTCGGGGAAAACAACCGCTGCCGCGCGAAGTGCAGCGCACCATGGAATGCGTGCGCTGGCTGGCGGATTCGAATTACGAAATCCATTTTGCGCCCTCGGTCGCCGTCTCCGAGCGCATCATTTTCCCCGTTTCCTCCAATGAAAGTAACGGCATGGAAGATGCCCGTTTCGTCCGTTTCGTCGAGGACGATGGCAGTGTGCTCTATTACGCCACCTATACTGCCTACAATGGGCGGGCGATCCTGCCGCAGTTACTTGAAACCGTTGATTTTCTCCATTTTCGCGCGCTCACCTTGAACGGAAGCGCCGTGCAAAACAAAGGCATGGCCTTTTTTCCCCGGCGCATCGATGGGCGCTACGCCATGATCTCCCGCCAGGACGATGAAAATCTTTTCCTGATGTATTCCGACAACCCGCATTTTTGGAGCGATCCCAAAGTACTGCAGAGGCCCAGTGAACCATGGGAAATGGTGAAAATCGGCAATTGCGGCTCGCCGATTGAGACCGATGCCGGCTGGCTGGTCATTACCCATGGCGTCGGTCCCATGCGCAAATATTGCATCGGGGCGATGCTCCTGGATCTGAAAGATCCTTCCATCGTCATCGGTCATTTCAGTGAGCCGCTTCTTTCCGCGAGGAACGCCGAACGCGAAGGCTATGTGCCCAACGTAGTCTATACCTGTGGCGCTATCTTACACCGCGGCCGCCTCGTTCTCCCCTACGCCATGAGTGACACCAAAGCGACCATCGTCAGCCTGGAACTCGACGCGGTGCTGAACGCTTTCAATTTAAAGGCCAACTAGCAGACTGGCGAACCAGGATAGTGGGCGATGCAGGCTGGAAGCCTGCGGTCCCTTTCGTTGGCGGCTCCCCCAACAGCGAGCGACACCGATCCCCCATTTGAGGGAGGCTCGTTTCCCTCGATAGATATAACTCCATATATTGCCGCGCTCGACTGCGGCGGTATCGTGCAACTAGAGCTCGCCCACCGGCGGATTCATCCACCCCTACACCTCGTCCCCCAGCCTTCCTTTCTTCGACGCGGTGTGCTTACGCACATCGTGGTCAAGCGAAGCAGGCAAGCCTCACCAGAACCATGATCCCCCATCGTATAAGCCCCTTTCCCTCTGGAATAGTCCTCCGCCTGCATTCAGCAGGCGCACCGATAGCCCATCGCGCTTTCTCTCGCCTCAACCGCTGCGACACTCTCATTACCATACTTTTGGTGGCCCTCGCGCTCATCGCCGGCGGCATCAATGAGGCGGATGCGCAGGCCGTCTCCTTTACCGCGCCGTCCTGGCCTATCGGCAGTTCCGGAACGGCGAACGGCAGCGGATTTCCCGCAAACAGCACGGTTACGCTGGCGGCGATGCACAATGGTGTCGCCGTATGGACTGGCAGCGCCACGGCGAACTCCAGCGGGGCTTTCTCCACGACTGTCCCGGTTACTAGCATCGGATTTTACATCCTCAATGCGAATGGCTGGCCGGCCATCAACTTCGCCGTCGTGCCCGTTCCGACCACGACCAGCAACAAGCCGATCTCATGGGTAGCGGTAAATACCCATTTCAAGCAACATAGCATTCCCTCCACCGCTTTCTTGAATCTCAAAAACCTGAGCATCGACGGGGTGCGCGACGAACTCGGCTGGGCCACGGTCGAAACCACACCCGGTGTTTATGATTTTTCGATGTATGATAGCTATGTCAACGGTCTCGCTGGGCAAAATCTGTCGCTCATGTTTTGCGCCTCGACCTTCAACAACCAAGCGATCAGTGCCGACGCCTCCACCTCCGATGCCGCCAAAGATAAATATGCGAATTTTGTCGTAGCCGCCCTCCAACACTATGGCAGCAAGATCTTCGCCGTGGAGGTGCTCAATGAGCCCAACAAGCCTACCTGGGTCCCCGACGGAAACTATCTCACGCTGGCGATGAAAACCTGGACGGCGATTTCGGGAGCCCATTTGAGCCCCTCGCCCTACGTTATTTCCTGCGGCGGCGGAGGCATTGGTGAAGGAATCGGTGGAGACTTCAGCGCACAATTCTATGCCGCGGGGGGCGCTGCGTACTGCACGGGCTTCAGCCAGCACCCCTACACTGCCTATAGCGGCGATCTTGGTTATCACAGCGGCTCCAGTGCAGCCAATATAGGAAACGCCTGCTCGATTTCCACGTCGCGTACTACATCGCATGGACAGACCAAGGGTGGTTGGATGACGGAATACGGCTGGACCGCCCCAACTAGTATTCGTGAACCGCAACAGGCAGGGTTTCTCGTGCGCGGCCTCCTGACCGTCTCTGAGTACCCGAGCATCCATGGTGTCGCAGCCTATGAGTATCAGGACTATAACGGACTTTGGGGCATGACGCACGCAGACCTGTCTCCGAAGACCGCCTACCAGGCTTTCGCGGTCGCCGCGAATTTCCTCAGGGGTAAAACCTACGTGCGCCACATCCAGAGCGATAGCACTTATCTTTGGGCAGATGTTTACAAAGACACCAACGGCAAATACTGGGTGGCTGTCTGGGGCGCGGAAGACACCGAGGCGAACGTGAAGGCCGGCACGCCCATCGATCCGACGTTTGTCGAGAACCGCGTAAGCTTTAACATCACGCTCGCCGCGGGCGCGACGGGATATAACTGGGAAGGCCAATCGATCACGCCCTCGACCTCGATGGTGGCCGGTACGCAACCGATGTTTATCAACACCAACCTCACCACAGACACGATCACGGTCTCGCAGACGGCAGTTTCCAATGGGCCGATCGCTAATGGAAATTGGATCATGACACCGGCTTGCGCCTCCGACTCGCGACTCGATGCCCAGGGGTCGGGCACAACCAACGGAACCAAAGTCCAGATCTGGCTGAACAATGGAAACCCGAATCAGAAATGGATCTTCACCAATGTCGGCAACGGATTATACGAAATCAGCCCTTCCTACGCACCCACGCTCTGCCTGGATGTAAGCGGGCACGGAACGACGGACGGCACGGCAGTGCAGCTGTGGACTTATGAAGGCAACACCAACCAGCAATGGCGGATCTCGTCGGTGGCAGGTGGGTATCGCATCTCACCCTCCCATGCACTCAACGAATGCCTGAACGTCACCGGCGGCAGCAACGTCAACGGCACACAGATCGATATCGATACCTTTGTCGATGGCGATCCCGCTTCCATCTGGACGCTGAAGTAAGCGATACCAAACTCGGCAAGTCCCGCCCAAACGGGTGGGCGATTTCCACTCGAAAGGGAAGTTGGCTGTCCAGCTTCCCTTTTGGCATTTTGGAGGCAATCCAGCCTGCGCTCCCTCCCATCCCGGGATGCACCGCCTTTCTGGTCGTTCGATGGACGATCAACCCAAGGCGCAACGGGGCGCAGCTGGCGAATCCCCTCAAAATGAAAAATCCCTCCACGCTCGCGCTCCTCCTCACATCCGCCAAGAAATCCATTCGGTTTTCCACTTCTGTCGGAACCCTTGCGCTGCTCTGTCTTGCTAGTGGAAAGACCATAGCCGCGCCGACCACGGAATTCTTCTACGGCGTCAATTCGCACTACGGATTCGGCTTCGACCACTACGGTGTCGTCACCCCTGCCGATTTACTGGCTCAAGTCAAAAGCGTGGGCATGACCATCGTGCGCGACAATGCCTCGAACAGCACACAACTGGCTCGATTCAAAACGTTGGCGCAAGCCTCCGTCGGCACGGGCGTCCAGGTTTACCCAGTTCTCTCAGGCGGCACTCAAGCAGATGAAGCCTCCTCCTACACTTCCAGTTATAACAATGCGCGAAACGTCGCCACGAATCTGCAGGGTTTGGTAAAATATTACGAACTCGGTAACGAATGGGAGAACTTCACTCCCGGGCTTTTCTCCGGAACCACCAATGGAGACAAGCCTTCGCAGTATGACAATGCCACTTTCATGCGGGTGCGAGGCGCCATTCGGGGGCTCTATGACGGTGTGAAATCTGTCGATTCGTCCGCCACCATCATTTCGCCGACAGGTGGCTGGCTTCACTACGCTTTGCTGCAAATGCTCTGGAATGGCACCCAGCCAGACGGCACGACCGGCCATCCTACCGTGAGGTGGGACGTGACGGCTTGGCATTGGTATTCGGATATGGGCAACATCGAAGCGGCCGGAAGCGGTGCGGTGAATGTCCTGCAACTTTTGAAAACCAATTTCGGAAAGCCCATCTGGCTCACCGAATTCGGCGTCCAACCCAATTACGGCGACGGCACTGAAGCTACGAAGTCCGCCTGGCTGGTCGGGGCTTCGGGATATGGAAAGTATGTCTCGATCGCTCCAACCTATAATCTTCAATGCGTCTTGAATTACGCTATCTATGATGACAATAGCGACCCGGGTTACGGCATCTACCAAATCGACGGGGTGACCAAAAAGCAACGTTGGACCGATATTCATAACTTCATCCTGGCGCATCCGGCGCCCGTCACGCTGGAGGCGGAATCACTCACGGCAGTGGCGACCTCGGGCGATACTTATCGTACGTTTGCGGGCAGCGGATTCAGCGGCGGCACCGGCACGATCCTGGATGCCAATGCCGTCGGTGATTATGTTACTTTATTGCTGCCCAACTATGCCGCCGGTACCTACAACGTGCGGGTAGGCGTCAAAAAGGCCTCCACGCGCGGGATTTTCCAAATGGCAATTGGCATCGCCGGCGATACCACACCGACAAATATTGGTTCCCCGCAAGACCTCTACTCCGCCGCGGATGCCTATACGGAACTGAACATCGGCACGTGGACACCGGGCTCGACCAGCGACAAGTGGCTGAAGTTTACCATCACCGGCAAAAACGCCAGCAGCACCGGTTATTCGGAGGCGTTTGACTATATAAAGATCGTGCCTCAGTAGGGTCCCTCCAATTGCTGGACGCTGACCGGCATCCGCGGCCACCCAGATTACAAACCGGGCAGCCGCACCAGTTTCTCAGTAAACAAGCAACATATGCTCACCCGATGCAGCTACTGTTTTGCACTGCACAGCTGTAGCGCAGGTCTGTGACCTGCGAGGAGCGGGAGGAATTGCAAAAAAACACGGTGCGATGTCGGAGTCTTGTGCCCCGGGTCACAGACCCGGGCTACAGCACCGGTCCTGCAGAATATTAGTTAGACGTAAATTCACCGATCAACGTCGCTTCACGCAACACGGCTGAAGCGTAGGTCTTTGACCTGCCACTCGCACCCAGAAAGAAATGGGATTTCCACCGCGCTTAAACCAGCGGCCGGAAAGTAACGTTGGGATCGACGTGCAGATCTTCCAGGTTGAGCTTGAGGCCGCTCGGCTCGTCGCTTTGCGGATAGAGTTCCTTTTTCACGACGTCGAGATCTTTGCGCATCTGGCTCTTATTAACGCTATAGACCAGCGCGACATCCTCGGTGATCTTCTCTTCGCGGAAAGCAGTGAGCAGCGAGTGCTCGAAGGTATGCCAGCCGAGTGGCGTCGCCGCGGTGATGATGTCGTGAAAATCACGCACCTCCGATTCGCCGAGCAGGATTGCTTCACGCGTGCGCAGATTGCTGCCCAGGATTTCGGTAATGAGATAGCGTCCCCCGCCTCGCTTCGGCACCAGACGTTGCGAAATGATAAAGCGGATGGTTTCCGCAAGGCGCTGGCGGATTTGCTCTTCCTCTTCCTGAGTGAAGAAGCCGAGGATGCGGTTGATCGACGCGGAGGAGCTGATGGTGTGCAGCGTCGCCAGCACGAGGTGGCCGGTCTCCGATGCAGTGAGGGCGATTTCCATGGTCTCACGATCGCGCACCTCGCCCACGAGAATCACCTTCGGCGCCTGACGCAATGCCGCACGGAGGCCAGTCGCAAAATCAGAGAAATCCTTGCCTAGCTCCCGCTGGCTGAAGGTACAGCGGATATGGTTGTGCAGGTACTCAATGGGGTCCTCGAGCGTGACGACGTGCACGTCGTCGGTTTTGTTCAACTCGTTAAGAACCGCTGCGAGCGTCGTCGTTTTACCGTTGCCGGTGGCACCCGTCACAAAAACGAGACCGTTTTTCTCGCGAGCGACCTGCTTGAGAATCAGGGGCAACTTCAGCTGCTCGATGGAAGGGATCAGCGTGTTGAGTTTGCGCATGACCACCGCGTGATGGCCATTTTGGCGGAAGACATTCACACGGAACCGGCCATGGTTGTGCACGGCATAGCTCGTGTCGCACGACCCCAAATGCATGAAGTCATGGTAAAGACGCTCATTTCCTCCGATGAGCGTCACGGCAATTTGTTCCGTATCTGTAGGCGTGAGAATGGGGCTTACCCCCTCGACTTCGACCGGCCGAAGCTTCCCATAAACCTCAATCTGTGGGGGCCGGCCCACCACGAAAAGCAGATCGGAGACGCCCTCTGCGGTATTCAGGAGCGTCGTAATGATAGCATCCAGGTGTGGCTTTGACATTGGAAAGAAGAGATGGGGTGGCTTCGAGTTCCGTGAGTCGAGTACTGTCGCCAATCATTGGGAATGAGGAAATAAGGATATGGACTGACGCGCGGTACTAGACCACAAACTTGGGAAGAACATTTTCCGTACCACGGAGCTCACCCGAAATGTGTGAGTGGCGTTATAAGGAGAAAACTCGGGGAGCGAGGCTACCTCCCCTGGGAACGCCAATCTCCAGATTGGCGAGTATCTGCAACGACAATTCTCCCGGGTATTCCAGGGAAAACCATATCAGGTGTGCGAAGGATCGATCCAACCATGGTCCGACTCGCCAATCTGGAGATTGGCGTTCCCAGGGACTGGAATTCTCGCCCTTTGCTTGAGTGTGGAAAGGGAGAAAGGTTAACGTCGACCGTGCCCCCCAAAGCCCCAGGACTTTTGTTGCTCCTGCTTGCCGCTCTGTGCTTCGGCACCTTTGTTTGCATGGCAGAGACGCCGTTGAAGTCATGTGCAGAGGTGCGCGCGCTGCCTCGCGAAGTGGCCGAGCAGCAATTGCCCGTCGAGATTCGCGGAATTGTCACCCTTAGCATGGCAAAAAAGTTCGGGGGCCTGGTCGTACAGGACAAAACTGCCGGAGACTATGTGGATAGGAACTATTCACGAGATCACGGCTTGGTTTCTCCGGATTGCGACTGGCCTGAGACATTTCCTCTGGGAGCCATCGTCGAAATCAAGGGGGTGACCTGGGGCGGACATTTCGCGCCTGTAATCTGCCCGATCGAAATGCGCATCGTCGGTCAGGCTCCGCTGCCCGAAGCCCCCTTGCTTACTTTCTCGGAAGTGCTGGACGGGAAATGGGATTGCCAGCGGGCGCGCCTCCGCGGAACCGTGCAATACGCGGATAATCAACGGGAACGTTCCGAGCCGGGACGCTTTGACCTGGTGGCACGCGGGGGGCGAATTTCCGTTTATTCGCTGAGCGAGATCGCTAATCCCGACCGGCTGGTGGACTCGGAAGTGGAAGCGAGCGGCGTCGTTTTTACTTACTTTAACAAGCGGGGCGAATTGGTCGGAGCTCGCCTGCAGGTGACGCAGGATGCGGATTTTCAGATTACCAAAACCGGCCCGGCCAATGCTTTTGACGCTCCCGAGGTGCCCCTCGCTAAATTGCGCGCCTTTTCACCCAATGGCGTTTCCTTCCATCGGTGCCGCTGCAGCGGAACGGTTACTTTAGCAAAGCCGGGGCAGTTTTTCTACATCCAGGAAGAAGGTCGCGGCGTCCGCGTGGAAACGCGGGACGAGACGTTGCTGGAGCCCGGAGACCAGGTCGAAGTCGCGGGGTTTGTGGAAGTGGCGGAACACTTCGGCAAATTGCGTGAGGCCGTGTTTCGCAAACTAGGCAGGACGCAAATGCCCACCCCCTTCGCCGCCACCCGGCGGCGCATGCTGGGCACCTCCATGCCGGGCAGCGTGACGGATGCGGACGACGCCGACGGCAGTTATATTAGTTTGCAAGGGCACTTGGAAAAGGTGGACTGGTCGGCTGCAGAGGGACCGCGCCTCTTTGTGGAGAGCGAGGGGCATCTCGTGACGGCGACACTCATTCAAGATCAGCCGCGCACCGCCCTATCTCATCTCGAAGTGGGAAGCGAGGTGGACCTCCACGGCATTGCTCGAGTAGAGCTCTCCGCCGGCTGGCCCGCACAGGCCTATCCCACGCCGGTGAACTTCCAACTCCTCATTCACTCGCCAAGTAACATTACCATCCTTCGGGCCGCCTCGTGGTGGACGCTTCGCCGGCTCTGGCTGCTCCTCGGCGGGACGTGTGGAATTTTAGCGATCACGCTTTTTTGGAACTGGCTGCTAAGGCGGCGCGTGGAGCAGCGCAGCCGCCAGCTCGCCGAGGAAATGCGAGCACGGCGGGAAGCCTCCGTGGAATTTGAGGCGACGCTGCGTGAACGCGAACGCCTGGCCGCGGATCTGCATGATACGCTGGAGCAATCGCTCACCAGCCTTGCCCTGCAGCTTGAAGCAGGCGACGCACTTCGTGAGGATTCGCCGGAGCGGAGCGCCGGGCACTTAAAGATTGCGCGGCAGTTACTTTTACGCAGCCGCGAAGAGGTGCGCCGGTCGGTCTGGAATCTTCGTGCGCAGGCCATGGAGGGCCGGATGCTTCCTGATGCCTTGCGTGAGATTGCCGCAGGCTTGGTCAATGGTTGCGGGCCGAAGATTGAGATTCGTGGTGAAGGCGAGGCCAAACCGCTCCCGGACTTTGTCGGCGGTAATCTGCTTTTGCTGGCCCAGGAAGCGATGACCAATGCACTGAAACATTCCGGGGCCGGCCACATTCAAGTAACCGTTGGTTTTCACGACGGTACGGTGAAAGTCGCGATTCAGGACAATGGAACGGGCTTTGACTTGTCAAACCATCCGGGACCACGCGAAGGGCATTTTGGTTTGCAGGGAATGCGAGAGCGGATGAAACGCGTCGGGGGAACTCTGGAGGTCGCGAGCTCTCCTGGCTCGGGAACTTCGGTGACGGCAATCGCACCGATCGATGGTGCCGCAAGCAGTCAAGTTACGTAGGGCGATTAAGAAACTATAACAGTTACGAGGCGACGCTGCATATATACGCGAGAGGCGGTGCTGTAGCGCAGGTCTGCGACCTGCGTGGAGCGGGCGGCTGCCTTGGATTGTGGGTGAACCGAGTTAGAATTTGGCGTCCTGCACCCTTTCGTACCGCGGTAATCCCCTCCCGCTCCACGCAGCTCACAGAGCTGCGCTACGGCGCGGCACTGCAAGATACTAGTCTGCGGTAAAATTCAAAATATTTAATGCATTCTCGTCGTCCCTATTTACTCCTCGAGCTTTAGCAAACCCAGGCGGAATCCATTGGCCACGGCCTCGGCGCGGTCTGCCGATTCCAGTTTGGAAAGGATCGCTTTGACGTGGGCCTTGGCCGTGTGCTCGGTGACCCCAAGCGCCACTCCGATGTCTCGATTCGACAACCCACGCCGCAGAAAATCGAGCACTTCCAGTTCCCGCGGAGAGAGAGCCCGGCGATGCGCGCGCTCCGCGAGCTTGGCTTCGACGTTGGGCGGCACGGCACGGCCGCCGCTGTGAACGCGACGAATCGCTTCGGCGAGTTCCGTCCGCTGGGCGGTTTTTAACAAGTAACCACTTGCCCCGGCTTCGAGGGCCTGGAAAATATCTTCTTCCAGATCGGACGTGGTGAGCATGATCACCTTCGCTTCGCGTGCAATCTCGCGAATCCGCTTCAAAATTTCCACCCCGCTCACTCCCGGCATGCGTACATCGAGCAGCGTCACATCCGGCTTCGACTGCCGAAACTGCGCCAGCGTGCTTTCCGCATCTTCAGATTCGCCGGCAATCACGAAATCCTTCTCCAAGCCCAGCACCGCCGCCAGGCCCATGCGCACCAGAAAATGATCATCGACCAGCAGAATGCGGATGGGTGCGGAGGAAGACATGCGAGGCGGTTCGATGCTACGCCAGATCGAGCACGCGGCCAATATTGCTCTTTCGGGTAATAGCTCCGGCAGGCGAATACAGGATACTTTCATCACGCGTTCCCGGCAAAATTCCCCCCAGGGATTTCTCGGACGATACCCCCGAACCTTCACACTAACCTCGCTATTCGCTTCCCTCCCTCCATGAACCTATCCTCATCTCTCACGCGGCGCGTCTCCGTTTCTCTCACCGCCGCGACCGCTCTCTTTACCGGCCTGCATCACGCCCAAGCCTCTCCCCCACCCGGCACGTGGACAATGGTCTTTGACGAGGAATTCAACGGCACTTCTCTCAATACCTCCGTCTGGAGCACCGGCATGCGGTGGAATGCCATCATTAACAACGAATTGGAAGGGTACGTTCCGGAAAACGTCTCCGTGGCCAACGGCGTGTGCACTCTTAAAGTGGAAAAGCGCACCGTGAATAACAAAGATATGTATGGAAATACCGGGGCGCAGCAAAGCTACGCTTCCGGCTGCATCCAAACGTATACTAAGTACGCAAAGGCCTACGGTTACTTTGAAGCGAGCATCAAGATGAGCTCCGGCACCGGAACCTGGCCTGCTTTTTGGCTGCTGCCAGATCGCGGCACTTCCGCACCCACCGAAGCCGACCGCGTCGCAGTTGGTAACACCGGCTATGGACTGGGCAATGAAATCGACATCGTCGAATACCTGGCGGCCTGGAAAAATCAAAGCACCGGCATGTCTAAAGGACACTCCGGTTACTTTTGGGGCTACGGCAGCGGTCAATCCTGGGGCAACTACTACCAAGCCAATGGCGGCATCGGGCCGGGGCTCACCTATGCCAATCCTGATACACAATTTCATACCTACGGTGTCCAATGGGGACCCGGTGTGCTTGTTTACTATCTCGACGGAAATGTCGTCCTGCGCCGCAACGATTCCGTGAACATCGGCACCGTGCCGGAATATATCATTCTCAATTGCGCGCTCTCCACGGACCAGTGGAACGGCGTGCCATTGACCACGGCGGCCATCGATGCCGGACTCCCCTGCACGATGACGATCGACTACGTGAAAGTGTACTCCGGCACGGCCACGGCTCCGATGAAATATGAAGCCGAAAATCTGGCGGTTCCAAATTATTTCAGCAAATCGGGTGGGACCGCGCGACTCATCGGCACGGATGCGAATCTCAGCAATTCAAATGGCGTGATCCTCGATTCCAATGATGTGGGTGACTATGTTACTTTCACCGTTCCAAATGTGGCCGCCGGCCGGTATGATGTCACTGTCGGCATGAAGAAGAACACCTCGCGCGGGCAGTTCCAACTGCAGATCGGAAGGGCCGATAACTTCAGCGGCACGGCATCCAATGTGGGCCCGGTCACGGATGAATATGCTTCCACCGCGGTTTACACTTCGGTGGATTTGGGTTCGTGGGCCCCAGGAACGACCAGCGACAAATGGTTCCGCTTCAATGTCGTTGGCAAGAATGCATCAAGCAGCGGCAGCGCGTATAATGATGCCATTGCGATCGACTACATTATCCTGACTCCGGAGTAGTCATCGGCGATTCCAGCTCCAAATCGGAAATCAAATGGGCGTCCAGCTTCACCGCTGGACGCCTATTTTTCTATCGGAAGACGGCATTAATGAGGAACGCAAGTTGCGTTTTAACGCGCTCAGCAGACGAAATACGTCGCGCCAATGCGGTGTCTCCCGCCTCCCAGGTCACAGACCTGGGCTACAGCGAACGCGCCTCTGCGCACAAGTAGCTCATATTACGAAAAACATCGATGGCGCGTGTGCTTTTTCACGGTGCGGGCCGGGCGGTTGCAAACCGCCCCTCCGACAGCGCGCTTGCTATGGAGGGGCGCTTTGCAAGCGCCCGGCGATTCGCTTATCCACGGCATCCGCGTTTTTCGTCGAGTTCGAAATCAGCGCTCTAGCCAGCTCCCACCGTGCTCTTCAGCGAGGCTGTCGCATAATCACGGTTCAAACCGGTGATCACCGACGCGGGAATATCCGCCGGGCAGACGGCTTCGCATTCGTAGTAGTTCGAGCAGTTGCCAAATCCTTCCTTGTCCATCTGCTGCACCATCTCGAGCACACGTTTCTTGCGCTCCGGCTCGCCCTGCGGCAATAGGCCGAGATGATTCACCTTGGCAGCGACAAAGAGCATCAAGCTGCCATTGGGACACGCAGCGGCGCACGCACCACATCCGATGCAGGCCGCGGCTTCCATCGAGCGATCCGCTTTGGGTTTTCCGATGGGAAGGGCATTGCCATCCGGCGCCGCGCCGACATGAGCGGAAATATAGCCACCGGCGGCGATGATGCGGTCGAGCGCGCGCCGATCCACGCACAAATCCTTGATGACCGGAAATGGCCCGGCGCGAAACGGCTCGATATAGATCGTGTCGTTATTCTTAAATTTCCGCATGTAGAGCTGGCACGTCGTGGTGGCGCTGGGGCCGTGCGGGATTCCATTGATCGTCAAGGAACACGTGCCGCAGATGCCTTCCCGGCAATCGTGATCAAAGGCAATCGGCTCTTCTCCTTTGGCGATGAGCTCTTCATTGACGATGTCGAGCATTTCGAGAAAGGAGCATTCTTCCGGGATGTTCTTGGCCTCGTAATCGGCCAGCACGCCGGGAGTTTGCGGATTCTTTTGGCGCCAAACTTTGAGGTGCAGATTCATAGCGTAAGTTACTTGTAGCTCCGCGTGGCGAGGTGGCAGCTATCGAAAACCAGCGGCTCGGTGTGGCGGAGTGGCTTACTCCCCTCCCCGGTATATTCCCAGGCGGCGACGTGAGCGAAATTCTGGTCGTCCCGCAACGCCTCGCCATCGGGCGTCTGAAACTCCTCGCGGAAATGGCCGCCGCACGATTCGCGGCGCTCCAGCGCGTCGAGACACATCAGTTCGGCAAATTCCATGAAATCCGCGACGCGTCCGGCTTTCTCCAGCGATTGATTGAAGCTTTCGTTTTCGCCAGTGACGCGAACGTTTTTCCAAAACTCTTCGCGGAGCGTCGGGATGCGGCTGAGCGCGCGGTTGAGACTCTTTTCGGTGCGCGCCATGCCGCACAAATCCCACATCAGGAGCCCCAGCTCGCGGTGGAAGGAATCAACGGAACGCCGCCCATTCACGCCAAGCAGCCGGGAAATGCGCCCGCGCACTTCTTCCTCCGCTTTTTTGAATTCAGCATGATCGTTGGAAGGACGTTTCCCGCTGTTTGGCGCAAGGTAATTGCCGATCGTGGCGGGAATGACGAAATAGCCGTCCGCCAGCCCTTGCATGAGCGCGCTGGCGCCGAGGCGATTCGCGCCGTGATCGGAAAAATTAGCCTCGCCGAGCACAAACAAACCGGGGACGTTCGACATCAGATCATAGTCCACCCAGAGCCCGCCCATGGTGTAGTGCACCGCAGGGAAGATGCGCATCGGGGTCTCGTAGGCATTCTCTCCCGTGATCTGCTCGTACATGTCGAACAGGTTCAAGTAACGCTCCTGGATGCCTTTCTTGCCGAGCCGCTTGATGGCATCGGAGAAATCGAGATAGACTCCGAGCCCGCCCGGGCCGACTCCGCGTCCATCGTCACAAGCCTGCTTGGCCGCACGCGAAGCGATGTCGCGCGGCGCCAGATTTCCAAAGCTAGGATACTTCCGCTCGAGATAGTAGTCGCGCTCCTCTTCCGGAATCTCCTTGGGGGACCGCGTGTCTCCCTTTTTCTTGGGCACCCAGACGCGGCCGTCGTTACGGAGCGATTCGCTCATCAGCGTGAGCTTCGATTGGTAATCTCCGCTGACGGGGATGCAGGTCGGATGAATCTGCGTGTAACAAGGATTGGCAAAGAGAGCGCCTTTCTTATGAGCCCGATAAATTGCCGTGGTATTGCACCCTTTCGCATTCGTCGAAAGGTAGAAGACATTGCCGTAACCACCGGTGGCCAGCACCACGCAATCGGCCGCATGTGAGCTGATCTCGCCCGTCACCATATCGCGCGTCACGATGCCTTTGGCATGTCCATCCACCAGCACGAGATCGAGCATCTCACAGCGCGGATACATTTTGACGGAGCCCTGTCCGATCTGGCGCTCCAGTGCCTGGTAAGCGCCAAGCAGGAGCTGCTGGCCGGTCTGTCCGCGCGCATAAAAAGTGCGGGAGACCTGCGCGCCGCCGAAAGAGCGATTTGCCAGCAGCCCACCGTATTCGCGCGCAAACGGCACACCCTGAGCCACACACTGGTCGATGATGTTTACGCTGACTTCCGCCAGCCGGTGGACGTTCGCCTCACGGGAGCGGAAGTCACCGCCTTTCACCGTGTCGTAAAAGAGGCGGTAAACCGAGTCGCCATCGTTCTGATAATTCTTGGCAGCATTGATGCCGCCCTGCGCAGCGATGGAGTGCGCCCGGCGCGGCGAATCCTGGTAACAGAAGCACTTTACGTTATAGCCCAGTTCGCCCAGCGTGGACGCTGCCGCGCCACCCGCGAGGCCTGATCCGACAACGATGATTTCGTATTTCCGTCGGTTCGCGGGGTTGATGAGCTTCGAATCGAATTTGTGCTGCTGCCACTTTTTCTCGATCGGGCCGGAAGGAACTTTGGAATCAAGCGAACCAATCATATGCAGCTTTAAAGTTTAATGGCTCCAAACCAGACCCCGAGGGGCACCGACGCATATCCGAGGAAAATGAGGAGTGAGAGAATCCGCCCACCAATGGAAAGCGGCTTCATCATTTTGTGCGAGTTAATTCCAACCGTCTGAAGTACACTGGAAAAACCGTGGCTTAAGTGAAGGCAAAGCAGCCCTACGCTGAGCAAATAGAATAGCGCGACAAAGAGTCCGAGACCGTGGGGCTGAAAGCCCAACACGAGCATGGAATAGACGTCGTACTCTCCGTGGAGCAGCCCGCCCTCCGCCACAGGCCGAAATCGCGAATCGGTCGCCCGCAGCGTGAAGTGTAATAGGTGATAGATGACAAAGCAGAGCACGATCAGACCGGAGATGGCCATGGTTCGTGTAGCGATGGTGGATTGAACACGGTTGGAGAATGCGTACCGCTCTCCTTTCGCCGCGCGGTTTTCCACGGTGAGTTTAATCGTCATGACGATGTGCAGGACGAAACACGCGAGCAAAAAGAGCCGGATGACCCAAAGCGTGCGCGGCATGCTGTGGAGAAACTGGGCGTAGGCGTTGATCTGTGCGGGCCCGGCGTAGATCTGGAGATTGCCCGCCATATGTCCAAGGACGTAGC
>OUNM010035635.1_pt1 | contig 30873 bp, 26 predicted proteins | sample 1769961 | NCBI WGS metagenome assembly OUNM01 (sample SAMEA3914820, study PRJEB12502) | metagenome | biome: forest; material: soil | place: USA | collected 2012-03-12 | depth 0.3 m | reverse complement strand
CCTGCCCGGCTAGCTCAATCGGTAGAGCGTGAGACTCTTAGGAATCTCCATCATCTCAAGGTTGTGGGTTCGACCCCCACGTCGGGCTCAATTCCCGGCCTCGAAAGGTCCAAAACATCTTTTTTGCTTTACTCCCTCATTTCCCCTTTCCCAGCGGCCTGCTTCGAACCAGGGCACTAAAAGCGGCTTGCAACACGACGAATAAAACCATGTTTTCTTCTTTTATCATATCTTTCGGTTATGGTTAAGCGAGTTCATCAACAGTCAATGTCGGTGAGATTCGCACTGATAATGTCTCAGGGGCAACCTGTCAGTCCTTTGCCGTTTCTCTGGTAGTTAGTGTTGATTATCGTCAGAGCTCGGTCATCCTTCAGCCGGTCAGAGTGCGCAGAAGGGCGCAAAATTAGCATAGACACCTGTCTTTGGACGCAGTTTGTGGGTAATTCCAGAGTACCCATTCCTAACCAAATCCTAGCAATAATAACCTATTTCCCGGTCCTAACCAGGGCCAGCCCGGTACGGTACATCACCGTCTAAAATCCCAACAGGGTCAAGCAACTCGTCCCACTTCTTACCCTCAGTACCCCCCACTCCCCGGGTACCGGTGCTCAACTTGATACCCCGGGCCTTGGGTTGCATCGATCACTCGGATTGGACCACCGGTATTGTATCCACCGCCGCCTTGGTACTGTTGTCGGGGTGGCGCATTGCCGTACGAAGCTGCGGGAATGGGTCTGCTGTACTGGGGCTGTGCAGGTCCCGAGAATCCGGTCGCCGTCCTCGGCCGCGAGGCAACGGAGAATACGGAGGTGCCCGAGTCATCATGAAGATTCTGCTCGTGCCTGTTGACCGCCATCTCCGACATTGGCTCGTCGCCGGCATAGTCTCGCTTGCAGTCCTTAAGGTACTTGACGAAACGGCTGCCGTGGCAGGTCCTAGGGAGCTTCTTGATACAGCCGGCCAGCTCTTTGATGAGCTCATCAACGTCGGGATGGGTCTTTCGGTTCTTGTGGCGGCTGAACTTGTAGCGTCGCGCGCTGACGTGAAGCGTGACGGCCATGAGGGCGCGGTGGATGGCCGACTCAGCCGAGGCTACACCGCCCTGTCGGCGAAGTTCGACGGTTCCGATACGGGTGTATGGGAGGAAGTTAGTAGACAGATAGCGCTCCTTGCGGTACTTGGCATTTTCGTGGTGCAGATGCCCGCCGGCGAATTTGACGCAGAAGCAAAACTTCTGACCCAGCCTATGGTTCTCGAATCGGGCCATCTCGTTGTCGATTTTCTTGAACACAGGGCCCCAGCCATTATTCTTGACATTCTTGTACTCTTGAGTCGCAAAAGCCGTACTGTTAGGCTTCGCATAGTTGTTGGCTCTACGGTCGTGGGGTAGGAGTTTGACGAAGGCCTTCTCCCAATACAAAGCTCCCTTGGCGACCTTTGTGAGCTGCAAGGGCGTGTACTTGGTCTTGGAGTCCTTGCCGGGCGAAACGTGAACGTGGCACGAGGTGGCCGGGTGCGTCCAGAGGTCAAACTGATCGCCAATGGCGTCGAAGACAGCGCGGATCTCGCTTTGCCATCTCTTGGAAACGGATATAGGCGGGGAGATAATCTCAACACCCCCTGCGGCTTGTTATTTTCTGAGTCGCCAGCAGAATGGGGGGGATCTTACACCAGTAGCGAGCGTCGGGCGGGACTGTCAGCCTGTGTTCCTGAAGACTCGCGTCACCAACAACCTTCCACCCCGAGTTGTGGCCCAGGGCATCGTTGATACACGATGTGAGGGCAGCCTTGACGGCGTTGCGCTGCTGCATCTGTTTGATGAGAGTCGGTCTTGTGGTCGCCATTGCGTTCGAAAGATCAAAGTCCCATTGCTGCCAAAAGGCAGGCAACAGGGCGCGGCGGTTCCGGGCACGGATGACATCGTCCTCGACCGCCCGTTTGACTTTGACAAAGATTTCAATCTCAATTCCAAAGATGGGCCTCGGGGGCGGGTCGCGTCGTCGCTGCGTGCGTCTCTGGGTGCGTCTGCCGCTGCTCATGTTGATGGATGGATGGTTAGAGGATGAAAAGAGATGGCGGTGCCTACAACAACCAGTGTCGAGGCAGAAATGTGTCAATTAAGTTGCCAGCAACAACCAGTGTTGAGGCAAAGGAAGGCAATTTATGTCTTTGCGAGACTGAATGCTGTGACAAGTTGGCAAAGGAGTGCCGAACCGCTTTCTTTATATCAGCCTGCCACGTCCCTCGGGCCCTTTGAGCCCCCTGCTACCATGTTGGCTGTTTCTCACCCTCCATCCAGCGGACCGTGAGCGGTGCGAAATCTGTAGGCTGCCCGGGCCGGGCTTCGATCAAAGCCTCCCAGCATCCACCAGACACGATCCCGGCGGCGACCGGGCCTACATGCGACATAGACGAGTCCGCACGGGGCCCGAAAGAAATGGGAGTAACGGCTAGTACCGCGACGCACCGCCTCCAAACCCAGTAGCGAGTGACCTTGATTTTCCAGGCCTGGGCTCTCTAACACCAAGCCTGTCCAAGGTATCCGCTGTCGCGGATTTTGAGGCAAACTAGGCCCCGTGGAATCCCACAGGCCTGATTATGAACTTGTACTACGGAGTGCTGTGTCTGGTGTGAAAATCCCGCGGCCCTGACCAGGGTAGATTGTCCCCTGGCAAATGCAGTGTAATGCTAGGATTTGGCCTCGGGATGGAGCAAAAACTAGGGTACCTTGGTTTCACTTTAGGTTGCGCTCTGGTGTGCTAGGAGGCCGGAGGATCGCTGACATGCTGACAAAGGACCTGTGTCAGCGTACACCCAAACGCCACAAGATCCTTATCCCCACACATCTACCCAAGCACCCGACTACGCCGCTTCCTAATGGTCTATGTCCTGCGATCCCACGTGGTAGCAGTGCGTCAAACAAACCATAAAAGGGTTATCACATCCCTCTCCTACCACAATCCGATCGACATCACTATCATTCCGTTGCAGCCGACAGCGTCGTTGATCGACCAGTCTTCTTTTCACTGATACCGTGTTTCGCTCTGCTCTTCTTCTGCCTACCCTTGCTCGGTCCTGCCCTTTTACCCCGATAATCACCATGTCCGACCCAAATCGCCGTAGACAACCGCCTACCATTGTTGATCCCCCGCGCAGACAACAAGCCACCATTGTGGACCCTCCCCGGAGACCGCAGCCCACCATTGTTGACCCCCCGCGGAGACAACAACAACAAGATCCGCCGCGGAGACAGCAGCAACAGGGACCGCCTCCCTCTAACAATGCCGGAACCACAATGCGTCGGACAAACACGACCGGGCCTGGTGGTCGCCTCCCGCCTCCACCTGTTGCAGCTGCAGCTTCTTCGGGGCGGCCTTCGTCTTCGACCCAACCCGAAGAGGATCTGTGGGACTCTGAGGACTATTCCGAGGACTCTGATGACGATGAAGCCCGAGAGGTTAAACGGGTGGCGGCGAACTACACCGACGGCCCAGGACCCACCGATACCAAGATCGACGACTACGATAAGGAGGAAGATGAGCGCGACGCCGTTGTCATCAACCACTGGAACGATTGGGCCCAGATCATCGAGAAGGACTGCGACTTTCCCGTGGTCCTAACCGATGGTCTGGACAAGGCCATCGCCGCGGTCCTTGTCGATCGCCAGGAGGTCCGCGCGGTCTTGCTGCCCGAAGTGCCTCGCTTCGGCCGCAACAACTTTGAGGCGCAACTTGGCAAGCTTCCGGTCGTGTTTGTCAATGGCGACGAGTTTGAGGACATCAAGGAGCATTTCCGCGGAAACATGGTTAACGTTGAGTTCCAGAACAAGGTCCGGACGGCTTTTGCTCCGTATCGGGCGAGGACCTCTCGGACGGCGGCGGCCCCGGCCCCATCTAGTGCGTCGTTGCCCATCCGCGACGGCCCACCAACCCCGCGCAGAAGGGATGACGAGAGGCGAGACGACCCGCCTAGGAGGGAGGAGAGGAGGGAAGATCCGCCGAGACGGCGAGAGGAAAGACGAGACGACCCGCCTAGGAGGGAGGAGAGAAGGGATGAGCAGCCGAGACGGCGTGAGGAGAGGAGGGACGAGCAACCGAGACGGCGTGAGGATAGGAGGGACGAGCCACCGAGGAGGGAGGAAAGGAGAGAAGAGCCACCAAGGCGGCGGGAAGAGAGGAGGGACGAGCCGCCTAGGCGTCGGGAGGAGAGGAGGGATGAGCCACCAAGGCGGCGGGAAGAGAGGAGGGACGAGCCGCCAAGAAGACGGAGACTTACGGCGGCGGAGATTGAAGAGGAGGAGCGGAGACGGCGGAGCTAACAAACGACTCGGTCGTCATGCAACTGCTGCAGTTGGGAACATGCCTCCCGTTCCCATGCTAGACCCAGAGATGTTGACATCGCAAAGTCGCAATCGGGATTGGGAAGGGCAGGCGTTTGAGGATAGAGACCCGGCCGGACCGGGTCGGAACAGGCATAGCAAGGTAGCAAATACAACCGGAAACAGATTGCGCGCTGGGATCGAGTATCTAACACTTTAGTTCCACGTCCCGATGACGTTTAAGTGAGCGTTTCTCGGGGTTTCGTTGTGGCAAGAACCAGGACGCAGGGTCAGAGCGTAAAGTGATTGAAGCGATTCTTCGATTCTGAATGCGAGGCACTGTGGACAGTGACGAGCCCTCCAGAGTTTCTCGAGGAGCAATTGGATGCCACACCTTAAGCGAGGCTTGAGGCGCATTAGCGAGCCTTAGCGAGCACAGCCATACAGTGCCATTTAGTATGGGGCTTCGCTTCTCACTTACTGCGACGGCAGCAACCTTGAGCAGTCAGGGTATGTTATAAACCCAAGACTGCCCACCCTCTGTCTTTCGAGTCGTTTATCAAGCACTAAACTTTTTTCACCTCCAATCTTCACTGCTCTCACCACGCCGCCATGTCTCTTCCTTCTTCTCAAAAGCAATGGCTGAACGAACGCGTCACCAATGACAGCTTCGACGGCCTCGTCTACCAGGACAAAGCACCTCTACCCAAGGTCGGCGACACTGAGGTGCTCGTCAAACTCAGCGGTGCCTCCCTCAACTTTCGCGACTTGATCATCCCCCGGGTACATTTCTCAACCCCTTCTCCTATCTCTGCACACTGACACACCCCCCCAAGGGGAAATACTTCTTCGCCATGTCCCTCCCCGTCATTGCGGGCTCCGACGGCGCGGGCACCATTGTCGCCGTTGGCTCCCGGGTGAAAAAATGGAAGCCCGGTGACCGGGTCGTGACGCTCTTCAACCAAGGCCACCAGCGCGGCCCCATCTCGGTGGCAGCCTCTCGGACGGGGTTGGGCGGGTGCCTCGACGGCACCCTCCGGCAATACGGCGCGTTTAACGAGGACGGGGTCGTGCACATGCCGGCGAACTTGGATTTTGTCGAGGCTTCCACGCTGACGTGCGCCGCGCTTACGAGCTGGAATGCACTTTATGGGCTGAGGAGGCTGGAACGGGGGGAGACGGTGTTGGTGCAGGGTACCGGGGGGGTTAGTTTGTTTGCCTTGCAGGTGAGTGACATTGCTTGATGATGCTGAGGAGAAGGAACTTGCTGATCGAAAGCGTGTGCCAGTTTGCCAAAGCTGCTGGGGCGATGGTTATTGCCACCACGTCGTCTGAGAAGAAGGCCGAAGTGCTGAAGAAGCTGGGGGCCGACCATATCATCAACTACCGCGAGGATCCGCAATGGGGCGAGACGGCACGCAAGTTGAGCCGGAACGGGGAGGGCGTGGACCATATCCTCGAGGTTGGAGGCGAGGGAACCATGACGCAAAGCTTACATGCCATCAGGATGGAGGGGGTGATCTCAGTGATTGGCATCTTGTCGGGCGGTGGCGCCAAGGACAGCATCATGGAGACGCTGACACGGCTGTGCGTAGTCCGGGGCGTGTATGTCGGGTCCAAGGAGCAGATGGAGGACATGGTCAAGGCGGTCGAGGAGCATGACATTCATCCAGTGGTCGACGAAAAAGTGTTTACGTTGGAGAGGGCCAAGGAGGCTTATGAGTACATGGTAGGTGTTCCCGGTTCCAGGGCGAACGGTCCAGCTTGCTGACAGATCATGACAGTGGGCCCAGAAGCACTTTGGCAAGGTTGGTATTGCCATTGAGTAGGGCTGGAAGGGTTGGACAGGCGCAATCTCTTAAAACAGACTGATCTTTCCCATCTTAGCCAGGTTCGCCGTTCACAGCTGGGGCTTGCGCATGGTGTCACTTGTCAATTTTCTCCAGAAAATAGGCGCTGGAATATCAATTTGACACGAACGACGGAGGGGACGAGAACGCCAAATTAAGGGGCCTTTGCCCATGATAGAATTGTCGGTTACTCTGCTGATCTGACCAGGAAGTGAGCCTCGTGCCCAGCCTAGAACATGAAGCCCTCCACTGGCGGGCGGCGAGCTTGGTCGTCGCCAGAGTGTCGTTTCGTGTTGTTATGCGCAAGGATGAGCCAAGATTGAGCCCCTGCCTGACCAGGGCGAGTGGCACTGCCCGAGACCCCTGGACGAATCGGAGGAACGCCGCACCGATGTTGAAGCTCCCGCGTCAGCCGCAGCCCCGAACTCTGCACCTCATCTCCAGGCTCGACTTCTTGCGCAACCTCAACATGGCTGCCTGAAAGAACGCGAGTTCTGGGAATCAAAACCCTGCAACAATACCGTTGACTGACGTGGCAACAACACCAGCAAGCAGACAATAAAGAGCGCGAGCTTTTGCCGCAGGCCACCCGTGATCAATTGTCAAAGACGAATCCAACCCACGTCACCACCAACCTTAGTTATCCGTTTCTCCATTGTTAAATGGCCAAGTTCGACATGTCCAAAGTCCCTCTCAGCCCCTCGGCAATCTCGCACCTCCGAGCCGCCGGCCACGACCGCATAGCAGGCGTCCTCATCGGCTCCGCCCTCGGCGACACAATCGGCCTCTACACCGAATTCCTCTCCGCCGCCTCCTCCGCCGCCGCCTACCCCACCAAACGCTTCACCCTCACCGGCAACGGCACCCAGAGCGGCCCGACCCCGTTCAAGCTCGACGCGCACCGCGCCCCCAAGCAACAATGCCACTGGACCGACGACACCGACCACGCGCTGCTCCTTCTCCTCGCTTACCTGCACACCGCATTTGCCCCTGGTGGAGGCGACCCCGGCGGATGTGAGCTCCCGACGCGGGGCGGCGGTCGGTTCCCGACGCAGCAGGATGTCGCCGCACGCCTGAGGGTGTGGGTGGCGCAGGGGTTCCGGCCTCTCGACACCATGCCGCTTGGGCTGGGCCGGCTGGTCGGGAGTGTGGTGGCCAGTGCCGGGTTTGCAGAGGAGCCGGAGAGGGTCGCGCGGGAGTATTGGGAGAGGACAGGGAAGAGGGTGGCGCCGAATGGGAGTCTGATGAGAACGCATACGCTAGGAGTTATGTGTTATTCGGTGGGGCAGGACGAGGCGTTTGGGCTTGCCGCGTCGATTTCGAGGGTCACGCATGTTGATCCGCGATGTGTGGTAGCGTGTGTCATTGGAACCGGGTTGGTGAGGCAATTGGCGAAGGGGGGGTTCGAGGCGGGTGTGATTGGGGAGAAGGAGGTGGATGTGCTCGTGGAGAAGGCGATCGACTGGTATCAAAGGGAGGGACGGAACGAGGCGGACGGGGAGTTGGATGTCGACGAGCTGTGGCGCCACGTCAAGCCTGAAGGGGGGTTGGATGATCTCGAGCTGGATGACCAAGCCGCGATGGGTTATGTGTACAAGACGCTTGGGTCAGGGATTGTCCTCTTGCGCATGGCGATCAGGAGGAAAGCCGAGAGCCAAGGTGGGCTGCTTGACCGGACTCGCGTGTTTGAGGACCTGATAACCGACCTCATCATGCGTGGTGGTGATGCCGACACGAACGCTTGCTTTGCCGGCGCGTTGTTGGGGGGCTACCTCGGATACTTGTCGTTGCCCGACCACTGGAAGCACGGGCTGAAGCACGAGGAGTGGCTGCTGGGCAAGGCCGACGCGGTTTCGCAGGTGCTTGGGCTCAAGGACGGCGACGAGTATCGCGGCAAGCTGGACCCAGACACCGACGTGCAGGGAGGGAAGCCCGAAATTAGCCAGGCCGAGATGGAAGGCCGCTGGATGGTGCTGCAACAAAACACGTTCAAGATGATGGAGGATGCAGCAAAGGCGGTTTCTTCCAAGGCGGTCGCTTCAAAGGGTTCCGGGTCTCGTTGGTCGCTGCCATGGCCGTCCAAGGACAAGAAGCCGTGAGGCCCTCATGTCTTGGGTTCTAAGACCCATTTTTACAGCCCGTCAATGATCTAGTGGCATTCGTTCCATCTCACCCCGAACTGTCAGACTCTGCTCAAGTCCCCACCCCTCGTGCTCCACGCTCTGGCGGGGAAAATGGAGAAAACCAACGGCTGTTTTTCAACAGGTCCGCTGGCTCAATGGCAGAGCGTCTGACTACGATTCGGTAATCAGGAGGTTCCAGGTTCGACCCCTGGGTGGATCGAGATCAAGGACATGTTCCGCACATTCAACCCATCTTTTGCCTCTTTTTTGCATCGCCTTTCTTTACCCCTGAATATACACCTACACGCCTCCAAATGCAAATAACCCCGTTAATCCTTTGTCTCACCTGTCGGCTTCCTTTCCAACCGCTTCACAACCCTCGCCGGATTCCCCACAACAACCACAAAATCCTCCACATCCTTCGTCACCACACTCCCCGCGCCAACCGTCACCCCGCGCCCGATCGTCACGCCGGGGCACACGACCACGCTGCCACCGAACCAGCAGTCCTCTCCAATCGTGATGGGCTTCCCCCCTTCCGGCCCGCTCAGGCCGTTGCGCAGGAAAGGGTCCGTCGGGTGCGTCGCCGCGTAGAAGCTGCAATTGGGCCCGATGAGCGTGCGCGCACCGATGGTGATGGCGCAGGTATCGAGGAAGGTGCAGTTGGAGTTGATGTAGACTTGGGGGCCGAATCTGTACAGCATGTAAGAAATTCGTTGCCCGAAAATAACGAGGTAAAGGGACGACGCACTTGCACTGCGTGCCGTAGTCGAACTTGATCGGCCCGTCGACCCAGGGGTAGTTTCTGAGCGCTGCTTCTTCCTCGGCGCTGGAGGGGGGTGGGAGGGGGGTGCCGTCTTGGAGAATGCTAGATGTGTGTGTGCGGTCAATAACTAGGTCCGGACTACCTTATGAGATGGAACGCAATAGGGAATGGGGGTCCCGACGTACTCTTTCCACAGCTCAACCTGTTTCCTTCGTGAGGCTCCGCCGGCGTTTTGGGCGTTGTAAACACCGCAGGCGACTTTGCAGCGGGTGCGGTCCGCCGTGAGATCGGGGGTGAAGCTGTAATAGAGCTCACCAGCGAGCATACGGCGCCGGTTCTCGGCCAGGTCGAGGTTGTTGGGATCCATGGTGAAGTTGTGTCTCGTTGAGAATGAGCTTGGGAATGACCGGCCACAGTCGTCTTTGCCCTCGGCTTGGAGGAACACCGGGCCAGCCGATGCTCCCGTTCCCGTGTTGGTTTTATGGCCCTGAAACGTGGTCCCAGGGAAGCGGGGTCAGTGGGGGGCCGGTCGCTCCTTGTAGCGGATCCTTCAGACAGCCTCCGCCTGGAGCCGGGTTGTCGGAGTTTCCACAGTTGGTGTCTGGGCGGGCTCGGCGGGTCATACTGGAGTGGTGGAGAGGGGGTTTGCCAAGTCTTGAGACTCGGCAACAGCACACAAATAACTTGGTCTGCGCCTTGCGCTTCGGGCGGGTGCACATCGCGCGACGACGGGGGCCATGCGTTTGGGGTCTGGTATTGGACGCCGACTTTGGTAATCTCTTAGTGCCATGAGATTGTGTCGTAATTGAGTCTCGTTGACGTTGGCTGACTTGCTTAACTTTCTTGTTGTGGCAGCCCTTTCCAGGATCCGCTGCTCGCTTTTCCAGGGCTCTCTTGGAGGCGGCCCGCCTGTGCCAACAGTGGGTGCCAAGGAGTCGGTACCTCGGGGGATTGCTGTCTTTGTCTCAAACAACAACTTCTCGGTCCATTCCAAGACGTGGTCAAAGTGTAACTGATCATAGTTTCGCCTGAAAGCCAGCCCCGGGTAGCGGGAGGCATCCTTCACCGGTGTCTGTAAACATTATTTTGGGGTCCTCCCTGGCAAACGACGATAGACTGTGAGGGTGCTTCCGGGTATCTAGGGATGTGGAACCCTGCCTCACTCTCTCAACTCCCAGCCGTCCGCTCGCGACTCCCATCTCTCAGCATAACGCGGCATGGGAACCCGTCCGCGGGATGCGCACCGCCAGCCCCCTTTTCAGCCTGATACGCCCGATTTCCCCCAACGACCTTGACCCCCTCCCGAGGAAACATGCGATCCCACTCCTCATACGCCCCCACAATGTCAAACTCCCTCAACGTCATGACCAATGTGACCTTCAGCTCGGCCATTGCCAGAGTCTGCCCAATGCACGCTCTCGGCCCGAACTCAAACGCACGCCACGCCCCCTTCACTGGATACAGTGGGTCGTCGGGCCCGACCAGCCACCGCTCCGGGATAAATTCCTCGACATCCTTCCAGTACCGCGCGTTGTGGTGCAGCCCTAGCGTCAGTGTCCACACGATGCACCCGCCCGTGGGGTAGCGCAATCCCTGGTCGTCGACGAGATCAACACCCTCGCGGCCCTCACGCATTGACGCCGCAGGCGGGAACAGCCGGAGCACCTCCTTGATGACGGCTGTGGTGTACGGGAGCTGGTTGAGACGTTGCGGGTCCTGGGTGATGAAGGAATAAGCATCGGAGGGATCGGTGCCAAAGACTTTGTCGTGTTCTGTGCGGATCTGCGCAAGAGCTTTGGGGTGGGAGAAGAGGAGGTGGTAGCAGTAGAGAAGGGTACTGCTCGTTGTGTTGCGCCCGCCGAAGAGGAAGCCGCGCAGTTGAGGCGCTACAAGACGCGTGAACTCGGCAAGGCGGGGTGCTGAGCCGCGGGCGACTTGCTCTTCGTGGAGGTACTTGGCTAGGACGAGAGACATGATGGATTTGGTGCGCTTCTTCTGTGGGCTGTCTGGTTTGAGGTCTCGCAGGTGCTCGGCGTATCGTTTCTCTATCTCGGCGCCTATAAGCCGGTCCATGACGCGGTTGTTATACCACAGGATAAAGGGGCGGATGGTGAGAAAGCGCTTGAATGGATTAAACGTAGTGCCGAAGGTTGTCCATTCTACCTGTCGCTGGAGAGCTGACGCCAGCGGGTTGTCTTGGGTTTGGTGGTGGAGCCGTGTGTCTCTAATGGGATGCTCAGCCGGATACTGAGACGGAGAGAAGATGTTACCAGGCGATACCATGCACACTTACAGAGCTACCGTACCGATAGTGTCCACCGTCAGCCGTAGAGCCATTTCTTCCAACTGGAACACCTTTCCCTGCCTTGCTTGCTTCCGTAACAAATCGCAGAATACGGCCACCTCGGCTGCAATCAGGGGAACGAGCCCCTCCATGTAGTTTGGGTTAAACCCTGGGTTGATGAGACTCCGCCATCGTTTCCACGTCTCTCCGTTCATACTAATGAGGCTGGGACCGCCAGAAACGACCTCGAGGGGCTGACTCAAGATTCCTGGCTTCCGAAAGTTGAGAGCCTGGCATTGAGAAGCCCCAGACGGGGTGGTCACAATGAGCCAGGTGCCGTTGAAGGGCCACATGTTGATGTAAAACATGCCGCTGGGGAACTGGCTGGACAGTTGCTTCATGACGGTGTGAATCGTAGCATTGCCCGGCAAGCTCGTCATGACTTCCTTGAGCGCGCCGAAATGCCCAGCGAGGAGACGAAACTCTGGCATCGGCTGCATGAGGATGAGCTTGCTGGCACTTACTCGCTCCTCCACGACTTGTTTTTCACTCACCAGCTTTGCTCTTTGAAGTTTCCAGACAGCCTCCCGGGCAGCGTAGAATCTTGCCACAAACAAGGCAATGGCGCATATCGCACCGACAAACAGTATCTGATGCTCAAACATACCGAACGAGGACTAACGATACGTCACTAATGCGCTTATCCTCACTCTTGTGATGTCTCCTGCGTGTTGGCATTCAATCGTCACCGGAGGTTCTCGTGTCTCGAGCAGAACCTTTTGCACGACATACGCTGCGCCGAGTATGTCTGTGCTGGCTACATTACGTACGACACGATACTTCTCGACACAAGGGTGGCGACGTTCTATGTGCGAAGTTGTGTACCCGACCCAATGTGGGCCTGGAAAGCAACCTGTGGTACGGCTTGTTTGGTGGCTTCTCCCGCTTCGTACGTTTCACGTCGCTTGCCGCGACGGACATCGATCGGTCACCGGCCAGCGGAGGTCCGATTCATGGTCCGGGCTACCTCCCGTCTTAAACATCTCCACTCCTACTTGCTCAGCAATGTAACGCTATTTCACATGTCGCCGCCCTCCGATCCGAAACCGAAAAGACTGTTACGATGTCGTCAGGCTCGGTTGTCATTGCCGTCTTCGTCACGCGCAAACCCACTCTGTCGCCTGAGGAATTTGAGGACTACTGGGAAAACAAGCATGTGCCTCTCGTCAAGTCCTTAAGCGGCCCTCGGTTCCCGCTTTCGCATACTCGGTACTACATTTCCCGGTCCACATCGGCCCCCGGTTATCCCCTCAATTTGGTGACAGGGCAGCCTCTGGATTTCGACTTTGATGCCTTCGCCGTGGTGATATTCGCAAGTGAGGCGGCATTTAAAGAATGCTTGGCAACACTGTTGAGCCCGGAGGTGATTGAGGATGAAGACAGGTTCACTGTCAGGGAGAAGTTGAGGGCTGTAATTCTTGGGGGAGCCAACACGACGACGAGACACTGATAACCTGCGGTAATTGGTCTATGGGTGGCAAGGTCCGCCTTGGCGGCAGGAAGGCAAGCGGCGGTAGAGGTGGGGAGTTATCACTATCATCGTGGCGAATCGCTGCTACAATAATGTTTATATTAATGATCCTATGACCCGTTGCCTATGACCCGTTGCCTGACGACGAGTTGAGCACGTCCCCCTAACGCTTCCCTGCCCGAACCATCTGTTACCGCTCCATCACAACCTTTGTTAACACTATGACTTTTGGCACCCTTTACACTCGCCCCGTATGCCCTCCCACTTATTCTTTAAAACAACTATCCCTTCCTTGGCTGACAAACCATCTTAGTTCAACCCACGGTCAACCGCCATCCTGGCCGTGGCAAAAGCAGCAGACATTCCCTTGGACATCGTGACCATCACTTCCTCTCAAGAGGCCCCCGACTCATACCGCAAGCTCAACCCCCTAGGCAAGATCCCCACTTTTGTCGGCGCCAACGGCTTCGTCCTCTCGGAGTGCATTGCCATCGCCATCTACCGTCCGTCACACCCTCTCCATCCTTTTCTCTAGAATCTGGATTGATGAGCACCCCATTACAGTCACATCCCACTCTCCAACGACAATTCTTCTTGGGTCTACCAAGGAAGACTATGCCTCGGTCCTCCGCTGGATGTCATTCGCCAACTCGGAGATTCTGCCCGCCCTCGGGGGATGGTTCAACCCGCTTATCGGGCGCCAGCCTTTCGTCAAGGAGCAGGTCGACGCCAACCAGAACGCCACACTGCATCGTTTCCAGATATTGGAAGACCATCTTGCTTCCAATCAGATTGCGGTGAGGGGTGATGGCGCTGTCTATCTCGTGGGCGACAGCCTGACGCTTGCGGATTTGTTCGTTGCAGGGATTGCGGCAGGGGCATTCATGTTCTTTTTGGATGGTGAATGGCGAAAGGAGCATCCGGCATGCACGGAGTGGTTTGAGAGAGTCGCGGGGTTGGAGATTATGGAAGCAGTAGTGGGCAAAGCGGTGTTGACTGAGCAGATGATGCCGAGTGTGCCGCCCGGGAGGAGAGGGTGATGGGGGGGTTGTCAACATTCATCGGAAACAAGGTTTCGTGGAAGTCATGCTGTGTAACTAGCTGCTTTTACGAGATATTCTTGATCTCATCGGTGCCACAAAGTTTCATTTTTTACTCTTGGAGTTTTCAGCAACAGAGACGTACATGTCAGTGTGGGTCCAGCAATAGGGGGAATTCAGGGGGTAAACTGGATTCAGGGGCAAGGGGGCGGCAAGGGTTAGGGTCAAGCGGCGATGCCTATCCCCAGACTCCTTGTTGGCTACACTCCATGCATTACCTGCCAAAATAAGGGGCTTTGTTGATTCAATTGCGGCACATGCAGAAAACCAACAAGCCACTGAAGCGCGGGAGTGGTGATCCAAGAACCTCGGCATTCGCGATCAACAGCCCGAGTTTCGGTTACCGACGTGTCTCACTCGGCTGTGGTGTCCGCTCCCCTCAAGACGCTCCCCGAGCATGATGCCCGCCAATACTTTCTCTGCAACCCTTGCACAAAATTACAGCGTCACGGCTATCTCCACGCACCCCCGTCGACACCGATGGTCTTGCCGGTGATCCACTCGGCGGCGTCCGATGCCAGGAAACACACGACCTTGGCGACATCCTCGGGCACGCCGACTCGCTTGATCGACGCCATCGCAGCCGCTCGCTGTTGCGTCAGTCGGGTCAGCAGCTGGATACAAAAGTTGACCAAGTGTGAAGCTTACATCGTCGACCATCTGCTCGGTCCAATCGGCCCCGCCAGGGATGTACTCGCGCGAGACGGCCTTGAACATGTCGGTCTTGATGGCGCCAGGTGCAACAGCGTTGACTGTGATGTTCCTGTCGCCACAGTCGATAGCCTGAAACACATCCCCGAGTCAGCTACACAACAGAAGCTCCGTAGAACCAGGTTCAAAGCAGTGGTTGGGTAACCCACCAGACATCGCACAAAACTCTCAATCGCCCCCTTACTCCCCGAATAAACAGTGTGGTTCGGCACTCCCTTCACTGTGGCCGTGTTCGAACTCGTCAACACAATCCTCCCCCCTTCGCTCATCCTTTTGTATGCCTCTCTCGCCACAAAGAATTGCCCCCTCGTATTCACCCCAAACACGCGGTCGTACTCCTCAGTCGTAACATCCTTCAAATGTCCAAACGACACCACCCCCGAGTTGGACGAGACGATGTCTAGTTTGCCAAACCGCGCAATCGCCGCGTCCAAGAGGCGTGCGGTTTGAACAACGTCACTGACGTCGGCCTGGACTGCAATAGCCTCGCTGCCCGCGGCCTGGATAGCCGTGACGACGTTGGCGGCAGGGCCTGAGGAGTGCGCGTAGTTGACGACTACCTTGGCGCCGCGCTGGCCGAGGGCAATAGCGATTGCCGCGCCGATGCCGCGCCCTGAGCCGGTCACTACAGCGACTTTGCCATCGAGACGGAATGGATCGGTGGGGTTTGCCATTTGGGGTGGTTTGGGACCTGACGGGCCCTCGTGAAAAATAATCCGGGTGTCTTGGGGTGCTTAGTTCTCAGGTCCAAGGAGAGAAAGAAAACTTGGCTTAAATATGGGAATGTTCATAGGCAGCATGTGCATTGTCGGGTTCCGAGTCAGAGAATCCGCGGCGGTGTTTCCGAGAGGTGGCAACCGCTGGTGTCCGAGTCCCGTTGACGCAAACTTTGCTGTGGGTTCCGGAGAATTAAGGTTGATGTTGGGGTTATCGACCAAGGGGCAAGACAATTAATGGCCCGCACAGGAGAAGCCACTGAAAACCACTGAACGGAATATGGTTGGGACGGTTCCGGCTTTTCCCATCATCTATGGTGGGATCCCCGTCATGGTGCCTCATTCAGAGGTTCCATTTGGCTCATTAGCATCATCAATAGATGCAAGTGAGTCGGTATATGACCACCGGGGACACCACCAACGCGAATATGCTGGACGCCTTGTCCCCCTTGCCGTCTGGTAGGGCTGCTTTAATCCAACCTTGAAACTGTGGATTTAACTGTCGATCACATACAAAATCGTGATACCTAAGTGACAAGTGCCAAGCCTTCAGGACGACTGACGCAAATAACCCTCCATGGAATCCGTTTCGCCTGTGCTAGTTCCGGCACCCACTCTCATCACCCCAAATAAGCATAGGTACCTATCCAAGGAGATCACATATCAAACTGTTTCATCCCCTGCTTTGGTTCGATCGGCTGTGCAGCGAATCAACATCAGGGCCTGCTATTTGCACCTAAGAAGGGTCCCAACTTACTCGTGGCTTCGCAACCGTCTCGAGCCTGGTGTTGCAGCTTAGCTGCCAGATGTGCCTCGCCGTCATATCGCTGCGGTACTTCTGCCGCGGCGATTCAAAAGCAAAGTTTAGCGGGAATCCAGGATCCCACTTCTCGGCGTCCTCAATCTCGTAGATTTCGTCTTCCGTCAGCTCGACGGCGAGCGCTTCAATGTTGCTCTTGAGGTGCTCGACCTTTCGCCCGCCAATGACAGGGAACACGTAGGGTGCCTTGTGCATCACGTAGGCCAACGCGATGCTAGTGGGGAGAGTGTTCTTCTTGTGCGCTAGTTCATTTAGTTTCGTGCTCATGCGGCGGTGCGTCTCATCCTGGGGGCCCATTTTGCGCCCTTCGCGGGTGTACTCGTCAGCGGAGCGAAACTGGCCTCGGCCGAGCACGCCCCACGGGGCGATACCGAGCCCCTCAGACTCGCACATGGGAATGATCTCGCGCTCCATGTCGCGGAACGCGCAGGACCAATGGCCTTGGTAGACGCTGAAGCGCGTCAGGCCGTGGAAGCGGGCATCTAACAAGCCAGTCAGGAACAAGCCTCAAAGCGACGAGTGAAATAATCCCGAACAAAAGCTTACACTCGTTGCACTTGACAACAACCCAGGCGGGCGCGGCGCTGATTCCCAGGTACATGACCTTGCCGCTCGCGACCAAGTGGTGCAGGCCCTGCATCATCTCCTCGACGCTGGTGGTGTAGTCCCAGATGTGAACATACAGCAGGTCGATGTAGTCGGTCTTGAGCTTCTTGAGGCTTGACTCAACCGATAAACGCATGGACTTGACCTGGTTGCCCTGGAAGTTGGACTTGATCTTCTCGTGGCCCCTCATCAAGCGGTAGGGCATGGTGTACTTGGTGGCCAGGACCAACTCGTCGCGGTTCTGACGAGCCTCGGCCCATTCGCCCAACCATTTCTCGCTGTCTTCAGCCTGGTAAAAGTTGGCCGTGTCGATAAAATTGCCTCCAGCGTTGTAAAAGGTATCGAGAATCTCAAAAGCCGTCTCCTTAGTGCACTCGCCAACCGCACCCTTCCATGCCTCGCCGAAGCTCAGCGTGCCCAAGCAGAGCGGAGACACGCGCACGCCTGCGAGTGGTGAGAGAATGCGGTGGTAGCCCAGCAGGCTGGCCGGCTTGGGAGCGGGAGGTTGCGCCATGACAGGTGGCTTTTGTCGGCGTGTCTTCTGGAAATTTGACAAGGTACTGGGTTGAAGGTCGAGGAGGGTTGCGACCTCAGATGATGACAATTTCAAGAAGAGCGCCGGTTGAGACACGGCCGGACTTTGCGGTTAACCCCGCGGAAAACAGAGACATTGAGGTTGCCAGTCGCACTTGTGTGACAGAACTCGGCACGGCGCGGCATACCTCACCGTTGTGTCACCGCACCGTGCGGGTAACCGTGGAGCTGCAGTCACGCTCGCAACTGTCTGTGATCGGAACTCGGTGCTCGGCGGTCGGGTGTTCTTGTACCGGTCTGGCACGCATGCTCCGGATCGCAGCCCGACAGCCAGCTTGATCGACTTCCGTCGTGTTAACGAGACAACTCAAACTCTATACGATGGAACCTTATCCGTGTCCAAGGCGCAGTCACAGTCTCGATCGATCATCACTCGGCTTTTGGGCAGCGGCAGCCTTCCTTGCAAACCCGGCATGGTTCCTTCACCTAGAGACGGAGCCCCTGGTGGCTTGTCTGACCCGCATGGAGAGTATCGCATTCCGCAGCACCTGACGTGGCTGGATCCCCAGAACCGCAAGCTCCGCGTCCTGACCATTGGCGCCGGCATCTCCGGCATTTTGATGGCTTACCGGCTGCAAAATGACTGCGAGAATGTGGAGCATATCATCTACGAAAAAAACAGCGACATTGGAGGTTAGTTTCGCCCCCTCCTGCTGTTCATCGGCTAACGCGTATTTACAGGCACGTGGCTAACCCAGCGCTATCCCCGGGCTGGCTGTGATGTTCCCAGCCATGCCTACACCTACCAGTTTGCTCTGGTGCGTACCGTGCCCTTGGAGATAATGAACGGCCCGGAATTCTGACCAGTGGGACAGTACCCGGACTGGCCGCGCTTTTACTCGCAGACGGCGGACTTATGGACCTACCTCGACAAGGTCTGCAGCGTCTTCGACCTGCGGAAGTACATGACCTTTCACACTGAGATCACCGGCTGCTACTGGCAAGAAGAAAAGGGACAATGGGCCGTAAAGCTGCGGCAGCAGCCGCCGGGACAGAGTCCTCGCGAGTTTGAGGACCACTGTGATATCTTGTTACACGCCGCCGGTGTCTTCTGCCGGCCTCAGGTTAGTGACTTGATCACCCACGTTTCCGTTCTTCTCCGACTTATACCACTTTTGTACTCCCTCTGGTAGTGGCCCACAATCCCTGGCCTGCTCGACAAATTCCAAGGCCGGGTCATCCACACTGGCCAGTGGCCAGCCGACTATCAAGAAGCCGAATGGGCCAACGACCGCGTTGCCGTCATTGGCTCGGGCGCCACCTCCATCCAGACCGTCCCAGGCATGCAACCTCACGCAAAGCACCTCGACGTCTTTGTCCGCACCGCCATTTGGTTCGGCGTTCTCGCCGGCAACTCGGGCACCCAGGCCAAAGAATACACCCCCGAGGAGCGCGACGAATTCCGTCGCAACCCCAGCGCCCTCGTGGCTCACGCCAAGGCCATCGAGGACTCGGTCAACGGCACCTGGGGCGCCTTTTACCGCGGGTCCAAGGCGCACGAGATGGCGTCGGGCTATTTCCGAAGGCGAATGGGCGAGATGATCCAAGACGACAGGCTAAGAGAGGGGTTCACGCCCAAGTTTGGCTTCGGGTGCCGCAGGATCACGCCAGGCGATCCATACATGGAGGCCATCCAGAAGGAGAACGTGTCCGTGCACTTTACGCACGTTGTGAGCTGCACGGCGAATGGGGTGGTAGGCGGAGATGGCGTCGAACGCAAGGTTGACACTATCGTGTGTGCCACAGGGTTTGACAACTCATACAGGCCTCTCTTCCCCATTGTCGGGAAGAACGGCGTGGACTTGCGGGACAAGTGGGCTGTCAACCCGGAGTCGTATCTGGGACTGGCCGTGCCGGATATGCCCAACTTCATGACATTTATTGGGCCAACATGGCCAATTCAGAACGGCAGTGTTATGGCGCCGCTTCATTCCGTGTCCGATTACGCCGTCAAGCTCATCAAGAAGACGCAGAACGAGAATCTGCGAAGCTGGGTGCCGAGGCAGGACGTCACGGACAAGTTCAACGAGCACGTGCAGGAGTGGGCAAAGCATACCGTCTGGGCGGACAACTGTCGGAGTTGTGAGTCCGCTTTCAACTTTGGCGGTACAGTGGTGCGTGTTGTGTTGGATGCTGACCGCACAGCAGGGTACAAGAACAACGAGACGGGCCGAGTCAATGCGATATGGCCTGGTTCGTCCCTCCACTACCAGCAGGTCATCGAGAAGCCGAGATACGAGGATTTTGAGCTTACGTACTTCAACAAAAACCCCTGGGCCCACTTGGGTATGGGGTGGACGGTGCAAGACCGCCTGGGACCGAAGCAGGCCGATGTGTGCCCGTATCTGAGCTTGGACAATATCGATCCAAAGTGGTATGCCTGTAGCTTTTGCTTCAATTGATGTCTGCCAGTGTTGCTAACACAATCTCACAGGCATGCAGCCATGGGAGGAGATCCGGGAGTCCTGAAGGAGCAACTAGATGCGTTTTATGCCCAGGAGTGATATAGATGTTCCCCGGTACACGGCTTGGCCTAGACTACAGGGCTATGCTTCAATATCTCAACCCATGCTTGGCCCAGCGATGATGTTTTTTCTATCCTCACTGCGGGACGTCTATTCCGAGCACCAAATTTACCTTATTCGAAGGACCCAGCCCAGCTCACACAATCACTACCTCCTGCAGCGTCCTTTCATTGCCCCCCTCTCCGACCAACTCCCCGTTCATAATCCCATGAACATAGCACTCGCCGCAAAACGTAAACTTAGACGTTTCCTCCCCGCCTTCCCTCTTGTGCCTCCGTAAGACGTACGGCACTGCCCCACCCTCGAGCAGCCAGACCTCATCCCCTGTCTCACACGTCTCCCGGCAAACCCCAATCCATCCTTCCGTTGTGCTGAACAAACACCGATACAGCATCACCCTCTTGATCTGGTCCTTGAACTCCTGCGGTGAGACGATACAATCGGGCCATGGTCCAAGTCCCTTCCTCGCCTTAGCCACCTCCTCCCCATGGCTCATCAACTCCTCCACGTCTGGGACCAGCACCTTGCTCTCCAACCCACCAATCAACCTCTCAATGTTCTCCCTCCGGCTTTGAGTCTCCGCCAACAACTCGGGCGAATAGTCTTCATCCCCCGGCTGCAAAAGACAGGTGGCGTAAACCTGTCCCAGCGCAACGAGCAGCCAATCCTGGAAGCTCACCATCAGGCGCCTCGTCTCAGCCTCTGTGCCGCGATTGACATTGGAAGACTCGTAGCACGTAAGGGTGTGGACAAGCGCTGCCTCGCGGAACTGGCCCTGCACCCTGTCCCCGTCCTCTGTCGCGAACTCCACGTGCGGATACGTAAGCGGCTGCGAGGCGAGGAACTCCAGTGCCCTCTCAGCGAGGCAGATGTTCAGTGGTGCTTCATACTGTGTTTTGGACGACATGGTTCCGAATTTAAAGCCGCGGAGGCAAAGCTCGCCGGACGGGGTGACGCTTCGTTTCGGAGGAGGGGAGGAGGGAATGACGAATGCCTCGAATTGAGTGTCGAAGGCCCCTAGGGGCAAGGGGAATCTGGCTGTCGTCAGGTCTGGCACCCAGGAGGGCAGGCTCTTCAGCGTGCGGTAGAAAGGATGCTCGATGAAGGAGAGGAGAGTCAGTTGTGGGCAGTCGAGCACGAGAGCGGTCGCTGCGTGGGTGAAGACCTCCTCGGGCGTGGCGTTCGGGTTGATAGGAAAGGGCAAGGGTGTACCCTCCGGCAACGCGAGTTGTAGAATCCCGACAGTGGCGAACACCCTGTCCTGCTGGACGAAACACTCCCTTCTCCGAACCGCCGACAACACCGCCCACCAGTGCTCGGGCCATCCGATGTTCTCAAACCGCCGCACCCGATGCTGCTCTTGCAACCCAGCGATGTCCGTCACCAAGAACCCCTTCGACATGGCTGTCGTATACTCCGGGCTTAACACCTGCCCAGCCAGCAGATCCAGCCCGTCCAGCCACCCGACATGGCCCAAAAAAAAGGCAAACCCCATCATATCCTCCCACTTCACCCCCTCGCCCGCCCTCCCGGCCATCACACCAAACTTCCCAGCCACCACCACCTCCTGCACAATCCAAGCCCTCTGAAAGTACCTCCTCGTCCGATAAAACCCCCAATACTCCATCCAAGCCTTCACCCACCCCCCTTCAGGCACCTCCGTCAACCCCACCACCCCGCTCCAAAACCCCGCCTCCACAAAATTCCCCTCCCTCAACTTCCCCATCGCCTCTCCCGGCCCGCCAGGGCACCCCTCCACAAACCGCCTCAGCGCAGGGTACACCACATCATGCCACCAGCAAAACCCCCTCCACCTCTCCTCCGCGGCCCCCAACCACCCCACCACCCTCGCCGCGCGCGAGTACGCCTCCCCCATCAGCGGGATCTGCGCAGCCTTCTCGGCCGCATTCCCCTGGTCGATGCACACGGCGTCGATCCACAGGTGCGCGGCCTGCACAAACGTCACGCCGCCGCGTTTCAGCTGCCGCGCCGGGAAGTCGGTCGCGTAGGCGCGGAGGAAGTCGGACAGGTTGGCGCCGGGCACGGAGAGGGTGTGCAAGTTCTCGGGGGTGTAGGTGTCGAGGAGGGAGCCTTCTGTCGGGGCGAGGTCGTCGATGCGGCGGAAGGTTTGGAAGGATTCTTCCGGGAGGATGAGGAGGTCCAGGGTGTGGGGGTCGGCATGAGTGGTGGCGGCGGAGGGGTCGTCGAAGGAGGTGGTCGGGTCGCCCCACGTATAGGATACTGCTGTGAAGTTGGTGGCCGTGTCGATGGGGTGGGAGGTGAGGGTGATGTACACTTGGGAGAGGACGGGGTCGTAGTGGAGGAGGCGGATGAGGCGGATGTGGCGGGGCGAGGGGAGGGGGGAGTAGGTGTAGGGGGTGCGTGCGCGGCGAGGGTTGGGGTTGGACTGGGAGCGCTGGCGTGTCATTTTTGACGAGGAGGTATGAAGTGTTAGACGGTCGGAGAGTTGTCCTGTTTTTCTGACTTGGGCACGCCATGGTATTGTATGCCATCTTCGAGGGTGGAGGAAGGTGAGGCAGCCATTGGGCGCGCGTGGGGTGTTTGGCTTGGCGGCGCAGCGAAAGGCGGGCCCAGAGCCAAGAGGTGTCAGCAGGACATCGATTGTTGATTTGTGGGCATGTCAGACAGAAGAGACCAACCTCCATTTCAGACACATAAGAGATTCCCTGTCCAGTAAATACGTACTACACCTTAATTATTCATCGAATCATGGGCATTCTGAATCACTCTGCCTCGATCAAGTCACTTCGCTTGAGCCTGGCAGCAAAACAAACATGGCAATGACAAACAAGGCTCTCAGCTGGAGAAGGCCTGCCAGCTTCTGCACTTTTGTCTTGTCAGCCGGGAGAGCTGCGAACAGATGATGCCGTTCATGAATCCGGTGGTTGCCGGAATGTGTGCCTTTTCCTTTTCCTCTTCCTCCGAGTCTGGTCCCATTTTTGTCCCCGATTTCTGGAGACCCTTGCAGGCTGGGCCCAGTTCTAACGATTCTGCCGAAGCCCTTCCGCTGCGTGCACATTGAAAAGATTGCACTCTTCTTCACAAAACAGACCTTTTGAGGCTGACCTGGGTTGTTGGGAAAAACACTGCACCCTGGACCCTGCGGTTGCACCAAATCCGTTTGCTCGGCCAGGCAGCGAGACCCCCATCGTTCTTTCTCTTCTTCGCGTTTCGAACTTCTTCCTCTTGCAACCGTCTTCTTCAACACAGCAGCAACAGAGCACGCAATACCGGCACCTCTTTGTTGTCTCTGCGTGTTGCCAAGATTGTGTGCAACTACGGCCAGCAGGCTGCGAGGTCTCTTCTTTTTTTCCAGTTGTGGTAGGCCACATCAAAACACTCTCAGTTCCATTTGAATCCTCGCATGTCCTTCAAACTAACCAACCAACTTCGCCAGACTCTACAGCGAACAATGAGTCACCACCAAAACCACCCCCAAAACGGGAACACAGACATACCCGATTTGCCCGCGATGCCTGACTCCAAGATTTATCGGCTGCCAAACGAGATGCTGACTCATATCGTGCGATACTTGGATCCCAGGCCCCCGCGTTGGGAAGACGAGCCACCCAGCGACTTGTGCAGCCTTCGGCTGGTGTCGAAGCGGTTTGACGACGTGGCGCGTCCCGCCATCCTTATCCGCTATTTCTACTACCGCTGCATCATGCTGCAGAGAAATAGCCTCGAGAATCTGATCGCCATCTCACGCCATCCCGTTTTCGGCCGCGCCGTTCAGCACCTTTGCATCCGGCTCCACCACTGGACGAGCTCCCCTCAGCTCGCCACGAGCGAGCCGCCCCGAGACAGAGACATTGATGAAGACGATGTGGAGGATGAGGAAGAGACGGGGGCTAGGGATGTGGAAAAGGAATTTGCGGCGGAGCCAGGGGTGGACATTCCGGCCTACCGTCGCCTGATGGAAGACCAACGCTTCATGCTGGACTCTGGGCTCACCACAACATACCTGGTCCAAGCCCTGAAAGCACTACCGAACCTGAGGGAGGTTTCTGTCGACGAAGAGCTGACGCCATGGGGCGTCGCGAACCTGATGCGACAGACAGGTCTTCGACTCACCATTACCCTGAAAGGCCCCGAGAGCGTCGCGTTCGCAAACGATGCCATGCAAGCCATCGTGCGAGCCATCATCCTGAGCAAAACTCCCCTCCAGGAGCTTGAACTGGTTCCCGGATTCAGGTACGGCCACCCTTTTACCCCGGATATGCTGGCCTTTTCGCCGGCCGTCCAGCCGCTCCTCCGGACTCGCCGCCCTCGCCTCCACACTCTCGGCATGACAATCGCCCCCGGGTCAGAAAGTGACGTGAGCAACACCGTGCAGTTTCTCTCCCTCTTTCCAAGCCTCAAGAGTCTCTGGCTCTGTCTGGCGGCCGGATGCGCACCCATGTACTTTTCGCCATTCTGCCAGAGACTGCGGGTTCGGGGACTGCGGTACCTGCGCCTCATCGAGGCTCAGTGCACGGCGGACGACCTGCTTGATCTTCTGCGGGCCCACGATTTGCAAGAACTCGGGCTCGAACATGTGATGATCTGGGATGGGCATGGAGAAGGTTGGCGGGAGATTCTGACTGCCATCCGAGACGAAGACTTGACCTACGAGCTGGAAATGGATCATTGTCTGGAACAGTTTGAACACGTTGGCTATCGCGAGCCTGGGAGCGAGGGGCCAGTGAATCGTGAGATTACGGTGAGCAGTGGTGGCGTTGATTCGGGTTCGCTGGACTGGACCACCATGATCAATGGCCTTGTCATTGAACACGAAAACGAGGAAGATGATGAGGATGATGAGGATGATGAGGATGATGAGGATGATGGGGATACCGAGTATGATGAGTATGGTGTGTATGAGGAGTATGATGAGGATGATGAGGATGATGAGGACGATGAGGATGATGGGAAATGATGAGGGTGGCGAGAATGACGAGAATTACGAGTCGAATTGAATGTTTGCCGACCTGCGGCTTGTGTCGAACCTACAGTTTACCTAGCAATACTGGCGAGACTGGAAGTGCATGCAAAATACTGCAAGGCACGAACACGAAAATACCATCTCCCTCAAATAGGTCCCTAGGTACGGGACCAGAATGCCAACGGGAAAAACGGGTAACTTGGGCAGCAGCCACAGCAGCAGTGCCGCAAGACCTACGCGCCGAAGCAGTTGCCGTTGAACAGTGAGCAAGGCGTAGGGAGTGGGTGAGCTGGCGCGAGTCGACCCGCCCCAGCCAACGGCGCGCATATTGAACGCTTTGCTCCACACGTACTCCGAGGTGAACAACCTTGCCGTATGATGTAAGTGGCAAACTTGCTACAATTGGTTAACCCACACGCCCCGTAGGTGGGAGAAGGGAAAGGGGCAACTCCATCCGTTTCAAAACGTCTTGCAACCTCGGGACTCAAACAAACGCCATGCCGCAATCCCAGCGGTCAGGCTCTAAGCCGCATTATCTCTGCCGATGATACGAAGATTGCCTAACATGGCGGATCGTCCTGGTATAGCCTCCGATACTTGGAGAAATCAAGACAAAGGGCCAATGATCGTTGCCACCTGCTGGGCAGTCACATCGGCGAGCACCGTGTTTGTGGGCGCTCGGCTTTATGTACGCTGCGTGATTTTGAAAAAGTTTCACAGTGACGACTACTTCTCTGTTGTGGCACTGGTAAGTCAGAGCTTTCTTTGCTTTGCTTGGAGATCGCCCACGAGTTATGTCTAACTCTCCATTCAGATTTCCAGCTACATCACGGCAGCTTTGACGACAGTAGCGGTGGTATCTTTTGGCAATGGAAAGCATTTAGCCCTCCTTACGACGGAGCAGCAACAAGGTGTTGTCTTATGGACGACGCTAGCCTTCGTTTCTGGCATTGTTACCCTTAGCGTTCCAAAACTGGCCGTCGTCTCGCTACTCGTGCGTATTCTAGATCCAGGCCGGTTTCATAAGTGGTTTCTCTGGGCTATTGTTATCTGGTGCCAAATGAGCTTCGTGGCCGCCATCGGTGTCTTGCTGGGACACTGCACGCCACCGCGCTCGATGTGGGACTTCTCGGTCAAAGGCACCTGTTTCGATATCACCATCGTCGTGAGCTATGGCATTTATACTTCAGGTAAGCCAACCTCTCCGAGCCCAATGGCAGGATATCCGCGCTGATTCGGTACCTACCTACCTTGTACAGTATACGCGGCTTTCGTCGATATCTATCTAGCGGTGTATCCAGCCATTGTCCTCATTCTTCTCCAGATATCCCTGAAGAAGAAACTCGCTCCTGTCGCTTCCCTCGGTATCAGTTCGGTGTGGAAAAAGTGTGCTCTTGCCGTCGCCCTAGGCCTCGGTGTTATGTGAATGCCATCTATCCCACCCCCCTTCCCCCCTCTCCCCAAAACAAGTCTTCGTTTAGTTCTCTATCTAATGGCTGTGTCCTAGTTCTGGTATTGTCGCCATTTACAAAGCAACAAAAACGTCGCATCTTGGAAGTCCTGACTACTCGTGTTCGTCCATTGTACCCATGATCCTCTCTCAAGTCATGTTTACCAGACTAACGTCACCTACAGATGAGATATCCGACTTGGTAATTTGGACTATGTAAATCCTTCCTGAGGCCTTTTTTTCCCTTTCTCTTCATATCTGACTCATGTTTGTAGTGTTGAGGGTAACACGCTTCTCATCGCATCATCGATTCCCGTCCTGTGGCCGCTGGTGAAGTTGGTTCTCCGCCATAACCGATCCGGCTCCGGCAGGGGCTCCAGAGACGGTCAAAACGACCTAGCTAGAGTTCAGCTGACGCCCCCGAATCTTGAACCCGAGCCTAAGCCCGAGGCCGACCTGGGTTTCACGATTGATGACGGTGGCGAGAGCTCAACGCGTGTTCTCAGCCGTGTCGACAGGGCGGCACAGACTTCCTGCGCTGACTCCATGTGTCACCCGCTTGATGGTACGACCCTGCGAACCGACATCGGTACAGCGGCGTATAATCCCTGGATAAAGACAAACGACGACTCTGAGTCGCATTATTTGCGCTCCGTTTGATACGCTTGCCGGGAAATCGGGGCAGACGGCGTTCCCGATCGACCCAAAGCTTAACACGCAGCAGAGTCTCCGATTAACCACGGCAGGGGGCCCGCTGTGGTAGATCAAGCGCTACTGCCTGTCGGCGAGCTAGGATAGCATCTTTCGCCGACTTCCGAGGCGGCACCGCCCAGAAGAGCAGTTCGTATAGGGGTAGAGCGGACTCCCCCGGCGTCAGAGGCACACCACGGGCACTAAGCGTTTAAAAAAGGAAGTTCCAGGTCCCCACGTCGGTGATATGAAATGAGCGCCGGTAGCCTTGGTCGTCGGGCGGGAAGACGTACTAGATCGCCGGCTCGTCAAGTTTGAAGTGTCCAAGCAGGCCGGGCAGCGTATACCGCATGATCATACCGTGATGGGGCGGGGCTCCATCGTTTAGCTGGATGCCAGCTAGGACGTCTCGTTGGTGATGCTAGGGCTAGTCGGGATCGTCGAGAAATCGGGTTACGCGGACGATGAGGTCCGATAGCGACCTGAAGGTCCTGCCACAGTAGGGTCACAAGAAGGGCAGCTCGGGGTGGTAGGCGAGAGGAGATGGTGGTGCCGCAAGAGCCAGGAGAGCGGCGGGGCCTCGCGGTACTGCCGCCATCCCTCAGACGCATGGCGGGGGAAGTGCGGGCGTCAGGGGCAATCGGGCATAGAAAAGAGCATGGTATTTGGACATGTATTTACAGCGTTGATGACTGCCTAAGAAGTGCCCCAAATCTTCTGCACTCACCGGCTTTCTTCCCAGTTCTAGCTCTGCTCTGCCAACTTCTTCTGCCAGGGCAGCGGCTCCGTCGCAACCTGCACCGGCCCGACGTCCCCATCCGCGGCTCTCCGCTGCTGCCACGCCTCAATGTCGCGGCTGTCCACCCAGTTGCCGTGCAGGCCCAACTTCAACTTCAGAGGCAGGTGGATCACCGCGACTGGCCCCTGGCTCAGCTTCTGTGCATCAAAGATGACGACGTCGTTGCGCAGCTCGTCCAGGTGGTTCAGCAGCGCAATTAGGTACCCTTCGCCTTCGGCCCCGCCCTCGCGCGGGATGAAGGTCGGTTCCTGGAAGGTCATGGTCGGGCCCGGGAAGTAGACGTCTTCGAGGCCGAACTTGGCGCCGTCTGTCTTGGCCTCCTCGGCCTTCCCGTTCGTGCCGTTTGCTGTGTGGTAATGCTCCTCGGACCACGTGTAGTGCCCCAGGCAGTTGAACAGGCCGCCCGCCGGAGGGCCGCACTTGGCAAAGTCGTACGGCCGCGTCGGGTCCACGACGGCCTGCCAGAAGTGCCGGTACGGCTTTGTCGTGACGCGGTCGTCGATGCGCGAGAACTCGCCATTGGTCAGCCACGTCACCGCGGGCTTGACCCGCTCGTCGGCCACCCACACGTCGGCATCGCCCGCCGTCGCAGTATGGATTGCCGATTTCTTTGCCTTTGGGTCAAAGATCCAGCGCATCGTAGGCGACGAGAGCTTGTTCCGCTTAGCCACGGCCGCGACGTCGGGAGGCGTGATGTTGTCGTCGGGCGGAAAGAAGAAGAAGACGTTGCCGTCGGCCACGGTCAGATCGAACACAATTTCGCCCGACGGCAGCTCGTAGCAGCCCGCAACGTGGCCATGGAACGCTGAGTGAGAAGAGTCAGTAAGATATGCCAGTAAAACATCCCGCATCACGTACCGTTGTCTGCGCGGAACCAGATGATATCCTCGCTCTTGGCCCCCCGCCTCGGCACCACGCCGTACCACTGATCCTCGTTGGGATCCCACGCAAACTTGTTGCCCCCCCTTTTCATCCGCTCCAAGTCCATCTTGATGGGCGTGAGCGCCAGCACGACGTAGTTCTCGCTAATGCCACAGTCATGAATCATGCCCGCAAACGGCGCCTTGTACCAACACTCCTCGACCTTTTTTCCCTCGGCACTTATCGTCCAGACCACCACATCCACACTGCAATCCGCGCCGTCACCGCCCGCCTCGTACGCAAAGCACACCATCTCTCCGGTGACGGGATCCACCTTGGGATGCGCGCAAAACGTCGGGCTGGTGATCTGGCCCTCAAAATCATACCGCCCCAGCGTCTCCAGTGTGACGGGATCCATCGCAAACGGCGGGCCGTCCTCCTTCATGGCGAGCAGCACGCCGCGCCAGAAGAAAACGTTGGTGTTGCTCGCGGTGCGGATCACGCCCTTGACGCTCTCGTTGTCGGTCCACGGGTTGCGGTAGCGCCCGAACAGGCTCTTGCGCGCGCGCGTCTCGTGCTGGTACCGCTCGGTGCGGACGTAGCGCTGCTTGAAGTCGGCGTGGCCGTCGGCGATGCGGATGGCCGTAACGGAGCCGTCGCCGTTGAAGTGGATATCGTCCTCGTACAGGGGCGGGAACCGGTGGTCCGGCTGCACGCGGAAGAAGGTCCCGTTGATGTCCGCCGGGATCGTGCCCGTTACTTCGAGGTCGTAGACTTCGCCCTCCAGCCGGGAGGGCTTGTTCATGGACGCGAAGACCGGTGTGTCCGGAAACCGCGGAGGGGTCGCCTTCGTGAGGCGGTTGGAGGCATAGTTGGAGATTTCGGGGGCGAGGGTGTAGATGTGTGCCATTGTGCAGGTGGTGGAGGAGGGCGGCCGCAGGGTCCGCCTAGTTGGTAGGAGAGGAAGAGTTGAGTACTAGATAGAGTTGGAGTTGGTGACGGAGGGTGTTGGGATGTAGGCAAGGAGGTCCTCATATCTGGCCCCCTGGGTATCAGACTTCCTGACTTCGGAACATCTACCGATCAAGTGGGAACCCCAAGTCGCCTGATGGACCCCGCAGACCCGCCCGGTAGGAGGGCAGCATCGTTCGGACACCGTCTGATCTCGGAAATTCGGAGGCGGGCCGAAGCATGGCAGTGGAATTATCTGGCAAACACCCCATTGGCCCATCTGCGTGGTTCTTGGCTGGGGTGGTCCGGGTAAGTGAGTGCGGGGCATGGGGGCGAAGGATGTAGTGGTATTTCCCCAACTCTCGGCAGAAGACCGTTAACGCCAGCTAGCGTGAGGATCGGCTGTAGAATCTAGAATCAGGTCTGGTGCACTAAGAGATAATCCGATGAATGCCAGTCTGGCTGATGGTGGATCTGCAACTGACGAGCGAACGAACCGTCTAAGTCGCCGCGTGAGTGAAGGATTAAGGAGGCACGAGCAGAAAACGGCATGGTTGAAGGATCAAACGTTGTTTGAAGGCATCGACGGGCATAACCAACATGAAGCACATGATAATTGGGTTGAGAAACATAATTGAGGTAGCTTAGAGAATATGGCACCGGGAACATTTTGGGATTTCAGTTTCCAAGTGATTTCTTCGTTGATTGGCTAAGTAAACGTAACAATGCACAAATCTGTGGAATGACGGGACTGCATCCTGATGTCCAATCTCTGACCCAACTTTCGTCGTACAAAATCACTCGGCCTTGTGCTGAACAAGCTCCGGAAGCACTTTGTCCCCGGGCTGCGACTCCCGGCCGCTCGCACCAGGCCTGCTCTGCCCCTCGGGCAGGGTCAACTCCAGCGGTGGGTCACTGGTGCTGACGTCGGCGCCAAACGCGGGCGCGCGCAGGGCGTCCGGTGCGGTCGCCTTGCCCGTCACTGGATGGGGGTAGTGGAAGGGCACAACGCGAGTATCGGGCCACAGCATCTTCTGCTCAAAAATCTCGTCGGGGCCCAAGGGGTCCTCCGGGAACGTGGTCGTGGGCCACGGAACGTAGTTCTTCTTGGTGTGGGCCCAGCCCTTGGCGAAGTCGGCGTGCCAGAAGGGGAAGTAGCGGTAGCGGAAGAGCTTCCACGCGCCGTTCTCCTTGATGTACTCGTTCTCGTACAGGCCGCCCTCCCACCACTGG
>OUNM010843074.1_pt1 | contig 30887 bp, 43 predicted proteins | sample 1769961 | NCBI WGS metagenome assembly OUNM01 (sample SAMEA3914820, study PRJEB12502) | metagenome | biome: forest; material: soil | place: USA | collected 2012-03-12 | depth 0.3 m | reverse complement strand
GTTATGCACATACTGCTGTGTACCTTGGCTGGGTCAAGGGAGTGCGCAGCTGTCTGCGGCGAGTCTTCTGCTGGATGCGGTACTGTGTACAGTCGTTAGCAGCAGCAGCAGCAGCAGCAGAGACAAGGCCCTCCTCCTCCCTCCTCGGCGGCGCGCGGCGCACGGCGCACACCACACACAAGCTGCGCGGGGGGCAGGGCCGGCGGCAACTGGCTGGTGCACCCCGCTTGCGTCCCTCAGGCCCCAAAGCGCTGGTCCCATACAGCGAGGCCTTCGTACGGGCGGCGCGGAGCAAAGGGCTCGATGGGCGGCTTGTGTGGGGGTGGGCGGTGCGATGGTGTTGCGGGTGCTGGCGGCCGTCGCCGCAAGCCATGAGCGGCCCCGAGCCCACGGGCTGGCAGGGCGCCCTGCGATTTGCGCGATGCGCTGGGTGGTTCGGGGACTGGGCCCTGCAGCCCGCGCATTAGCTTGGGTTCCCCTGCTGCCCCAGCGCTGCGTGTGACCCCGGGCGCCGCGCCAAAAACCCCAAAAAAACCCAAAAACAGCCAGTCAGCCACTGCAGGAGGCTGAAATCCCTAAATTATTGTCAATGTCATGGCACCCAATTCCTGCTGCGCGGCAGAGCCGGCGGCCGATTCTCGTCTGCGCGTGCCCGACGCCCCTTTGGCCGTTCGGACGGTGGACGGCGGACAGCATTGGATGTTTACTTTTTTCTCGTTCCGGGCTGCGGGGATGGAACTGGCGAGACTGGCCACCGGGCTCCATGCCATGCTGTGGCTCCTGGCTGGTCGCGTGGGGGATCGGCCCTAACAGGCTAACCTACCTTTGGAACCCTGAAGCCCGGAATTTCTGCTGCTGAACGGTGAACCGCACCAGGCCGTTGGCCCGTTGCCAGCGGAACATTCCCACCGGCCACGGCTGCGCATGGGCCCGCCCGCCCTGCCTGGCCACGCTCTCGGCAGCCTGGGCCGCCGCTTGCCCCACCCGGCATCTCAACCACGACGACAAGTCTTGGGGCGACCACCGCGTGTCCCAATTGACGCTCGAATCATGACTGGCAAGCAACTGTCCGACGACCACAGAGCCATTCTCTCGAGACTGCTGCAGATTTCAAAGCTCAACAACCACGAGATTGCCTGGGCCCTGGGCGTCGACGAGAGGACGGTCCGTCGCCGGCGCTACGAGTTCGACGAGACGGGCGAGATCAGAAAGCACAAGGATGTCAGCAAGAACGCCGAGAAGCTGAAGCCGCACCATCTCGAGGTACTGTGATTCTGTCTGTCTGGTGTGCGGCCGGCCCGCTGACCGTGCCTTCTCTCCCCCCTTCCCCACGCCCTCAGAAGCTGGTAGAATGGCACAAAGCCCACCCCGATGCCCTCCTCGAGGACATGCAGCTGTTTCTGCGCACGCAGTGCGGCCTTGAGGTCAGCCTCCCGACCATCAGTCGGCAGATTAGGAAAGCGTACGGCGGGACGTTTCTGAGGAGCGGTCGCTGTGCGCGGATTCGCTCGAGGAAGCAGAGGGAAGTCGAGGGCCGCTCCATCGCGCTCGAGCTCCAGCAAGGGTCCGGCGGCGACAACAGCAGTCCCGACAACAGCAACGGCGATGACAACGACGACAACAACAACCACAGCGGCGGCGACCAGACGCCCGCCCCCCGCGGGCCGTATCACCATCAGCCGCAGCTAGCTCCGCTCGAGCAGATACTGGAGCCGCATTCGCAGGAGCAGGACCCAGGGGCGGCATGTTACGGCGGGGTCGGGCAGCGGCGCCATGACGGCGATACCACCTAGCGAGCTGGGGCTGAGCTGGCGACACAACACAGTACACAGCATGCTTACATAGTAGTGATTCTACGGATATATACGGAGTATTGCATTCGGGGGCGATAGGGGTGAATTCAGTGGAGATATTGCCCGGAAGGCCGAGTCGGCAGAGCATCTTGGTGTGGCGTACCTTGTGTGTTATGGGCCGATTTGGTATGTCTTGGCATCCATGACATGTGCTGCAGGGCCTCCTGTCTATTCTCGGAGGCTGCGGCTCTTGGGATCGACCGGTGAGTTCAGCGCGGCACGGCTGCCGAGCTTCTGCTGTGACGGGATCGGCAGCGAGGAATCCGTGGTTCCGAGGGTGACAGCCGGGCGCAACCGACCTTGCCTACTCCTAGGGACTGTGGATGCAGGATAACTCTCTGTGGGCATGCTGACGGGCGCCCTGCCTCTGCCGGAAACAGAACAAGCTCCTCCCTTTCCTTTGCCTGCTGTCGTCCTCACCAAGCAAGGTCGGATGAGGTTCTCGCTTACCGGTTACACCAGAGCACCGCTTTCCGATGGAGCCTACCCCGTAAGTGCACTACTGTGTAACTTTCTTCAACGTGATTCTGCACGCAGCAAGACTGCCCTTCGTGGCTCGGGGTCTGGGCTTGCCGTCTCTTCCCGTCTCGAGGCATCTCCTTAGGCGGCCAATGGGAAGCGTGAACTCGGGAACAAGCTCACGTTTGCGGACATGATTGGTTGCTTGCGTCAACGCTAGCGGGCCGGTTTGGGACCGCATGGGGACCGGGATGGACCCTGGGACGCTGGGAACAAGCTGGGAAGGGCTCCACGAACCCAAGTTGCCGGGCCTGTGAAGAGCTCTGGCCTGCGGTGCGATGGTGCGGCAGAAGCAAGGCGCACTGGCGGGACGGGGTGACGGCAGTCACAGCAGCCTGGACGGGCGCTTGAACCGTGATCCCAACCTCGCCAGTTTGGAGGCTTTTCGTCGATAGCGCTGTTGCTGGCGTTGACGAGAGGGATCAGACAAGAAATCGCCAAGGGGTGCCCCGCTCTGGCATGCCCCCTTGGCGGTCAAGAAGACCCTGACAAGACGAGCTTGAGGAACACCCGAGGCGCCACGCGCCCTGCTCTCTTCTCTCCTCTCTCCCGAGTCCTGCGCATGGAGTGCCGACGACGGCGGCATGGCTCTCTCGACCACCTCCGCAAGGCTGGCAAGGCGGCATGGACCCTCGCGCCCGGAACACATGGCAAGGCGGAGAAGAGGATACTCTGTACTATGTAAGGTGACGGGAAGGGGGATGATCCGGCACAGCACCCCGACAGGTCAAACAACCTGGGACCTCGCTCCCCCCCTGTCCCAGCTCCCCCACCCACCCACACCAATCCCAGGCAGCATGGGATTCTGCTGCTTTTCGGGCTTGGGTGCTTCTGGACCGCAGTGGGGGGCTGTGGCTCTGAGCCCTGCAGCGAACGATATGAGCATGAGGCTTGAACAGTTCGGAAGCATGCTTGACCTCCGACTTCACCTCTTGACGCGCCCCCATCTTCACCTTATACCGAGTGCTGCGTAAGCGTGCAACCGAGCGTGCGTGCGTGCGTGTGTGCGTGTCTGCGAGGTTGGGTGATCCGGCTCCCCGGGGCAGCTCGCCGTGTCCTCGCGTGACCCCGTCATGTAGGCGTCGCCGAACACTCGGCCATTAATTAACTCTCGCCATGCCGTTCGACATGTATCCCGACCCGGAAAAGAAACGGAACCGCGGCTACCTGGGCTACGACAGCTCCGCGCTGCCACCACGAGACCGACAGGCATGTCCCCCCGTCGCCGGCCTTCAACAAGCACTTGACGGGTCGCAACATGCTGACCGAGACATTTGCCATTGACAGGATCGGCAGCAACTGCGGTACGAGCTCGATCTCAACTCGTGGAACCTTAGGATTTGGGGCGTGGCCGCGTCTGGCTTCCTCACAGACTCGTGCGTTGCTCAATTCTCCCTCGGACGTGCCAGACGGCCGGCATCCCATTGACTCTCGTGTGCCCCAGCTACAACCTATTTGCCACCAATGTGATCCTCTATACCGTCTCGTTTGTTTACTTTCCCCACGACAAGTGGTGCGGCCTGGTCATCAACCTCTTCACGCTGTTTGGGTAAGCCTTGACCAACCCCCCCCCCTTTCCAATCAACCCCCTCGACATTCCTCGACACACCCTGCTCCTGCTCCTCCTGTCTGACTGCCTGGCTAACTAACATGGCCCTCGCCAGCTCCGTCATCGGCCAGCTGCTGTTCGGTTATCTCGCTGATCGATATGGGCGGACGCGGCTCTATGGTATTGAGCTGGTGTTGGTCATCGTCTCCACCATTGGAGTGGCTACTACCAGCAATGGCTATGGCGACATGTCGTTTCTGGCGCTTTTCACATGGGTATGTGATACGATCTCGGCTTCCTTTGTTCTTCCTGTGCGTCGAATTGCCTGACTGACCTGTGTTAGTGGCGCTTCGTGATGGGGGTTGGTAAGCACCCGGACATGCAGCGCGTTGAGTACAGAGGGGGCAACCGCTGATTCACTTGTCTCGCAGGAATCGGCGCCGAATACCCATTATCTGCAGTCATCACGTCGGAATGGGCCAGCACGTCGTCGAGGGCGACCATGATCTCGTCGGTGTTCTTGATGCAACCCGTGGGCCAAGCCCTCGCCCAGATCGTCGGCGTCCTGGTCCTCATAGGACAAGACAACGCCCACGGCCTCCACGACAAGCAATGTGGCCTCGACTCCCTTCACGAAGAAGAATGCAAGAAGATCATCGACGGGACGTGGCGGATCGTCATCGGCTCCGGCGCCGTGCCGGCGCTGCTGGCCATCATCTTCCGCTTCTTCCTGTACGACTGCGGTCTTTACACTCTCGAGGTCAAGAACAAGCCCGGGAACGCCTTCAGGGACACTCAGCGAGTCTACGGACCGCCCCCGGCGACCAACGGCACAACCGTGTCGCCCACGCACGGCGCCAACTTCTACGAGAACGAAAACATGCCCCGCCAGTTCTCGTTGGAGGACCTGCACACGTACTTCATCAAGGACAAGAACTGGCACTACCTCCTCGGCACGGCCATGACGTGGTTCTTCCTTGACGTTTCATTCTATGGCTTTAGCCTCGACAACCGCGGCATCCTTTCTGACCTGTGGGCCACGACGGGGCGTGTCCACATTGGGCCGGAGCTCGACTGCTGGAACTCGACGCTGCCTGGCGGGACTTCGCTCGTGCCGGGCTGGAAGACGGACGGGCTGCCGACCTGGCAGACGGACCCGACACAGCCGTGCAACACCATCTACGAGACGCTCATCGAGCAGACCAAGCAGTATCTGCTGACCGTGTCGCTGGCCTCCATCGCGGGCAGCGCCAGCTTCATATTCTTCGCCAACCGCATCCCTCGCCGCCAGTGGCTGGTATGCTCGTTCATGATCCTCACCGTCCTCTTTCTGATCACGGGCGGCGTCTACTACGGCGTGGCTCACCAGCCCGGCGCCCCGGCGACGGTCGTGTGCGTGGCCATCTGCCACTTTATGTTCAACTTTGGTAAATGCCCCCCCCATGGTTTTTCCCCTTTTTTTATTTCTTTTTATTTTGGGTTCTCCTTTGCTAATGTGAGATACTTCCAGGCGCCAATACTCTCACCTTCATCATTCCCGCCGAGCTGTTTCCGACCTGCTACCGCTGCACCTGCCTCGGCATCTCGGCGGCGGCCGGCAAGCTGGGCAGCATGGTGGCCGTGCTGGTCGTCTACGGCATTAATGCGGGCTACTCGTCGACGACCCGCCAGGGGCTCATATTCCTGCTCTTCGCCACCTTCATGGCGCTGGGCGCCGTCTACGCCTGGGCCTACCTCCCCGACGTGCAGCGCGTGGTGTACGACGGGCCCGACGGCAAGAAGAGCCTGGAGACGAAAAACTTGGAGGAGCTGGGCGAGGGGTTCATGAGGGCCCGACAGGAGGGACAAGTCATCGGCGTGGGAGAGAAGTTGAGGGATCTCAGAGGGAGGATGAGGAAGAGGAGGAACAGGAGGGAAGAACCAGGAACCGTCAGGCTCGGGAGTGTGGGTACCGCCGGACCGGTTGAGGTGGATGGGAATGGCGTTGCTTGAGGCATTGTTTGAAGGGAGGCTTTTTCTTTGGATGGTCCTTGGTACTGTCTGGTTTCCTTTCTCGGTCGATATACTATACCTGGTCGGTGGTAATGGATGTGTTAAATATGGCGTGTGGCGGGATTTGAGGCGGAGGGGCGGAATGTTACCTCGGGATCTAAAATGGGAGACACCTGCTGGGACGGCAGTTCAGCTGGGCCGGCTTTTCAGGACAGCCCTTTCTACGTTATGTATTCCAACGGGTTCGGAGGTACCAAGGGTCGGAGGGAATGTTTCTTCCTGGGACTCGGAGTGGTTGGGTTGTCGTCTAAACGCTGATCTCGAGTGATTGATTGTCTTTGCGTTTCATACCTGGATTCGTCAACACCCTCGCCCCAATCCCCGATGCCCTCGGTCCTCGATATCTCCTGTCTCTGATATGCTCGCTGTTCCCTTTGTCTTCGGTGTCTTGTCTCTCACTCATCGCCGTCTTGAACGGTGGAATGGAGTGGGATTTGCTGTCTACCTTTGTTTCCCAAGTGCTCGTACACTTCCGCGCCCTTGATTCACGCCCCATAGCGAGCGTAGCCCGTAAGATATGAACATGTCAAACCGTAGAGACTGGACGGCCAATGCCATCGATCGTCAACGCCCTGTTTTCCGCCGTTCCCACCCAACCCGGCAGTCCAGAATAAACCAAAACCCAAACCATGGCCGCATGACTGCGCCAAACGTGCCCGTGATCCCAGGGCAAACACTCACAAGAGAGCGGTGTACTTTACCATCACGCCAAAAAAACCGAAGCCAAGTCATCCAAATTAACGGTACCTATCCAAAACCTCACCTACGCACCGGCATCCCACGTCATATCCATGCCTTCCATCGAGCCCATGATGATCGACCTCAACATCCCCTCAGACCCGGGCGTCATCCCCTGCGGCCCCGTCATGTCGGCCCACGTCGTCGCATGCCCCGCAAACCCCCCGCCGCCGCCCCGGCCCGCCACGCCAGACGCGTCTCCTCCCGCGCCGGGCATGCCAAACCGCTGGTGCGGGTCGGGCGTCAGGCCCGTGGTCAGGCCGCCAAACGGCGACGGGTCCGCAAAGTACGGGTTCACGGTGCCGCGGTCGACGTCGCTCGGCGTCGTGCCCGACAGGCTGCCGAGATTCTGGTGCGACGGCACGGGGCTGGCCTCGAACGAGTTGCGGCCCGAGCCGCCGCCGCCGCCCGGCGCAGCCAGGTTCTGGCGCTGCTGGTGGTCCGAGGACGAGGCGCCCGTCGTGCTGGAGTTGGGCGTCGGGCGGTTGGACTGGCAGTCGGGCGAGGTGCCAGAGAGATCGTTGGTGCTGCCGCCCGTGTCCATGTCCGCAGGCGCGCCGTAGGCGGAGAAGGAAGGCGGGATGAGGCCGTGGGTGGGGAGGTAGGAGCCGGTATGGCTGCGCTCGCGCGTGGGGAGGGTGGTGGGGGGTTCCGAAGGAGAGAAGCCGCGGGCACCGGGGTTTGCGTCGACATCGACGAGCTCGGGTCCATTGGCGGGGTTGCCGTCATCGCCTGGGACTTTCATGAAGTGGCATTGGTTGCTGTAGTTCATGATACCGTGCGCCTTGGACTGTCCCGGAGGGTTGTTGTTGCGAGCTTGGGCGGAAAATCCGGGAGGGCGAGGACCCGGGGAGCCCGGCTGGGGTGTTGGTTAGCCACTTGCACGGAATCTTGCGGCAGACATGCATGAGATGAATGAAGCCTTACCATGTCGCTGCTGCGAGGAAACGCGCTTCTCAACTTGGGGATGCGCACACCCAGCGCCTCGAGGTCTACGTCAAGCTGGACGAGGAAGGATTCGGTCAGAGGGTTCCGCCTCTTCAATGCGTTCATGGCTGAGAGCAGGAACCGCAGAGAGTCGGCCGTCTGGCTGTCGTCGGGCCGACTCTTGAGGTACTGGACGAATACCCGAGCTGACACGTAGAGACAGAAGGAGATGAAGGGGTTCATCTAAACCGAGTCAGTTGCGTCTCTCACAAACGAGCGAGCCCGCAGATTGTACATACTGCCGAGAGATCGAGATGGGAGACCATCCTCATGATGCTCGCAATCTCGTTTGCCGCCGTAATACAGCGCACCTTGCTCTCCGAGCTCACCGAAGCCGGCAAGCGGTTCTTGTCGGCCTTGAAAATGGCCGCCTGGTGCAGGCAGATGGTGGATGTGTGGATGCACATATTGGTAAACACAACATTGGGGTTCCCCAGGCCGTTTGGCAACTTGAGCTGGGATGGGAGGCAGAGGGATGTGTTTAGGAGAATGTTGTCCATCTGCCGGTGTCGCTTCCAGAACTCTCCGTTCAGGTCGTGGTCTCTGTCGTCGACGTCTGGGCGGTGGAGATGGACGAGGTTACGTCCAAAGAGGCACGCCATGAGGACGATGCCGCCAAAGGGGGACATCTTTGCCGCGCCTGTGGAGCACAGGGCGTCCTGAAGCGTTGGCGTCTGTTCCGGGCGACTCATTTCAAAGGCGTCATCGGATGCGGGCAGGTTCGTCAGGATGTCCTTTTCGTCGACGGTCATGGGCCACCCAGTGCCGATACTCGCAAATCGGTCGAGACAGAATGCCATCCAGAAGGTTCTCCTCCGCTCTTCCCTCTCGGTCCAGTCGCGAGGCGGCGGCAAACACTGCTTGACGTCCAACCCTGCTCCGTCGAGACGGTGAAGGCCAATCCTGTGGGGGATGAGGCATGAGCAGAGTCCGCTGTGTGGCCGATAGGAGGGAGTGTGCTTACATCTGAGACAACCGCACGCTTGAGCCCGCGCTCATCCAAGCCCTGGGAAAGTACATCCACTTGAACTCATATGAGGCAAGTAAAACGTGGGTCTGGGCGTGGGCGACCGAGATGATGTGCTCCCCGTAACCCTTGATATAATCCGACTCGAGATACTTTCGCGCGCGTGCGTAGAACAGGTCCTTCATGGTCTGATACTTGTCTGCCACGGAACACGCCAGCGTCCACATGGCGTACCGGAGGCAAACGGGTGGCCGTCGATCCGGAGCGCTACCAAGACGTCAACAAAGGCGTTTTCACACATGACGAGGGAGGTTAATCGCACAGGTTCATAGCTGCTAGGTAGCGGTACTTATGGATCATGGGCACTGAGGGATGGATCTTTTCAAAATAGATGCGGTGTCTGGATTCATGAGAGCGGTCAGTCTGCGCTCTGTAGATTTTTGGTTTGTTTTTTTTTGGACAGTGACTTACAGCTCATCAATCGTCTCCTGAGGGGGCAGGGGCTCCTCCAGCCCCAGCCCTATCATCTCCCATGAAAAGTTGCTATCGACCCCTCCAATGCCCATGCTCATGCCACTGCTGAAGTTGAAGTCATCGAGGGGAGGCGCATTGGGCGATTCGGCAGTGAAGTGCCAGCGGTCCATATCGCGGCTGCTGGCGATTCCGATAGAGGGGTCTGTGACGCTGAAGTTGGCCGTGGCAGCGGCGTGCTGATTCAGGGGCTGCTGCTTCGCGGCGGCGTCGATGTTGGAGATGGATATCCCCTTGTTCCCTTCAGAACCGGATCTGGAGACTTCTTGGGTTCTCAGGAGCTTCTCGACTTGCTCTGGAGAGGCAGTTAGCGAGCTGGTTCCCAAAACCGAGGCCAAGAATGCCAGATGCTAGGGACGGGAGGTATACGCACTCAGTCGTTCCTCCAGGGCCTTCACGTAGCCCCTCTTCGGTCCGCTCTTCCTCCTGACCTCGTCATAGGCGCATCCGTGGCCGAGACGTGTGCATGTGCTGCAGCTCGGCTTGATGCCATCGCACTTCAATTTCCTCTTCCTACATATCATGCACGCCAGACGCTTAGGCTTGGGCACGCTCGAGTTGCCCCCCGCGGGAGCCTCCATCGTGATGTGGTCCTCGTCCTGGAGGTTGTCGGTCGGGTCTGACACCATGATGGTGTCGGGTGGCGTCTCGGATGATGTCGACATGGTGGGCAACGAGCTCGGAGGGCTGGTGGGAGCTGCGGCAGGCAGGGAGAGGCAGGGAGGCGGCGTCTGGGCTGCTGCGTCGCGCGGGTTGGCCGCTGGCCGCTTCCGTCTCCAACGGACGCTCCTCGGTTGGGATCTGGGCCGGGTCTATGTAAGGCGTGTCTTGGAGTCCTGCAGCTGGGATGAAGCAGGAGGCGAGAGGTTTGCGGTTGTGGTCGTGGTTGTGGTTGTGGTTGTGGTCGTTGTCGTCGTCAAGCTAGGCCCAGAGTTGTCCGAGCTGGAGAAGCATCGAGTGTGCTTTCAGTCGGATGGATCTGCAGAGGCTCGCTCACTGCCAAAGAGCGATACCGACCCCGCGGGCCCGTTCGCGAAACACAGAGAGAGTCACGTTACACGGTCGGCCGATCGGTCGGTCTGTCGTGCGGTATGGAATTGTCGTCCAGGACTTCGAAGTGGCCGCTCGATGTGCGTGGCGATGGATGGGGCTCGTCTGCACCGAAGAGGTTCAGAACACTGCCAGGTGGACGGTGTGTCCACTCGGTCGCGGGGAGCCAAGCGGTTTAACAAATCCTGGAGCCCGCCCTACAAGGCTCTGTCTGGGCTTGGATGGGGGCGGGGGGGAGGATCAAGGCTGGCTGGGATTGATTGGGCCTTTTCCGCGTGCGATGCTTTGTGCTCAAATTACGAGCCGGCGTACCGCGGATACTGTGGACAGAAGTACAGAGTACAGCAGAGATTGCAGGGCGCACATAGGTAGTAATAGAAGACCTTTGCTGTCTCGAAAAACAACCTCGAGGGCGTGCTTGAGGCAGTGCCGCAACCCAAGACACAGGTTCGCTGTCCCGACTCCCGGTAACCGTGTCAATCGGGCCAATAGCTGCTTCGAAATGGCTTGGAAGAGTCCGTGGATGGAGACAGTTGCGCAGGGGATCTCAAAAAAGCCCCTAACGTCAATCTTATTAACCTTCCTGGCAGCCAGCCGTGTGGGCCTTCCCCCCTCCCCAGGATCCGCCCATGTCCTCGAGGCGCCCTCTGAAACCATTCACGACAGGGCACAGATCTCATCGATCTCTTGACGGCGAGCTTGACATGTCAACATGTCTTGGCCTCCAGCTGGTCCCCGTTTAGCAACACGACGGAAACCCCATCAGCACGCTGCTTGAAACTGAGATGAGAGGAAGACCTTGAGTCGAGCTTGATATTCCACTCTCGACGGTTATCTGGCTCATCTGGTCACCGCCAGCATCCTTTCGTTTCGTCTTGGACCTTCTGATGGGGGGCTGCAGGCGGCGGTGACGCGCACGTCCGCCTGCGTCCGCCTGCGTCCGCCTGCGTCCGCTTTCAGCAGTCAGGGTTGCAGTGGTGCGGTACCTGGTCCCATTCCAGATACCCACACCCGGTTCAGATTGGCTGCTCCTGCGCTGATTATTAATAGCATCCCGCCCCGTAAGTTCCACATGCTTCTTCCCACAGCTGATCGGCCGGTTCGTCGGACTCAAGTCCGTGAGCTGAAGTATTTTGAGCATTCATGATGAGGCGGGAAGCCGAGCAGACTGCACTTCGGCGAGCGTTGCGGGGTCCATACGGATTGCCTGAAAGGCCATCAGCGAAGGGGTTGGTCGATATTGTGACATTTGTTGACGTCGGGTATCTTTTGCTTCTGCCTTGATCCTCTCACAGCAGGCCCTTGCTGTTGTTGTTGTTGTTGTTGTTGTTGTTGAAACAACCCATGTTCCTTCGTCTCGAGTCCCGCAGACATTGTAACAACACAGTACCTTTACCGAAGACTTCTTGATGTTATTCGTTTCCACGTGGCTCCCCTTGCCCGAGATATTTTGGGTACTTTTAGTATCGCACGGGTAGAGCCGCACAGCCACATCTATTTGATGATCCCCAAGACCATCGTGGGGGATTCCCGACACGGACGGCAGGTCGGTGTAAAATTCACCCGTGATGACGCTGTCACACCCACGCCTGGCCAAAGCCTGGCTTGTTGGTCTCCTCAACCAACCGTCAAGGCTGTTCCGTGCAACTCTCAGGGCCCCGAACCAACGTTGTCCAGGTTCGTCGCGCCGAGGTACCTGATGGTGCCGCAACTCCCGGCAAACAGACAGCGTTGAGGCGTGGTTTAGCACAACACATGCTTCTATGCCCCGTGGAATGTAACTCGCTCGATGCTCGAGAACGGTTAGCAGATTGGTGGCTCACTTTCTGTCCACGTCAACAATACGCAGCACGCCGAGGTCACTGTAAGCGAGGCAATATCTCGTGGGAGCCCACGCGACAGCTTCACACGATCCGGCTGTCTTGAATGTGTGGACATGCTCGCCGGTTTCGGTATGAGTGACTTCCAAGCCGGAACCTAGTGGTCAAAAGCGGCAGGTCAGCAAGCAATGCTGGTTTCAGACGACAAGGGACAGCCGATAGCCGCCTTACCCTCTTCGCACCCTCCGACCACATAACTGCCGTCGAACGTGAAGCCTAAAATAGATCAGCCTTAAGCTTATTACTCGGACCGGGGACGGCGCCGCACTTATGCTTCTAACAGGCCCAACCATTCGGGAGACGGTCCGCTGGCAGATCCAGTCCTTAGTGTCGAAGAGGGCGATGATGGAGTCGGCGCCCCCGGTCGCGAGGTATCGCCCGGTGGGCGAAAGCTCAGCCGTGAGGCAGGAGGCGGTATGCCCCTGAAGCGCGAACTCGGTCGACTCTCCGTCCTTGACCGCATGATTGACGTGCAGGACGGGCTCGAGCTCGGGATACGAGAGTATCCGGATTTTGCCCTCGGTGGTCGGAAAGAAGACCTTCTCCCCGCTCCAACAAAAAGCCATCTGGTTTGTGTCGACCGATAGCTGGCGAGAGGACACCACGGTGGGTTTGGTCGGTGATATCTGGAAGATCTCACCACGCTGTGATACCGCCTGGGTTTTAGTGCTTGCCTCTCCGCCCTGGTCTAGAATGGCATGGTTCAGCAAACCTACCCGATTTCCCACGAGCAGCGAAGAGCCATCAGGAGCCCAAGCAAGACTGTGAGCAGTACCGAGGCCCTTGACCTCGTTGACGCACGTCTTGGTTCTTACGTCCCAGAACTTGACCACTCCATCGTTGCTGACGCTACAAAGCTCGGCGTCCTTGACCGGGTTGAAAGCTATCTTCTCGATTCCAGCCAAGTGGCCCTTGAGCTCGGTCGAGAAACGGACATTGGGCTTCTCAGGATTCCCTGCCACGGATGCCGGTGAGCTTGGGACATCCATCCAGCGGGGGAGGCCTAACCGATGCAACGCCTGCAGCGCCGCACTCGATGCCGGTTGAGACACAACAATGCAACTCACAAACACGAAGCGTCTTGTCTGACGAGCCCGTCGCGACCAGGGTCCCGAGAGGATTCCAGGCAATGGAGCGAAGACTACAGCAGCAGTGGCCGTAAGTATGGACCTTGCCTTTCGAGATGGGCCTCGCGATGGGCCTCGCAGCGAGAGGCACGCACACCCACACGCACACCCGCACGCACACCCGCAGACACGCACCTATGATGAGAGCCCGCCCCTCGGCCGGAGGGCGCTTCGTTGTACGGCTGGCTCTTTAGATGGCCAAAGTAGACTGAGAACTTTTCCTTCGGAATGCGGGTGTGTCTGGGCCGGGCTGGCGGCGCCATCTCGAGACGTCAAGGTGAGATGGGAGGAGCAGTTGGTGAGGATGCACTGGATCTCGAGACGAGCGAGCTGCGCGAATCTTCTCGCGTCTGGCGATGGGGTCGGCCTTTTGAACTTGGGGCAAGGGGCGGGAGAAAAGTCCAGGCAGCCTCAGTAGGTGGTACCTGCCTAGACGGATAGGTCTTGATACGGCAGGAAGCTAGATTCCGCCACGGTAAGAAGGTTTCACCTTTCAGGGTGCAGGATGCAGCAGAGCCCGGCCTGTGATGCTCTGCTGTTGCTGTGGCTCTCAGAGCCCGGCCCGTGCCAAGCAACCGACCCAGGCGGGTGGGCCCACACCAAGCAGGCGTTGCAGTGCTCTGCTGGCACGAGCATCCACTCAGGGATGCTCCGCTTGTGTAACGCGGCAGGGGAGCACCAAGCACATCCCTCCTCACCTGTGCTTGCCATCCACGATTGTCCCACGTTCCGCATCCCACAACCAACGTCGCGATCCCGACACTACACGCAACCCATCGGTGCCGATGCCGAAGCCTTGATGATTCCCCAGCGCAAGCGATACGTCGACATGCATTGACCCCCGCCGACCGAGGAAACCTGAGCCAGTTCGATGCGCGCATGAAGCCGCCGTGACGGTTCCGGTTCCGGCTTCGGCTTCGGCTTCGGCTTCAGAGGAGCAGCCATGTACTGGCCGCTTGGGACACCGCGCATCTATGCGACAAGCAGCTCCCGTCAGCCGGGCTCCCTCCCGATTGTCTCCCACGATGGCCTTCCCACTCCCGGTGCCCGGCCGGAGCTGGGATTCGACAGGCGCTCGTTCCTGTCCCCCAATTCGGCTTCCCACCCAGACGGCCACGGCGCCTCGTCCGGCCCGCCTCCCACAACAACCCCCCTCACTCCGGTGACACCAATGACCCCCCTGACCCCTGGTATCAAGCCCGTTGAACACGAGAACGACCATCTCGAGGAGGGCAGCCCTGCGCACTCGCCGGGGCTCGCTCCCGCCAGCATCCCTCTCCACGAACCCATCCTTGCGCTGCGAGTCTCACGCGCCGGCCACATCTTTGCCGTCATTACTCCCACGTCCATGACCATTTGGCAGACAAAGGTGTGGGAACTCTCTCGCTGGGTCTGATGTTGTGCGATTTGTCCGTCTAACGTGCAGCGCCCAGCCCACCGTCGTTCTCGCTGTCGTCGTCCGTTCCGAAGCCTCCGTTGAGACCTACGGCACCAACACCAATTTGCTGGTCCGGCCAGACTCCGCCATCCTTGTCGTCCATACTAGCTTGGGTTATTTGATCACCTATTCTCTCGCCACCGACCCCGATGCACGGGTATACCGGCCGCATTTCGCCAACCATACCAACGTCCAGCGGCGACGCCTGAGCCACGTCGGCGATCCCGGCCACGCTGCCCCGGACCAGATCCTATGGGGGCCCGGCGAAGGACCGGGTGTGAGAGATGTCAGTGTTCGCTTTCGGATGGTGATCAAGGTGGATGCGGGCATAGAAAGCGCATTGGCCCTTGACGACGAACTGGTCGTGGCGACACGCAAGCCGGCCGCCGTCCAGTGCATTCGCTGGGCCCCCGACAGTGCGGGAAGCCAGACGAGCACCGAACTGCTCAGCCGGATGAGTTGGTTGGGGAAGAAGGTCACGGTTAGGGAGATGACGCACGACAGACCTATGAATCTCTCGACCTGGACCACGAGCGATGGGAGGGCGTACGCGGTGCAGCGGTTGACCCCTAGCCAGCAGGACAGTGGCTCGAACGAGCCGGCCGACCCCAAGAAGTTGTTCAAAGGCTACTGCTTTCACACGCCTGAGAACGCCGAGGGTCATGCCGTCCGCTGTGTGGTCAACGCGCGCTTCTCGCTGATCGCAGTGGGGTGCGCCAACGGCGGTGTTCGCGTCTACTCGGCGAGGGATTACTCCGGGAACATCCCTCCTTCTCACACTCACAGTGTGCCGGCGTCCCCCGCTGCTTGCGGAAAACTCACCACTCTCAGCTACTCCCCTGACGGGTACTGTCTTTTTGCCGGATTCGAGAAGGGCTGGGCGACCTGGAGTGTGTACGGGAAGCCGCTGGGCAACACGTTTCATGCAGACCACGGAATTTCTTCCGCAAACAAAGAAGACTGGCTCTCGGGCGTCTTGGACGCCGCCTGGGTAGGAGGCGCCTGCGACCTACTTCTCGCCAGCAGAGCGAACGAGGCCGTGTGGCTGTTGGAGATGGCGCGGAGCGCAGTAACCGGCTGCTACAACCCGGCCAACCTGTTCCGAACCGTCCTCCAGAGTACGTCGAGTATCATGGTGTATAGGGGATACGATGTGCCAGATCTTGCGTCCATCTCGGCCGAGCCCTCGCTCTGGCACACAGCTCGGATCCCCGCCGTCTATCTGTTGAATCAGTGGCCCATTAGGTGTACTGCTATCTCCGCCGATGGCAGATATGTTGCCGTGGCAGGCAAAAGGGGTTTGGCCCACTACAGCGTCAACAGCAGCCGTTGGAAAACGTTTGCGAATCAAGCCGTGGAGAACGAGTTCCAAGTCAGAGGGGGGATGTGCTGGTACCAGAATATACTGGTAGCCGCCGTGGAGGCCAACAGGTCGTTCGAACTGCGCCTTTACTCCCGCGAGGCAGGGCTCGACGGTGCGGCCGCCTTCACACAGCAGATGGCGGCACCCGTGGTCCTCATCACGTCGACCGGCGAAGACTCGCTGCTGGTCTACACCTACGACAACCTCCTCTACCACTACATTTTTTCCCCTTCCGCAGGCTCCATCAGGTTGATTGAAGTGGGCCACATAGCTTTTCACGGTATTGTACGGTCGCCGGCAAGAGTGAGGGGTCTTGGTTGGATCCTGCCAGAGCATCAGCTTCTCGAGGGAGATCCGTCGCAGGATGTGGCCCATGCGTCCGTTCTGTTCTTGGTGGATGGGAAGTTGGTTCTCCTGCGGCCGTCGGTCAGCGAAGGGAATTTGAAATACGACATGCGCGTCATCGCTCACAACGTTGAGTACTATCTCAGCACGAGGGACCGGCCGCACGCCCTTGAGTCTGCTCCGCACCGGCTCATCCAAGGAACTAGTGGCATGGGAGGCGGGGCTCTTGAAGACTCACTCTGGCTCTTTGATGGCAGCGAGCTGAAGGCGTGGCCAGACATGGAGCCTGTCATGAAGGCGATATCCGGGGGGTTATCACGGGAGTTGCCCGCCACGGTTGCCGTCCCCATCGACTTCTATCCCCTCTCGGTCCTTCTCCCCAAAGGCATCGTGCTTGGCGTGGAGCCAGATCTCATTCAGCGCCGCGACATCAACTTCTCATTCTTCCGATTCTCTATTAGGGTATGAGCCTGCCCGGACGTTTTGCGTTGCCTCTGTTGGGACAAGGACTGACCTACTGTATAGACCCATCTTTTCCTGCCCGATATTCTGCGTTTTTACCTGAGCGCCAACAGATCTAGCGAGGCGTTGCGGCTGGCGCAGCAATACGAGCATCTGGAATATTTCGCTCATGCGCTCGAGGTTCTCTTGCACCACGTATTGGATGAAGAGGTGGATGCGAACCCGACCCCGGCGCCCGAGCACGCTATACTCCCGCGCGTGCTCTCACTCCTCTCGTCGTTCAAACAGTACCTCGATATCGTGGTCCAGTGCACGCGGAAGACGGAAGTGCGGTCGTGGCGCACCCTCTTTGCGTACCTCCCTCCACCACAGGAGCTCTTCGAGGAGAGTCTCCAGCGCGGCAGCCTCAAGACGGCAGGCGGCTATCTCTTGATCCTCCACACATTCGACGAGCTGGCGACGGCGAGCGAGCAGAGCGTGCGGTTACTGAGTCGTGCCATGCACGAGGAAGATTGGGACCTGTGCAAGGAGCTTGCACGTTTCTTGGCTGCGCTTGATGAGACGGGAGACACTCTGCGAGAGGCGATGGACCTGGTGAAGGCCCGGATAGACCAGGGTCGCGAGACGGACGAAGGGCCAGTCAGGAACGGATTCATGAGCAGGCTCGAGATTCCGTCGATGGGGGGCAGCCTTGGGCGGATAGCAGGGAGCGATTCAGAGGCAGAAGGACAGTCAGTCAGCGATGCGGGCTCTTCCACCAGCGTCGGCCGGTCGGAAACCAAAGATGATTCTTCATAGAGGGGACGTATGCGGCCAAAGCACAGCCGAGGCGGGGCCAAGCCGGGCCGGGCCAGTCCGTACCCGAGGACTACACACAATAGGTAATACACCATCACCGTCATCGTCCCTCCTCCCCTTCCGCATCCGTATATGACCGAGACAGACAAGACGGCCGCTGCGGCACATGTCCGTCTCCAGCCGCTGAACTTTGCTCCGGAACATCATCCATCTCGCTTTCGTGGGGCTAGAGACTCTCGCGTTCACAGAGTGTCGCCGTTGGGCTTGCCGGGCCTGACGGGAGTGACAGAAGTTGATGGTGTTGATTCCACTCCTGTGTTCCACACCCAGGGCCCCAACAGCTTTCCGAGCCCCTATGCCGGTCCACCACCCTCACATGGCTTGTTCCGGGGTCTCGGCCACGCGCAGAACGTGAACACAGATCTCCAACAACACAGGCATTTGCGTCCGCCACTCCCACCGCCGCCCCAAGCACATGAGAGACACGGCCGCCCCCTTCTCACGGCGTCCCCCGATATGTATGGGCTGGCATGGCATCCGCAGCCCCTTTCCCAGCGCGTCTGGATTGCTCTCGAGGCCAAGGGTCTCGAGTATCAATACTGCGAGATATACCCGCTCCGAAAACCCAAGCCTACCGCATTGCTTGAGGCGAACCGAAGAGGTCTCGTTCCTGCCATATTACAGGAGAATTAGGGGTGCGCAGAGAGCTCTGCCCTTCTGGAATATGTAAGCCTTGATTGACCTGCTTTTGTCCGGGCCGTCACCTCGGCCCCTCGGCCATGGAGTCGTACCGCCTCGATCCCCGATCCATCCAGCATGGCTGACCTATGCTCAGATCAACACTCGAGTTGTGCCCCCCTTCTATCACGTCCTGGTATCAACCGAAGAGGAAGCGCGGGGCCGTGGCATGGAACGGCTGCATCGTCACATCTCTGACCTGGTGCAAGCTGCTGGTGAGAAGGCGAGTGTGGCCCAGGCGTCCACAAAGGTCGGAGAGCGCCACCGAGTCTAGCTAACAGCCGTTCGACGACATAGGGCCCCTATTTCCTCGGCGACCACATGTGTCTCGTGGACATCCACCTGGCGCCGTTTGCTCTCCGACTGTCTCTCTTGACCCCATTCAGAGACTTGCCCCTACCAACACCGCACGCACGATGGAGGGCATGGCTGGCGGCCCTTGAGCAGAATCCCCACGTGCGCGGCACGACGAGCGCAAATGGACTCTATACCCAGACAACCGAAGACTTGGTCAAGGGCTTCCAAGGATCTGGGGATCGAATTTGATGCTGGACGGTTTTTCAAAGGAAAACTCTCTCAAAGGGTGGGGGGCGTCGAGATGCTGTGCCCCTGAGTCTACTTGAAAGTACATGAGGCCAGGATTGGCACTGTGCAACCTGGTCGCCAAGCGAGCAGCCAACCTTGGGTTTGTTGGGTTTGTGTCTGAAAGAAAACCAACGAAAACCTACCTGAATGGAATACATGCTATATATCCTCTCGTTATGCGAACAAGTGCTGCCGCCTTACATAATTGTAGCGTTCCCTGAGCACAAGTCAAGGCTGCAGAGACGGCATGTCAATGGAACGGAACCGGTGAACCAGGGCACAGTGCGCGGATTCTCTAGCCTCAGGCCAGTGGGTCGCAAAACATCCCCCACCAAGGCAGCATTTCCCGCCGCCGCTGCGCATGCTTGTGCAGCCCTGCAGATATCCATCAACATCACCGCGGGCCACGCCGACCACTCCATCCGCCAGCCCCCCGTATCGCACGCCGACGACGCCTGCTTTTTGCCAGCAGTTGCTTCCGACCGAGTCGCCGACGGCCCAACCATCCAGGAAACCACCTCAACGGCCCCTCCACTCCATTCTCCGCATTCCGGCATCCAGTGCTATCGGCCACCAGCACCCAACCCAGACCAGGCCCAGGCCCAGGTGCAGACTCGGATTCAGATTGCAATATCCACCTCGCGGCCATGGAGGATTATGGGACCGAGTCCGAGAGCGACTACACCAGCTACTGGCGGGACTGGGTACGTCTGGAGCGCCTCCGGAGCGAGCCATGGTGTGTTTGCCGTCGACTAACGCCCGCCCCTCCACCAGTTCATCTCGTCGCGCGGCAACGAGTACTTTTGCGAGATCGATGAGGAGTATCTGACAGACCGCTTTAACCTGACGGGTCTCAACACGGAGGTCCAATACTACCAGTATGCGCTGGACCTGGTAACCGATGTGTTCGACCTCGACTGCGACGACGAGATGCGCGAGACGATAGAAAAATCCGCACGCCATCTCTACGGCCTCGTCCACGCCCGCTACATCGTCACCACCCGCGGTCTAGCCAAGATGGTACGCCCCATTCATCCCCTCTCACGCACTTCTCACCCTCTCTCTACCCTCCAACCCAGATCAACTGACCCTATTCCCCCCCCCAGCTCGAAAAATACAAAAAGGCCGACTTCGGCAAGTGCCCGCGCGTCATGTGCAACTCGCACCCGCTCCTGCCCATGGGCCTCTCAGACGTTCCCAATCTCAAGCCCGCCAAGCTGTACTGCGCGCGGTGCGAGGACACGTACAACCCCAAGTCGTCGCGCCACGCGTCCATCGATGGCTCCTACTTTGGCACCTCGTTCCACAACATCCTCTTCCAGGTCTACCCGGCCCTGATCCCCGCCAAGTCGGCTGAGCGCTACGTGCCGCGCGTCTACGGCTTCAAGGTCCACGCCGCCGCCGCCCTCGTGCGCTGGCAGAGCGGCGCCCGCGGCGACATGCGCAGGCGCCTACGCAAGATGGAGGTCGAGAGCGGCTTCAAGGACGGCGAGGGCGAGGACGAGGAGGATGACGACGAGGAGGAGGAGGATGCCGAGGAGGGCAACGAACACCACCGCCGCCAGCAGCAGGCGATCGAATATCGGGTCGGGGCCTCGGCCGGTGCTGTCGGGCCGGCGGGGTCGCTTGCGGGCGAGCCACAGATGGGAAGTGTTGCCTAGGCGCGGGGCGGGGCGTTGCAGAGAGTGTGGCAAGGGGTTATTTCGTGTCTAGCATTGCGGGGTGGTTTTCAGGGGCATGAGACATTGATGGCAATGGTTTTTTCTCTCGGCCAGGGTGGGGCGGGCGGTGCTTCTTCGGTTCTCCTGCCTTGATACTTCTAGGGAAAACGTTTTGTGTGTGGCTGGCGCATTTGCACTTGGCGTTCTTGATGGCATGGGAAACGGCGGAAGGGAGGAGGGCGGTGGCGGCGGCGGCGCGAGTTGCTACGGGACGAGGAGCCGGTGGGTGGGAGACCCAAGGAAAGCCTGTTGTTGTTGGTGGATGCTGGTGCGTTGCTTGTTTTGGTTGAGCTCTTAATGCGTGGAACACGACGAAAAGCGGTACATGATACCACGACATACGTACCAGGAATTTCCTCAACGCGTTGGTCCCCCACGTGTCCCCGTCCCTCTCGTGCCCTAAACGTGGTTCATCTCGCTGCGAGGGAGACAGCGGCTGTTTGGCAGCCATTCCGCACATCACGGGCAGCGCAACAATTTTTTTAGTATGCGGGTAGAGTTAGAGAAGGAAAATGTCTGGCGTCGCCATACGAATCTGTAGACCGTGTGGGAACGGCGGCCGCCGCTTTTGGCGTGACTTACAAGAATCAGCGGAGAGCATTAAAGTTCGTATCATTTCCCACCGTCAGTCACTCTAGCCCCCGGAAGCAAGATATCCCATATTCCAAAAAAAAACATAAAAAAAAAACATTAGCACCATTGCGCGGCCCGTTTTGCGCAAACATGCACAAGCATCCCAAACGCCAAACAATCATATCCACAGATGCACAAAATGCCCCTGTGTTTAGCACATCAAGGCCTCTTAGGACAGAGATGAACCAACCCCCCGGGGGCCCAATATGGCCGGTCCTCGAAAATTCCCAACGTAGCGATGCAATCCTAGTGCGCGGTAGCACCCAAATACGCGGTCTCGTGATCATCCATGCCCGGCCCCTTTCGTGACGAAACAGCAGGCTGAGTGGCGGCGCTTGCCCCGCTGCCCCGACCCGAGTGGTCAGAGGCGTGAAGAGCCTCCTCTTCGTCACCGGACCGGTACTGCCCGCGCAAGCGGTCCGTCGCATAACTAAAGCTCCCTACGCCGGCCCAAAACGCCTTGTCGTGACTGCGGGGGCCCCACGACCACCCAGCTCCGTTAGAGATGGGCAAGTGGTAGTAGCGGAAGGCGAAGAAGGCCGCGATGGTTCCGATCAAGTAGCCGAAGAGGATATCGAAGGCATGGTGCCGGAAGTCCCACCACCGGGAGCCGGCGATGAAAATGGAGCCGAAGAAGGGGATGACCGCGATGCAGAGCAGATAGATGGGCGGCGCCGCGGCTTGCCGTCGAACTGCCGAGACCGTCTGGTTGTGGCGCGCAATCCCCTTGTTGCCCAATGTCGAATCCAGCGTCGATGGCGTCGGCGCACTCGGGCCACGGCTCGACAGCTCGTATGCGTCGGGTCCGGAGCCCTTGATGTTCGTCAGACGCGTGCGCGAGGGGAAAGCGGTGAACGCTGAAGCGTCTGCGAACCCAGCTGGGGCGAGGAACGGAATCGTGATGGCGAACTTGCTCGCAACGAAAAGGGAGAGGTAGATCAGGCCTATGCACATGTGTTAGCCGGGCTGCCGGCTTGTTGGTCGGCAAGCGCCCTGTAATTCTGCGAGCATACCTGCAGCTGAAGAGCTGGAATGCCCACTCGGATAACTCCTAAAGCCATCGTCCAGCTGAGCCTTGTCCGGATTCTTGCAAATGGACGGGCTCACGAGCTGCCCGGCAGTGGTCGCCGTTTTCAAGCCCTTGACGCCGCCAATGATGTATTCGGCCAGATTGTCGAGATCGGGTTGGCATCGGGATAGGAGATCGGGTCGAGGCTTTCCAAACAGGTTCTTCATGCCATTGGTGATGAACCATGCGCCAACAATAGAAAGGGCGAGGCCCAGCAGGCCGGTATGGAGCTCCCACAGCTTGCGCTTCCAGATCAACGATTTTGGTGTCCCAACCGGGACCGTCGCGCCGGGAACGAAAATGAGGCAGATGATGGCGATAATAACGATGGGGGCGAGAATGCCGACAATCACGAGCAGCCAGACGGGGACTGTCTCCTTGACCGTGAAGGGGAAGCTACCAAAAACTGTTAGTTCGGTTCCAACTCGCGAGATGCAAGCAGAAGAAGGGGCCGGGGCGTCAACATACGCGATGTTGCGGTCGTCGAGCGAGAACGGCCGCTTGTTTGGGGTAATGTCGCCCAAAACATATCCGATGGCGGCAAAGGCGACGAGAACGATCCAGTCGAAAACGTAGGACAGCGCCACGACCCACGAGACCCTGCCTTTCCTCCTCACATTGCCCCCGGCGAGCGCCAGGTTGTCCATTGTTTGACGATCTTCGAATGTCGGCGCAGGAGAGAATGAGCTGGCCTTGATGAGAGGGCGAACCGAGTCGTCGGGCATTGGGATACCCGTGGAGGACAGGAGGAGAGGGGAGAAAGGGAAAGGAAGGGAAGTAAAGGAGAGGAGGGCTGAAACGACGGGGCAGCACAACGAGCACGAAGGGGCGCAACGAAGTACCGGGTCCAGACCGCAAATGGCAGGATGGCACGCGCTAGCACATGCGACCAAACCGCACTCGAAATCTCGATCTCCTGCAGTGCCACCGTCTCAGCCAGAAATCAGCGGCGGTTTTTCCGAGGAGGTCGAAAATCGAAATGGACAGCCCCAACCGCGTCAGCTGTCGCTCTCCTGTCCCGACGACGGGTTCCCACAAGGTTAACTCTGTTGGGAGGCAATGGAGCTCGGCGCCCTGCAATTCCCGGCCGAGACCCCGGGAGGGATGTGCAGTGTCTTTGCCGCCGTGTTGGCCCAGCTCAGCCACAACGGGGATCGAGATGGCTGGCACGGTGCCCAGTGGTTGGACGTGGTTGGCCAAGACGGATCGACGCTGCAAATGTCGGGGAGGGGGCACAGGGAAACGAAAGCAGAAAGAAAAAAGACGAAACACGGAGGAAAGAGTCAGTTTCTAGGTAGCCCGTGTTTTCTTCGTCAGCCACAGCGAGATACTGGACCTGACAAGAACAAGAATGGACAACAGATCCCAAAGACTGCTGTCTTTGCTTTAACATCTACACAGTACAAGAAGGAGCCGCAAAGGTTACCGAGAATCGAAGAGTCTGGGCTGTGGAGAAGATAGCAACTGAGAGGCCGCAGAGAAGATCCAGGCTGCGGATCAGCGGATTCGCTATCCACACAAGTCTCCACTAACAGCGGCCGCGCGCTTTGTTGGCAGGCTCGGCATTCGTGAAGCACCCACCAGGCAGGTCCTGCACTCGCAGTGTTCAAGGTTCCAGGGACGTGCATGCCTAATACCTTAGTACATATGCGGATGTCGAGAGGTCCAAACATGACATCGATCATCGATCATCGATCTCGGTCGTCAAAGTTGAAAGTGTAGAGCCATCTCGCAGTGCAGAGTAAGCCGCAGCCAGGCCTTTCCCATCTCCGCGGCCGAAGAAATTACACGAAAGTGCCGTTTTCACATTCCCAAGAGCTGTCCCGGCCTTCCGGACGTTGGGGTTGCATCGCCCCCGACTCGGACAGCCAACCACATTCAGTCGTTTCGCTCACCTTCCCGCATTCGGCAACCGCTCACGCAGGCGCAGGAGGTCACAGGCGGCTGACAAGAGCACACCCAGCCCGCCGACTGATGACGATGCCCTCGCGCAGGTTCAAGCACGACACACGAGCTCTCGGGCTGCCTCTCAGAACTGCCTGCCCAAGAAACCCAGGTTTGCTGATCTACATGGTGTACTGTACAATATACAGAATACATAGGGTGTACGTATTCGCCTGTCGCTCCCCTCACCCACCCCACAAGCACGGCCACGCAGATTCGCTAGGCCGACTTGTCTCTCCTCCTGCCCAAGTTCCGCACCCGAGGAGTGACCACCCACTTGTTGACATTGCTCTTCTTGCGCGTCTTGAACCCGCCCTTGGCCGGTTGGCCCCATGGGCTGACGGGGTTCTTGTTACCCTTTGACTTACCACGGCCACCGCCGTGGGGATGGTCATCTATTGACATGTCAGCTGCCGCGCCAAAGCCAGTTGCAATGCAACGAGAAAAAGCTGGGACGGGATCCTCTCCCACGTACTCGAGTTCATGGCCACGCCTCTCACTGTGGGCCTGATGTTCAACCACCGGCTACGGCCGGCCTTGCCCAGCTGCCTGTACTGGTGCATGATGTTGCTGGCGACACCGATGGTGGCACACGCGTCCTTGCTGACCTTTCGGATCTCGCCGCTCTGCAACCGTACAATCATGTTCTTGCCAGATATGACCTTGGTGCCGTCCTCCATCGTCTCTTCCTCCTTGGAGATGACGGTGGCATATGTTCCAGCGCTGCGGCAAAACACCGCACCGCCATCAGGCCGGGACCCGACGTTGTACACGACGGTGCCGGTGGGGATCATGTGCAGCGGCAGGCAGTTCCCTCTCCAGGCTGTCTTGGCGGCCAGAATACCAGGATCGATGAAACCGCCCATGCTGTCGAGGAGGTCTTGGGGAATGCCAGCCCGATAGCTCTGCACCACGTCGCCGGCACGCATGCCCTCGGCAGCCACCATGTAGCTCTTCTTGCCCGTCGCCTGCTCGGTCAGCAGGGCGATGTGGGCACTCCGGCCCGGATCGTACTCAATCCGCTCGACCGTGTGCGGTCCCGGAGTCCACCGCTTGAAGTCGATGGTGCGAATCCTCCGCTTGTGGCCACCTCCACGATGTCTAACGGTGATGCGACCCGTGTTGTTTCTGCCGCCTTTCCCTTGGCCCTTCTTCGGGATTGTCAGGGGCAGATACGGCCGGCCCTTCCAGAGGTGGTCGTTGATGGGCCGTTTGAGATGTCGGACACCAGGCGTCCGCGGCTTGTACGTCCGCATCTTGACCGCCTCGATCTCGGTTGAGGGGGCGCCGAAGCGCGGGCCCTCCTCGCCAGGCGTATTCGTGGCATCGCGGGGTGCCACGGACGAGTAGGCTCTGATGGGGTTGAGGCAAAGGGCGCGCTGACAGAGAGAGCTGAGGGAAGCTGCCCCAGCAGCCAGGCGACGGAACCGTTGTTGCAGCATGGTCGAGGGATAGTAGAAAGCGCAAGCTCGACCGAAACCGAAACCGGGGTAACCAGCACCAACAAGCCGTCAACGCCGGGACATCGAGGCACGAAGGGTATCCTGGAGACTGCTTAGCGGCGTGAAGCAGCCAATTGGCCACAGATATTGCGTGTGGGCGGCGGCGGCGGCGGGGCGGCGGCGGTTGTGGTCGTGGTCGTCGTTGTCGTCTTGTCCTGAGCAGGTCGGCCCGTCAACTCCCGCTGACGATCGATGGTGGTTTTCGAGACTTGGAAATTTGCTTGCCTGGGCCGATCCGATCCCCTGGGTCCGTGCACCAGCTTCCCGGTCGGTGTGGCTAGGGCGAGAGACTCGGGGCTTGACCAGCCCGCGTGGAGCCACAGCCCCGCTCTGGAGCGCGAAAAACGCGGGTGCGGTTCCAGAGCAGGGGGGTCCAACGGCAACCCGCGATGAGCCAATCATAGTGCGGTTGCCCCGTGGTTGCCGCTGTTGACGGTGGGTTCCGTAGGGGAAGCACGGTTCAAACGATCGCGTTCCCTTGTCCGTACCGTGTACCTTCCTCCCGGCCCTATAACACAGGCAGCTTTCCGCTGTTGTCAACATCGCCAACTCCCTCCTCCATCGCCACGTTCTTTTCACACGGCACTCTCAAGGTCATCCGACGCTTGCCACTCATCCGGACCAATTTTCACCAGATTTTAATCCATCCTGCAGTGGCTGCCCCAGAGTGTGCAGCTCCTGTCGACGCGCATCGGCGTCAGAGCCGACCCACTCTCACCCCCAGGCGCGCAGCGGAGCCACAGGTGCGCGGTACCTGGTACTTGCGCCCGCTCCCCCAGCCCACCTCGCTGATTTCGCTTTGGGCCCGAACCACTTAACCCTGGAGCTCTCTCTCTCCCTTCAATCGCCAGCCCTCCGACCCATCAACCTCTCCACCAGCACTTCTTAAAAACACGAGAGCTCTGCTTCGCGCCAGCATTCTCTCTCGACATCACGACACCCTCCACCACAACGCCCACTCTGGACCCGCGGCATCTTCCATTGTCAATTAGCAGGCCATCATTGTGATTAATCCATCCTACCGGAAACGCGTCAAACCCCGAGACGCATCCATCGACTCAACCAAGACCCGCGTTGAGGTGTCGACTCTCCCAAGCAAACATACCAACCTGAACACACGTTGATATCGTCCCCGTCGTCTGTTATTTCTGCATACTTGGTAAGTCGGCAGTCCTTTTTTTCTTGCTCTCTTTTTTCTTTCTTGCTGCTCAGAGCTCCCCGTCGCGTCGACACCCACCCGCCCCCAATGTTCCTCATCGAGAACGCGTCGTAACTGACTCCCACTGCCTAGCCTTGCATTGCATTCGTTTGTCAACTTGTTCCCAGCCCCAGTTGTCAAGATGCCCGCGGTAAGCGCCCCCCCCCCCTCCGGATCCGTGACTCGCACCTGGCACGCGTGCTTCAACGCGACTTGCACGAGGTTTCGAGATCCCGAGCAAGCTAATCATTTCTTTAGAGGCCAGGAAGAACCCTGCGTTCGGTGACGAACGAAAATGACGAGAACCGCGCTGCCACAGCTCGCGTTACCCGGGCGAAGGCCGCGGCGACTCTGAACGTCGACGAGCTTGCCATGCCCACCAAGGTGCTGCAGTCAAAGAAGCCGGCCACCAACGCCAATCCCACGCGGGCGCGTGCTGCCCTCGGTGATGTCAGCAATGTGACCAAAGTCGACGCTGTCGAGGGCAAGAAGCCTGTCGGAAGAACTGGTTTTGTGTCCAAGGGCGCCCAGCCTACTGGCATCAAGAAGACGACCACAACGCGGCCCGCCAAGGAGGCCAACAAGAAGGCGGAGGTAAAGCGTTCGGGCCCCGGCTCAATTGTCGCGCAGAAACGCAAAATCCTGAAGGAGACAGAAACCGGCACCATCGCCAAAAAGGACACCACAGAGGAGAGCGAGCCGATTCGCAAGAAGCCCCACACACTTGAGGGCGACGAGAACACCAAGACCGACGTGAAGAAAGACGCATTGCCGCGCAAGGAGGCTTCAGTATCGCCAGCGCCCGTGGTCGAGCAAGAGCCGCGTGCTGCTACTCCCGAGGCCGTCAGGCTCCTTGACAGCGAAGACCTCGACGACCCGTTGATGGTTGCCGAATATGCCAATGACATTTTCGAGTACCTCCGCGACCTCGAGTGCAAGTCCGTACCCAACCCACAGTACATGTCGCACCAAGACGACCTTGAGTGGAAGACACGGGGCATCCTGGTCGACTGGCTTGTGGAGGTTCACACCCGCTTCCATTTGCTCCCCGAGACGCTGTTCCTTGCCGTCAACGTCGTCGATCGCTTCCTTTCGGAGAAGGTGGTCCAGCTCGACCGTCTCCAGCTTGTCGGTATCACGGCCATGTTCATTGCTTCCAAGTACGAGGAGGTCCTCTCGCCCCACATTGCCAACTTCCGACACATCGCCGACGACGGCTTCACCGAGGCCGAGATCCTGAGCGCCGAGCGTTTCGTCCTCGCCACTCTGAACTACGACCTCAGCTTCCCGAATCCCATGAACTTCCTCCGCCGCATCTCAAAGGCCGACAACTACGACATCCAGTCACGCACCATCGGGAAGTATCTTATGGAGATCAGCCTGTTGGATCACCGCCTTATGGCCTACCGCCCCAGCCATATTGCCGCGGCCGCCATGTACCTCTCGCGGCTTATTCTGGACCGTGGTGAATGGGTATGTAATTCGTTGGCATGAGACAAGAGTTGAGCCCAGACTAACGCGGTGGTGCCTCTTAGGATGACACACTCGAATACTACGCTGGGTATTCGGAGGAGGAGATTGAGCCCGTCGTCATATTGATGGTCGACTACATGGCCCGGCCCGTCACTCATGAGGCATTCTTCAAGAAGTATGCTGGCAAGAAGTTTTTGAAGGGTATGTTGTGCTCCAACTCATGGCCGCTGGTAACGACAGGCTTCTGACTCGGTCTGCAGCATCAATCCTTACCCGCCAGTGGTCAAAGAAGCACGCCCACATGTATGGCATCACCGATCTCGACCTGACCCTCGACGAGGTCTCATAAGGGTCTCGCACTTGTCAACTTGCACGTCACACCGTGCATCATGTCTCTACCTTACCGGTAGAGTGTCAGGATACCACGCTGTGGTTGGACTCGCCGCCTTGACGACACGTCACGATCACCAATTAACGACCCATCCCAGCTCCTACTTCTGGGGAGCCAGGGACCATTCTCAACATCTTGGTCCTCGACACAGCATCTACTAGGGATCAAGGGGCGTCTTCTCCACGGCATTGTCGGTTATGTTTTGTGTTTTGTCTGGTTTTGCTGTTTGTTTTTGTTTTTCCCTCTTCACCGCCACCTTTTATCCTTTCCACATCACGGGATTATTATGGCAACGGCGCCGGGTGTCTGTAGGCAGGATGGGATGGTGTTTGGGTGGGTATGCTTTTGGCTCTCCTTCAGGGGCGATCTCGCTTTTGCATGCGCTTTGCTCGAGGCTTGGAATGTTGGACGCCTGTTGCTGGATTACTGCCTCCCCCCTCCCGCCCCCTTTGGGCCATCGCCGGTTGGGTTTGGGGGCCTCGGCGCTTGCTGCATAATCTGAGCTGTGGGCGGGAGGCAGGCGGATGTCGGACGTATGGATAGAAGGCTGGGTGAAGCCAGTGTCTTGGGCCGTGTCTCCTGTCCTCGGGATGGACTCGAGCTGGCGGGGAAATCGTGTACATACATAGCAGTGTTGGTTTTGGCCTCGGGTGTTGGCGGGTTTTAGGCATCGGAATGGGAGCATTGCATTGTTTTTATCCTCGCCACGACTTGTCAAGCGGGCTCACTGGGTTTATTAGCGAAGGGCTAGGAGGATGGCTTTGTTGGCAGCGAATTCCGTAGCGTACCACCACCCGATTTTGTTGACAGGGTATCAGCTTTGGGTCTCTTCAGCGAGTTGCTGTGTCATGGGAGCGGGCATGTCCCCGAGCACAATTGAGCTATTACCATCATGTATCACTGTTCAGCAACCCGCAGTTGTTGGCACCTGCCGTCCAGTTATTTCTCCTTACTCGATATCGTTTGGGGTGTCCATTTGAGAGAAAAATGCGCCATATTAACTACTTGGTCCAACGAGACAAGAGAACATAACCTCAATCCTTAGGGAGATAAGAATGATGATGGTGGTTGCATTCGAGGAGCAGGTCCTGGCCCATCCACCTCCGGTTCCAGATGATGCGCCCCGTTCCCGCCGCCAACTCCAAAGCAATGCCCGACTGTGCTGGGTACACATGATGATAAATGATGCCATCTTGAGAGATGAGTGCTGTCCTGGTTCTAGCCTGGGTGGTTTTGATCTAATTGAGATTCAACTGAGATCAGCCAAATGAAAGGGCTATCCGAAAATTCGTAAAGGAAACGGAAAGGAGGGCCAGGAGCAGGGCCAGAGGGTTCTCTTGTCCCCTCATCCAGTCAACCTGCCGACCTCCTTTCTTGTCTCTCTTGCTTCTTCTTCTATGACCCTCTTCTCGCTCTTGGCACGGGGTTTTCCAAGTACTGATAGGAGCCCGCTGTCGAAGAACACCCTCTCTGACTCCCCACACGGGAATCTTCCAAGTGCTCGTCGAAATCCGCGGTTGCTAATTGGCTTGCCCCTTCATAGCAACTTTTGAGTGGTAGTTTTGCTTCCTCTCTTGCTTATTATTCCAAGGCAGATTCCTTTCGAGACGTGCCTGGTTAATGCTGTGTGTGCTGTGCGTGGCTTTGACCCAGAAGATGGGCTGGTGACAACTCCGAGAATGAATTGTGCCGTGATTCCGAGTCCGTGAGAGGTTGTCAGGCGAGTTGCGAAACCCGCAATTCTCCCCCCGCCTGGCTTGTCCCCTCGACTCCCTCAGAATGCGGAACCAACAGCAACGCACTGGGGCGTCCTGGGGGTAGCAGGCTCAATAAAGACATTCCCAACAGCATCGCGGCACGAGCGCTTCAGCTCCTGCATGGTGTGGCGGGCGGCTCTGGCCTTGGCGCGGATGAGGCGCTTGATGAGGGCGCGGTGCTGGGGCCGTTGCTGCTTCAGGACGTCGCTGGGAGAGT
>OUNM010402418.1_pt1 | contig 30889 bp, 26 predicted proteins | sample 1769961 | NCBI WGS metagenome assembly OUNM01 (sample SAMEA3914820, study PRJEB12502) | metagenome | biome: forest; material: soil | place: USA | collected 2012-03-12 | depth 0.3 m | reverse complement strand
GGTCCAGGTCGTGTCGATCATCATCGCGATCTGCTCATTAGCGAGCTGTCGTCGCGAGCCGTTGGCATCCACCTGCGTCACGCCAGGCGGCACCATGCCGGCCTGGATCGTGTCGAGGATGAAATCGAAAGCCTTTTTGATCTCCGGCGAGTTCACCGCCGAATGTTTCCAGTCCGGCGTCAGGAAATCGCCACCGAAAGACCGGAAGATCGAGGAGACGCGCAGGTCGAAACCGGCCGGGGCCAGCACCAGCGTATAGGCCCAGTGCGGCGGCTGGCCCGTAGGCTTGTTGAGCTTGGCTGCGACGTCCCTGAATTCCTCCCAGGTCTTTGGCGGCGCGCTGATGCCAGCCTGATCGAACATGGTCTTGTTGTAGACGATGACCATGGCGACAATGTTTTTCGGAATGCCGTAGGTCTTGCCTTCGACCGTCACCGGCTCGAGCGTCTTCGGATAGAAATCCTTCAGGTAATCGGCGTCTTCCTTGGCGATGAAGGGCGTGAGATCGAGCACCCATTTCTCGGCGATGTATTGGCGCACTGGATTCGTATCGAGCGCGAAGACATCGGGTCCCTGGCCGGCGCGGATCGCGGTGGTGAAGCGGACATCGCGCTGCGCCAGCGGCACCGGTTCCGCTTTCACCTTGATGCCGGGGTTCTGCTTTTCGAATTCGGCAATCGCCTCGCGCAGCGAGCGGCCCCAGACATTCTCGGCAAGCTGCCAGTCTGAATAGACCAGCGTGACGTCTTCAGCTTTGGCCGACCCGAGCAGACTGAGGCCGAGCGCAGCTCCGAGCAGAAGTTGTCTGAAACCTATTTTCATTATTCCTCTCCCAATATTCTGTTATCGTTGATGTTTCGCGAATTCGCGCCTTGGTGGCGTGCTCGTTGGCCTAAAGTTGTCAATAAGTTGTATATTTGTCAATTCGCTGTTTGGCCTTATCGTCGGCTTCACGGAGGGCGAATGATCGACGCAAGCGAGGAGGAGATCGGTGGCAGGGCCGGCATGACAGGCAAGCTCAGCGATCGCGTTTACGAGCACGTCCTTAGTCAGGTCATGCTGGGGGCGCTGCCGGTCAACGCGCGCCTGCCGCCGGAAACGCGGCTGGCCGAGCAACTCGAAGTGTCCCGTCCAGTGGTGCGGCAGGCGCTGCAGCGCTTGCGCGATGATGGGCTGATCGCTTCAAGGCGCGGAGCGGGCTCTTTCGTGCTGCGGCGCCCCGCTCAGGACGTTTACAACTACGCGCCGCTCGGCAGTATTGCTGATATCCAGCGCTGCTTCGTGTTTCGCATAGCGGTCGAAGGAGAGGTGGCGGCGCTTGCTGCCCGGGATCATGACGCTGAGAACCTCGAACGGCTGCGTAACGCTTTTCAGCAACTAAACGCCTCGATTATAGAGAACCGGCTCGGCATCGAAGAGGATATTGCTTTCCACCGGGCGGTTGCAGAAGCCACGGGAAACCGGTTCTTCGTCGCGACACTCACCGCCCTGCAGGCGCAGATCGCGACTGGCATCACGCTCAACAGGAACCTTTCAGTCGCCCAACCGCGCACGCGCTTGCTCGCAGGCCAACAGGAGCATCAGATGATCTTCGATGCGATCGCTGCCCGAGACGAAAGCGGCGCGCGCCAAGCCATGCGCTCGCATATCGAGAATGCAAGACGGCGAATATTCGAAGGCGGATAGAAGCGCCGGACAAGCTATCAGTCTGAACGCCGACTGCGAATTGAGCCATCGCGCGGATCACTTGATTTCATGCCGCGGCGCTGGAGCTTAGATCGCCTTATCGCCACGTGACAGCACAACCAGGAGGCCGGCCGCCAACGTCGCGACCGCGAGATAGCCGACGGCGCCAAGCGGTCCGAAACCATCCACCAAGATGCCGCCGACAACCGCGCCAACTGTGATAGCCACCTGGAAAGCCGCCACGATCAGGCCGCCGGCAGCTTCTGCCTGATCGGATGCTACCCGAACCATCCATGTCTGGAAGCCGACGGGCAATACGCCGAAGGCAAATCCCCATAAGCCGACAGTGATGCCGGCGACGAGGCCAGAACTGCCCAGCGCAAACAGGGTGAGCGCGAGGGCCGCGATGACGAAAGATCCAAGAACGATGGTCGTCTTTGCGCTGCGGGCGACAAGCGCGCCACCCGCGAAATTACCGAAGAAGCCGCCAATGCCATAGGCAAGCAGCACAAGCGAAATCTCTGTCACGGGGAGCATTGGCACCTGCTCGAGAAAGTGCCGTATATAGGTGAAACCGGAAAAATGGCCTGAAATGGCAAGCACGATCGCGATGATGACAAGCCTCACGCTGGGCCGCCGTATCAATGCAAAGAGCGTTCGGACATCCGGCGAACTCAGCGGTGGCAGGCGCGGCAACGTCACTACCTGGAAGATCAGCACGACAACACCGACGCCGGATGCCAACAGGAACACGTTCCGCCAGCCCCAGAGATCGCCGAGGTAGGCGCCAATTGGGGCGGCGCTGACCGTCGCGATCGAGACGCCACTGAAAACCAGCGATATCGCACGTGGCAGTGCGTCCGGCGGCACAAGGCGCATTGCGGTGGCGGTTGCCATCGCCCAGAAGCCGCTCAGGCTCACGCCGAGCAGAACGCGGGCAAGCAGTAATGTCGTCAAGCTGCCGGCCGTGGCTGACAGCAGATTGGATAAGACCAATAGTACGGTCAGCAGCCAAAGAACGATCCGGCGATCCATACTCCGCGTGACGATCGGTGTTGCTAGCCCTGCCACGATCCCGATGAAGGAGGTCGCTGTCACCACTTGTCCCGCCGCACCTACGGATACACCAAGATCGGTGGCGATCGGCGTCAGCAAGCTGGCGGGCAAGAACTCAGCGGTGACCTGACTGAAGGCGCCGAGCATCAACGAAAAGACGGCTGCCCAAGCCGGTCTGATTGTTTCGGTGGGTGTCGTTGGGCCATCGTTGTGAATTGCAACGGTGCTAACGGAATCAGTCATCGCGGTCTCCAGAAGTTACCAGGAAGATGGGCGTGATCTTCTGGAGTTTCCATGCTAGGAAAGCCGTAATGCTTGATCATTCGTCCAGAACTGGCGCGACCGACCCTTTGACCGAGATGCTCCGCGGTCTGCGGCTTGAAGGCGTTGACTACACCCGCTGTCGGATGATTGCGCCTTGGGCCCTGGTGTTCCAAGCGCAACCAAACGCACATTTCCATTTTATCGCCGAGCGCGGCTGTTGGCTGCGAACGCCTGACGACGAATGGGTTGAGCTTGAAAAAGGTGACGCGGTCTTGCTGCCACGTGGGGCGGAGCACGTCCTAGCGAGTTCGCCTGACGCTTTCGCCTTGCCGCTCAATAATTGCAGGCTTGATCCGGTTTGCTGCGGCATCGTCGATGCGCATGGCGGCTGTGAAGGCGGCAACGGCGAAGAGACACTGCTCTTTGGCGCCACCATGAGCTTCAATCTCGACAGTCAGCATCCTCTTCTTCAGATGATGCCAGAACTGATGCAGATGCAGGAACTCGCAGTCAACGAGCCTGGCATTCCGCCTCTGCTTGCCGCGATGGCTTGCGAGCTGGCGCTCGACAGGGTGGGCGCAGGCGGTATCTTGACACGACTGGCCGACGTCGTCGCCGCTACGTTGATCCGTACATGGGTCGAGAAGGGTTGCGGCTCTTCCGGCTGGATTGCCGCCGCGCGCGATCCCGATATCGGCCGAGTTCTCGCGGCAATCCATCGCGATTCGACGCGGGATTGGAGTGTCGAAGCACTGGCGGACATCATGGGTGCCTCGCGCTCGGCCTTCGCGTTCAGGTTCGCCAGCGTTGTCGGGGAAACACCAGCACGTTATGTCGCTCAACTGCAAATGCAGGAAGCAAAGCAATGGTTAGTCCGCGACCGGCTGAAAATTGCGATTGTTGCCCGCAGACTTGGTTACGAATCGGAAGCCGCATTCAGTCGTGCGTTCAAACGCATTATTGGCGTCCCACCAAGCCGTTTTCGCGTGGCGCAGCCTAGGCGCCAGATGGAGTCAGCGTAATCAGCTCATCACAACGAGCGCGCTGGCACGCTTGCACGGCTGGCGCTGACTAACAGAGCCTTTCGCGCAGGCCATATACACCATTTCCAGACATTGGTTTCCGCTCTGGAACCAGACATTCCAAGCCGAACTGCATTCTATTGATCATGGCAATGGTCGATATGGGAACAGTCAATTTTTCGTATGTTCCTCCCGGCCGTATATCTCGTTTCCACGATTGACGAACGAAGTCCAGCTTGTACGGGTCGACCGCGTATGCAGCATCTTGATGCCTGTCAGAATTCGCTAGGCGCTGTTGTATGATCCGTTTCCTGCTCTCTCGTCTCGTCGGCGCAGGCATCGTTCTGTCGGCGATGTCCTTGGTGGTCTTTGCATTAATCGGCCTGATGCCGGGCGACCCTGTGGATCTGATGGTCGTTGGAAACCCCGATATCACCTCCGAGCAGATTGCCCATCTACGAGAGATTTATGGCGTCGGCACACCGTTTACCGATCGCTATCTGCATTGGGTAACGGCTGCACTGCACGGGGATCTCGGGTTTTCGCGGCAGCAAAACCGACCGGTGCTGCGGATCATCTGGCCAGCACTGGGGAATACCGTCGTCCTCATGGCAACGGCTCTGGTCATCGCAATGGCGGTGGCCATCGCGATAGGGACGCTCGCCGCTGCACGGCGGGGCCGTTGGACCGATCGATTGATTGGCTTGGTAGCTTATGCCGGCATTTCTGTGCCCACCTTCTGGCTCGGATTGATACTGATCTACCTGTTTGCCGTGAACCTCGGCTGGCTGCCCGCAGGCGGCATGCCGCAACCTACGGAAGGTGCGTCGGGCTTTCTCAGGCACCTGACCCTGCCGCTACTCACGCTAGTCATTGCGGAGGTGGGCGGGCCAACCCGCCACGTTCGAGCGGCGATGATCGAAGTTTTGAGCCAGGATTATATCCGTACTGCGCGCGCCATGGGCATGCCGCCGATACGGATCGTCCTGCGACACGCACTGCGCAACGCGATGATTCCGGTTTCGACCATCTTTGCGCTCAGCTTTGGTCACCTTTTCTCGGGTGCGTTGCTCACCGAGACAATCTTTGGCTGGAATGGAATGGGGAGGCTCATCTATGACGCCATTATGGGCAACGACTACAATCTTGCCTTGGTTGGGCTTCTTTTCACCACCGCGACTGTCCTCCTGGCCAGCATCGCCGCCGATATTGCGTACACGAAGCTCGACCCACGGATCGCGCTGGGCAAAGCGCACTAATGGATGAGGGCAAAGAACGAATATTGGGTCGCCAATCACGCTGGCGTCAACTGAACAACGACCGCGCAGCAGTAGTGGGCGCTGCTATCTTGACGCTAGTGTTCATCGCCTCCTGCACGGCAGCTCTGGTGGAATCCTGGCTCGGCGTTTCCGGTGTGGAAACGGATCTCCTGAGCCGCCTCGCCCCACCATCAGCCAGACATATCCTGGGGGCGGATGAGGCTGGCCGCGACGAGTTGGTTCGTCTGCTCCGGGCGGGGCAGACATCGCTCACAATCGGGCTGATCGGCGCGCTAGGGGCCAGCTTGATCGGCACGCTGATCGGCGCAGTCAGCGGGTATTTTCGTGGCCGGGTCGACATGGTGCTTATGCGTTTCACCGATTTCATGATGGCCTTGCCGCACCTGCCGATCTTGATCATTCTCGCCGCTCTCGATCTGTCGAAGCTTGGCTTCAGCCAGCAATTCATCAATTCCGGCGCAGCCGGCTACTGGCGCATTGTCCTGATCATGACCTTGCTAGGCTGGACCGGGGTCGCCCGGCTCGTTCGGGGCAGCACATTGGAACTGTCGGAGCGCGAATTCGTGCTTGCCGCCCGTGCCCTGGGCGCAGGCACATGGCGGATCCTGGGCAGGCATGTCGTCCCCAACGCGATCACGCCTGTGATCGTCGCGACCACCATCGCCGTGGGACGGATTATCCTGACGGAATCCGGCCTGTCATTTCTGGGGCTGGGCATTCAGCCACCGCTGACGAGCTGGGGTAACATGCTCAATAACGCGCAGGAGTTGCTTGGTATCGCACCGATGCTGGCGATCCTGCCCGGCGCATTGATCCTGTTGACGGTGATCGCGATCAACTTCCTCGGCGACGGGCTGCAGGCCGCCTTCGACCCGCGCAGGGATATTCGGTATTAGAGTTCGCGGCACTCTCGACGGATCAGATCAATGAACCATTGAAGGGGGGCGTCGTTCAGCCGATTTCGAGCTATGACAAGATCGACGCTGTAAGATGCGCCGGGCTGCGGCAAGCTGACAATCGAGACGCCAGCCATTTCCGCGAAACGCCGGGCAATCCGTTCGCTCATCGGAGCAATAAGGTCCGTGCCCGCGACTGCAAATGGGAGCGCCGTGGTGTAAGGCGTCATCAGCGCTACGCGGGCCATATCGCCGTGCTCGGCCGGCAATGAACTGACGGTTGGTGTCGAACCGTCCGAACCTGCCGACATATACCAAGCCCTTGGCAGACGATCATATTCTTCCCAACTCAAAATCTGGCCAGCCGTGCAAAGGCTCGAGTCACGAATCCAGACGTACCGATCCTGGAAGAGGCTATAACGGACAGTGCGAGGTGAAACAGGCAGTCGGCTAAATATAAAGGCATCGATCTCGTTGGCTTCCAACTGTCGAATAACTTCTTTTCGATCCGTTAGCGGGCGCACCCTAATGTCGGTACAAGGCGCTTCTTTGCGGATCGCAGATATTACCTTTGGTAGAACAATTATATTGCCATAGTCGGTTGCGGCGATGGTAAAACAGGTTTGCGCCGTTTTTGGTTCAAACTTCGGACTTGGATCAAGTGCGCGCCGAACCTGCTCAAGGGCAGCACTGACGGGTAGCGCCAATGCCAAGGCCTTCGCCGTGGGCCTCATATTCTGGCCCGAGCGGATAAACAATTGATCTTCGAAGAGGATGCGCAATCGCGCGAGCGCGCTGCTCATGGAGGGCTGCGCCAAGCCAATCCGCTGCCCAGCACGCGTAACATGCTGTTCCTGCAGCAAAGCTTCGAAGGCGACGAGCAGGTTGAGATCGATTGCAGCCAAGTTCATGGGCGGCACGATAATGGCGATTCTAGCCGAGCAGTAGTCGCTTGGCGAATGGCATCATCCATCCGAGTGATGACCCATATGGCAACATTCGATTTCGTGGACGAATAGTTCCGCCCTAGCTTTCGCATTACTTGGCGTTGATACGGAGCTGGCGATGAGGAGGATGGTGCGCGGCTGGGCGATCGGCATACTGTTTCTGGGATTTTCGGCACTGCCGGCGCAGTCAAAAGATCAGCTTGTTGTGGGCATGACTGCGTTTCCCGCAAGCGTGCACCCGTTCGTCAGCAGCTCGACGACGGCCAATTACATGCTGGGAGCCGCTCGCCGAGAGGTTGTTCGTCGCGATGGCGACGGGAAGATCATGTGCCAGCTCTGCACCGAGGTGCCTTCGGTGAAGAACGGTCGCGCCCGGGAAGTCACCCTTCCAGATGGCGGCAAAGCTATGGAGGTGACGTTCACCCTGCGCCCTGATCTGAAATGGGGCGATGGCACGTCGCTGACCACGAAAGATATCGTCTTCGGCTTCGAAGTGTCACGGACCTTTCTCCCGCCAGTCAATACTACCGGCGTCGTTGCGCTGGACGACCTAAATTACGTGGTGAAGCTGAACAGCCTCCGCTACGATTTTGATCGGCTGAGTCCTTCTCCGGTCAACGCTGCAATAGAAGAGCCGATCCTGCGCGCGGCGACGGGGCCGCTGGACTACGCAGCCAAATCAACCTTCACACGCGCGCCAGAGACGCCAGGTCTCTGGAACGGCCCGTATCTGATCGTCGAATTCGATCCCAGTCAAAAGGCAAGCTTTGCTCCTAACCCGTATTGGGATGGCGAGAAGCCGGTCTTCAAGCAGGTGACGATGCGACTTGTTGGGAATACCGCAGCCTTGCAAGCCAACTTGCTATCCGGGGACATCGACATGGCCTCCGGGTTGACCACAACTCAAGCACTTGACCTGCAGAAGCGTTACGCTGACCGCTTCGACATCTCCTTCGTGCAGGCTTTCTCGACCGCTTATCTCTATTCCCAACTTGGAAACTCCAATCTCGCGGATAAGCGGATACGCCAAGCGATTGTGCTTGGGATTGACCGGCAGACTATCGTCAGTCGCTTGTTCGACGGTCGGTTGTCGGTCGCAACCTCAATCCTCGCGCCGGTCGATCTCAGCTATGACAAAGATATCAAGCCATGGCCTTACGATCCGGCGCGTGCGCGTGAGTTGCTCGCGCAAGCAGGCTACAAGCCTGGGACGGATGGAATCCTGGAGCGTTCCGATGGCACGCGCCTCTCGCTAGAGCTGCTTACGATGGCCGGAGTCGGCGACTATCCTTTGTTGCAACAGGTGATCCAGTCCCAGCTAAAGCAGATCGGTATTGAGATCATTCCCAAATCCGAGGCGACGAAGGAGTTGTGGGGCGTGACACTACCGCGGCGGGCCTTCAAAGGCTTGGTATTAGGAACCTGGATAACTTGCCCGGACTGCATTCCTATCCGTGAATTTGGAACCGCTGGTATCCCACAAGAAAGCAATAAGTTCGGAGGCTACAACTATACCGGCTACAGCAATCCCATTCTGGATGCCGTGCTAACCGGCGCTCTGGCCGAACTCGACCCCGCGAAACGGCAAGTGATGTGGAACGAGATTCAGACGACGCTCATGGAAGATCTTCCGCAAATCCCACTCTACAATGGCGGCTATGTTCTTCAGGGGCCGAAATGGATGACCGGGCTGATGCCCATCCGCTCGACCTATTTGCCGACATTGTGGATCGAATATTGGAGGCCTAGGTAACAGCCAGGACAGGGCCCGTCAGGAACTCCGCATCGAGAGACCGGACAAGAGGCAGACGGCATGAATAAGGTAGTCCTGACGGCGCAGTTGATGCACGAGACCAACACCTTCAGCAAGGTGACGACCGGGCTAGATGCCTTCCGGCTGCTTAGCGAGGCCGAAATCCCCGAAGCCCGCCGCGGCACGCGAACGGCACTGGGCGCGACATTCGAGGCCGCGGAGAAATATGGCTGGACGCTCTTCCACCCGATTGCAGCCTCGGCCAACCCTTCCGGCCGCGTCACCGACGAATGTTTTGAGATACTTGCTGGGCGGTTGCTTTCGGGCATCAAGCGCACCGATCGGATCGACGGGGTGCTGTTGCATCTCCACGGCGCCATGGTGACCTGTGCGCATGACGACGGCGAGGGTGAACTCCTGCGTCGGGTGCGCGACGAAATCGGCCCGGCAACGCCTATTGTGGTGACGCTCGATCTCCATGCGAATGTCACGGATCTTATGGTCGAGATGGCGAATGCGCTCATTCCCGTCCGAACATATCCGCACATCGACTATTACGAACGAGCCTGGCAGGGATCTGCTCTTTTGCATCGCGCTATGGCAGGAGAAATCTCTCCACATACAATCGTCGCTCGCCGCTCCATGTTGAAAGGCCTCGATGGTGGTAAGACGCAAAGTGGGCCGATGGCCGAGTTACTCGCTCGAGCCAGTGCGCTGGAAGAGACCGGCGTTGTGCTTGTGATCGGAATTTGCGCGGGGTTCTCGGCTGCCGATATTCGTGAGGCTGGCCCCTCCGTCACGGTCACCGTCGATAGCGAAGCCAGCCTTGAGGATGCCTTGCGCATCGCTGACTCTCTAATGGACTACGCCTGGGAGACTCGCGCCTATCGCTCCGCCGCTTCGATAGCGGTACCCAAGGCCGTGCAGCGCGCCAAGGCCAGGGAAGGAAAGGGCAGGCTAGTCATCCTCGCCGATGTCACAGATAATCCCGGCGGCGGCTGTTATGGCGACAGTACCAACCTTCTGAAAGGCATGGTCGAAGCCGGGCTCAAGAACGCCGCCTTCTATGCCATCTTCGATCCTCAAGCCGTTCTCGACGGCCAGAAGATCGGTGTGGGAAGAGAGGGAACAATCCGTCTTGGCGGCAAGACCGATCCTGCCATGGGTGGCGGTCCATTGGCGTTGACCGGCCGGATTGTCTGCTTGAGTGAGGGGCGCTTTATAGCCTGGGGCCCGATGGGAGGCGGGGTCTGGCGCGATTACGGTCTCAGCATGGTGTTCCGGGTCGGCGAGATCGACATCATCGTCATCTCCAAAAATGGTCAGGCGACCGATCTTGCGCAGTTCACCTCGCTCGGCGTGGATCCGACGCGCAAGTGCAGCATTGCAATCAAGTCGAACCATCATTTCCGGGCGTCGTTCGAGCCAATCGCATCCGAGGTGCTGATAGTGGATAGCGGTTCACTCGGCTCGTCCATATCCAGGGTTGGCGGCTATTTCAATCTTCGCCGACCTATCTGGCCGCTGGATCCGTTCGATTAGCAAGCAATGAGGCCGCAACGGATGGCCTAGTTTAGAAGCTTCCGGCGTTCTGGTGCGGTCCAGGCTCGCAATCGCTGTCGACCCCGAACGCACTCGTATGGACAGCAGCGGAGTCTCAGCCAAGCCTTCCGGAATTCGCATTGCTCGTTGCAAGGCGCGCTTGTAACGCTGTGAGAATCACAGTCGCGGCCATGCAAGCGCAAGTCGCCCAGAACAGAGTGCGCGAAGGAAAACTGTCCATGATCCAACCGTAAGCGAGGGGGCCTAAAACACCTCCGAGATTTAGTCCGGTTGTCACGATACCGAATACTTGGCCTTCCTTGCCCTTCGGAGCCGCAGCACGCACCATCATATCGCGCGATGGTGCGATGATGCCGAGCAAGAAACCAGAAATGCCGAAGCCTATCGTCAATATGGCCGGCACTACCTCCAGCCAGATAACCGCAAAGAGCACGCCGCCCGCTATGGCGACCGCAATACTCGCGACTAAATCGTGCCGCTTCGTTCGGTCAGCCAATCGGCCACCAGCCAGAACGCCTACCGCACTTGCCGACAGAAACGCTGTAAGCGCACTGCTCGCTTGAACGAGATCCAGATGAAAACTGTCGACCAAAGCAGTTGTCGCATAAAGCTGAATGCCGCTCGTATTTAGGCTCAACAGTGCAAAGAACGCGGTCAGCAGTATAATTTTCGGTGAGAGCAACGCTGTCTCGGTTGCAAGGCCGTCTGCGCTTTTTTTAGTCGCCGCTGTCCGACCGATAGAAAATTCGCCACGATCAACCCACAACCACCCAGCGATCAGTAAGCCAGCGATACCGGCCAAAGCGATAGCCGCCTTTGTGCCAACCAATCCGGCAAGCGACAGCATGATTGCGGGCGCAACGGCAGTCCCGAGGTAACCCGAGAACGTATGCCAGGAAAATGCGGAACCGAGCCGTGTAGGATCAATATTATTCGTCAGGATCGAGTAGTCGGCCGGATGATAGACACCATTTGCAAGGCCGAGCAGCCCCATGACCATCAACAACCATAGATAGCTTGGGATCAGCGCCATCGATACGAGGCTGAGAGCGCCAAGAATAATCGCCACGCATAGAAGCTTGATCGGAGAACCACGGTCGGTGAGGGCGCCAATCGGCGTCTGAACGAACACGGAAACGATATTGAAGACCGTGACCGCCAAACCGATCTGCACCAAGCTCGCGCCATAGAGGATAACCATGACTGGCACGAGCGCCGGCACGATCATTTGATAGAAGTGGCTGACGAAGTGCGCCGCGCAGATTCCAGCCAACACGCGGCGTTGTCTGGCTTTCGGTGGAACCGTCGAATGCAGCTCGGTAAGAGGGGGCGCGTTGTCCAATTGTCTTCTTCTTCGATAAATTGCGCTGCGGTTAGGGCGCCAACGTCGTCGGAGATGTACCTTACCTTTGTCACTTGCCGAAAGCTGAGAAGCTCGTTTTGTTAGCGGGCGCTCAAAACAGCTTCAGGCCCCTGTTGGGACGGCTCTGCGGAAGAGGCTTGAGTCTGGTATAGGCGGCAGGGTCGCGCCTGAATAAGACGTTTGGTGCCCGTCGTCGAATTCGAGGTGCCGCTTGGGTTGTCCACTTTTTCACCAGCGGTACGGTCAACGACGATGGACGACCCGATTACGTTGCCGCGCCATGAACATTCCTGCTCGTTAGTGCAACGGCTACCTTAGCGACATCGACATGCCGCCAGATCCAGCACCGATGGATTTCAGCACCTGGTTCGAAACCTATACCGATGATCGCCGGTATATTCTCAATGCGCGCCACAACGTACCGCGTGTTGGACGGATCACGTCGCTTACGGTCGCGATGCAGCGGATGTTGCGATGATCCATATGTTCGGTGCGCGCACCCTTAATAGCTTTGAAATGATCACAGTCGTGGCTGCCCAGCGCACAGCAGAAGCACTCGGCGGCCTCCGCTCCACGCTAAGACGGAATTGCTTATCACAGGCGCGGCCATGAGCTATGCTGATGAGATGTCAGAAACCTTGTTGGAACAAATCCTCCAGTCACTCTTGCGGTTGGAGGCGCAGAACGCCGTGATCATGACCCGTCTCGATGACCTCGAGACTGTCCAGGACCAGATCGCCGACGATATGGATATCAAGCGAATTCTAAAGGCTTCAATGCCGGAGGAGATCGAAATCCCTACCGACGCGACCGATCTCCTAAAGGAGTTCCTCGCCAAGAAGGATGGTTAGCGCATTAATCGGCGCTGCAGCGACGCGCGTCATAAGATATCGAGGCGTCGGACTGAAGTCCTGGTGACTGAATTGATCGGCCAGCGGAAAGATTAAAATCCTCCCGCCGGCACTTGGTCTGCAAGCGGCAAATCAGCCCGCCTTCTTGCATTCATCGCGGAATTTCTTCCGGGCCTTGCCATGCAGGCCCTTTGCATCCGCATCGGCGGAGCATTTCTTGGAGATGGCAGTACGCTCCTTCTTTGGTGCGACGGCCGGGGTGGACTTGGCCGCCGGTGCGGTGGTGGTCGCAGGCGCCGTCTGCGCCAAGACCGGGCCGGTCGCAAGTGTTCCCGCTAGGGCTATGAGACCGAGATATTTGCCGAATTTCGTCATGATAGTTCTCCTTACTGGGCACGGCGTGTCGCCGCTTGGGTGGAAGATTCGGAGAAAAATTCAGGCGCGACTTACCAGCGACGCCAGTGATGCCAACGGTGCCAGCCCGGCCCATAAGCGACGCGAGGGCGTTCCCAGCCACCCCAGTAGGCCACCGGAGGCCCTGCGGGACGCCAGTGGTTTGGGACGCAGCGGCCCCAAGGATTTGGATGCCAGCCGGGCCCGCATCCCCAAGCGGCCTTCTCGATGGCACTGCTGTGCGCTGCGGTATCGAGCGGCATCGCTTGCGCCGCTGACGCGGCACCCGCTAGTCCGAGAACGAAAGTGATTGCTGCAAGTCTCATGATCTCCTCCATCATCTGGAGGCTCGATCAAGCACCAATACGGTTGAACCAAACCTGAGCACGGTTGTTATCGGCTGTTCAGCTTGGAGATCACCCGCAGATTGGACTGCCGATGGCGGCGTTTCCTGTCGTTTCCGCAGCTATAAAGCGGCTGGACGAAAGCGGTTTTCAGAGCGCCGCTGAGGCCTATCAAACATCACGCCACGCTGCTGTTCCCCGCCGTAGGGCGGTGCTCGCGGAAAGCGGCTGCGAGCGTGCTCAGCGCCCGACGTGACTTTGCATCGGTGAGCGTGGAAAGCAGCATAATCTCCGATGATGGAAGAGCCGGCAGGCCAAAACGGCGACTGACCTCGATTGTGCCCTGGGGCGCGAGGCGGCGTGAGAACACCGAGACCGCAAGGCCTGCCGCCACAGCTTCGGCAACTGCAAATGAGCCGCAGCCCAGAAACGCGATTCGCCAGGGAATCCCTGCGGCGTCCAGCTCGTTCGTGACAATATGACGGATACAGCAGGAGGGCGAAGACGCCGCCAGCCGTAATGGCTCGCCCTGCATATGGGTAAAGCCTGGTGCGGCGTACCAGCCGAAATGATCCGGCGCGAGCACCTCTCCGTCGCGCCGATCATCTTCCCGCCGGATGATGGCCGCATCGATTTCGCCTCGGTCGAACGCGTCGAGCAGCACATGCGAATCGTCAAGCCTGACTTCGATCGTGAGCGCTGGATCATGCGCGTTGAGCCGCGCCAGCAAGGTCGGGAGTTCGGGGCCGCCAACATGCGTCGCGATCCCGAGCGTAAAATGGCGGCGAACAGCGGAAAGTCCGGCAACAGCGCGGTCATGCGCAGCAAGGAACTCGCGCGCTGCATCGAGGAATACGGAGCCTTGCGTCGACAGGCGCACCAGCCTGGGTGTCCGCTCGATCAGTTTTTGCCCGACCTGATCCTCGAGCCGCTTCAGCTTCACGCTGATAGCCCCTTGCGTCGTGCCGAGTACTTGGGCGGCCCGCGTGAAGCTCTGGAAATCCGCGATCGCGACGAACACCTTCACCGCATCGACGTCGAGCGTTGTCATGGCAACTATCCAGATTTGTTGTCTCTGAAATAGAAGATCATCCAATTCTAAAATGATCAAGCGCGGCCTAGCTTGATTGGCGAATCCGCAACGCGGCGTCGGGCGGCCATTTTCGATCCGCCTTCGGTGTCGCCGGTTGCCCAGACAACCTGTCGAAAGGCCGAAATATGTCCGATGCTTTGACCCGGCGAGGCGTGATCATTCTGTCCGCCGTTTGCCTCACCTGCCTGATGTTCGGCCTCGAAATATCGAGCATCCCCACGATTTTGCCGACGCTCGAACAGGTGTTGCAGGCCGATTTCAAGCAGCTTCAGTGGATCATGAATGCCTATACCATCGCGGTGACCACCGTGCTCATGGCCGCCGGCACGCTGGCCGACCGCTATGGACGCAAGCGGCTCTTCATGATCGCGATCGCGTGCTTCGGAATCACCTCATTGATCTGTGGTGTGGCATCAAGCGCTTCCACCCTCATCGTCGCCCGGTTTCTTCAGGGGATGAGCGGGGGCGCGATGCTCATCGGCCAGATTGCCGTTCTCTCCTATGAGTTTCAGGCCGGGCGGCAGCGCGTGACGGCCTTCGGTTGGTGGGGCGTCATTTTCGGCATCGGCCTGGGCTTCGGTCCCATCGTTGGCGGCGGCATCGTGGCGGTTGCCAACTGGGCCTGGGTGTTTCTGGTCCATGTTCTGCTGGCCGTTGTCGCGCTTGGGCTAACGATCATGGGCGTCCATGAATCCAGGGACCCGCAAGCGAGCGGGCTCGATCTGGCAGGTATTCTGTCGCTATCGCTTTCGGTTTTCTGCTTTGCCTTCTACATAACCCAGGGGCCGGATTTCGGATTTGGAAGCCCGACCGGATTGGGCATTTTGGGCCTGTCCATTGCCAGCTTCGTTGCTTTCCTGACTGTGGAGAAGATCAGTCGGCGGCCGATGTTCGACTTCGCGGTTTTCCGCATTCGTCCCTTTTCAGGCGCGATCATCGGCTCATCGGCGATGAATATCAGCTTCTGGCCATTCATGATCTATCTGCCGATCTGGTTTCAGGCGGGCCTGGGCTACGACAGCGTCACGGCGGGATTGTCGTTGCTCGCCTATACGCTGCCGACACTGGTCATGCCGCCGATGGCCGAGCGTTTGTCGGCGCGCTATCGCTCAGGTCTGGTCATCCCGGCGGGCCTGTTCACGATCGGCGCCGGTTTCTTCCTCATGAAATTCGGCATTGCGGCGTCACAGCCAAGTTGGCTGACCATGCTGCCGGGATGCTTGCTTGCCGGCATCGGTCTCGGTCTGACGAATACCCCGGTGACCAATACGACTACAGGTTCGGTATCAAGCGACCGTGCGGGCATGGCGTCGGGAATCGATATGAGCGCGCGCATGGTGTCCCTCGCCATCAATATCGCGATCATGGGAGCTCTGCTTGGAGGAGGCGTGGCGGCACACCTCAAGAGTGTCCTGCCCAATGTTGATGCTGACGAATTGCGGGTTCTCTCCGAGCGTATCGCTGCCGGCAGTGCCGTTACCGCCCCGGGACTATTTCCGTCCTTGGCGCATGATGCGCTGACAAGCGGCTTCGGCTGGGTGCTCCTGTACGGCGGTGTCGGGGTCTGGTTATTGGCGGCGATCAGCTTTGCGATCTTCAACGCTGGATTGCTTCGGTACGAGAAGGTTTCCCGATCATCTGCCGATTGATTGGCGCCTATAATTCCACGGGCGCGCTTCGGTGAGCAGCAGAGAATCGTCGCTGGCAACGAGCGCAGGCTGCGGATGATGCTCGATGGCAAGGCCATCACGAAGAAAGGGCAGCTTTTCCGCAGCATTTTCAAAGTCAATCGTCGAAACTTTCCTTTCCGTAATCCTGCTTTACGAATTCCTAACGCATGGCTTGCAAGCTTTTCCCAACTTTCTGATGGGGAATGCTCCTGCGGGTGCTCGCATGAAACATCTTGCTCTCTCGCTACGAATGAAGGCTGCGCTTTCGGGCGGGGTGATCGGCCTTCTCCTGCTTTGCGGCCTTGCCGCGCTGGCCGCGATTTCCGGCCGGCAGGAGTCGCTTGCCTTTCTGTCGACCTTCGGCCTCCCGGCTTGCCTTGTCGCGGCGCTCGTCTCCGCTCTCCTTGCTCACCCCTCGGCCACGAAACTGGCTGAACTGGCTGGCGCGCTCCGGCTCTTTCAATCGGGCAATTACGGCCAGCAGGTCCCGCACGCGACTGTCGCCGGCGAGATCGGCGACGTCGCCCGCGCAATGGCCGGCATCCAGCAGGAAACCGCCCGCCAGTCGCTGATCGTCATGGCAATGAATGGCTCCGACGCCATGATCATGGTGACGGACCCGGAGGAACGCATCGTCTCGATGACCGAGCCGCTTCGCGAACTGTTCGTGCGCCATCAGCCAACCTATCGCGCCAACCAGCTGGGCTTCTCGGTCGATAATATGGTCGGCCAGCATATCGATTATTACCGGCAGAACCCGGCGCTGAAGCGCGAGCTGCTGCTCGACGATGGCAATGTCCGTAAAGTCCGCTACGATGTCGCCGGCGATACGCTGATGATCGACATGACCTATGTCCATTCGGCGGATGGCACGCGCATCGGCCATACATTGCTCTGGCGCAACGTCACTGATGAACTTCTTGGGCAGGCGGAGGTCGCGGCGCTGGTGCAGGCGGCGCAGGCCGGCAATTTCTCCAGCCGATTGAAGCTGGAGAACAAGCGCGGCTTCGTGCGCGATATCGCGTCCGGCCTCAACAACCTTTCGGCCGCGGTCGAGGACGCCATGCACGATTTCTCCGGCGTTATGGCCGAGCTTTCGCAGGGCAACCTTACCCGCCATGTCGATGCCGCCTATGAGGGCGTGCTTGCCGAGATGAGCGAGAACATCAACAAGACCATCGACAGGCTGGCCGATACGGTGGTCAGCATCCAGCGTACCACCCGCGAAGTTTCAAGCGCGGCGAAGGAGATCAACAGCGGCGCCACCGATCTTGCACGCCGCACCGAGGATCAGGCTTCCTCGCTGGAGGAGACCGCCGCAACGACCGAACAACTCGCCGCCTCGGTGAAGGCCAGCGCGCAATCCTCGCGCTCGGCCGCGAGCGCCGCGCAGGAAGCGATGACGGTCGCCGAGGATGGCGGCCAGATCGTAACCAACGCCGTGGAAGCGATGAACCGTATCGAGGCCGCCTCGCGGAAGATCGCCGATATCACCACCGTCATCGACGGCATCGCCTTCCAGACCAATCTCCTGGCGCTCAACGCGGCGGTCGAGGCGGCGAGGGCAGGGGATGCCGGCAAGGGCTTTGCAGTCGTCGCTTCGGAAGTACGCACACTGGCGCAGCGTTCGGGCGAAGCCTCAAAGGATATCAACGGCCTGATCGCTTCCGCGACCGAGGAAGTGGCGCAAGGCGTGACGCTGGTGCGTTCCGCCGGCACGGCGCTGGAGCAGATTGTCGACGCGTCGAAGCGGGTCGCGACCACGATCGCGGAAATTTCGGCCGCATCGGGCGAGCAGGCGCATGGCATCGACGAGATGAGCCAGGCGGTCGCGCATCTCGATGAGATGACCCAGCAGAATGCCGGACTAGCGGAGGAAAGCGCCGCTTCCGCCACCTCCCTGTCGCAACAGATCGGGCAGCTCGACCAACTCGTCGCGACCTTCAGGACGAATGCGACGCCTGCCGCCGCGAACGAGCCGGATCGGCTGCGCCGCCTCGCGGCAGCCGCCTTCGCGGAACTGCGCACGGCGCGCCCCGCAAAGGCTCCCATACGCCCGCAGGTGCAGCGGAGCGCCGGTGGCAGCCATCAGGACGCCTGGGAAGAGTTTTAGCCGCTCTTGTCCGTGCCGTAAGCCGCCAGGAAGAAGTCGATCGCCCGCTCGACGCGCTGGGCGATCGCCTCGGGGCTCAAGTCCACATCCATGCCGAACAGCTTGGCTTTGACGCCGCCGCTCTGGCAGATGTCGACGAACATGATCGCAGCGAAGCGGGTATCATGGATGCCGAGCACGCCGGCCGCGACTTGGCTGTCGAGATAACGCGTCAGCTTGTCGATGCCGTAAGCAGGGCCGGCCTCATAAAACGCGCGTCCGATCTGCGGCAGCTTGCCGGAAATGCCGATGATCGTGCGCACCTGCGCAACCGATTCCTCATTCGCCATATGCGAAAGCAGGGTGACGCCAAGCGTGCGCAACACGGCGCGCACATCAGGCTGATCCATGCAGATCTCGAACATCTGTTCGGCCTGGCGGCGCTTGTCGGTGCGGACCAACTCCTCGAACAGTGCTTCCTTGCTGTCGAAATAGACATACAAGGTGCCTTTCGACACACCAGCGACGCGGGCGATCTCGTTCATGCTCGCGCCATCGAAGCCGTCCGAGAGGAAAACTTTCCGCGCTCCGTCGAGGATTTGCCGCTTCTTTGCCGTATCGGACGCTGGAATCGGCGGCATTTCCGCCTCCAACGTAGTCACATCCACATATTGATCGCTCATGCGCGTCGGCCTCGTCCGCCGGAATCTTGCTGACCGAACCGTTCGGTTCGATCTTGATCTAGGCGAGCAATGGGTTTAGGTCAACCGCATTGTGACTGAACCGTTCGGTCATTGGCGCCGCGCGCCATCTCGACCGGGGCTTTAGGGGTTTTAGGATTTATGGCTGACGAGATTTCGCATCCGGAAACGAAACCGGCGCAGCCGGCACCGGCCGTGACGCATGCGTCGCCGGCGGTCCAGGCGCAGCAAGTGCCCGCTATCGATCCCGGCCCCGCGAAGGACGGCGAGATAGTCGGCAAGCGCAAATCGCCGTTCCGCCGCTTCGTGCTGCCGGTCATCCTGTTGGCGGCAATCGGCTATGGCGCGAAATTCGGCTATGAATGGTTCGTTGAGGGCCGCTTCCTGGTCAGCACGGACGACGCCTATGTGAGGGCGGATATGTCGATTGTCGCGGCCAAGGTCGGCGGGTTGATCGGCTCTGTGGCAGTCACCGATAACCAGAAGGTTGGCGCCGGTGACGTGCTCGTCCAGATCGACGACACTGACTACCGGCTGGCGGTCGAGGCCGCGCGCGGAAAGGTAGCGACGCAGGAGGCGACCATCGCGCGCTTCGGGCAGCAGGTCGCGGCGCAGCAGCCGATGATCGCGCAGGCGGACGCCCTGATCGTCGCCAACAAGGCGGATATCCTGCGCACGCAGGCCGATTTCGAGCGTGCCGAGGCGCTGGCCAAGACCGACTTCGGTTCGAAGCAGCGGCTCGACCAGGCGCGCGCCGATCGCGATCGCGCCGCTGCGACGCTGACGAGTTCGCAGGCCGCGCTCGATGCGGCCAAGGCAAATCTCGCCGTGCTGCAGGCGCAGCGCGCCGAGGCCGTCCACGTCAAGGCCGAATTGCAGACCGCGCTCGCGCAAGCCGAAAGCAATCTCCAGGCGACGACGGTGCGCGCGCCCTTCAACGGCGTCATCGGCAACCGCGCCGCCCAGCCCGGCCAGTATATCCAGCCCGGCACGCGGCTTCTGGCGCTGGTCCCGCTCGACAAGGCCTATGTCGAGGCGAATTTCAAGGAAACGCAGCTTGCCAACCTGAAGCCCGGCCAGAAAGTGCGCGTTTCGATCGACGCCTGGTCTTCCGACAAGGGCGTCGAAGGCACGGTCGAGAGTGTCGCGCCGGCCTCGGGTTCGCAATTCTCCCTACTGCCGCCGGAGAACGCGACCGGCAACTTCACCAAGATCGTGCAGCGCGTGCCGGTTCGGATCGCGGTGCCGGCCGATGCGGCGGCGGGCGAGAACCTGCGCCCCGGTCTCTCGGTGGTCGTCAGCGTCGATACGCGCGATGCCTCCGCGCCTCAGCCAACGATCATGAGCGCTCTCGGCTTCACACGCTGACGGGCCAAGACGGAGCCGATCGATGTCCAACGCAACCGTCGCGACCGGCACCGCCCTCAGCACCGCGCGCGTGCTGCCAAACCCTCCGCCGGCTGTGCCGGCGACGATCGAAACGCGAAAGCTGCTGGCCTTCTTCGCGATGGTCTTCGGCATGTTCATGGCGATCCTGGATATCCAGATCGTCTCGGCCTCGCTCGCTGAAATCCAGGCCGGCCTTTCGGCCAGCGCCGACGAAATTTCCTGGGTGCAGACGAGCTACCTGATCGCGGAGGTCATCATGATCCCGCTCTCAGGTTTCCTGTCGCGCGCCTTCTCCACCCGCATCATGTTCACCATCTCGGCCGCCGGCTTCACCGTGATGAGCCTGATGTGCGCGACCTCGAGTTCGATCGAGCAGATGATCGTCTGGCGCGCGCTGCAGGGTTTCATTGGTGGCGGCATGATCCCGACCGTCTTCGCCTCCGCCTACACGATCTTCCCGCGCGAAAAGCAGCCGATGGTCGCGCCGATCATCGGGCTCGTCGCGACGCTCGCGCCGACCATCGGCCCGACGGTCGGCGGCTACCTGACCGACCTCTTCTCCTGGCACTGGCTATTCCTGGTCAACATCGTGCCCGGCATTATCGTCAGTCTCGCCGGCTGGTTCCTGATCGATTTCGACGAGCCGGATATGAGCCTGCTCAAGAATTTCGACTGGGCCGGGCTGCTCTCGATGGCGGGCTTCCTCGGCGCGCTCGAATATGTGCTGGAGGAGGGGCCTTCAAAGGACTGGTTCGACGAGCGCCTGATCGTCATCGGCGCGGTCATTTCCGCCATCTCGGCCGTCATCTTCTTCTACCGGGCCTTCACCGCGAAACAGCCGATCGTCGATCTCGGGGCGTTTGCGAACCGCAATTTCTGGACAGGCTCGCTCTTCTCCTTTGTACTCGGCATCGGGCTTTATGGGTTGACCTACATCTACCCCGTCTATCTCGCTCGCGTGCGCGGCTTCTCGGCCTTGCAGATCGGCCAGACGATGTTCGTCACCGGCGTCTGCATGTTCATCGCCGCGCCGATCGTGGGCCGGTTGACGCAGAAGGTCGATCCACGCGTCATGGTCGCGGCCGGCTTCACCGGCTTCGCGATTGGCACCTTGCAGGCTTCGCTGATCACCAAGGATTGGGATTTCTGGGAATTGCTCATCCCTCAGATTCTGCGCGGTGGCTCGCTGATGCTCTGCATGGTGCCGATCAACAACATGGCGCTCGGCACCTTGCCGCCCCAGCGCATCAAGAACGCATCCGGCCTTTATAACCTCACGCGTAACCTCGGCGGCGCGGTCGGCCTCGCGCTCATCAACACGCTGTTGAACCACCGTATGGACCTGCATCTCGTGCGTCTGCACGAGGCGGTCACCTGGAGCCGTGGCGTCGCCAACGAAACGCTCTCCAAGATGACGCAAGCCATGGCCGCGCGCGGCTCGGATGCCGAACTCGCAGCCATCAAGCAGATGTCCGGCATTGCAAGGCGCGAAGCGCTGGTCATGTCGCTAGGTGATGTGTTTTTCACATTGACGATCATCTTCCTTTCTCTTGTGGTGATGGTGCCGCTGATGCGCCGGCCGGCGAGGCTCGGCGGAGGCGGCGGAGGGCACTGACCCCCGGGAAAACTCCGGCGGGCTGTCCCGATTGGAGACATCCGTGCCGACCGAGAACGATCGCGCCAATCTGGCACACGCTGTCCGCCTGTCGCGTGAACACATGGATGGCGGGCAGGGCGGCCCATTTGGCGCCGTGATCGTCGATGCGAGTGGCAATGTGGTCGCCGAGGGCTGGAACCGCGTTACCTCGGCCAATGATCCGACAGCCCATGCCGAAGTGACCGCTATTCGCCGCGCCTGCGAGGCGCTTGGCCGTTTCGACCTCGCCGGCCACACCATCTATTCGAGTTGCGAACCATGCCCGATGTGCCTTTCGGCCATCTATTGGGCGCGCCTTGACCGGCTTGTCTTTGCCAATACGCGCGAGCAGGCGGCCGATATCGGCTTCGACGATGCTTTTCTCTACGATGAACTGCCGAAACCGCTTTCGGAACGGCGCCTGCCAAGCGAGCACTTGCCCGATACAGAGGCCGAAGCGGTTTTCGATGCCTGGCGCAACAAGGCCGACAAAATTCACTATTAGAGACACACGATCGTCACTTCGGTGATACACAGGATCGACCGGTTGCCGTCGGCGGGTTATTTCCGCTTGTGGCGCGGCACGCGGTTTGCTCTTGGTTTTTATTAAGCCATCCGTCTTAAACTTGCTCGAATCGAGAGTTACGAGCAGCGGATAGCTGTTTTTGGGAGATGGTCAGGTGTTGACGCTGACGCGCCGACGATTTTCGCAAGGATTGCTGGCTGCGGTCGCGATGACAGGCGCAGGTGCAGTTCACGCCCAGGCGCCGAGACTGCTCAACCTTGGTCTCGACTCTCCCATAGACGGCACCAATTCTCCGCTTCTGCTGGCGCTTGACCGGCAATACTTCGCCGCCGAAGGTCTCGACGTGGCGATCGAGCCAGGACTTGGTGCACGCGGTTGCGTCACCGCGATGGCGGATGGCAAGTTCGATCTCGGCTTTGGTGATTTCAATGCCCTGGTGCGCCAGCGCGACGACAATCCGCGCGCCGATCTCAAGGCAATCGCCATCCTGCATGACCAGCCGGCCTTCGCGATCGTCGGCCGCAAGTCGCGCGGCATCACCAGCGATCCGCAAAGCCTCGTCGGCACGCGCATTGGCGCGACGATCGGCGAAGCGACGCTGGCGCAATGGCCACTCTTCCGCAAGCTGATCGGCCTCGGCGAGAAAGCGGTGCAGGTCGAAACGGTCGGCGTCGCCGTCAAGGAGCCGATGCTGGTGCAGGGCGAGGTCGACGCCGTGCTCGGCTTCTCCATGGCCTCGGTCGTCAATCTGCGCGCCCGCGATATTCCCGAAGACGATGTCGTCGCGCTGCTGATGAGCTCATACGGCCTTGAGCTTTACGGCAACGCCATCATCGCCAACGGCAAGCTGCTGCATGAGACGCCGGACGCCGCGCGCGGTTTTATCCGCGCCTATACGCGCGGGCTTCGCGACGCCATTGCCGATCCGGCGGCGGCGATCGAATGCGTGGTGAAGCGCAAACCGACCGCTGTCCGCGCACTGGAAATTGACCGGCTGCAACTTATGCTAAGCCAGAACGTGCTGACGCCTTACGTTCGCGAACACGGATTTGGTGGGTTCGATCCGGCGCGGTTCGACCGTTCCATCGATCAGCATGCCGGCGTCACCACCTTCAAGAAACGTCCTCTCGCGGCCGATGTCTTCGCGACCGGCTTCCTGCCGGGCGACGCCGAAAGGCGCATCGGCTAGAAGCAAATGCCTGACGTCGGAAAGCTTTCACGTTTTTCCGCTTTTCTCGCGCCGCAACGCTGCTACGCTGTCTTTCAAGTGAACTTGGATTGCGGGATGGGCAACCACCCGCTGCAACAGCGATGAGCGATCTGACTGTGGCGGCCTCACGTGCCGTGCGATCCGACGCCGACCCGGAAGCGGGCACGCGTCGCGAAACAATGTCTGCAGGCCAACCCCGCGCTGGAAACGGCGCGGACCAGCGTTGGCGTAACCGCCAGTCCGGCTATGCCGGGCAGAGCGAGACTTATGCTGCCCTAGATCTCGGCACCAACAATTGCCGCCTGCTGGTGGCGCGCCCGGCGCGCGACGGTTTCCGCGTTGTCGATGCCTATTCCCGCATCGTCCGGCTAGGCGAGGGAATCGCGCTGACCAACCGGCTGGCCGATACGGCGATCCATCGCGCGATCGAAGCCCTGAAAATCTGCCGCGCCAAGATCGACGGACGGGGCGTTACACGTGCTCGCCTGGTCGCGACGGAAGCCTGCCGCTCAACCGAGAATGGCGCGCTGTTCATCCAGCGCGTGCGTGAGGAAACCGGCCTGGCGCTCGAAATCATCGACCGGCGTACGGAGGCGCATCTTGCCGCCGCCGGCTGCACGGCGTTGGCCGATCCCGCCGCCAATGATGTAGTGCTTTTCGATATCGGCGGTGGTTCGACTGAGATCGTCTGGGTCGCCGACCGTCCGCGCGGCCGCTCCGGCGAGCGCGATGTGCGCGCCTGGGTCTCGCTGCCCGTTGGAGTCGTCACGCTGGCGGATCGATACGGCGGCGAAACGGTCACGCGCGAAACCTTCGAGGCCATGGTCTGCGAAGTGACGAAAATGCTCGAGGGCTTTGCCCGCGAGGCGCGCCATGCCGCCCGGACGCCGCGCTTTCACCTGCTCGGCACGTCAGGCACGGTCACGACGGTTGCCGGCTTGCATCTGAAACTGCACCGCTATGACCGCAAGCAGGTCGATGGCATCTGGATGCGCTGGCCAGAAGTGGCTGAGGTGATCGACGGGCTGCTCGACATGTCCTTCAGCGAGCGCGCCTGCAACGGCTGCATCGGTTCGGATCGCGCCGACCTCGTGCTTGCCGGCTGCGCCATTCTGGAGGCCATCCACCGCGCTTTCCCTGCGACGCGCTTGCGCATTGCCGATCGCGGATTGCGCGAAGGCATCCTGATGGGGCTGATGCAGCAGGACGGCGCCTGGGGCCCGGGCCGCAGGAGACAATAATGGCCACCGAAACAGGCAAGGGCCGGGGCGACCGAAAACTCGCCGTCCGGGTCAAGACCGCGCGCAAGCGCACGCTGTCTTCCACGCTCTGGCTCGAACGCCAGTTGAACGATCCTTATGTCGCCCGCGCCAGGGCAGACGGCTATCGCTCGCGCGCCGCTTACAAGCTCCTGGAGATTGACGACAAGTACAAGCTGCTGAAACCCGGCCAGCGCATCGTCGATCTCGGCTGCGCGCCCGGCGGCTGGGCGCAGATTGCCGCAAAACGCACCGGCTCGGACAAGGGCCGACCGGGCGCGAAGGTCGTCGGCATCGACCTGCTCGATGTCGAGCCGATCGTCGGCGTCGATTTTGAAGTACTCGACTTCACCGCCGAGGAAGCGCCGGAAAGGCTAAAGACCCTGCTCGACGGCAAGGCCGATGGCGTGATGTCCGACATGGCCGCCAACACGACCGGTCACAAGAAGACCGACCACCTGCGCATTATCGGCCTCGCCGAAATGGCCATAGAATTCGCCCGCGAAGTGACGGAGCAGGGCGGCTTCTTCGTCTGCAAGCTGTTCCAGGGCGGCGATACCGCCACCATCCTCGCCGCGCTGAAGCGCGACTATGCGCAGGTTCGCAATATCAAGCCAGCCGCGAGCCGGGCGGATTCGTCGGAGCTTTATGTGCTTGCGACGGGGTTCAGGGGGTAGGGCAAGCAAACGGCTCAAAGCAAAGATTGAGTGTATGCTTTAAAGCGGCCGGCACCGCCACTACATCTATGTCGAGTTGTGCGCCTAGTACGCCAAATAATAAGCGTGGCAAAGATGCGTGCGACCGCTGACCTGGGCTGAAGGGGAGAACGGCGGTGGATAAGCAGACGAAAGGTGCTTGGGTCGTTCACCACGGTCGAAAAATTGCGGCTGATTTGCGCGGGGCTGCGGAGTTTAGTGCACTTGATTTGGCCGCTAAAGCGGCAGGGTTGCTCGCAAGGCTAGGCGAGAGCGACCAAGCGGTGCTTTCTGCTCAACAAGTCACGGCTGCTGCCAAAATCGGCAATCTCAATCCAAAAACGGAATTGAGCGCATGTCTCGATCACCTCCAAAAAAGAAAGCTGATCGATCGATCAACGAGCGGAGCAGTTTCTGTGCTCGGAATAACTGGCACGTCTGCATTGGTTCATGCCGCTGATTTGTTTGAAGATAACGATCCTCAGGCAATCGAGCGAGCGGCTATCGACATAGCCGAACATTCATCCAAGTCACCGATGCTGGCCGCTAACGCCGCCGAGTTCGTCGGTGATACACACAAGCTATCGCGGACTGACGCGGCTGAGTTTTTGCAGCAGGCAGCGCAAATTGGTTTTGTTGATGCCGAGGGAGAAGGAGCAGATCGGCTCCTGTTTAACGGTAACCTGTTTCGTCGCGATACGGCGAACAAGACTATGAAAGTGTTGGCGTCCTTGAGTTCGGCCGAGCAGATCAAGCTCTCCGAATTCGATGCGCAACTAAAGAAAAATGGCGCGCTCATCGGCGCAGAAGCTATTAGGATTCTCGGCGAAGACTTGTTTTCCAAAGCAAGAGCTGCGGCTTTGTACGATGTAAATATAGTTTCTAACGAGGCAGGTGATCACGTTTTTGTCACGGCGCCTGGTGCTTTCCACAAATTTAGTAATCCACTGGCTGAAGATGCCTTCGATCACGCCAAAGCACTTGTCGCCGCGCTCAGTTATGGCATGTCGCAAAGCTCGCACACGCGAGGACGAATTTGGGGAATCGATTTGCTGCTGAGCAAGCTCATTCGCGGCGGAACCGTTGGACCTGCTCCGGCTATCGGAAACGATTACAGGGCTCTGGAACTTGAACGAGTTGTACAGACTGAGCGTGCCGGAAGCGGTTTTACAATGCGGTTGCTAAAACGCGAAGTAGGCGTAATCGCTCTAGAGGTACTCCAAGGACGCAATGCCGCTGCTTCAGCTCTAGAAACTTTACCCAGCGCTGGAATGCGAAGCTATACTGGTCCTGAGCTTGCCCGCGTACGGTTTCGCAAGACCCAGTCTATTGCCAGCAAAGCGCAGACTCGTTCCCTGCTCAGTGCGGTACGAGGTGGAGGCGCAATATGAGCGTGGGCAAGAAGACTGGAAAAAAAGGGCTTGAGACGGAGGAGATTGTCCGTTCGTATTTTCTTGCAGCAGGGTTCTTCGCCGTACGTGGGGTCAGGCTGCGCCTTGGTGGCGATGAACTTACTGATATTGATCTCTGGCTTTATGAGCGGTCGGCAACACTCGCTCGACGCCGGATTATAATCGACATCAAAGATAACGCGCAGCCGAAAGCGGCGGAGCGGCTATTCTTTGTAAAAGGTCTGGCCGAAATCATTCAAGTGGAAGCAACCGGTATCGCTACAAGCGATAACAGGCAATCTTTGCGTGAGCTTGCGCGGAAATATAACGTCTTATGGATAGACAATGCTGATCTTCAGCGTTTGAAGTCGAGTCAAAAACTCGCCGCCTCATCGCGAATAAGCGACGAAATATTTAACGATTTGGTGGCCCAAGTTGATAATTCGCGCTCATCACGGAATATTCGTAACACCGTTTTCAATCTTAAATCCTCCGTTGCGGATAGATTTGGCCCCTCTTGTGCAAACAATGCAATTGATACAGCTCAATATTTTTCAAAATTGACGATTGAGGCGCATCCAAAATCTTTGCCAGCACAAGTATTTACTCGGTTAGTTTATTTTAGCGTCGCGCTGGCTGCGGCGGCTCTAGATTTTGCGTCAGGTGAGACAGCCCTTCGACCGAGTTCAGAGCGACTTAATAGTCTCACCAACGCGATTCGATTTGGGGAGGACGCTAAAAGCACCTCAGACAAACTTCGTTGGGCGGAAGCCGCAATTCGAGATTTTGCGCCAAATGGAGCTGGAATAGCTGAAGTCGTCCGTCGGCGCTTTCAAGAAGCATTGAAATCTGTTCCGGCCGAAGGTCTAGCGGAAGTTGTTGTAAAAATGGCTAACTCGGATCGTTTATTCCGAGCAGCATGTGATCTGGAACAGGCTGCTTACGCAATAGATTTAGCAACATTCGATGAGCTTTCAGTCGATGCGAAATCATTCCTGGGTGCAGTTCTTGACTTTTGCGGCATCGAAAGAACGCTCTTCACGAACGCTTGGAGTTCTGATGCGCGCGCTTTGTCTTCGACCGTTATTGCAAAGCGAGAAAATGGAACGAAAAATACTGCCATGCCGGGAGATGATAGGAAGCCCGCTGATTTGGGCCCTCCCGACGACGGCAAGCTTTTGTGACTAAGCTTGAGGCGAGAACCGCAGTCGAGCAGTTTTGGAAACTAAAATTGTGCTTTCTTCCATCGCCACCCATGTGCGCCTGCATACCAGATCAGCGCACTATCGCCTTTGCACTCCCAGATATTGCGTGCTAATCGCCACTGCCAACTCCAACAAGCCAAGCCGAATCCTCTTCACACGCCATTCCGGCGTCAGGGACCGGCTCATCCCTATAAGGAGCATGGCATGGCGCGCGTATCCGCAGCACCGATTCCCGAAGCATTGACTTTCGACGACGTCCTGATGCGCCCCGGCCATTCCGAGGTGCTGCCCTCCGAAACCGACCTGCGCTCGCGCGTCACCAAGTCGATCAGCCTCAACTTGCCGATCATGTCTTCGGCCATGGATACGGTGACGGAAGCCCGTCTCGCCATCGCCATGGCGCAAGCCGGCGGCATGGGCGTCATCCACCGCAACCTGGAGCCGGCCGAGCAGGCCGACCATGTGCGGCAGGTGAAGCGCTTCGAGAGCGGCATCGTGATGAACCCGGTGACGATCGAGCCGGAAACCACGCTGGCGGATGCCTTCGCCATCATGAAGCGCCATGGCGTCACCGGCGCACCTGTCACTGTTGGCGCAGCGCCGGGCCGCCCGGGTAAGCTCGTCGGCATCATCACCAACCGCGATGTGCGCTTCGTCGATAATCTCGATCAGCCCGTTAGCGCGCTGATGACGAGAGATAACCTGATCACGGTGCCGGAAGATGTGACCCCCGGCCATGCCCGCCAGCTCTTCCACGAACACCGTATCGAAAAGCTGCTGGTGGTGGATCGCGAAGGCCGCTGCGTCGGCCTCGTCACCGTCAAGGATATCGAGAAGGCCCGCCTCAACCCGAATGCCTGCAAGGACGAGCAGGGCCGCTTGCGCGTCGCCGCCGCTTCGACCACGGGCGATCAGGGTTTCGAGCGTGCTGAGTTGCTGATCGATGCCGGCGTCGATCTCGTGGTGGTCGATACAGCGCACGGCCATTCAAGCCGCGTGCTCGAAGCCGTCACCCGCATCAAGAAACTGTCCAATCGCGTGCAGGTGGTTGCAGGCAACGTCGCCACCGCCGCCGGCACCAAGGCGCTGATCGATGCCGGCGCGGATGCCGTGAAGGTTGGCATTGGCCCCGGCTCGATCTGCACCACGCGTATCGTCGCCGGTGTCGGCATGCCGCAGCTTTCGGCCGTCATGGAGGCGGCCGAGGCCGCCGCCGCGCAGGATATTCCCGTCATCGCGGATGGCGGCATCAAGTTCTCGGGCGATCTTGCCAAGGCGATTGCCGGTGGCGCGTCCTGCGCCATGATCGGCTCGTTGTTGGCTGGCACGGATGAGAGCCCCGGCGAAGTCTACCTCTACCAGGGCCGCTCTTATAAGAGCTATCGCGGCATGGGCTCGATCGGCGCCATGGCGCGCGGCTCGGCCGATCGCTATTTCCAGGCCGACATCAAGGACACGATGAAGCTCGTACCGGAAGGCGTCGAAGGCCAGGTTCCCTACAAGGGCCCAGTCTCGGCCGTCATTCACCAGCTTGCCGGCGGCCTGCGTGCGGCCATGGGCTATGTCGGCGCGCATACGATCACGGAATTGCAGGAAAAGGCTGAGTTCATCCGCATCACCAATGCTGGCCTGCGCGAAAGCCACACGCATGACGTGACGATCACCCGCGAAAGCCCGAACTACCCGACCTGATCTTACGGGCGTCATCCGGGGCAGGCGAGAATCCAGAAACACCACGCCATCAGGAACAGGCGGCACCTTTGCCGCCTTTTCTGCTAAGCGTTCTGAACGATGGATTCCCGTATTCGCGGGAGTGACGTGATTGGCGCGGAGATGGCGATGACGCTTGCCCTTCTTTACCCCTTGCTGGCGCAGGTGCTGCTGACACTGCTCATGCTCATCGCACTCGGTGTCGTCCGTGACCGCGCCCTCCGCGCGAAATCCGTATCGATGCGGGATATCGCGCTCGACAACCGCAACTGGCCGGATGACGCGCGAAAATTCGACAACAACTTCAGCAACCAGTTCGAGCTGCCGGTTCTCTTCTACGTACTGATCCTCGCGGCCCTGCATACGGGCGCGACGAATATCCTGACCATTGTGCTGGCTTGGCTTTTCGTCATCACACGCGTGCTGCATGCATTCATTCACTGCACCTCCAATCGTGTGCGGCCGCGCTCCATAGCCTATGGTGTGGGCGCGATCTGCCTGCTCGGCATCTGGATCGTCATCGTCCTGAAGCTGGCTTCGTCGCATTGGCCGTGAGCCGGCACATGGGCCTGACGGTCGCCGATTTCGATTTCGACCTCCCGGATGAGCGTATCGCGCTGCGCCCGGCCGATCCGCGCGACAGTGCCAGAATGCTGATCGTTCGCGACGGTGCGCTTGAGGACCGGCATATCGGCGATTTGTTGAGCTATCTCCGCGCCGGCGACGCGCTGGTCTTCAACGACAGCCGCGTCATCCCGGCTCGTCTCAATGGCATCCGTCATCGCGGCGAGTTGACGGCAAAGATCGAAGTCACGCTGCACAAGCGGGAAGGGGCTGCGCGCTGGCGCGCCTTCGCCAGGCCCGGCAAGAAGTTGCAACCAGGCGACCGCATCC
>OUNM010969074.1_pt1 | contig 30896 bp, 27 predicted proteins | sample 1769961 | NCBI WGS metagenome assembly OUNM01 (sample SAMEA3914820, study PRJEB12502) | metagenome | biome: forest; material: soil | place: USA | collected 2012-03-12 | depth 0.3 m | reverse complement strand
CTGCGTCACAATGATCGCGATTATCTCTTCGGCACCAAGGATGAGCTTTCCGCCGTCGAATACATGCAGCTGTGCGTGAAGTTTTGCGACATCTACAAGGTCGCCAAGACGATCATTTCACGCGGGGAGGAGTCGATGAAGGTGCCGGTCCTCAAGGACAACCAGGACACCGGCTTCACCACGGAGATCAAGGTGCGCTACATCCGGTTCGACACCGGCTCCCGCATTCTGGCCTTCACCAGCAACGTCAACGCCATGATCGTGTTCGGTGGCGACGTGGGACTTGATGAGTTTCCCGCGCATCCCAAGCAGCAGGAGCTGTGGGAAACGGCGGCTGGCCGTACCACGATGGGCTATGACATTGGGGTATGGGGAGCGCACAAAGGCAGCGACACTCTGTTCTATCAATTTGCCAGGGAGGCGAGATCTGGCAAAGGCGGCTGGTCCTACCACCGCGTCACCATGGAGGATGCCATTGATCAGGGGTATCTTAACCTGATCTTTCAGCGCACCGGCAAGCGCTTCACCAAAGAAGAGTTCCTCGCAAGCTGCCGCCAGCGTGCGCGGCTGGAGGAAGTGTACCAGCAGGCTTATTGCTGCAATCCTTCCGGCGGCACTGCCGCTGCCATGCCCTGGAGCACCATTGAACTGTGCGCCAAGGACTACGCCGATTACGAGCGCGAGGATCTGGAGGCGGAAGAAATCACGGCGCTGTTTGGCAAGTTCCGCGAGGCCACGAAGCTGGAGCGTGAAACCGCCATCCGCACATGGCTGGATGGCAAGTTTGGCGGCGCACGTGCCAGGCATGCCCGGCATTGCTGGGGCTTCGACGTGGCAGCCTCAGGCAAGGGCGACCTTTGCTCCATGTATCTGGATGAGAAGGTTGGCGGCGTGCTTCGGATGCGTGCGCTGCTGACGATGCGGACGGATGACTGGCACTTCATTGAGACCTGCGCCACCTGGTTCATGGAGTCCATCACCGACATCTCCGGCTGTGGTGATGAAACCGGGCTCGGCAGGCAGATCTGCTGGACGCTGGCCCAGAAGTTCCCCGGCCGTTTTGAGGGCGTCAATTTCTCTGGTGAAAAGCATGACATGGGCTTTGCCCTGGTGGCCCAGATGACCACCGCAGAGAAGATCTTTCCGGCGGCGGAGAAGGATCTGGCGGAAGACTACTTCGCCCTGCGTAAGGAGTTCAAGGGCAAGACCTGGCACTTCAGCGAGGCAGGCAATTCGCTCAACGATGCCAGCCATTGCGACATGGCCTGGTCAGGAGCCCTGGCGACCCGGGCGGGGCTTCTCAACGCCGGCACCACCGCCTACACCCCTGTCAGGCCCTCGGCTCTTGGCACAGGCTTCGGCGACTTTGAGCAGGACGAAGACACCGGCCTCTGGCTCCCCAACTGACCCCCATGCAGACGCTCAAAACCAAAACGCCGCACAAGCCCGCCAAAGCGCGTGCCATGCGTCAGAGTAGCGGAATCCCCGTTACCCCCCCTTTGCAAGGCGTTGCAATGGGCAAAGCGGCGCGGTCTGGCGGGGACCGGGAACCGGAAATGAACGCAGCACCCCGGACCCGCCGCCCAACCCTGTCTCGCGGGGACCTGGACACCACCCCGCTTTTGGGAGCCTCGGTGGTCGAGTTTCAGCGCATGGTACAGTTCGACATTCTGCGCGGGCTCAACGTCAACAAATGCGTGCGCTGGATGGAGGAGGCGCGGATGGGCTTCCTCTGCCATCCGCTGCGCGCCTGGGAGGCACTGGCCATCCGTGATGACGTGATCCCGACGGTGAAGTGGAAGCGTGAAGACGCCGTGGCCCAGCGCCCTTGGAGCCTGCTGCAAAGCGCGGAGGTCAAGACGGACGCCTCCTTGCAAAAGGAAGCCGACGATCAGAAGCGGCTGCTGGGCTACTTCTGGAACAACATCCGGGTGGTCGATGCCTGGGACCGCAACCAGCGCGGCCTGTTCTCCGCCTTTGTACGCATGGCGCTGCACATCCAGTCCATGCGTTACGGAGCCATTCACTTTGTGTGGCGGCCAGGAGCCAAGGGATTGACGGCCATGCTTGAGTTTGTGCCAGGCTGGATGTTTGAGAACTTCACCGGTGTGCTTCGCTACATCGGCCCGGATCCGTCCATCATGTATGGCACGCCCATTGAGGACGACCCCAACTGGCTGATCATCGGTGGCAAGGGGCTGATGGAGCCAGGCTCGCTGGGTGCCACGATCAAGGCGGGCGGCCTGGACACCTGGATCAAGTATTGCCGCCGTTACGGCCTGCCGTTTCCTTTGGGCAAGACCAATGCTTCGCCTGGTGACAAGCAGTGGCGCGAGATGGAGCGGGCGGTGCGCGGCATCAACAACGACAACGGCGCGGTCATCGGCACCGGAGCCACGATTGAACTGCTGAAGGCTGAAGGCACCGGCGACACGCCGTCCTCACTTCTGGTGGAACGCATCGACCGCGCCTTCTCGTCGATGTGGCGCGGGGGTGACCTGGGCACCATGTCCAGCAAGAGCGGCCAGGGCACCGGCTCTGATCAGCAGTCGGGCGAGTCCGACCTGATTGAAGCAGCGGACTGCACCTGGCTCTCCGAGATCATGCAGGAGATCGACCGCCGCGTGCTTGCCTACTGGCAGGGCGAGGACGTGGAGGTGCTCAGCTACAGCAACGTGCGCGGCCCGAACCTGGTCGATGCCCAGGCGGAGTTGGGCGTGGATACATTCGCCATCCAGAACGGATTCAAGCTGTCCAAGAAGGAGTGGGGCGAGCGCAACAACCGCAGCGAGGCATCGGATGATGATGACGTGCTTGTGCCGGTCACCGGCGTCACGCCTGCCTCGGTCCCCAGCGTGGCAGCGCAGCTCAACAGCAGCCGCCGGCGTAATGCGCCGATGGCCACCAATGCGGCGGGGATGCCTCCCCGGTTCACGGGCTCCCTGACGGGGCTTGTGGCAGCCAACCAGGCGGAACCAAACAAAGACCCCGCTCCGGTACCGGCCCAGCTCACGGACGCGGTGCATCAGGACATGCAGCCCTTCTGCAAGGCGGTTGCAAAGCTGCTGCCAGATCCGGCGCAGGCGACGGCGATCGACTGGAAGGCCGTCGCCCGCAGCGTGCTCAATGGCGGCAGCAGCACCGCCGTGCTGCTGGGCGAGCTGGCCAAGGCCGGGCTTGGCGGCTTCGGCATCACCGAGGCCCAGATCAACGACATCCTTTCCCACGTTTGACCCATGAGATACCTCCTGCTCTTCCTCCGCTTCTTTCTGTCCGCTCCCCGCCATGCCTCGCTCGTGCAGCGAGCGGCGATCGCTGATTACCGTTCCTTGATGGCCCTCAACGAGGCGAGCCAGCCGCCGGAGCTGATGCTGTGCATCAACCAGCAGCCGTGGAAAGAGGGCGAGGACTGGGTGATGCTGTCGAACTGGACCGAGGCCCCGGCCAAGCAGGGCTTGCAGGTGATCAACGCGCAGACGGTCGCGCCGCTGGTGGAGAACTTCCGCCAGGCCAAGACCAAGGCCGGAGCCAACTGGCGCGGCGTGCCCATCTATGTGGGCCATCCCACCCGCGATGAAATCAAGGCAGGCGTGAAGCCCATCGGCCGGGCCATGGACATGCAGGCGCGCAACGACGGCCTGTATGTGCAGCGCAAGCTCAACACGCTGGGCGTGGAGAACGACAAGGAAGGCTTCTTCCCGTTCCCCTCGGCCGGCTGGTACGTTGAACCGATCGGCAACGGCCGCGTGCGCCCCGATGTGCTCGATCACATCGGCATGGTGGAACACCCCAACATCAGCGCCGTGCCGGCCTGGACCAATTCCCAAGAGGAAAACCAAAACCAAGACAACCCAGACGACATGAACACCAAAGCCATCGCGGCCCTCCTGGGGCTGCCCGAAACCGCCGTTCAATCCGACCTTGAGGGCGCTATCAAAGCGCTCCAGGCCAAGGCCGGCAAAGCTGACACTGCCGACGCCGCCTGCAACGCGGCCGTTGCCGAGCGCGACGCCGCCAAGGTGCTGGTCACCAATGAGAAGACACGCGCCGATGCGGAGAAGCAGCGCGCTGATGGACTCGACACCGCGCTGAACGCCGAGAAGACGGCCAAGCACAAGCTGATGGCCAGCATGGCATTGAACGAAGGCCGCATCAGCAAGGCGGAGGAGGAAACCTGGATCGGCAAGCTCGCCACCAATGCCGCCGCTGAAGAGGAGATCACCAAGCTGCCGAAGAAGTTCAACCGTCAGTCCCTCGCCCTGAACCGTGGCCAGAAGGATGAAACGATGCTCGCCAGGAATGAAGCTAACAGCAAGCTGCAAGATATGGTGAACAACGAACTGCCCAAGCATCGCGGTGATGTCGTGAAGGCGTTCCGCGCCGTCACCACCAACCCGGCCAACCGCAAGCTGGTGCTCGCCGCCAATGGCGAGACCGAAGAAGCCTGAGCCTGCCCCGGCCGCACTCAATCACGAGCCAACAATCACGAACCCAACAACCGAGATCTCATGAGCGACATCACAGATGAAAAAGTCGGCGCCAAGGTGGCCGAGTCCAAAGGCGTGCTGACCAGCGAGCAGGCGCGCCGCGTGCTGGAAGAAAAAGACCGCCTCGCTGCGGAGGAGGAAGACGCTTCCAAGAAGAAGAAGAAACCCAAGGAGGAAGCCCCGGCCAAGTAGCCGCCTCCGCATCAAAGCCTTGTCTCCGGCCGCCCCGCCTTTCACTCCAGCCAATCACTACCTACCGCAATGAAACTCGCCTTCTGCATCCTGTTCCTTCTGGCCCTCTTCGCGGCCTTCCTGCCGTCGCTTCGTGCGGCGGTTACCTTCGAGCCTCGCCCCCTGTCGCTCGCGGTCAACACTGGCACCGGCTTCCCCAGCGCCGAGAACTCCGTCAACCTGCTGCCGACGGCGGCGCATGCGGGCAACGTCCTGGTCAAGCGCGGGGCGGCCGGCTACTACGATGTGTGCGGGGCCAATGATGAGCCCATCGGCTTGGTGGTCTCGCCGGTCCTCGCCGCGGATCTCGGGCGCAAGCAGGCCGTGTACATGCTCGGCTCCTGGCGCTCGCAACTGCCGGTTGTCTCCGGCGGGGCCACGACGCTGGGCGGCTGGCTGTACACGGCCGCCAACGGCCAGGTGCAGGCCGAACCGTCGGCGGCGGGGACTTACTGGCGCGTCGGGCGCGGGCACCTGGCGGCTGGCGCATCCGGCATCCAGATCCCGCTGGAGCATACCTCCCCGATCAAGCTGGTGGTGATGACGGAGTTCACGGCCGTCACCACGGCGGCCGGTTCCGATGCGGGCACCACCCAGGCGCTCGCCAATGCCATCAAGGCGGATCTGACCGCGCTTCGAACGGCCGGCGCAACCCCCACGCTGTTCAAGTTCCTCTGAGCCGTCTTCACCCTCATCTCCACAACAACCCTTTCGATTCCCTACCAACATGAGCAAACGCATGTCCTCCTCCGCCGTGAAGGAAATCACGGCCCGCGCTGAAGGCTTTTACCAGGCCCAGCAGTCCCTTCATTCGCTGCCCGATCCTGCCAAGTATGGCATGGGTCACATCTACCTCACCAAGGCCGATGATCCCGTGTTCCAGCGCGGCGTTGACAACCTCGCGCTCAATGACCAGGCCAGCGGCCTGAAGCTGCGCTCGCCCCTGGACACCTTGATCCAGGTCGCGGCGCAGAATGATGACCTCAACCTGGAGAGCGAGTTCCTTGCTCCTGAGGTCGATGTCTCTGGCATGAATGGCTACTTCAGCTTCACCGACCGCTCCGGCGGCCTGAGCCAGCTCACCACCATTGACAGCATCGAACGCGCCATCAACGGCGCGGTGAAGCTGGTGGATACCAACGGCGTGGAAGTGCCGGGCTTCTGCCGCAGCTACGGCCTCGGCAGTGAGATCGACATGGAGCGTGTCAACGACATCGAAATCGAAGTGCAGCAGCGCATGAACGACATCATGGCGATCATCTCGCTGTTCCGTCTTCAGCAGCGCATCGCGGCGATGAAGGCGATCGCGGCGGCCACCTCCCACACCTGGGATAACACCGCCCTGCCGGATGCCGACATGCGCGGCAAGATCATTGTCGCGCACAAGGCCAGCACGTTCCGGCCTTCCCGCGCCTACATCGACCAGGGCGCGTGGGCGACCCGCCAGGCGGCCTATGAAGGCCAGAACACCGCCGGTGCGTTTGCCGCGCTCCAGCGTGACGAGAAGGGCCTTGCCAACTTCCTGCGGTTGTCGGGCGGTGCGATGATTTCCAACGCGATCGCCAAGGACAACACCGGCACGATCGCGGGCCTGATGGACAACACCATCCTGCTGTTCCGCAACGGTCCGAACGTAAGCCGCACGAACACCGGCATCATGACGACGTTCTGGAGCAACACCAGCAACGGCGGTCGGTACAAGAGCCATCGCCGCGAGGTGTCGGAAGACGTCCTGCGCGTGGCCGTCACGTTCAAGGAAGTGGTGCTCATCACCGGCCCCGTCGCCGGTTCTCCCGTCCGTGAAATGGACGTCACTGCCTAAGCGCGTCTGGCGGGGCATGCGCCGCGTGTGCATGCCCCGCTCCCTTCCTCTTTTTCCCTTCCCTGATTTATGTGGGTGCCCATCACTGAGACTCTGTTTTCCGACACGCTTCTGGCGGTGGAAAAGAGCGCCCTGGACGCCCTCAAGGCGCGGCCTGGCAGCACCGCCGCAGAGCAGCTCGCCCGCCAGATTGAGCAGGTCACCAACAAGGTACGCGGCTATTGCCCGCTCAAGGTGCTGCGCGGCCCTGATGGCACGATCCCGGACGAGGTGATGACTGACGCCCTGGCCATGCTGCGCAAGGTGTACTTCACCGGGATGCCGGAGCTGCGCAAGCTCTGGACCACGGCCCGCGAGGAAGAGTACCTCCAGGCCATTGATCTGATGAAGCAGTGGGCGCGGGGAGACTTCCATGTGGTGGCACCCGAGAGCCCCGCCCCCGTGGATGAGCAGCCGCCGGGACCCAGCGTCGAGATCATCCGCATGGATGATGAAGGCTGGGGCTTCTGACCTTTCAGCGATCAACGAAACGACCATGACCACCACCCAGCTTACCGACGCCCTGCGAATCGCTTCGCAGCGCGGACTGCTGCCCACGTCGCTGGGCTCGGAGGAGCTGCGCCAGGCCTATGCGAATTCCTTGATCAAGGCATCGGTGATCTCCGCCAGGACCGCGAACCTTGATTACCTCGCGAAGATCAAGGCAGTGATCGACCGGCTCATCAACGGCGGCTATGACAACGACAAGCCAAAGCTCAGGCTGGAATTGAAGCAGACGCTTCAAGCCCTTGATTACACGCCGGAAGGCGGCTTCCCGACGGATCTGGCTGGCAGCGTGCCGCCGGCCGAGAAAGGTTCGTTGCAGGATCTCGGCAGCAACCGCCGGCTGAACCTGATCCTGGACACGCAGCAGCAGCTTGTGACGGGCAAGTCTCAGCAGCTTCAAGGCTTTGACCACATCGCCTTGAAGTATGCGCCGGCGTGGGAGCTGGTGCGCATCGCCTGGCGCAGGGTGCCACGCGGCATTGACGAAGGCTCCATCGCCTGGCCACAGCGCTGGGTGCAGGCTGGTGGCATCATCACGTTTGATGGCGGCCGGTCGCGCATGATCGCGCTCAAGACCTCGCCCGTGTGGGAGGAGCTGGGCAGCTCGTCCTTGTTCGATGATGCGTTGGACACCGAGCACCCGCCGTTTGCGTTTAACTCAGGCATGGGATGGCTCCCTGTCTCCCTGTCCGAATGCCTGCGGCTGGGCATCGATGTCGGCGGCCAGGTGCCGCCGAAAGCCACGGCGGAGAGCGTGGCGATCGCCAAGCCCGTCTTCGACGTGAGCAAGCTGGGTGATGACTTTGGCGAGGTGGCCGACAAGTGGTTCGCCGACTTTGAGGCCGAGCATGGAGGTGGCGCGGAATGAGCCGGTCCATCATCTTTGATGTGCAGAGCAACCTGACCACCATGGACGGGTTGATCAACCAGGCCCGCGCCAAGCTCGGAGGCGCGAAGCTGAACGGCTTTGTGGCCCAGGCCCTGAGGGACGGCGGCAAGCTGGCTGGCAAAGAAATCCCAGGCATTGCGGCGCACATCACCCGCACCGCGCCGTCGATGCACAAGACCGCGCAACGGCTGGGGGCCAGTCCTTCAAACTTCTATGCACTCGCGGCCCAAGGCATCGAACTGGTAGTGACGGACGCATCCGGCGGCATCATCATCGTCAATGGCGCGCCGATCTTTGCACGCTGGCAGAAGAGCGTGGTCATCCGGCCGCGTGCTCCGCACCAATGGCTGACGGTCCCTGCGTGCAAGGAAGCGTACAACAAGCGGGCGGGCGAGTTTGGCAACCGGCTGGAGTTCCAGCCGCGAGGTCCAAAGCTTGGCATCCTGACGTGGCGCACAGAAGGCTCGTCCCGGCCTTCCGAGGGCGAGCCGGAGCCTGAAGGCCCACAGAAGCCCAAGAAGGCCCGCAAGGCCCGCCGCGCTGCCACCAGCCGCAAGCCAGGCCAGCAAGTCGAGGTCGTGTTTTGGTGCGTGAAGGAAGTGACCCTGCCGCAAGAGACGCGCCTCCTTCCCCCCATGGAGGACATCCTCCGCCTGGCCAAGGTCGGTGCTTACCGTGCCATGCAGCAGGCCCGCGAGGAATGGCGCAAATCCAAACAACAATCCAAAGCATGAACACCGACTTTTTCACCTTCCTTCCGGGCGGCCTGCAATCGCAGGTGCACGGCCTTCTCCGCCTGCATCCCTGGTTTGGCGACATCACCATCCACAAGCAGCAGGAAGCCTGGCTGAAGGATCTCGTCAATGAGGCCACACGCGGCTTGATCCTGCGCGAGGGCGAGTCGGGTGTGACGTTGGTGGTGGGAGTGCCGTATGTGCGCCGCGACCAGTCGCAGTCGAACGCCGGAGCCAAGCCATTGACGGTGCTGGAAATCACGGTCGTGGAGAACGAGGTGACCAACCAGGGACCGACCGGCACGCACAAGCCGTGCGCGGCGGTGGCGCTGAAGGTGTACGAAGCTCTGAAGGGTCAGATTTTCAACGGACTCGGCCTTGGCTTCGCCATCAATTCTGGCGCGAATCCGCTGATGCCGATGGAGGATGACGACAGCGGCAACAAGCAGTGGAAGGTGACCTTGGAGAGCCTGGCCAACATCGACTTTGACCCCAAGGTGATGATGCCCACGATCACTGTCGCAGGCAATGAAGTGACGCTGGCCTGTGCCACGCCTGGCGCGCAGATCTACTACAGCACCGACGGCTCGTTCCCTTGCCCGGCTCCCGACGGTACCGGTACCAGCTACGGCGCACCGTTCACTCCCGAGGCGTCTTGCAAGGTGCTTGCAGTGGCCGTGCTGGAGGACATGCGGCCGTCTGACCAGGCGGCGCTGTTAGTGCCCATCAATCCGGTCTCACCCACGGGTGACACCGACGGCAACCAGGTCGTGGACACCGACGGCAACGTGGTGGTGAACGCCGGGTAGGACCCTCACGCCAGCAACCAAGAGCAACCGCAGATATCGCAGAGCACCTGAACCCCATCCCCACATCATGAACAAGCACCCACGCATCCTCAACACCATGGCGCTCTTTTCAGCGCTTGCCTTTGGCATGGCCGCCATGGCCACCACGCCAACGCCCAAAACGATCATGCAGGAACCGCACCTGCCGTCTCCCATCCTCGGCTCCTATGGCATCCCCATGGAAGCGGTCAACCTGGGCGTGCATCAGACGATCTATGTCACGGCGGATGACTTCAGCGCGTGGCTCAACTTTGTGCCGCAGACATTGACGATCAACGGCCATGCACTGAGCGGCAACATCTCCGTGACGGCCACCGATATCGGCCTGAGCCATGTCGAAAACACCGCACTGAGCACGTTCCCCGGGACGGTCAACATCACCACCCTTGGCACCATCACACAGGGCACGTGGCACGGATCCGCGATCGGCGACACGTGGATCAGCTCCGCCGCTGCTTGGAACGCCAAACAGAACGCCCTGACGGCCGGCACCGATTACCTCACGCCGACAGGCAGCGGGGCAGGGCTGACGGCGCTGAATGCCAGCAGCATCAGCAGCGGCACGCTCAGCGCCGCCCGGCTCCCGGATCTGAGCGGCACCTACCAGCCTGTCAGCACCGCGACCACCACGGAGCTGGGCTATGTGCACGGCGTCAGCTCCGCGATACAGACCCAGCTCAACGGCAAGCTGGCAAGCAACGATGCCACCGTGACCAACGCCCGCACGCCGACGGCACACGCCGCCAGCCATGCCAGCGCCGGCAGTGATCCATTGACGCTCAGTGAAAGTCAGGTCACCAACCTGAGCACGGATCTGGCGGGCAAGGTGGCCACCACGCGCCAGGTCAACGGCCATGCGCTCTCAGCCGATGTGACCGTGAGCGCCAGCGACCTGAGCACCGGCACGCTGCCTGCGGGCCGCCTGCCAGCCCTCAGCGGCGATATCACCACCAGCGCGGGCAGCGCCACCACGACGCTGGCCACCAGCGGCGTGACGGCGGGCTCCTACACCTCGGCTAACATCACCGTAGATGCCAAAGGGCGCGTGACTGCGGCCGCCAATGGCAGCGGCGGCGGGGGTGGCAGCACCTGGGTGCGCAAGACGACGGATTACACCGCCAGTGCGGGCGACTGGATCATTGCCGACACCACGGGCGGGGCGATCACAATCTCTCTTCCTGCCTCTCCAGCCACGGGTGCCGTGGTGTGGCTCGCCGATCCAGCCCAGGTTTGGCAGTCCTCGCCTGTGACGGTGGACGGCAACGGGTCCACGATCTACGACGGCAATCCTGTTTCGTTCGGCGCTGGCGGCGCTTACCCGGCCACGGCGGCAGGCCAGATGATCCTGTTTGTGTTTAACGGCACCACATGGAAGCACAACACCACCATGCAGCCCACCATTGTGGTCACGGGCATTCCAAAGGGCGATGGCGCAGGCAACTTTGGCACCGCCGCCCCTGGCACGGACTACCAGACACCGCTGGTTGCGGGCACAGACTACCTTGCTCCCAATGGCGACGGCTCCGCCCTGGTCAACCTCAACGTAGCCAGCATCCCGGGGCTGTCAGGCTCGGCAAACAATACGTTCTGGCGCGGGGACGGCCTGTTTGCCACCCTGCCGCTGCCGTCGCAAGTCACCGATGGGTCTGGTGGTATGATGGTGATCGCGGGCGGCGGCGGAGCCAATCAGCTCGGCTTCTTTGGCAGCAACGGTTCCACGCAACCTGTGTCCGGCACGGCGGGCGGGACGTTGATGGTAAGCCAGAACGGCACCGGCTTTGCCGACGCCACCCAGACCATCCAGATCGCCCCCGACATCATCACCGACCAGACCCTGTGGGATGGCGGCATCGGCGGCAACCAGTACCGCATCAATGACATCGTGAAGGCCCTCAAAACCCTGGGCCTGCTGGCTCCTTAAACCGCCGCTTTTTCCATCCACGATCAACTCTTCACCATTCCATCCCCATGTCTGATTTTTCCGGTCCCTGCCTTGTCCTCCGCCCCGTCCTCGTTGCCGGGGTGGCCACCATTGTCGGCCTCTATGCCCAGCAGGGTGTGGAGATCGATGAAACCGCCGAAGTGTGGTGGGCTCCCAACGCCCATGCCAAGCAGGCCAAGGGCTTCCTTGGCAAGTCGGCGCACGCGATCAACCTCGGCCCCGATGGCTGCGTGTCAGACAACCAGCTCGCGGCGATCTTTGAACCGTTGACGCTCAAGATCGGCGCGCAAATGTTCGACGACCGGTGGTGCGCGATCATCGCGCTCAACACGGGTGCGCAGCGCGTGTACTGGAACACGGCCGTGCGCAAGGTGTCCAACGTCAACATGAGCACCCAGAGCGGCGGCATGCCGTTCGACGGCATCACGATTCTCTGCCTGCCCAAGTCCACGGCGGCCGGGCTGTCGGATGCGGATGCGATGTACTCCGATTCGCCTCATGTTACGGTGCCGGGCGTGTATGACACCTACACCTCGGCGTTTGCCAGCACCGTGCTGACGAGCAACAACACCCTGCCGACCAACGGCAAAAAGGTGAATCTCAACGGCAAAGTTTACACCTGGCGCACAGTCCTCACGGGCGCGGATGGTGACGTGCTGATCAAGGACACTGCGGACAATTGCTTGCTTGCCCTGGCGCATGCGATCAATGCCAGCGGCGGCACGCCTGGGACCGACTACATCGCCTATGCGCCGCATCCCAAGATCCGCGCCACGGCCACAGTCACGGCGCACACCATTCCGATCAAGGCACTGTTCCCGGGCACGCCTGGCAATGCGCTGACCACGACGACTGACGAGCCTACGCTCAGCTTTACCGGCGGCACGCTCGCGGGTGCCGACGGTGTGTTCACGGGAGCCACGGCCAAGGTGCAATCGACCATGCGCGCCGACTTGATGACCTGGGTGTGGGCCGACAACAACGGCACGCCCATCACGGGCTTTGAGGGCTTCACGGGCATGGAGGGGGCCAAGATCTCGATCAACTTCGAAGCGACCATGAAGCCCTCGAACCGGCTGGGCTGGGGTGGCGCTTATTTCGCGGATCTGACGGCCTCAGTGACGATGATCCCCGAGAGCAGCGCCAGCCATCCCGCCCCGACGCCGGAGCAGGTGGACGCGGCACTCTTGCAGCAGGGCAGCGGCGCGGCCATTGGCGGCGCACTCACGCGCAGCGGCTATACGCTGACCGGTACCGCTCCGACGGGCGGCCTGAGCATCGTGCTCAACAACGCCGGCATGCAGTCCAACAAACGCCACTATGAGAAGGACAAGGACCGCCAGGGCGAGGTGATGTGGATCACCGGTACCGACATCGCCGCCGGCGTGCGTGTGGCTCCGATCGCCATCAGCATCGCGGCCTAACAAGAAGACAGGAGGAAGGGGACAGGAGCCAGAAGCTGCATCACCCTCCCTCAACAACCCACCACCCTACCATGACGATCAATCAACCGACCGACCAGGAAGTGAAAAACCTGGTGCTCTTGACCAACAACGCACTGACGGAAGATGAGGCCCGCAAGCACCTCATTGAAACCCGCACGGCCCTGGCGCAGGTCGCTCAGGAAAAGGCCGATCGCGATGCCGCTATCACCCAGGCCGTCGCTGGCGCTATGCCGGGGCTGGTGGATCTGGGCGAGGCCATGGGGGCCGCAGACAAGGCCCTCGGTGTCGTGACGACTGCTGTGAGCGGTTTTGAGGCAACTTCAGCCGAGGCCAAAGTGGCGTCAGCGAAGCTTACGAAGGCCATGGCCAAGGTGAAGGAAGCCGCGCAACCACCGGCTGCTGCTGAACCTGCTCCCGCCACGGCGGCCGAGTGATCCTGCAAGGGCGTTGCAACGGCCCGGCAAGGCCGCTGCAACGCCTGCCTTCTGTCTCCTTTCTCCTGGCTTCTCACTTCTTTCCCCGCCGTGCCCCACTTCGCCATCGATGATCCGACCACCGGCCTGCGCACCTGGCTGACAGGCGTGCCAGGCGTGACGGGCCAGATCTGGGACGAGGGCTACGAGATCGACCAGTCGCCCAAGTACCGGCCGATCATCCAGGACGGGGCGGACTGGCTGGTCCCGCAAATTTTCGACAGTGGCAACAAGGCCCTGGAGGTGGCCTTCTCCACCGTCGGCACGTTTGCCTCCTATGAGGATGCCGACGACTTTCGCCAAAGCATCATGAGCGTGCCAGCGTTTGGCACGCTGGTACGGTGCCGGCGCGTGTCCCAAGCCAGTGTGCCGACCTGGCGGCAGGACATCGCGGTGGGTGCCTTCATTGCCGCTGAACGGGTGCCGGGCGACGGCGGCGTGAGCGTGCACCTGACGTACAAGGGCAGCGTGCCGCAGTGGGTGCGCATCGCCGATCTCATTCCCAGCACCCAGGGCGTGGTGCCGCTCAGCGACCCAGGCGACGGCAGCAATGCGCTGACTGATGACAGCGGCGGTGTGCTTGCCTCCTGACTTTTCACTTTTCACTTACCCCTTTTCACTTTCACCATGAGCGTACAACTTTCCACTCAACCCGTTGAGGATGGTGCCGAAACCGGGACCGACATTTTGGGCGTCGTCACCGGGGGTGGCTGGAAACAATGGTCCCTCAACGGCATGGTGGCCTACTTCACTTCCAGGCTGCCGTTCCTTTCCTCGGCCACGGCCGTACCCGTCGTCAAAGGCGGCACCGGCGCTAACAACGCGGTGGATGCGCGCACCAACCTGGGCCTGGTCATCGGGTCGGCCGTGCAGGCGTATCACGCCATGCTGGCGGGCATCGTGAGCGCGGCCAATGTGATCGTGCTGGGCCTCACGGGCATTGGCTACATCACCGGCAAGGGCGTGGGCGCCAGCGTGACGCAAATCACCAGCACCGCGACCGGTGTGACGATCCACAACCTGACGGGCGCGATCCAGATGCTCGCCTCGGGCATGTCGCTGGCGGCTGGCCTGGAGACTCAGTTCACGGTCACGAATAACCTGGTGGCAGCGGATGACATCCCGGTGGTGGTGATCAGGAGCTTCACCGGCGGCACGCCCATCGCGGCCGTGACGGCGGTGAACAGCGGTGGCGGCAGCTTCCAGATCACGGTGACCAACACCCATGCAAGCACGGCCTGCACGGCGTGCACGTTGAGCTTTGCCATCATCAAGGGCGCATCGTCCTAACACCTCACTGCTTCCACCATGGACGAAGATTTTCGGCTGAATGTCCGCACGTCCGCCGATGTCACCGGCCTGGACGCTCTGAGCGCCGCGCAGCAGAAGGCGGCAGCGGCAGCGAAGCAGATGGAGTCCGCTCAAGCCAAGGCTACGGACACGACTACCCAGGCCGTGGCCAAGGCGGAGGCCTTGGCACGTGCTGAAGCTGATGTGGCCAAGGCTCGGGAAGCCGCCGCCCAGGCCGGCCGCCAGGCTGAGGCCGCGCACGCGCAGCGCATCGCCTCAGAAGCGCAGCTGGTCGAGAAGCTCAAGGAGCAGGAAGCAGCGCTGAAACGGCTGGAGGCTACGAAGCGGAACACGAGCGGGCCTGACAGCGCGGACAGCGGGGGCACACTCAAGGACTTCAATAAACAGATTCGCCAGGAGCGCAAAGCACCCAAGGTGGTGGACTTCCTCCTGGGTGCGAGCCCAGAGCAGCTGGCGACGATGGGAGTCACCGGATTCATCCAAAGCATTACCCAGGCAGTAGGGCCGGCCATTGCGGGCATCGTAGGCATCGGTGCGGCGTTCAAGGGAGCGCAGGTCGCGATGGAGGGCTGGCAGGATCGCTGGCCCAAGCTGAAGGAAGAAATGGAAGGGCTGGGCGAAGCGATCAACGGCCGCCTCCAGGATGCAATGATCGCGGTGTTTGGCGACGGCTCCGTGTTTCGCGCTGGCATCCGCGTGGCCACTGAAATGCTGGGTGGTGAAACCGAGCAGGTACGGAACCTTCACCGGGCGCTGGAGGGCTTTGTGCCGCTGTCCGAGAAGGCTGCGGATTCACAGGAGCGGCTGGCTCGCGCCATCAAGCAGGTGGACTTCGAGGCGGCGCTGAAGAAAGAGATGCTGAAGGGTATCAATGAGGTCAATAAGGCCCGCCTGGACGCCCACATTGAAGACCTGCAAGCGCAGAGCGATGAATTCACCAAGACCAGCGGCATCGCTCCTGGTTCAGGTGTGTTTCCCGGAGCCCCGATGCCAACGGTCGCAGGTGGCCTACCGCTGACCTATGCCACGCCGGGCACGATGCCGGGCGTGGCGACAGCTCCTGTGGCTCTGCCTTTGACCTATGCAAGCCCTGGCACTCCGCAAGGCGGTGTTCCTGCGATCGTTGGGGGTGGTGTCAGCCCGTTGGTGCAAGCCGTGCCTGGCGCACCAACAGCCTCAGTCGCCCCAGGCCTCGGCAGACCGCTGACACCGGCGGAAACTCAAGCTATTGAAGCGCAGCATGAGAAGCTGATTCAGCGTGCCCTGATTGACCAACGTCTGACGGAAGCTAAGCGGGATAGGGAGGCCGTTGAAAGGGCCGAGGCGACGCGTTTGGCGGAGGAGGCATTGAAAGCAGCCGAAGGACAGGCCAAGGCTGATCGCGACCAGCTTGAGTTTCATTTAAAAAGGGCCAAGGCGCTGAATGAGCTTGCTGCCCGAGAAAACGCGCTTTCGATCGCCCGAGGCAAGGTTCAACAGCAAGCCGATAATGCGCTCTTTTTAGGTGGGGGAGCGCTGAGACAGTTTAATGGTGGTGAGTATGAGTCCACGCAGCAAAAGCGCCAAAAGGAGTTTTTAGAAACACGGGTTCGGGAGAAGGCTGCTGAGATTGAACGCCTGTATGGAGGCAGCAAAGAAGGGGACGACAAAAAGGAAGCCGACATTCTCCAAGAACTGCACAAAAAGCAGCAGCCTAACGCTCAAGCTGTGGAGCTGAAAAAAGCGGAGCTGGCAACCGCCATCGACACCCAAAAAGAGAAGGACGCCGCCGCCAAAGCCAAAGCTGAACGTGAGGACAAGGCCAGTGGCTACACCGACTATCGCAAGAGTGAAGACGACAAGCGCAAGAAGCAACTGGAGCGCGACTTCAGCCGCACGGCGCTAGCTGAACAGGGGCTGAAAGCAACACGCGATGAAAACCCTCGCCTGCCCGGCGAGGACATCGAGACGTTCATGAAGCGCGCTCGTGGGGTTGAGATGCGCGAAGCTCAAATGCGTCTGTCCCGCGCCAAGATGCTGGATGCGAAGGATGAGCGCGACGCCTCTGGCCGTGTGCAGGGTGATCAGACAGCCGCCGACCGACGGGCCAAGGAGGCCTATTACAAGGACGTGCGAGGCACCTCCCAGCGGGAAGTACTTGAGCAGGAGGAGAACCGAAAGAAGCGCATCCTGGATGATGAGGCCGATCGCAAGAAGCGCATCCTGGCGCGGGAGCAGTACCGCAAGGACCTGATCCTTGATCCCAAAAACGCCGTCAATCCTGACGCCCAGCCTCCGGCCGTTGCCGCGCCTGCGCAAGCCTCCGGCAAGGGCGCTGCGAAGGCGACGGTACCGGCCGCTGGTGGTTCACCTCCCGGCCAGTACCAGCCCGTTCTTGAGCAGATCCGGGACAGGGTGGGCAACGGCGGCGGAGCAGGTAACGGCCAGGCCGGAGGGCAGGGCAACGCCGGCGCTGGAGCAACACCGGAGCATCACGCCAACTTTGTGCATGGGCACGTGGGCACCCATGATCCGAAGGGGCTCAACCGCCAGGCGGGACGCGAGATGGGCGAGGCCATGGCGGAGCCCGTGGCCGAGGCCGTGGCGAAGACGGCCGCCGAAATCGCCAAGGCCAAATCGCACCTGGACCCCACGCGTGCTGATGTGCAATGGGAGACCGGTCCCGACGGTACACGCCATCAGGTGGCGAAGAAGGTAGGGCCAGATCCACGTGATGCGAAGAAGCAGCAGGAAGAGGCGGCCGACGAAGTGCGTCGCGACATGGTGGAACCCAGCCGCCGTGCGATCGCTGATGTGGAGCGGGTGGGACGCCAGCAGCTTGCACCCGGCTTTCGCGGCCTGCGCATCGGCCCGAATGGTGAGCACTACGAAGGCAACCCCGACACCAGCGGCTTTGGCGGCGCGGGCGCAATGCTTGAGGAGATGCGGGCGATCGGCTCCCACGTGCGAGAGCACACGCAGGTGACACGCCAGGTGGCAGAGAGCCTGCCCGCCCTGCATACCGACCTCTATCAACGCACGCTGCGTCCCGGGAGGAACAACGAGCGATGAGCCTGAAGCGCCCGGTCTATTCGATGACGGTGGACGGCGGTCCGCTGCTGCCCTTTGCCGCCAACGGTGTGCGCCTGCTGGGCAAGGTGCAACACAACCAGGCGGCAGGCGGCGTGAGCCTGCACATCATGCGCAAGCCCTCGGCCGCGCAGCTGATCGCCACCGACCAACGGGTGATCATCTACCGCGACAACGTGCGCTGGTTTGAGGGAATCGCGGGCGCGACCACGAAGAGCTACGAGGGGCGGATGTGGGGCCATTCGCTGACGATCCATGATGCTTGGAAGGGCATGGAGGACAGCAACTACAGGGCCGTGACGAGCCTGCCGATCCATGATGCGATCTCCTCCACCGCGTGGACGATGCTGCGCAGCTACCAGCTGGCTGACATCCCCGGGGACTTCATCATGAACAACTGGCCCGCGTCGCTGCCTGCCATCGGCTACAGCCAGTGGCCAATGGTCAACGGCCCGCTCTCCGAGAGCATCCTGGCGCTGCTGCGGCCGTTCATTTTTGCCGGGCAGTACTGGGACTACAGCACCTCACCTCCGACGCTGGTGATCACCAACATGGGCGACCTAACGCGGACGCTGGCAGCGCGGCCGGCGGGCGGCCAAAGCGGCGTGAGCAAGGTGTCACTCACGTTGCGTGATGACCTGGTGCCCGTCGGCATCGAGCTGCTGGCAACGACCGGCTACAACAACTACATGGGGACCGGCGACTTCACCCATCCGCTGTTCTACAAGGGCGCGCCCGATGCGATCTATCCCGCCGGGCTGACGCCTGGCGGCCGTGGTGTGGCGACGTTGTACGATCCAGGGGCAAGCTTTCTGCTGATCGCCAACGGCGCGGCACAGCGTCTCTTTGAGATGATGAGCACGCCCGTGCTGGAGGGGACCTTCACGGTCTCCGATGGCATCTGCAACACGGGCCTGGTACCGGGGATGACAGTGTACCTGACCGGCCCGCATTACGACCCTGACTGGGCGGCGCACGGCATGATCGTGCAGACGGTGGACGAGGACCCTTCGCGAGGCATTACCACAGTGACGGTGGGAGCCTTCCGAGGCACCAGCCTGCGGACGATGATCGAGCTGCTGGGCGAGCTGCTCAACCTGCGCAAGTGGGGGACGCTGTACACGGCCTTTCCGTTCCAGGCTCCGAACTTGCCGGGTTCGTCGCTGCCGACGGCAATGGCGCTGGGAGGCCTGGGCACAGGTGCCTCCATCAACATCACCGAGCGCTTCGACGACGGGGTGGGGATGAGAGGTCAATTGGTGCTCAATGCCGGGGCCTCGGGCATCACGGGACTTGACCTGGTGTCGTTCAATTTCGTCACGGCAATCCCTGGCGCAGTGACCGGCACAGTGACGAGCGTGACGGTCAGCGCCCATCCGGGACCCACCCAGACACCGACGGCCGCGCTGGGCATCCATTCGACGTTTGACCAGACCGGCTTCACGCTCACCGCGACCAGCCCGGCAAGCGCGGGAGCGCAGTACGTGGTGGACTACTTTGTCTCGATTACGCCGCCTTGATGACCCGTGAAAATTTGCGTGCGCGTTGAACAAAAAAGCAGCGGTCGCGTCTGTCGGCGCATGGACTCTACGGCACTCCTTTCCCAAGTCGTTTCCACCTCCCGGACCAAGCCTGTCATCAGCTGGCCCGGCGGCAAAAGCAGGCTCCTGAAGCGTCTCCTCCCACTCCCTGCCCACCACTGCTATGTGGAGGCTTTTGCCGGCGGCCTGGCGCTGCTGCTGGCCAAGGAGCGATCGCCGATCGAGGTAGTCAATGACATGAACGGTGACCTGGTATCGCTGTACCGATGCGCGCAGTACCACTGCGAGGCCTTGATTACCGAGATCGAATGGACGCTGAGCAGCCGCGCCAACCTGGTGGACTTCCGGGCACAGCCCGGGCTGACGGAGCTGCAACGGGCGGCCCGGTTCCTGGTGCGCAACAAGACCTCGTTCGGCGGGCACATGACGAGCTATGCAGTGGCGAAGAGCGGCGGCGGCGGCGTGGGCAGCCGACAGAACGTGCTGGAGGCGCTGCGGGCGCTGAACCTGCGCCTGGACCGGGCATCGGTGGAACACCTGCCGTATGAGCGCGTGCTGAAGTCCTACGATGGCCCGGAGACGCTGTTCTTCCTGGATCCGCCGTATCTGGACTCTGACGCCTCGGCCTACGCAGGCTGGAACCAGGAGCAGATGACGGCCTTTGCCGAGCACGTGGGCGCTCTGAAGGGCAGCTGGATCGTGACGGTGGATGACAGCCCGCTGAACCGTGAGCTGTTCAAGGCCTGGTCGATCGAGGCGGTGCAGACGCGCAACGGGGTGCTCAACCAGCGCACGCACGGCGGCCAGATGTTCGGCGAGCTGATCATCCGCAAGCAGCCTGCTGAGGCGTTGCAGAAGCCCTGCAAACGGCGCGCAAGGCGTTCCAAAAGGCGCTGACTTGAGCGGCCGGGGGCGCGGTTTGGGTCAAATCACCTGTTTTTTTGGGTCAAATCGCGCTAGTGTCTTCAATGGACGGCCGCCTGCCTCGTCGAGGGCCGTGTGCCCTACTGGGAGCGGCGGCATCTTGCCGCCGTCGGAAACCTGCGGCGCAGCCGCCATGCCATCAAATGGCTTGCCAATACTCCACGGCTTATCTTGGTTGGTCGCGGCTGCGCCGCAGGTTTTTCGACGGCGGCAAGATGCACGCCGCTCCCAGTGGGGCACACGTTCGCACTTGAGCTATGGGTGACCTCCTTCGCACAATAACTTGGGTGTCATAACGAGGGCGTGAGGCTGGGCTTGTGATTAGCCTCGCCTTTTGCCAGCGGATGACCTACAACCACCGCCATCATGAACACCACGGGTGAAACCTTCACGCCATCCGCCGTGCCGCCACCTCCCAGCCGCATCGGCACGGTGCTGGCGGTCACCGGCGCGGTGATGCAGGCCGGTCCCCTCATCGGCATCCTCGGAACGGTGGTGGGCATGCTCAGCGCCTTTCATGAGCTGAGCAGCGGCAGCGCTGGAACAGGCGATCCGGGCCACTTGTCCAAGGCCATTGGCGTGACGCTGATCACCACCGCCATCGGCATGGCCACCGCCGTTGTCGGCGTGGTGCTGATGCTGCTGGGCCTCCTCGTGTTTCGCTGCCGCCAGCGCTGGCTGGTGAACACATTGGCGGCGGTGGGCATCTTCTGGCTGCTGATCGTGCCCGGCCTGGCGATTTGGGCCAGGCTGAATTCGCACGGGGTTCCGCCCGGCATGCATTTTTGAGCGATGCGCCCGGCGCGGCCTTTCGACAAGGTGCCCGCGCCTATTGAGGTCTGCACCATGGACTGACCGAGGCGCAGAGCAGGCGGGCGAGCTGCTGTAGCTGGGCTCTTTGAGCCCGGAGGCGTGGCGGTGGTTCGCAGTCCAATGGCTTATTCCAAGCGGCATTCCAACCTGGCGGTGGAGATGGACAAGCTCTTCAGGTCCGGCCTCAGAGAGGCCAGCTACAGCAGCTCCCGTGGGGCGCTGAGGCTGCGTCAGTCGATCACACAGGCTTCTATAAAGAGTCACGACAAAGGCCCGCAACCCCGCGGGCTCCACCTCCCCCACCCCGCCCAAACCGGCGATGGCGATTTGCATTTCGCTCCGCCCTGCCTAAGTAGCCCTTTCCATGCCTGACGCCCCCAACCGACTCGACGCCTGCTTTGCCCATCTCCGCTCCACCGGGCGGCGTGCCTTTGTGGCCTACATCTGCGCCGGCGATCCCACCCTGGAGACCACGGTGGATCTCGTGCTCGCCCTTGAAAAGGCCGGCGTGGACGTCATCGAGCTCGGCCTGCCCTTCTCCGATCCGCTGGCCGATGGCATCGTCAACCAGCTCGCCGCCGACCGCGCCATCCGCAGCGGCACCACCACGCCCAAGGTGCTGGAGATGATCAAGACCATCCGCCAGCACTCCCAGGTGCCGCTCGTGCTCTTCACGTACCTGAACCCGGTCTATACCTACGGCTACGAACGCTTCCATGAGGACGCCTCCGCCGCCGGTGCCGACGGCATCCTGGTGCTCGACCTGCCTGCCGATGAAGCCGCGCAGAACCCGGAATTGCAAGCCGCGCCCGGCCTGCGCAAGATCCGCCTCATCGCCCCCACCTCGCCCGATGACCGCGTGCCGCAGATCGCCGCCCAGGCCGAGGGCTTCATTTACTATGTGAGCCGCGAAGGCGTCACCGGCGCCCAGGAAAGCATCGCCACCGGCATCGCCGAGCGTGTCGCCCTCATCAAGTCCAGTACCGAGGTGCCCGTGTGCGTCGGCTTCGGCATCTCCACCCCTGAGCAGGCCGCCGCCGTGGCCGCCATGGCCGATGGCGTCGTCGTCGGCAGCGCCATTGTGAAGCTCATCGGCAAGCTCGGCACCAGCAGCACGCTGGCCAGCGAAGTCGGCGCGCTGGTGAAGCCTCTCGTCGATGCGGTGAAGGCGGTGTGAGGCCGTCCCTGCATGAGCTGGCAGCTCCTTTTCATTTTAATAGGCGCCTATGTGGTGCTGTTCTTCGTTTTAAACACGCTGACCTGGCCCGGCATCTGGTATCTGCGCAGGCGCTTTCATGCGGAGTTTGGCTGTGACCTGAGCGACGAAAACATCGCGCTCCTGGATCCCGAGCGGCAGGCACGGTGGGAGGCCATCAGCAGCATCCACGGCGGCGAGTACTCGCGGACGTTCTACCGCACGCTTGAAGGCTGCTACTTGTTTTTTCACTACCCCTCCATCATCCTGCTCAGCGCTGTGCTTGGGCGAAATCCGCTTCCGGCCTGGCAGATGTTTTTGGTCACAGGAATCACCTATGTGACCATCGCTTACTTCAAGTGGCGGTGATCGCGAGGGCTGAGCCTGCGGCATCACTCCGGCGCCAGCCGCGCTTCCAGCGTGATGTTCGCATTTAAGAGCTTCGATATCGGGCAAGACAGCTTCGCCTTCTGCGCCGCCTTTTGAAACTCCTCCTCGTCCGCGCCGGGAATAGTGGCGGTGACATCGAGATGGCTGGCGGTGACGCTGAAGCCGTCGCGCTTCTTTTCCAAGGTGATCGTCGCCTCCGTCTCGATCTTTTCCGGAACCATGCCTTCCAGACCCAGGATCATGGAAAGCGCCATGGAAAAGCAGCCCGCGTGCGCGGTGCCGATCAGCTCTTCAGGGTTCGTACCGGGCTCCTCCTCAAACCGGGTGCTGAAGGAGTAGGGCGTGTTGGTGAGGATCTTGGACTGGGTGGAAACCATGCCCCGGCCCTGCTGCAGGCTGCCGCTCCAGATGGCCGATGCTTTGCGCTTCATGCCCCTGAATCGCCCTTCCCCAAGATTCCGGCTGTCCCCCCAGGATGGGGTGAAACACGGGTGCCTGGCCACGCGGCGGTGGAACTCGCCAGGCTTCTCATACCAGTTTCACTATTGATGTGAGTGTTGCTGTGATGCAACACGCGCTTGGCAGCACGCTTGCGAAAGGAGCGCGGACACTCCTGTCCGCCGTCGGAAAACCAGCGGCGCAGCCGCGACAAATAGAAGAAGCTTTGGCACTGCCAAGCGCATGAAAGCATGGCGGCTGCGCCGCAGGTCTTCCGACGGCGGACAGGAGTGTCCGCGCTCCTTTCGCAAGCGTGGCTCAAAACGCGGTCCAAACAGTCACATGGTTCACGCCTGGATGCGCAGGGCTCACCAAGTTAGCGCTTATGGACAGCGCTCCCCATGCACCCGCAGCAGCTCAGTGACCAGGATGCCCTCGATGCGCATCCCCTCATAATTCGCCTCCGCGAGGTCGAGGTCCGAGCAGTTCGCGTTGCGAATCCGCACGCCCTTCAGGTTCACATCCTCCAACCGCGCGCCTTCCAGGCTCACATCCTGGAACCCGGCTCCGGCGAGGTTCACATCACAAAACTGCGCGCCCGCTAGGTTGACGTTGGTGAACCCGGCTCCGGCGAGGCTGGCGTTTTCGGTTTTCATCGGCTTCAAAAAGATCAGGACGATTTCAAGTCTCGCATTACGTACTGCCCGGCACACCAGTCCTCATACACAAATGCATCCGGACTTCGCATAAGCTCCAGAGAACGGGCGCGCCACCGGTCCATCCGCAGATCAGCGTATTCGCGAGACCGCCCCAAAAGTTGTTGAACAATTTCTGCGGATTCACTTCGGTAGGAAGTGCGCACGGCATCTCCGACAATGAGATAAAGCAGGCGCAAAAAATAGTCCGCATTGGGACAATCAGCATCCGCCGCCAGCTCGACGTAAAGGTCATATTCCCGCAGGTTGGCAAGCTGCAGGTCCCAATCCTGTTCGGGCTCTTTTGCCCCCTTGGTAAAGGCCCACGCCCGGATTTCATCCCGTAGCGAGGAGGCAGGCTCGGTGACTGTGGGCGGGACAGTGGAAACTGGTGGCGCATCGTCCCAAAAATGAAATCCTTCAGGCAACTGAATCCACACGGGATGTTGTTCACACCAAATCATCACATCCTTGGTCAGCCGGTCCAGCTCATCGGTCGCAGAGAGCTCTTCATCAGGTCCGGCGAGCTTTACCATGCTGAGGTCACGGAGGGTTCTCTGGCCGGCCTGACCCGTTGTCAGATGCCTGGCGAGAAGATCAACCAGCTCAACGTAATCTTCTCCCCAATTGCACCAGCCATCCTTTTCCCATGTATGGCGGAGAGTCAAAATCGCATCAATGAGTGCATGCTGAAGACTGGCGGCTCCTGTCCAGTCCTGGGAAAGCTCGTCAAACCAACGGCGTAAGGTGCGGACGGGATCCGCCCTGTCTATGGGCTTCGAAAGACGCATGCAATGCGAGTGGAGACGAATTGTAAGCCGGCAGCCTCAAAGACACCGCTCCCGCAGGATCACCCAAAATTCACCGTCCCCGTGCTGCTGCCGAAGCTGTCCGCCTCGATGCCCATGCGGTGGAGCATGCTAACAAACAGGTTCGACATGGGCAGGTTGTTCTTGGCATCAAAAGAAAGGTGCTGGCCGTGCTTGAAGCCGCCGCCGGCGAAGAGCAGCGGCAGGTTGTGCCAGTCGTGGCTGTTGGCGTTGCCGAGGTTGCTGCCAAAGAGCACCATGGTGTTGTCCAGCAGGGTGCCACCGGCCTCCTTCTTGCCCTTCAGCGCGCCCAGCAGGTCGCGCAGGGCGGCGAATTCCTCGTGCTCCACGCGGTTGAGCTGCTCGATCTTCATCGGGTCCTGGCCGTGGTGGGAGAGGTTGTGGTGGTCGATCGTCACGCCCTCCACCGGCGGCACGTCGCCGCGGCCCTGGATCAGCACGGTCACCGCGCGCGTGCTGTCGGTTTGCAGCGCCAGGGGCACCAGGTCGAATAACAAGCGCATGCGTGCAATGAGGTCCGTCTCGTTGGTCACGTCCACCGGTTGTTTGGCATCCACCTTGGGCTTGGGCTTCTGCACCCAGGCCTCGGCCTTGAGCATGCGCTCCTCCATCTCGCGCACGGAGGTGTAGTACTCATCGAGCTTCTCCTTGTCCGCCGCGCTCACGCGTTTTTCAAAGCGCTTCGCCTCGGCCTGCACCGTGTCCATGATGCTGCGGCCTTCCTTGAGCTTGCGCATCTGCGCCTTGATCTCGGAGGCCGAGCCGTCCAGGAACAGCTTCGCGAACACCTGCGAGGGCTTCGACTGCGCCTGAACCATCACGCCGCTGCGCGTGTAGCTCTGGCTGGTCTGGCCCGCGGTGCTGAGCACCAGCGAGGGATAGCGCGTTTCATAACCGATCTTTTCCGCGGCGTACTGGTCCACCGAAATGGTGTTGCGGAAGCCGCCCAGGCCTGGGCCCTTGGCGGAGGTGAGCCAGGTCATTTCCGAGGTATGGCCGTCGGCCCCCGCCTGGTCGGGATGGCATACGCCGGAGAACACCGTGAAGTCCTCACGATAGTCCTTCAGCACATCGAGGTAAGGCGTGAGCTTGTAATCGCGGCCTGCCTCCTTCGGGAAAAAGCTGGGGTTGTAGATGCCCAGGCTGGCGCAGGCAAACACCATGCGCTTCGGCGGCGCCGCCCCCGCCGCACTGGCCGCGCGCGGCATCATCGCCTCCAGAAACGGCAGCGCGAGGGACACACCGGAACCATGCAGAAAGGCGCGGCGGGAAAGGGCGGGACGGGTGATCATAGAGGGGAAAGGTTGCGGCGGGGGACGGCTGAGCGTACTATTAATGCATCATGAGCGCCACCATTGAGCAGCGGACTTGAAGCTGTGGAGGAGGAACTGGCGGCCCTGAAAGCCCGCTTCTTAAATCCTCCGTCAGCAAAGGATCCATGGTCCACCGCCGGCTGGGCAAAGGACTGTGAGCACTACGACGCGGCCCTGGATGCAGGCAAGGATTATCGGGCTGGCCAGACTTACGAGAAGGAGCTCGAAGCCCGTGGTGGTGCTGGGTGGCGGTGAGGTTTTGGGGTGGCAGCTCATGCGCCGGCGTGCGAAGCACCTTGGAGTGCGGTGACTTGTCACCGCTTTCGGCCATGGAGGCTTGCCGACGGTAAGAGGCTTGTTCAAGGCGCAGTCTCCCGCGCTCGAAGCGTGCGACGCAGCCAGATTCATTCCCCCGCCACGCCGACAAGTCGGCTCCACCGCAAAGCGGTGACAAGTCACCGCACTCCAAGACGCTGCCGCGACGTTCAATGGTCGCTGCCCGTTCGTCACTCGTGATCGAAATGAGTGTCATAACAAGTCGCAATGACCCCGGGTTACTCATGGGCGAACCGCTCCGCGGTTCAACGCAGCCCTGCCGGCACTCATTGGTGCAAGTCCCGGCAACATGAACTGGCTGCGATAACGGCATAACGCTCACTTAGAAGTAAACAACGGCGACTGCACCACCTGGTGCACCAGGGTGCGCAGGCCGGAGCCTTCGGCCTTGGTTTGTTTCACGATGGCCTGGATGGCGTCGCGGTCGGCGAACTGGATGCTGGCGCCGGTGCCGTAGGTGATGAGGTTTTCGGCCAGGCAGGTCATCACCTGGTCCTTCTGGTCGAGCAGCAGCCTTTTAAAATCCGCGATGCCCTGGAACCTGCGGCCATCCACGAGCTCGCCGGTGGCATCGACGACGGGGCCTTCCTTGTACTGCCAGATGTTCTGGCCGTGCAGCTTCTTCTTCACGTAGCCGCCCTTGTCCTGGCTGCGGTAATTGGTGCGCCAGCCGCCGATGACATCGAAGCTTTCCAGGGCAAAGCCCGGCGGGTCCATCTTGCTGTGGCAGCTTGCGCACACCTCCATGTTGCGATGCTTCGCCAGCTGCTCGCGGATGGTGGTGCTGCCGCGCGTGTCGGGCTCGATGGAGCCGACATTGGCAGGCGGCGGCTGCGGTGGCTGGCCGAGCAGGTGCTTCATCACCCAGGAGCCGCGGATCACCGGCGAAGTCACCGTGCCATTGGCAGTGACCTTCAGCACGCTGGCCTGCGTGAGCACCCCGCCGCGCGGACTGTCCGGCGGCAGCGATACGCGGCGGAACGCCTCGCCGCGGATGCCGTCGATCTCATAGTGTTCGCCCAGGCGGTTGTTGAGCATGGCGAAGTCGCTCTGGATGAAGTTTTCCACCTTCAAGTTTTTACCCAGCAGCTCGTTAAAGAAAGCTTCGGTCTCCGAGACCATCGCGAGCTGCAGCAGCGGGTCGAACTCGGGGTAGAGCTTCTTGTCCGGCGTGGTCGCATCGATCTTGCGCAGCTCCAGCCACTGGCCCACGAAGTTCTGGGTGAAGGCCGCGGCCTTCGGGCTTTTCAGCAGCCGCTCGGTCTGCGCCTTCAGGCCTGCGGGCTTGGCCAGGTCGCCGGCGGCAGCGGCTTTGAGCAGCTCCTCATCCGGCATGCTGCTCCACAGGAAGTACGACAGGCGCGAGGCCATGGCATGGCCGTCGAGCTTGCCGTGGCGCTCATCCAGCAGCAGGAAGCCTGGCGAGGTGAGGATGGCGCGCAGGCCCACGCGCATGGCTTCTTCAAAGGTGCCGCCGGCTTCCAGTTCATCGGCAGCCAGCTTGATGTACGGCTGGGCCTCATCCTTCTCCAGCGGACGGCGGAAGGCGCGTGTGGCAAAGGCAGTGAGGCCGTCGGTGATGGACTGCTTCACATCGGCGGGCGCGAGATCATAGGCCTGCGGCTTGTTGTTGTGGTACTTGCGCTTGTTAGCCGGCACTTCGGTCAGCGGCACATCGCCCAGGGCCTTCTTCAGGCTCGGCGGCGGCCAGGAAGCTTCCAGCGGGCCCTCCACCTCGATCCATTGGATGGCGAGGCCGGCGCCACGGAATTCCTTGGCGCCTTCGTTGTAGATGTTCTTGCCCTTGCGGTCCTTGCCCACCTCTTCGCAGTTGAGGATGATGTGCTCATTGGCCGCCAGGCGTGTGATGAACTCGTATTCGCGCGGCTTGTCCGACGGCAGCTCGAAGTAGGAGAGCAGGCGCTTCTGCCGGTAGTTGTTGGTGTACATCATCACCGTCAGCGGCTCGCCGTCGTTCTGCACCACATGGCCGGAGATCTTGATGCGGTAGTTCCCCTCCACCGGCGGGCGGCACTGGTGCAGGCCCACGAGGTAATCGGCCGTGGTGAACATGATCACCTCGTTGGGCGTCTCGCGGAACATCACGCGATGCGAGCTCTTGGGGTTGTTCTTGTCCGTCTGCGTGCCAGGCGGCGTGTCCAGGTTCTTGCGGATGCTGGGCTCATCCTTGTAGCTGTAGCGCTTGTGGATCGGCTCCGGCTTCTTGCCCAGGGTGATGGCGGCATCCAGCGCCGCATCGGCGGCCTCCAGGTACTTCTCGATCTGCAACTGCGAGAAGCGCAGGCCTTCGCCCACCGTGTCAAAGCCGCGCATGGGCATGTCGGTCGGCAGCAGGTCCTTCAGCGGAATGTCGATGCCCAGCAGGTCGTGCAGCGTGTTCTCATACTCGGTGCCATTGAGCCGGCGCAGCAGGGTGCGGCCGCTGGTCACCTGCTCGTGGCGGTTCACCTCGCACAGCGGTGCCTTCAGCGAGGCGAGAAAAGTCTGGCGCTCGGCCGCTGCTGGCTGCGGCTTCTTGGCGGGCGGCATCTCGCCTTTGTTCACCCGGTCGAAGAGCTTCACCCAGGCATCGAAATTGCCGCGCTCCTCGGGCTTCCAGGCGCTGGTGGTCAGGTCCAGCCCGCCCTTTTTCACCTCGCCATCGTGGCACTCGGTGCAGTGCTTTTCAAAGAACGGCTTGAACGACGGCAGGGGCGAGGTGGCCGCGAGCAAGGGAGCGGCGGCGAGGATGAGGAGCGGGACAATGATCCGGAATGACATTCGAGGAAGGAACGAGCGAGGAACGGGCATCTTTGGCATTAAATGGAGGTCACTTCACCCCGCCCACCTCAAAGCCCTCGGCTTCCAGCACGGTGCGGATCTTGGCCACGTTGTCGCCCTGCATTTCGATGCGCTTGTCCTTCACCGTGCCGCCGCAGCCGCAGGCCGCGCGCAGGCGCTTGGCCACGTTTTCGATGACCGTCACCGGCAGGTGCGAGGCGAAGTCCTTCACCACGATCACCGTCTTGCCGCCGCGATGTGCCGTCTCGCGTTGCAGCTTCACCTTGCCCATTTTCCACAGGCCTTTAGCGGCTTTGGCATCGGCCGCGGGCTCAGGCGGGCCGGGCGGGAGGTTGGGCAGGTGGAGATTGGCGAAGGGGGTGTCTTGGGGTGAGGACATGGCTGCGGGCGGCTGATCATCATCCACGCTTTTGCCGGCAAACACCAGCGCGAAGGCGGCCCCCGGCTGCCGCCCCTGGAGAGAGGCGGCGTGATTGCGGGCCCTTTTTATGAGCGCGCCGGAGTTTCAGGAGCGATTGCTTTATCTGAGCCCTCTTGTTAGGATCACTGAGAACTCATTCATCGCAGAAAGGTCTTATATGAAGATACACCTTGTTCGGTATTGCGTAATTCGGGTTTTGGTCGCCATCTCTTTGCTGGGAGGCTGGGGGGCATGTCAGGCATCGATCCATACCTGGACCGGGCCGGCGGGCGGGCTGTGGTCGAACGCGGCGAACTGGAACGGCGGCCTGCCCACCAGCAATGAAGCCCTGCCTACGGGAACGGTCGTGGTGTTCAATACCAGCACCACCTCGGTGTGCGACATCACGGTGACGGTGGACCAGATTCACTTCACCGGCAGTGGCAATACCATCACCGGCAACGGCTCCGTGCTGAGCATCAGCGGCGAGGTGCAGAGCAACAACATTCAGAATGACACGGGCACCAACGCGCTGGCCTCCACCCTGCCGGTGACGCTGGTGGGCGGCGTGTCCATTTTTGTGAAGGTGAGCGCCGGCACGGTGACGATCGGCTCAAACATCAGCGGCGCGGCGGCGGCGGGGCTGCGGGTGCTGGGCACCGGCAGCGCGGGCCTGGTGCTCACCGGCATCCACAACACGTACCTGGGCACCACCTCGGTGGCCAGCGGCCTGCTGCAGCTCAACTCCAACGGCGTGGACACCTGCGTCGTCGGCCCCATCATTGTGGGGGCGGGCGGCGGGCCGGGAGCGACGTTGCAACTGCTGCAGGGCGCGGAGATCGACAACACCAGCGCTGTCACCGTCAACAACGACGGCGTGTTTGATCTCAACGGCAAGTCGCAGGGCATCGGTTCGCTGTCGGTTCAGGGTGGCTCGGTGACGGTGGGCAGCGGCTCGCTCACCGTCATTGGCACCACGCAGATGGCGGGTGGCAGCATCAGCGGCACCTCGCCCGGCCTGCTGGCGCTTAACGGGGATGTGACGGCCACCTCCTCGGCATCCGCGGGCGCGGTGATCAGCAGCGCGATGAGCCTGAACGCCACCACGCGCACCTTTACCGTGAACGCGGGCACGATCCAGCCGGAGCTGACGCTGAGCGGCCTGATGTCCAACGGGCCGAGCATCTCCGGCATCAAGAAGGCGGGCACCGGCACAATGCTCATGTCGCAGAGCTCGGCGAACACCAACACCTACAGCGGCACCACCACGGTGAGCGCCGGTGTGCTGCAGCTCAATGGCGGGGCCTCTTCCGTGCTGCCGGCCGGGCCGGTGGTGGTGGGCGAAGGCACGGGCGCGGCGGGCAGCGCCGTGCTGCGGCTGCTGCAGGGCTCGGAGATCAACAACGCCGCAAGCATGACGAT
>OUNM010232123.1_pt1 | contig 30931 bp, 33 predicted proteins | sample 1769961 | NCBI WGS metagenome assembly OUNM01 (sample SAMEA3914820, study PRJEB12502) | metagenome | biome: forest; material: soil | place: USA | collected 2012-03-12 | depth 0.3 m | reverse complement strand
GTACACGAGCACACCACCGCCGATCTGTGTGCTGAACTTGTCGTTGAACTGGAGACTGCGGGCGGGTCAGCATTGCCGTCCTGGTACCCCATTACTCGACTACCATAGGGCCACATACGCAGCGCCGCCCTGGGGAACACGCTTGTAGGTGCCGTTTTTGGCCTTGAAGTACAGGTTCGCGGTCCAGTAGTTGGAAAAGTCATCGGCGAACTGGCAAGTGGTGCAGCTGGCGTGCTTGGAGACGTCGTCGGTGGGCATGGTGACGTTGAAGGCGTTGCCGCCGACGATCTGGTGGATGTGCGGCGAGGGGATCTGGCCGGGGTTGACAAGGGGGTCGATCCGGTCGATGACGACCTGGGCGCAACCGAACCGCAGCATGGTGGTGCCGCCACCAGCACCGCCCTGGGGAGCGGCCTCAGCGAGCGCCGAGAGGGCGAGGAGCGCAGACTGCGTAGTCCACCGCATTTTGGGCTGTTCGATGTGTTTGCCGATCGGGGGAACTGTGTGGGTTAGCAGACCTCTCAGGACCAGAGGACAGGGAACGGTTGGCGGATGAACCTGGAGCTGCGGCGGGCAAAAAGGCCACCAATGTGTCTCTTATACAGACTTGGAGCACAACGTGGAGTCCCCACACGACCCCCGGATTTCCGCCTGTTCGGCGCCAACTGCCGTTCTGGCCCGTTGCGGTGAAGTGCCGAGTTCATGGGGCCGGTGGGCGGGTGATGGGCAATATCTACACGTATATTGTTGATATACGGTGGGGCCTACCGGAGTCGCTGCTCGGTGCGGGCGGGCTTGATTGGGATTTGGTGGGCTAAATAGGCGGGTAGGGAGGGTGCTATGGCCGGCCTCAACGGCAGAATTCAACCCGGCGACTCGCCGCTCCCAGCGCAACGCCGTCAGGGGTGGCGGCCTTGCCTTGGCTGAGAAGACGGCAAATCTGTGATAGGACGGTGGCTTGAAAATAAACAGAACACAGAGGCACGGGGAGCGCGAGCTGCCATATTTGGATCTTGGAAAAGGGGCCGAGAGGCACAACATCCCGGGGTGGCGCCCTATAAGCGACGCGTTATAGCAGCCATGGCCATGTGGCCTGCACACCCACCGTGCATGAGCATCTTGAGTGGCAGGACGCGACGCTCGTATCCTGCGTTGGATGGCGAGCCTGTTGGGTGCGGCGAAGGGGCGGCGAGACCCGGTTCTCGAAGGTCCGTAGCATTCCACGATCCCTACGACCTTGTGCTTGGGCCTGCGCAGTGCCACGCTGCCCTCTCTCCGGGATCACAAAACCGGGCGGCATGGTGTGCCACGGCAGAGGAACAGGTTCGGGATCTCTTCTGGAAGCGTCTAGAAGCTCGGAATGGGAATGCCGAGGATAAAGTGCCGTAGTTCAGTGTGGAGGGTGTATCAGTCAGAGACGGCCTGAGAGAGGCGGGTGAATTGATCTCCTCTCTTTAATGAACATCTTTGCCCCTGCGAGGCATGCGATCTGCCCGTGCAAGGCACGTCATGGTCTGAAGGCATCACGGGGCCCCTTGCTGCGCTTGTGCGCAATTCCCAGGGACGAGCCGCTCGAGTCTCGGCATCCTTGTCTTTTCCAACGAGGTGGCCACCTAGTGACTTGTAATGTGCGGGGGTGTCGAGTCGGGTTTGTTCCCCGAGTTATCTGTGCCGCCCAAATGCGTACGTATTACCCAAGTCAGTGTCTAATTCCAGGCACCTAGGTCGATATTTGTCAGTCCAGCCTGGTCTCACATGCCCTCGGCGCGAGAGTTCAGTCTCAGAGACACCCTGATAATGCATTGTAACTGTGTCATGGTTGTCAATTCAAGCGTAAATCTACCCACTATTCAGGAGCAGAGGTCCTTCGGGTGAAAAGGAGCAATCCCAGAGCATGACACTGCCAAGTGTGGGACACGGTCATAATTAATTATGGGAACATTACAACACACGGAAAGATGATCGCTCTTATTCTTCTATATCTCTTTCTGAGAACACGGAGCCCACACGTACAACCATTCGCAGTTTATCGCCTTCGTCGCCGCTTCTTGGTCCTCTGAATGGGTTCTGTTGTTGGTTCCGCCGCCACACCCCTCTTCTTGCTGAGCGGCCGGGCCTGTGTGGGGTGACGGGGCTGGCCAGAAACGGGAGGCTGGAGCGCGGCTGGTTGTGGCGGTATTTCGGCTTGTGCCTGCTGGCGGGCAGCGATCCGAGCACTTCGACGGGGCGGGACGGGCGGGCTGGGGTTGGGCGGCGGAGGATTCCGTCTCCGTCGCGCCCCGGATTGTGACCCGGGTTCAGGAACGTCTGGGGACTTTGGTTCGCCAGCGTGGTCGGTGTTTTGTGTCTCCGCTGTCTTAAGCCGCTTGGGTGGCACTGTGCCGATGCCTGGCACCTCCTCACGCCCCCGTTTGCGGGCTCCTTTCCCAGAAACGAGAGTGAGCTTTTCTCCGTCACGTTCCGCAGAGGGCGTATCACGGACTGCCTCCAGGCCGGCCTCGGACTTCTGCACCTCGGCTTCAACCAGGGGCATTTCGTCCAAGACCCACTTCAGCAAGCAGTCCTGTCTCTCGAGTTCATCTTTCAAGTCATAAAACATGCTAGTCTTATGTTTGAATCCGATGGTGAGAGTCCGCCGCCGCTTAAACAGTTCAAGTTCTGCTTTGGCCTGCTCAAGTCTCGCGGTAGCTTCCGCGACCGTCAGCGGGCGTGTGGCGCGGGGGCCGCGACGATTGCCGGAGCCGTTCTGCGCTGCTGCAAGTGCCGATTCGGCCAACTCCAATTCTCGTTCCATTCGATCTCTCTCGATTTGGTAGTCATACCCAGAGTTGAAATCACGAATGTATTCCAGAGTCTCGAATGGCCGAAGCAAGCCCGAGTCGACCACAGCCTGCTAAGCCTCGTCGTGTTTGAGCTGCAAGCGCTGGAGACGACGCGAATTCCGGTGGTGCACTGCGCATTCAAAGGCAAGATACTCAATCCACTCTGTCAACCTGTCTTGTTGTGATGGGTGCTGGGAAAACCGAACAGGCCGAGGGAAGTGGTACTGCGCGAGCAGGGCCGAGGCTGCGTCAGAGTAGGTCGGTGACTTGATCTGGAACTGACGGAGAAAGCCGTTGAAGGCGGCGTCGACGTAGTGCCAACGACAAGCGGAGTTAGTTTCGAAATAGTGGGGAAGCCCGTCGCGCCGGGTGTGGGCTTGCCATCAGCGGAAGCATTCCCAATGGTAGAGTTGTGTTTCAAAAATGTGTGACCACGGGGCCCAGTCCGCATCCGCGACGGTTTCCCAAGGGCGGATGAAATGCAGAGACGCGGACGGAGTTGCGGCAACGTTATCGATGACCTCGATCGGGTACATGGGCCGTCCGCCCTGCTTCACAGGCTCCTCGAAATTCACCCTCTCGCGTCCCTGCGGGGGAGATGGAGGCAGGGTGGGAGACCGGCCGGGGACGTAGGGCGGAGACGAGGCCCGCTCCGGTGCGCCAGCGAGCGCTGCACTCAACAGCCGGGCGTTGACCTGATCCAAGTCGACAGCCCCGGACCGTGCAAGGTCGCTCATGTGCCGGCCCCTCTCCCTGCTCCGTTGTTAGCAGAGAGGAGGCACGGCCACAAAGATCGGCCGCTTACCTGAGGCGCTGGATAAAGCTTTCGGGCAGGTTCTCGGGATCTTCGACCTCAATGTCGATGGCGACGCCGTCGTCAAGACAGTGCTGTTGAAGATAGTGGTCGAGCTCGGCGTCGGTCATGGCGACGAGGTCGCAAGCGCGCGCCGCTCCGCCATTCGTGTGTTTGCCGGGAGAAGGCATTCTGTCTTTAGCTCGGTTGGATGCAGGCGCGATAATGGGCCGGCCAGGTCGAGTGGTTGGGTTGGCGTTGGTTGGCGCTGGACGCGCTGAGAAAAGAGAAATGCGCTGCCACCACACCACACCTCAGACCAACCGCAGACACACACGCGTGCGTGATTCGTTGGCGAGTCGCTCGCTGCAGGCAGGGGCTGAGGCTCAGCGGCAGGCAGACATTGCGGGGTATTCGCACTTGCGTGCGCGAAGCGCGTCTTTCCTTCCGTCTCTGCCTTCTGTCTCTCTCTCTCTCTCTCTTTCGCTGTGTCAGAGGACGAGTGCCTGTCCTGTCGCGTTTTTTCGTGTCTGATGGGTGACGACCTGATTGCGCGGGTGTATCCCGTTGGCGAGTCGGCCCTGACAGAGGGTCGCGAACCTTTGCCGAATGAGAGTCAGCTGTTGGGACGCTTTTGTTGCGGCCGTGGGGAACGAGTATGGCGGGTTTGATGTCACTTGGGTTCTCAAGGCGGACTTGGCAAAGATCAAGTGTAACCTTGCGCGATAAAATCAAGGAGACGTGATAAATCTTACTTCCGAGGGTAACGGAGTCATGATTCTTTCCTGGGAACCCAGGGCGAGATTCAACAGTCCCCAAGCATTTCCCAGCATGTACTCCTTAGATTATTGGGGTGAGGTATCACAGTGAGCTCTAGACCCCCAACCCTCCTCCACCGAGGTTCAGCAGTTGTATGATCGCTGCCTCTGGAACTTAGACGTAGACGTCAATACCGACAGCTAGCGGCTCCCATCGACTATTGTTTCTGCGACCCCGGGCGTGTTTCTGTTTGGAATTCGTTCCTACTATGGCCTTAGAAGCGTTGCTAAGACCAAACGTGTTGAACTGACAAGAAACACGTACCTGGGGCTCGATGCCGTTTGGCCCGGCTTTTTTTGCAAAGATTCCAGAGGATGAGCACAACCGGGGGAATATTAACCAATATCCCAACAAAGGAAATTATCGCCTCGGGAGACAAAGGCATTGTTGGTGGTGGCAGCCTGTAAGGCCTCTGGGAGATGTAATTAAGGTACCCAGGTAGATTAGAGGAACCTTCGTTGCTGGAAGCAAGGACGGATTGCCTGGATCCATTTCTCGAGGGCATCTCTTATGTGACGTCTAGCCGCGAATTCTGGACACCATGCATTCTCCCATGTCCTTCAAGTCACCGAGGGGTCGCACGTTGAAGCCGAGATGCAGCCAATCATTGGAGGGGTGTGTCCGGGGGGCATCTGATGCGGCGGCCAGAATTTGCGTCGCTGGGGGGGGCAGGGTCAAAACGCAAATTTTGGACGCGCTCATGGAACCTGGCCAATGAGGCTGCCGAAATTTGCGCCGCTCGGGGGGCGCAGCGTCAAACGCAAATTTTGGACATGCTCATGGAAACTTGGCCGATGAGGCTGCCCATGGATCGACATGGGTCCCCTTTTTCGACCGGGCTTCGCAAATTCTGGACTCTTGAACCCTGGACGTAGCGGTCTGGTATTTGGTATTATAAGGTACCTATTGTTCCTCCTCCCATCGCACACTCAAGGGACACCTATCCAGCATCACCACATAACTGTCCACAAGTCGCAAACCTCATTCCAGCTGGCCATGGCAACTCCACAGAGGATTCCAACCGCAGAGTGGGACTCCCATAAGGATACAATATCCACACTCTACTTGACGAACAACAAGACCCTGGACGAAGTTATCACGCACATGGGGGATACGTATGGATTCCACGCTACGTAAGTAAGATCTCGTTCTTAGCAACACGCACATGGCAAAATCTGACGCAGCCGATAGCAAGGCGCAGTACGTTCGAAGACTGAAACAATGGCGCTTGGAGAAGAACTCCACCAAGGACAAGTGGGAATTTGCTGCCAGCCAAGTTCAGAAGCGGCGGTTGGAGGGCAAAGAGACGGAGATCATCATCAATGGCAGACTGGTCTCGGCAAAACGATTGAAGAAGGAAATGGCGAGATATGTCGGCTGCGGGTCTTCATCTGAGAAAGTGTCAGGCAGGTGGCATTCCACCACTTCACCCCGCCAAGCTACAAGGGACTCGAGCTGACAACTTCTAAAGCTGTTCCCGCGGACGGTTTACATGCGGTCACTGTTCGAACTCCGCCTGCCGATGTATTTGGGAGCGTTCAGTACGCACAAATCCCGTGGTTTCAGTTCCAGGACCTTCTCGACTCACGTAAGAATCCGCATCAAAATCTAATTATCTTTAACTAGATCTCCCTAACTAACCAACAAAAGCCTCTTTCTGGACAGGAACTACCTCCACGGATGGGACCTGCAGTCTCACCACAGCAAATGGCATAGACGTGGGCCTGTCGCATCCTTTGGGCTCGTCCGACCTCCTCTTGACGCCATGGCCAGAAGTCTGGGATCCACTCGCTGGGTTCACATGGGAGGGCCTGATCGAACCTGCATCCAGCGGCCTCTCATCTCTAGCTTATGAGCCTGAGTCACTTTCTTCAGCGCAGCCATCGTCGTCGCCAGCATTTGAGGCAACCAACCGCGAGGCTAGAAAGCTTCTCGGAGATTGCCTGGATGTGCAAATCGATCCCGACAACCCCGAGTATGTTTCCCAGATTTCATCGCACCTCGACGATCTAGGAGTCCGAAGATCTGGTCAAGAGCTCGTCCAACATACCGAGACACTGTCCAGTGGTACCTCGGCCGGGGACATAGGCCTCTACCTACTCCGGTATGCCATCTATCTCGCGTCAAACAACTTGCTTTGCCTCTCAAAAGTCGACAAACTCCTCGAGTGGATCATTCGGAGCGGGAGACTTTCGACAGTTGAGCGCCTGATCGACACAAAGACGCCGTCGGTAGAAATCTTCGCCGTCAAGCTTCTTGTGAGCGCAGCACGACTCGGCGAGTTTGATGTGGCGCGCACCCTCACAACAAAAGGTATCGATGTTGATAGCTTCGCTGTGGCTTGGGGTGTCAAAACAACGGCCCTCGAAGAGGCTGTACAAAAGCGGAATGCTGTTCTCGTTCGGCTGCTGCTGGATGCTGGAGCCAACCCTAGCACCCACGACAACAGCTGCGATGACGGTCGAACGGCGCTCCGCACCGCGATTACCGGACCTAGTCGCAGTTTGGAGATTGCTGAAATGCTCATCGGATGCGGCGCGGACGTCAACACACACACCTCCCACTTTGGGGAACGCTGGACTCTGCTCAACGACGTCGTATCCGATGGGAACATCGACGCTGTTCGATGCTGCTGGGGGCCGGCGCACGTGTCAACGATGCAAGAGGCAAAACCGCACTTCAGATCGCAGCATTGCGCGACGATGTCGAAATGGTCCAGGTCCTTCTCGACGCCGGTGCGGATGTCAATAGTCCGGCTGGCAAGGCGTACGCAGACGACCGCCGGAAGGCCGCCAGGAAAGGTAGGCGTGGCTTTTTCCAGACACCGCTTCAGGGCGCCGTGTCCTAAAACAACGTCGAAATCTCCCAGGTTCTTTTGGAGGCTGGCGCTGATGTCAACGGATTCCCAGCAGCGGGTTTCGTTAAATGGACGAGTCTCGTTGGCAGCGATGAGGGCTTCTTGAAAGATGCGGACATCTGCGACTACGAGAAGGACGACGACGGCAACGATTGGGACAACGACCGCCGCCGTATGTGTACGCCTTTGCAGGAGGCAGTGCTCCAGAAAAGTTCTGTCTTGGTCCGCTTGCTGTTGAGCCTCGGCGCGGATGTTAATGCCGTTGGATCCTGCGGTACGGCGTTGCAGATTGCGGCACGCGAACCACAAGGGTGCAAACTGGCTCGGCTTCTTTTGAGCAAAGGAGCAGATGTCAACAGCCCCGCACAAGTGCCTTGGTCAACGACGGCTCTCCAGGCGGCCGCGCTATCCGGAAACGAAGAAATGGTCGAACTACTGCTAAATGCAGGTGCCGATGTCAACGCCCCTCCCAGCCGCTGTGGTGGACAAACGGCTCTGCAGGCGGCGACGGAATCAGGGAAAATTGGCCTGGTCAAGTTCCTTGTCGCCGCCGGTGCGGATGTGAATGCGAACGCCGCCCCCGAAGATGGCCAGACTTGCCTCCAAGCCGCCGCAGGGACGGGAGATCTTGAGCTGCTGAACTACCTGCTACGGTCGGGGGCCGATATCAACGGCCCAGCATCGGCGCAGAGTGAGCGAACAGCACTACAAGCGGCGGTTGAAGGGGACCGGTCAGCAATTGTTGAGCGATTGTTGGAGGCGGGCGCGGACGTGAGGGCCCGCCCGAGTCGGAAAGATGGACTTCAACCGCTCTGCGCCGCGCTATCGAACAAGTCCTACGAGCTGGCACAACTGCTGCTGAATAACGGGGCAGACCCCAACGAGAGTGGTGATGCTTCGAATCCCCTTGGGATTGCCGTGGCCCATGGTGCGGTCGAGATGGCCCGCTGTCTCATCGTTGCCGGGGCTAATGTCAACGAACGACCTGTTGGCGGAGTGACAGCGATTGAAAGCGCGGCGCGTCACGGCAGGGCAAAACTTGTCAGCATCTTGGTCGACGGAGGGGCAACCCTACATGGCATTGATGGCACAAGAGCTCTCGAGGGTGCGGTTGAGAATAATTTCATCGACGTTGTGAAACTTCTCCTCGCAAATGGAGCAAGTCCAAAGAAGCCTCCAGCTGCTTACGTCAATGGGAGATCAGCTTTGCAACGGGCAGTCATGAGGTGGGCCATCAACGACGACATGCTCCGCCTTCTGCTCCTTCACGGGGCTGATGTGAAAGCGGATGGCGGTAGTTGTCTCCGGGAGGCGGCGAGAAAAGGATGCCGGCATGCCGTCCAAATCCTTCTTGCCGCCGGAGCAGACGTCAACTTCCCAGCCTCGGAAATGTGTGGCAGTACAGCACTACAGGGAGCGATTCTGTCAAGGAACGTTGATGTTGTCCACCTTCTACTCGATGCCGGAGCCGACATCAATGGCCCTCCAGGCGAAGTGAGGGGTATGACGGCACTTCAAGCGGCGGTTGAGATACGCGACAAGCGCATGGTCCGATTTCTTCTCTCGCGCGGTGCGGATGTCAACGGACCGCCAAGTATGTCCTATGGGGTAACGGCACTTCAGAAAGCTGTGATAGCGGGCAATCTCGAGATCGCCTTAGTCCAGGGCGGGGGCCGACATCAACGCTCCCGCAGCGGTCCAGGGAGACCGAACGGCCCTTGACGCGGCCGCAGAGCATGGGCGGCTCGATCTCGCTTGCCTGCTGCTGCAAAACGAGGACGACGCCGATGCGGAGGCTGTCCAGATGCGATGCAAGCGGGCGGCTAAACTAGCGTCTTCCAACGGCCATGCCATACTTGCTAAAATCCTGCGGGACTGGAAGAAATCTGCGGAGCCTGCTGAAGCTAAGACTTGATCATGAAGTTGATGGGTTGGTGGGGCTGTATATCTTGCTTCCTTTTTCTTCTTCAAGCTTAGTGTTACTTGTAGAGTCGTCATCAGGTTGCTGCTTTTTTTGAGCGAGATCCTTACTCGTTCAACGAGTGTTGCCATATTCTGCGCCAGGGCCTCTCCGCCTTGGCCTACCTTCACGGCCCGCATGAGCCCATTGCCCATCGAGATCTCAAGCCACAGAACATTCTCGTCCAGTCCCGCGACCCTCTTCACATCAAGCTGGCCGATTTTGGCCTTGCAAAGGCCGGCGATCTCGAAACCCACTGCGGTACCCTGACCTGCTCTCCTCCCGAGCTGCAATCAGACAGCCGGTCATTTCGGCATGCTGTGGCCGTAGATATCTGGTCGCTTGGTGTTGTAACCCTTCAGTTCGGATACGGTCTTCCTTCTCCCGGCCACGGGAGCAATCTGAGTTGGTGTGTGGAGATCGCCGAGGAGACAGGCCTTTGGGAGCCGGATGGGTTGATTGAGATTCTCCAAGGGATGTTGATGATTGACGCCGATGCCCGTGATTCGGCCGCAACCTGCCTGGGTGCAGCAAACGCCCTGTGCGGGTGGACCCAAGTCGCTGGTACCACAGATGGGGGCGACCAACCCCCTGGGCCGAGCTTGAGTCAGGTGAGTATTCCTGTTCCTAGCTTGAATTGCGCGACTTTGACTTCGTATTGACACCTCGTGTATTAGAGCGAAGCTTGGCCTCTTCTCGATGCTTCTACAGGCTCCGAAGGATCCGACGATGACGAGACCGTGATCCTCGAGCCAGCCAACGCCAAAAGACACAGTAGATGTAGATCTGCAGCGCCATCTCCCGCGTCCCGCCGCCCGGGACGGACGCGGCGGAGTCACAGTAGGAGAACCCTTTCCATCTCGGGGCTGAGACCTCCACACCGCCGTCGGCACAGTCACGCCACCACTCGCCCGCACCCTGACCAAATTGCGCGAAGCACGGGAACTCGTCGTAATACTGTCGATGCCCCCAATATCCCTAGTACTCTTCATCGGAACGACGAGTTGAGGGAGGGAACTCCGGCCATTTTGCCATCGCCGCTCGCACCGGATCCCAACTGTCCAATTGCGACTGTTCCCGTCGAAGGAGACAACCAACTGGAAGAGGCACCCAGCTCTGTCTGATCCATTTAGAATCTGTGATGTGAGTGTTTGTTGAAATGGCTGAATCGGTCTTGAGGCTATCACCTTGCTGATCGTCTGGCCAAAGCACGGAAAAAGAGAACAGGGGGAAAAAAGACAACTGGAAAAGAGCACGTCCAGGTTGGCTTTAGGTACCTGTACAGGGGAAAAAACTTACCCCTTGTACTAAGTACAATCACATAGCCTGCATGGATCAAGAACATGATTGCTGCCGTTCAACAGCCGCTGTTTTTAGTATTACTGATAGCTCCATTTGGATTGCCTTGCCAGCAGCATCCCACTCCCATGCCCAACATTGCCCCATGCTTTGCGTGAGCTGAGGCCTTCCTTGCCTTTACAACGAATGACACGCAATGTTACACGCTCCGTGAACCCGTCACAACAGCCGGCCACTAACCCTGTCTTGCCGTAACCGTACCTAGCCAACACCGAAGAGGCCACCAGGGCATTGGGCGAAGTATTACAATTAGCGAGGGCAGACGAATTCCCATGGCCCGCCGAGGGAGCGACGTCCAGCCGCTCAGTAATAATTGTCACGCTGAGACTGGCGAGCCCTCTCCTTCTGGATACGCGTCGCAGGAAGCTGCTGGGGGTACTGGGGGACGTTGGTATAGTACGTGACGCCGGCGACCATCTCATTCGGGAGCCTGTTGGCGGAGCTGAGGATTGGTGACGTGGTTATTAGCGCCTATTATTAAAAGAAAAACGCACTGGGAGTGGCTTGGATGGTGGGACCATCTTGGGGCGAGGCCAAGGGAGTTTGCAACTTACGCAACCTGCGTCATGTTGGTCTGGCTCGCGTTAACGGTGTTGGCATGGATAGCGGCGGCGTGGGCGTTGTAGGCTTTCTGCGCAGTCTCCAGCTTTTTAAGAGCCTTCTCCTCACGGTTCATCGCGTTGCGGTCTATTAGGGTAGGTAGACACGAATTAGTGACTTTGTGACCGTCTTTTGGGAAAGCTGATAACCTCAAGGAGGGCTCTCAAACAAAAAGGGTTGGGGAAGAAATTGGATAGAAAGGTAAGTATCAGATACTCACAGTCCTGCATGTCGGGATCGTTGCGGTCCCTCCTCTCGTTACGGGCCTGCTGCGTCCTCCTGGCGACACTCTCTCTCTCCGCCTTCCTCGCTTCGTACTCTCTCCTCCTTTCATCAACAGCTTCACCCAAACGCCGCAGGTTTTCGTAGGTGTCAGCGGGCATCTGCTCATAGGCTTGCTGATGCTGCTGGTAAGAGACCTTCTGAGCCTGGGTTGGATTGACATTGTAGCCCGGGCGGAAGTTCTGGGCCGGGTTGTAGCCGGAGCGGGAGGAGGAGGCCATTGCTGCACGAAAAAGGCTTAAGGTCGAAAAGCGTGGAGGAGACCGAGAACGATCAACGAGGAGGTGGCAAGGTGGAATAAAAGCGCAAAGCGGTAAGTCGGTATTATCAAGACCAGGCCTGCTGGTTGCGTGGGTGCTGTGAAGAATCGAACAGTGTGAGGATGCGGGAAGAAGTGCTCAGGAGGACGTCGGGAGGGTAGGAGACAGGGTTTTTAACATTTTGACCTCACAGACAGCACGAGACTTCGAGGGTTAGGATAGCTACCTTGGTGAACTCGTATATAGGGTCCAGTTATGGACCGTTATTCTTAGATAAAGTCAGATTCTGAGCGTCATCCTCGCTAATGAGGAATCAGGGTTAAGCGGTGTTTTGGTGCGGTGTCATCCAAGGTCTAGGGATGAGGTAATATTCCTAACTTGGGGTCACATTGTGGGCGTTATGCTCGTACATAGGGGTATTGCGGCTAGACTGTTGGATTCACGGCGATGCTAGCCGTAAGAGGGTGCCAAATTGCGGTTTCAAACTTGCAACGGTCGAGGAACAGGCCCCAAAGGCCGAGCACCCAAGCAACACAAGACTCGTGATCTTATACGACGGCGCGAGCTTGTCAACAACTCAAGTGGTAAGCCGGCCAACTGCCGCGTCGCTTGATATCCCCTCCCAGTATGGTGCCAATGCAAAACCGGTCAACATGCGCCCACAAACCGTCCGATACCAAAATGTTGTTGCGTCGCGGTCGATCCTGGTCGTTGCGCTTCGCCGTTTAACTTGGGAGACGCTCTCGGCCGCGTCTGCAGAGAAGCGGGACACAGTGGGCGGACAAGATGAGAGGCCGGGTATTAATTCCTACCGAGCTTCTCAGCATCGGAAACAATCGCGTCCCCCTTCTCTCTTTTTTACTTTTTTCCCTCTGTTCTCTTTTTTTCCCTTTCTCTCTTTCAACTTTTTTCCCCCCTTCTCTCTTTTTCCCTTTTCCTTCTCTTCTTCATTTCCTTTTTTATGTCTGCAAGCACCTAATGACACACGATTCTATTTCGATCAAGAAGAGAGGCCAGCTTCACTCAGTACTTTGGCAGGGGTAAAAACATTAATAATTACCTACCTATCTAATGACGCACCCACAGTAGGGGGAACGCCCAACCGCTGTCTCTCTTCCCTCAGCCAGACCTTCGCGTCTTCGACCCCAGCATCCTGGTGGTCAAACTGCCACTCCACGAGGCCATCGAGCGCGTCCTTGAGGAACCTACCCCCCGTCGGCAGACCGAACAACTCCAGAATCTCATTCCCATCCAAGCAAGGGCGCAACGCGTGCGCGTCCCACAGCCCCTTGTCCACCACAAAATCCGCAAACACAGAATATCCCCTCGACAGCTCATCATCGTTGCCGTCGGGGTCGTAAACGGCTTGGGCCAGCATAGCATACGTCACCTGACTGCTCCAGGTCGAGCCCCAAGCGCGGAGCGCCATGCCGACCGCGCTCCTCGCCGGCCGAGGACGAGCGGCATCGGCGACGGCGTCTACGAGGTTTTTGATGGAATCCAAGTTGGCAAGCGCCGTCTCGAGCAGTTTAGAGAGTTTAGCCGGCAGCTTGAGGGCTTCTGTTGCCTCCTGGACAGCCTGCTTCGGCATGGAGCGCCGGGCGCCAGCGAGGGGGGCGTATGCGGCCATCGTCCAGGCGTATTCGGGGTTCTGCTCGCACCGGACCACTCGGCTTAGATTGTTACTGCCTGTTTCGTCCTTGAGGAGTTGGTTGAGGAGTCGATAGGCGCGCGGCCAGGAGATCGGCCACGGGGAGGGTGACGTGGTGGTTTGTCCGGGCACCGGGAGCTGGGCGGACAGGACCGGGATGAGCGGGGAGTCGAGACGGAGAAAGACTGGTGTGTAGAGGTTGGCGTCAAAGAGGTGCTGGAAAGCGACCTCAGGATTTGGGTAGTTCATTATCTTGAACACCTCACTGTTGATCCTGCCTCGCTTGATCATGGCGTCGAATGCGCGTTGTACCTCGTCGCTCCGCATCCAGTGCATTGCCTCCCGGTCGATGTCAAAGGTGAGTTTGCTGCCAATTCTGATGAGCCGCAACACCCGGAGCGGGTCATCCATGAAGGTCTGTCGCGCGTCCAGGGGTGTCCTCATGATTCTCGCGTTGAGATCCTCGAGCCCCCGGCCCGTAAGGTCGACAACCTCCTGCTTCCCGAGGTGGTAGAATATGGAGTTGACGGTGGCATCGCGGCGAAAGGCATCCTCCTCTGGGGTACCAAACTTCATCTGCGGGTTTCGACTCTGGCCGTCGTAGACCTCAGTCCGAAGGTTCGCCAGGTCGATGTCTAGACCGAATAGCTTGCCGCCCGCCGTCTCGAGGTTTTTGGCCGCACCGGCGTTCTTTTCCATGATGTGGAACCTCGTGAACCGGGAATCCTGGATGCCCAAGTCGGCAGCCTTTTGGCCGTACTTGGATGCGATGTCTGGTCGGGCCGAGAAGTCCTGGAGGAAACTGCCAAAGGCCCTTCCCGTCATGTTGCTCAGAGCAACGTCAAGGTCGGAAGACGGGATGCCGAGCAAGCGGTCGCGGACCCAGCCGCCCGTAATCCAGATGTCGAGACCGGGGAAGTTCTGCGCGCATTCGAGGAGCAACTCACGCAGAAGCTGCTCGGCAGGCAGCAAGATGATGGGATTCCGCGGTTCCGCCATGACGTCTCTCAGCGTTGAAGTCGGGGGGACGGCCTGCAAAAGGAATGAATCGGACGGAGGCTGATTCGAGGAGACTGATGTCAGCGCAGGATGCAGGCTGGCCGTGAGATTTTGGCCGCTTTGAGCCTTTGAGGGCTCGGCAGGCGCCCCACCAACCACCTGCCAACCAACGAAGGGCAACGAACAAGGAAGGTGAGCCCGGATGCAGACGAGCAAGCTTGTCTGCGAGTTTCAAATCCGTGGCGCAGCAGATCAGGCAGATCCGGCTCGAGAGCAAAAACCATGATGAGTGATTCTCACGCCGGGATTCAAATGACCCCCAAGTGGCCCATCTGGAGAAAGTCCGGGTTTATACGTGGATGGCTCCCAACAGTCACTTGTAGTTGTAGCCTTAGGAAGAAAAACGTCTAATTTCCACATTAGCACTAATTACCTACACCACACCTACAAGGCCAACCAAAATGTAAGAGGTGTTTGACAGAATGCCGGAGGAGCAACACAGGAGGGAGGATGAAGAATTGGCAGCGCGGGGAGCCCAAGAGACGCGCATGAGATGGGCGCACTCTCACAGCGGGGGTTCCGCAAGGCGAAGACATTTTTATGGGTGCGGAAGAGTTGAGGAGTTTGGTGAATACCCATCAAGTTGAAGTTGGATCGAGCACAAGATTACGCCCCTCCGCCCTTACACCCTCGGGGCTTCCAAGATGGCGCGGACTCCAGCAAAGTCAAGCTCGGCCAAGGTCTCGTCCCAGACCCTCTGCGTAACCACCCGTCCCTGAGGCGTGTACAAGTATGCGGCAAACCTGGGACGGGGCAAATTAGCAAAGGGACCACAGCGCGCCGGGGGCGGGGAATGTGCGAGGAGAACTAACGGATGGATCTTCCAGCTCATGAGGAAACAGCCGTGCGACTCGGCCCCTTTGTTGACAATGGCATCGACAAAGCACGACGCACCGACCTTCGGGGACCTGCCCGTCGTGGCGCCGAAGAGCTTGACGCCCAGTCTCATACCCACACCCGTCACCTCGCGCGCCAGCTGGGTCCCCTTGCACCAGGCAGGGTCGGCAAGATTCACAATCACGTCGTCTGCCGAGACGCAGTCGGCCAGGTTCCAAAGGAACATGTGGGCGAGCAGCTTGGTAGAGTTGTATGTCTCGTCGTTGGTAAACAGCTTGGCGTCGTCGAAGGCGGCCAGCACCGGCACCCGGTCCCTCTCGGGGAACTTGGCGGCCAGCGTCAGGGCGGCGCTGACAATGGTCAGGCGCGCGGGGGGTCCGTCGCGTGGGCGCTTAGCCTTCATAGCCGGCAGGAGGAGGATGGCGAGCAGAATGGTGGACAGGTAGTTGACTTGTAAGGTCTCCTCGTGGCCCGTGCTCTTGACAGTGTTGAAGGTGAACTTGATCATGCCGGCATTGAGGAGGGCAATGTCAAGACGTGGCAGTTCTGACTCGATCCGGCGGGCGAATGCCTGAACCGACTCGTAAGAGCACATGTCCAACTGCCAAACTTCAATGCTGGCTTTCGGAAACAAGGCGCGCATCTTGTTCGCAGCCGCCTCGCCCTTGTCGAGGGAACGGACGGCGAGGACCAGACGCGAGAGTTCCAACCCCAGGAGCTGGAGGCATGCTTCGTACCCGAGCCCGGTGTTGGCTCCCGTCACGACGGCCGTCTTGCCCGAGAGGGTGGTACCGGGGGCTGGCCATTGCGGTTTTGCCTGGAACTGGTTCTGGAAGAAGATTTTTCCAAAAGAGTCTTGTGATGGCTCGAGATCTTTAGACCCAACCATGATGACGGCTTGGCGGTGTGACAACGAAATGGAAGGAGATGCGGCTTTCTGGTTCAAGTTCAAGGTGTGCTGTTTGCAGACAAATCAAGCAGGACACCCGACGCCTTTTGTAGTTCTCAGCTCACTTGGACCTGCATGTGAGCACGCCTATTTTGATTTGGCATTAGAAGGAACTGACAACGACACGCGCGGCCACCCTGAAGCCCGGCACACTCCTAAGCCACGTTGTCAAGCGGTGTGGCAGGGCGTTGTTTCCAACGCGGAAAGCAATCTCATTCTCCGGTTGGTTGCTGCCCAGGCTAGGCTCAAAACAGAAAACGTTTGAGGGTGATATGCCAGATTTGCGTGGAAGGTTGAGGCGCTTGTTTGCTCTCCTGCGTGCGTGCGGAATCCGGGCCACCCGCGCCGTTTGTCGGTGCGGAGCATTTGTCAGAGGAAGCTGGGGGCGGCGAACGGCGGGTCGTCCGGAGAAGCGATGATCGATTGGGGTGCTTCCAAAAAGGGGAAACAATCGCCGGGAATAACTCGGTTCCAGCCCCTGGACGTCAGATTGTTGCCTGGACCCAACACCATATGGTGAGTCTACCCGTTTCTTGTAATGTACCAGACCTTTGCCTCCTTTGGGAAAACAATCAAGTAATACCTGATCTTCCATCGCTCCCCTCGCCCATCTCCGGCGCCGCTTTTCCGTCTCGACCAGCACCGAGATCGAGCTGCTCATGCCATCACCAAAGATGCCGAAAATTGCATTTGTGCCGTCCGATGCGCTCGGGGGGACCACGGCCGAGAATCGGAAGCTTATCAGGAGCCACTGCATGTTGGGGAAGAACAAGAAGAAACACAAGGGTAAGAAGCAGGTAAGGGACCGCGGTGACATGGCTGGGCAACAACTGCGGAGTCAACCTCGAGCTGGAGTGCCCAACGTGGCCGGTCCGATTGAACTTCCCAGTCGGAGACACGGGGCAACATCGGAGATATGGATGCCCGCTGCAACCGAGTGCACGCTCCCGCAGCCCGTTGGAACGCCGTGGGCTTTCTCATTTCTCAACTTTGCCCGGGAGATCAACCATAGGTCACGGGAACTGCTGTTCAAATGTCTGTTGCCTTCTTTCTTTGCTTCCTTTGCCCTTTCTCACGAACCACTAATAAGTAATACATCTCTGATACAGATTTTTTCGTCGCGCGACAGGTTTTCTACCCCATACAGTTTTGCGTCTACTCCGACACCAGTCTCGTCACTTGGTTTGACTGGTTGTTTCACGACGCGGCATACCTCGAATGTGTGCTCCTTGGCATGTCGGCGATGGATGATCTTTTCAAGCGGGCACCGTCATCCAAATTGACCCATTCGCACATGAAGGCCACCATCACGGCCCTCAACCACCGCTTGTCAGATCCAAATTTGTGCCTGGCCGACTCCACCATCGCCGTCGTCATGGGTCTCGCTGAGCTGACCGGATTCCTATCCGACGACACTGCTGCCAAAGCACACGTTTCTGGCTTCCAGCAAATGGTCCGCCTTCGCGGCGGAGTCGACGCTTTTGCCGACAACGGAAAACTGCAGATCAAAGTTGGAAGGTCTGTTCTGCGCACTGATGTCTAAACCGAGCGCGAGTTGGGCCATGATTGTTGTTGACACCAGTACTAACCGCAGGTTCGACCTATCGTATGCCCTCAGCACAGGCAAGCCGCCGCAGTTCTTCATGGACCCCATATCGTGGTCTCCGATCTTTGAGCCTTCGATCAGCTTTGGCTCCGATAACCATCAACAGTCCTCGTCCTCGAATTTTTCCCCAGCCGTGGATTTTCTCAACGATCCAAAACTCGTCGTCATCTTCCGCGATCTCCTACATTTCAGCTCCTTGCTCAATGCCTCATCCCCCGACCCATCCCACCACACCCCGCTGCTTCGAGACACGGAATACCAAAATTACATCTGCTCCATACAGTACCGCCTCCTCCGGCTCCAGGACAATCTCAGTTCCATTATGGACGAGTCCGCCCGCTTGGCCATGCTGGCCTTTCTCACCACGACGTTCCAAGTGGCCGGGCAGCGCGCGAAATATCCCCATCTGGAGCGCCGATATCGCGAGTTCTGCCGTGCCACCATGATAGCGGCTTCTTCGGAACTCACGCTCTGGTTGCTCATTGTGGGTGCCATGGCCGTTTTCCATCTAGACGGCGAGGACGCGGGGTGGATGGCCGAGTCGTGGCGGGCACATATCCCGGCTGAGTGGGACTGGGACGAGGCGCACATGAGGCTGCGAGGATTTCCGTGGATCGGCGTTCTCCATGACGAGCCGGGGCGGGCCGTCTACGAGACGCTTTGCCGTAAAGCGCATGGTGCCGATGGAGACATGGGTCAGTTGGAGTGATACAGATCAAGAGAGTACCTATACGTGCCGACACAGGGCCGGTGAGGGTTGCTGAATTCTGACATATAAACCCTTGAACAGAGAAGCTGAAATCTGACTACCTACCTATCGAACGCGGCATAATACCGGAGAAATATCTCCGTCTTCCTCCGTACATGCCTGACGTGTCGACAGAGGTGAACACGCCTCCGGGAACCAAGCTGCGAGAGGAAGCACACAAACCACACGGAAGTCTCGTTAGGAGGCTTCATAGATGGTCCTATTCTAATCCCCGAGTGGGTATGGATGTAAAACTTGCCCATAGTACAGCTCCGAGTCCTTCGAGGCTAGAAACACGAAGCTCGGGGCGACCTCGCTGGGCTGGCCCGGCCGGCCCAGCTGCGATTGCTGTCCCCAGCCTTCCATCTGCTCCGCCGGGCGGGAGGCTGGCTGCAGGGGTGTGTGGACCGGACCGGGCGCGACTGCATTGACCCGGATGCCCTTTGATACTAGCTGCTTGGCCAGGGCTCTCGTGAAAGAAACGATGGCGCCCTTGGTGGCAGCATAATCGACCATCGCTTTCGTCCCCCTAAACGCGACCGTCGATGTCGTGTTGATAATACTACTCCGCTGTGAGGAACAGGCGCAAGTTTTCATGTCAGCTTAGGCAGGGGAACTCACGAGCCGCCCTTTTCCATGTACGGCACTGCGTACTTAGTGATTGCAAACATCTGGAGGATGTTGCTCCGGAAGGTGCTCTCAACTTCATCAAGCTTGATGTCGGTGATGTCCGGGCACATGAATTGCTTGGAAGCGTTGTTGACAAGGACATGGATTCTTCCAAACTTGTCAACATGCTGCTGGACCGCTTTGCGGCAGGTCTCGTTGTCCATGAGATCGCCGGGAATTAGCAGGCATTGCCGCCCCTCGTCTTCGACCATTTTCCTGGTCTTTTCCGCGTCTTCCTCCTCCTCTGGCAGGAAGACGATACTAACGTCGGAACCCTCGCGTGCAAAGAGGACGGCGACGGCACGACCGATGCCTGAACTAGGCCGCGGAAACTGATCAGCGGGGATACGTTGATGCCGTGGATGCGGTTACTCACTCTCCGCCCGTGATCAACGCTTTGTTTCCCTTTAATTTGCCGGCCGCAAGATACTCGACGAAGCCATGCTTGCCTTCCAACGCACTCGTCTCGCTCTCCGGCTCCATTCGCTTCTCGAGGCTACCGCCACTGATCAGTACAGTTCCTACCTTGGTACCTAAGGCAGTTTCCTCCGCAACATTACCCTGGAAGATCCTGCGATTGGGCCTTTGGTACTGGCTTGAAGCTCCCGTTGCCGCTTTTTGACATCTTCAGGTTTTGCGTGTGGAAATACGGTGGATTCGTTGCGAGAACGTGTTGTGCGGCAGTCAGTCGCTGTCTGGACAGATGAGTGAAGAGTCTAAATACACCGTTGAGTCGACCACCCAACTGACGCCAGGCAATTTGTGGGTCCATGGTTGCCTGCACGCCAAACACCGCAAGTCACGGAGGCTCAGTGACCGTCGACGTCGCCGTGACGACACGACTTGATTTTAGCAACGAAACGGCGTGGGATGTCCATTTCTTTACCTCCAATGTAGGTGCCGGCTGTTTTTCAAATTGATATTCGGTAGCGCTAACTCTGCCAACCTGTTGCATGCTCGCCACTGGGGGCGGGATCTTCCAGACGTCTGACGGCGTTGATGAGATCATTGCGGTGCTTTTATTGGCTATTGGCCCGGAGGTCCCTCAACGGACTTCGCTTCCGGTTTGAACCGTCCTGTGTGGCCTCTGATATTCAGAAAATACCAGGAAATAAGGCACCTAGCGGAACATCTACGTCAAGGTTTGAAACCCCTATTAATCCCTATTAATCCCGGGAACATCCTTATGCGGTTCGCCTCCTCACGACCTCTGCTCCTTTGGAAGCTGCGGCTGGAAGAGGGTTTGTCATTTTGTTCCTTGACTCAGCAGGTACTACCACCGTCGGCACACAAGCTGGCAACCCCTATTCTACCATATACTCTCTGATGTCATACATTTGACTTATGACTTCTTTGGCTCCCTGTGCTGAAGAGTCTCTGGATTGTGTGCAACCGAATGCCCATGTTGATCGTGAAACAGGACCTAATTCAGGCGCTCAGCGATCACAACCCCAACGTCTCGATTGGCTCGTCTACCAACACCTACCTTCGGTGGATTCTTGACACCAGCTTCCTGGGCCTCCTCATCGCTCCTCACTATCCTCTCAACATCGCCTTCACGGTGGCCGCCACGGAATGGGGTCCAGACGTGATCGCCCTCGTTAATAGGGCGAGAGGTTTTGTCATTGACGTCTGAGGGCATTCTTATGCTGGTCTTGGTGGATTTGAGAATTAACCCGCGAAACTGCAAAGATGATGTGCCTACCTGCCTGATTAGATACGGTAGGTCTGCGATATAATTCCGATGGTACCCGTTGGCAAAATCAGGTACGTGTACGTCACATTTGGACCAGTGACATCATGCTGTCAGGAACTGAGTTAGCCCCATCCCTGACGCAACGGCCGGACTTAAGACGACGACGTAGGCCTACGTGTCCAGATTGCGGAAATGAAGTACGCGGAAGTCCATTTGGGAGCCACATGTCATCATGGACAGGATACAAAGAGCAACACGCGTCATGAGACAGTGCCACGGGCCGCCAGCAAGTCTTCGCTGTGGTTGGCAATGCTGCGCTGCCATCCACCTCGGGAGCTAAACCAACCGAAACTTCTGACTCACTCTAACTGGTCTGCTTTGGCAGCGAGCTCATCGTTGATGTCATGTTGGGTTTGTTGGGACTTTGCATCTGTCTGTAAGTGGGTAGGTCCCTTACGGAGGTTATTGGAGGCAGGCACCCGACCTGATCGATAATCTGGGACCTGCGTAAATAAAACCATACATTTTATTTTACCCTGCCAGCGTTGGCCCCGAGGTCTCACATCCCCCAAGCCTGCCGCAACTGGATAATTACTGTGTCCCATGCTCAACGCCATGCAAAAATTGGTTCACGCCGTCTCTGGGCCCAGCGAGGGCAACAAGCTCACAGATCTTGCTCGCAACACCAAGGACATGACCGACAAAGATCGTCTGACAACTGATTATGGCGTCAAGCAGAGCACCGCTGATGACTGGCTCAAGGTCGCGGGACCGGACAAATCAGGCCCGCTCCTGCTGGAAGACCCGTTTGCCCGCGAGAGGGTGGGCCAACACCGGCTCCAAACTTCCCTCGTACCAGAAAACTGACATGCCCAGATCATGAGATTCGATCATGAAAGAATTCCAGAGAGAGTCGTACACGCTCGTGGCTCGGGTGCATTCGGCAAGTTCACGCTGCACGAGAGTATCGAGGACCTCACCACTGCCGGTGTTCTGACCGACACTTCGCGGGAGACGCCCATCTTCGTGCGCTTCTCGACCGTGCTGGGCAGCCGCGGCAGTGCTGATACAGTCCGCGATGTGCGTGGCTTTGCGGTCAAATTCTACACGGAGGAAGGAAACTGGGATATCGTTGGCAACAATCTCCCCGTCTTCTTCATCCAGGACGCCATCAAATTCCCCGACGTGATCCATGCCGGCAAGCCGGAGCCTCACAATGAGGTGCCCCAGGCCCAGTCTGCCCACAACAACTTCTGGGACTTTCAATTTCACCACACCGAGGCGACCCATATGTTCATGTGGGCGGTAAGTCGCAGCAGCGCCAACCAGACTCGCTCTCTGACTCGTTGCTAATAAGACGGATGCAGATGAGTGACCGAGCCATTCCCCGCTCGTTCCGCATGGTTCAAGGTTTTGGGGTCAACACATTCACACTCATCAACGCCAAGAGCGAGCGCCATTTTGTCAAGTTCATCTGGACCCCTCACCTCGGCGTGCACTCACTGGTGTGGGACGAGGCCCTCAAACTTGGGGGCCAAGACCCTGATTTCCACCGCAAGGATCTCTGGGAAGCCATCGCCAGCGGCGTGTTCCCGAAATGGAAGTTTGGGATCCAGGTCATCCCGGAGGCGGACGAGGACAAATTCGACTTTGACATTCTCGACGCGACCAAGGTCTGGCCTGAGAACATGGTGCCCGTGCGCTATATCGGCGAGCTGGAGCTCAACCGGAACCCCGACGAGTTCTTCACGCAGGTCGAGCAGATCGCCTTCTGCACCAGTCACGTCGTCCCCGGGATCGGCTTCTCCGACGACCCCCTCCTCCAGGGCCGCAACTTCAGCTACTTCGACACCCAGATTTCTCGCCTGGGCGTCAACTTCCAGGAGCTGCCCATCAACCGCCCAGTGTGCCCCGTCATGAACTTCAACCGCGACGGCGCGATGCGCCACACCGTCACGCGCGGGACCGTCAACTACTGGCCGAACCGCTTCCAGGCCTGCCCGCCCGCCACCCACGCCGAAGGCGCCTACGTCGAGTACGCCCAAAAGGTAGCCGGCATCAAAGCCCGGCTCCGCAGCGACAAGTTCAAAGACCACTTCTCGCAAGCCCAGCTGTTCTGGAACAGCATGTCACCCATCGAGAAGCGGCACATCATCTCAGCTCTGGCCTTCGAGCTAGACCACTGCGACGACACAGCCGTCGCGTCGCGCATGGTGCAGCGGCTCGCGGACATCGACGTGGCCCTCGCGCAGGCCGTCGCCGCCAAAGCCACCGCCGACCCGTCCCCGTCCACCCTCCTCCAGCAAAGCAGCCGGCCCAACCACGGCCGCCGCGCCCCGGGGCTCAGCCAGATCGACTTCTTCCCGGGCGAGGCGCCGACCATCGCCGCGCGCAAGGTGGCGGTGCTGATCGCGGAGGGGTACGACGCGGCGGCGTTCGACGGGGCGTGCGCCGCGCTTGTCGCCGCCCAGGCCGTCCCGCTCGTCGTCGGGCCCAAGCGAAGCCGGCTTGTGGCCGCCGACGGCACCTCCTCCGCCCAGCCGCACCACCACCTCGAGGGCTTGCGCTCGACCATGGTCGATGCCGTGTTTGTGCCGGGCGGGGCGCGGTCTGTTGCGACGCTTGCCGCGGACGGGCGCGCGCTGCATTGGATTCGTGAGGCGTTTGGGCATTTGAAGACGATTGGGGGGACTGGGGAGGCGGTTGGGTTGGTGGAGAAGGCGATTGGCCTGCCGAGTGTGCGAGTCTCGGCTGGTGGGGAGGTGTGCGAGAGTTATGGGGTCGTGACGACTGGGGCGCTGGGGCCGGGGAAGTTGGGAGAGGTGGTGGAGATTGTGCAGGGGGAGAAGGGGTTTATGGAGAGGTTCTTTTCTGGGATCGCGCGGCATCGGTGCTGGGAAAGGGAGTTGGACGGGCTGAGTGCGCAGGTTGCGTATTGAGAGTTCAGCTGGGGTCCGTTCCAGCAGAGTAGCACCATAGCAAACACGAGTGTTGCTTGACCACTCGACGATGTTGGATGGGGTGCTGGCTCGCGATCGTGAGCTCCGCAACAGTGGCATGCCCCTTGAACCCTGAGCATCTTCTTTAGAATCAGTTGTCGTAATGCCAAGGAGTAGAGGAACGGGCTTGGCGTGCTCGTGGTTTGACATCATCTCGAGATGGTACCTCTTTCATGACGTCATCGATGAGCAAACTGGTTGATACTACGGAGTATTCGCCACAGCAGTACTCATCAGCGTCGGAAGCGGACGGTAGCTTTCAAATGCTGGCCCGACCCGTATATGAGCCCCTGTTGATCACCATACGAATTACTTATTCACCAGGTCCCGACGAGTTTCGTTTGACGTCCAACTGGATCTAACCTGGCATCCTCCGCATCGAAAACCCCACCAACTGACCTTCCTATTGGCACCACTTCGAAGCCGTCACGATGTTTGCAGTTCGGCTCACGCGACGCGCCTCCGGGGCCCGCCCGATGATCGCGCGGCATACCCGCCGCTACCAATCCTCTCAGGCCGGGTCGACAACTACATCCCCTTTTGCAGCGGGAGTGGCGGGCGGACTGGTTGGTGCAGGACTGCTTTACGGCATTTACCAAACCACGCCGACAGCCAAAATGGCACGCAAGATCAACGCAGGCGTTCGGGAAGCCGAGAAGAAATACGAACAAGCCGCCGCGACGATCAAGGACAAAACGCCGACCACGGACGAGGCGCTCGACAAGCTCAAGCAGTTTTGCTATTCGTACGCCTCCTGGGTCCCTGGTGGTCGCCAATATGTCGACAAGGCGTTCGATGACCTTGCCGTGATCCGCGAGAGCCACAGCGACGAGGTGGACCAGCTTGTCAAGGATACGTACCGCGAGTTTCAAAGTGTCGCCCGAAGCGGCTTCAGCCTCGAGTCCGCATCCAAGGTGTTCGATGCCATGGCCAACTTGGCGAAAAAGATTGCCTCTCTCAGCGTCAACGTCGCCGACCAGATCCTCGAGCGCCATCCACAGCTCAACGACACAGTTGGGGAGCCGATTCGGAAGTTGAAGGATATGGGCACCCAGTACGGCCCCGAGGCCAAGAAGTTGGTCGACGAGACATGGAGTCAGGTCAACGATATCATGGCCAGCGGCTTTTCAGTCGAGAGCGCAGACAAGGTGCGAAAGGTCATCGACGAGCGAACGCAACAGGTGCGCAAGATTGGCGACAAATTATGGGACAAGAGCCTGGAGCAAGCGAAGCCATATTTCGATAAAGCCCCCCGCGTTAAGGAGCTGATCACCGGCAACAGCGATCTCCTCAAACAAGGAAACATCACAAAGTTGTTCGAGCAGATCAAGAGTCTTGGCGACGGTGGGGACATGGCCAAGCTGGAGGACGGTGTGAAGCGAGCTATCGAGAACGCCAAAGCAATGGGGTCCAAGACGGCATCGATGGCCTCGGGTGCGAGCTTTGAGGGCTTGAAGGAGTTTCTGGGTTCGGCGTCGGAGGACGCGGGTCGTAAGTTGCAGGACAATATCGGGGCGCTGTCCGAGGCAGTGAGCAAGCACGAAGAGGAGGGAAAGGAGCTTTTGGAGGAGACCAAGGAGGATCTGCGGAAGGTGCTCGCCGACAAGGCCAAGAAGGCGCACGATATTGTGGACGGCGTGAAACGTGAGGCGAAGCAGTGATAGCAGAGAGAGGTGTTGGTAACATCAGTTTATGAGACGACGAGCTAGCGATGCAAGCAAATGGAGTTAGGCACCCACCGTGTGAAGATGTGATCAATGGTGCGATTGGGTGTATTGGGAGATGTCGAGTTCGATATTTGCAATCTGCCAGTAAGTCTTGTCCTGTCTCAGAGGTCGGGTTCACTCCCATTCATCGCCCGCTTTGTGTTGTTCTTCCGTTGCAACTTGGACGGAATCCACTGACCCACTTCAGGTTGCAACACAAGAACACATCATGATGCAGTGGACAAGGGTTCAAGCGGAACTGGCCACTCTTGCGTACCCTCAAATCGGTTCCATCTGCTGGATTTCCCCGTCGGGAGAGCCAGTCATAGGCCGTTTAGCTGTTGCTTCCGGCGCGGAGATGAGGGATGCGGGCCCTTTCTCCAACGCAGCTGCGTACTTCCCTGCCGTTGCAGACGCCGCGGTCGGCAAGCTGGATCCATCCATCAAGCTTGGTGCCCTGGTCCTTCGCGACATTCTGGACAAGACTTCTCTGTTCGGAGACATGGACACAGTTCAGCAGTTTCCCCTCAACCATATGGATCTCGGCGCTCAGAACATCCTCGTCGACGATGCATTCGACTTCGTTGCCATAATCGATTGGGAGTTCGCACAAACTGCTCCATGGCAAGTCAACCATTACCCCATGCCGTTCCCCTTGCTGGGATCAGATATCGAGGAAATTCTCAGAGATCCCGGTCATCTCGCATACAGGAATGTGTTGCGGCAAGACGGTTCTCGGCGACTTTACCGTCAGAAGTTCCAAGAGGCCGAGAGGAAGCTTGAGGACCAGGGGCGGCCTCTTGCAGGGTCTTTTGCGGACACCTTGGACAGTTCAGCATCAAGGATATATGCTTGCTTCACTAACCTGGGTCGTTTACCACAGGCGGATAGGGACCTACTCCGTGAGATGCTGCACTTTCCCTTTGGGTGGGGCGCAGACAAAGCAGAGTGGCTAGATTTGGGGGGACATAACGAGTCATAGAATGGGTTCAGCTGAGCGAACGCCGGTCTCCTTTTCGCATCTACCTCAACTCCGTGGCATCCACCACGCCCCTCTGCCCATGCTATCCCTTGCCGGCATGAGCACAGTCCAGTCTCTGAGAACTGCAGTCTGCGAGCGGCCAATCAAATCACAGAGAGACTGACACGCAGGGTTGGGATAAGCACGGCATGGTCGCGGCGGGGCGATCTCTCCTGCTCGGAGCCAAGACTCCCTCAAGTGCGCAGTCTGACTAAGACATTTGCTGCCACGGTGCGCCGTGGAACATGCTAGAAGCGTCGCGACGATTCATGAACATGCGCGCTGCTCCCTTAAAACGGTAGGTTCCGAGCGTGCAGCCAGGCAGCAGCCACCTTCCACCTTGGGCAGCCCAGCTCATCCTGCGGAAACCTGCGCGTATAAGACATCAGGGAGTGACCACCCTTTTCTCCCGACCAGCACTTCCTTCTACTCAACTTCCCCAGCCAGAGTCAAGCTCGCGACATCCTCTGCACTCCCTACAACCACCGACAAGACCCAATCTCATTATCCCTCCCTGTTCGTCACCACCATGGTCTACAGGGTCATGATATTCGCAGGGCGCAAGGCCGGTATCACTCACGACGAGTTCAAGAACCGATACGAGCAGCACATGAAGCTTGTGGCCAAGCTCTGCGGCGACGCGGCTCCTCTCAGGCACACCAGACGCTATCCGAAGCACGAAGGACCCGACGACAAGCCGGTCGTGCTGGCCGGCAACGCCGAGACCATGTACCACGATGTCATTGCCGAGATGGAGTTCGGGGACGAGGGCGCGTTTCAGAACTTTTGCGGCGCTTTAGCCACCCCAGACGCCCAGGCAGCAATTGAGGCCGACGAAGCTGGGTTCTGGGATCGGAACCGCATGACCGTCCTCGTGCTTGGTGAGGTCCTGGAGTGGACGCCTTGAACCACCAGGAGTCAATGTTGGCACAAAGCCAGGCGTGGCCCCATGTGGGAGCAGGTCTCATTCAGGCGGTGGGGACGCTGGAGGGTTTTGTTTCCCCATTTTCTGTTATCTTGAACCGGACGGGCGCTTGTAATTATTGAGAGGTAAAAAGCCTTGACATCAAATTGACAACAACAATGCACTCCGTTCACAAACAACTTCTCCTCGCGGCAGCCAATGCCTCCAGGCCCACCATCACCCTGAGATACACAGACCTTGGAATCAACGGACATGTGTGCTTGGGCACCGGCCAGACCGGCGGCGGCAAACTGACATCCGCACCGCTGTCAAGGAGCAACTGCACCACCTCGGAATGCCCAAGCTCCTGAGCCAACTGTGCGGCTCTTCCACAGGAGAACTGGATTGGCGGCGCCGGCTCTTCCCACGGCTTGCGCTTATTGGGAACATACAGGACGTGGTACGCGGCATTGACATCGGCGCCATGTGCAAGCAGCAACCGGACCAGACCCGCATTACCGAGTCGAGCTGCCCGGACAAGCGGTGGTGTGAAATCTCGAGCCTCGAGAGAGGCTCCTTGATTGAGTGCCGGCCATGCACAAGGGCCGTGGTAACGCAGTATGCGGGGCCGGGGTTGATCTGATTCTTCGAAGTTGGGGAGGACGCCGTTCGCGAGCAGGGCCGCCACGATCGCGGTGTCCTGCTGTTCGACTGCGCGGCAAAGCGCCCTGGTCGCCGTGACTCGGTTGGACTTTGGCAAGAGCATGTCGATAAGCTTTTGGTTCCTTCTCTTGACTGCCCAGACAAGCGCAGGTCCTTTTCTCGGGGAGGTGCTAAAGTTTGCATCCGCACCCTTTGCCAAGAACAACTCGACAAGCGCAGCATTGCCGTCGTCCGTGACCCATTCCAGTGGGGTGACCCAACTGAAGTTGCAGTTGAGACTAGGAAAATATGGCGCGCCGATCGATGTGTCGCGTGCAAGAATCGCGTCGTCCAAGTCCACGTCGTATCCGAGGATTTGGGACACGAGACGGTTGCTATACCCGTCCTTGAGGGCAAACTTGAGTGGCTCCTTCTTCTGGAATTGACTCGGGTGCGAGCTCTGGGCAGCCAGATCGCAGTCCGGTGACGCGAAAGGAGGAGGACCATCTGACCGGATCGTACGTTTCTCGCCCGTGGAGCGACTGCTGAAATGGAAAACTCGAGATGCCGGCTCCCATACCAACTCCCATTCATCAGTCTCGGGTGTCGACCGAGTCTGGTCTGGAGCGTCCTCCTCGACTTTGTCGTTGACTGGGTACCAGAACTCAATGAAAAAACTTAACCTTATTTGCTTTTCGAGGACTCCTTCTTCCGACACTCGCTGCACTCCCGTCTCGTGATACACCCTCGAGTCCCGGACTTCGTCTGGTTCAACCCTGAACACCGTCTCGGCTTGGTTGGGATCGAAGGTAGCTTCACGGCTCGGCTGCGCGAGGTCAAGCCAGTTCACGCCCTCAAAAAATGGATGTGCTTTGACCGCCGAGACTCCATTCGCCCCGAGTCGTTTTGCAGGATCTTTGTCGAGAAGTTCAATCAAGATATCCCTGGCAGCCGTCGGGAGTCCCTCTGGGAGTTGAAGGGCTTGGTTGATGATCTGACGCCGTTGTTCTTGCACGTCCTCATGGTAAAATGGCGTCAACCCAGTCAGCATCTCGTGGAGAAGGACTCCTAAGCTCCACCAGTCCGCTGCCTCGGACGCCTCTTGACCGAGAAGCAGTTCAGGAGCGGGTATGTCCCCCTCGCGAGGCACAATCGGTATCCCGTCCTTTTCCTCTGGCCAGAAAAGACTGGGGTTGCACAGACTGACATGACCAGATGCGTCCAAAACGATATTCTCGGGTTTCGGAGACGCCGGAATAATGAGCCTGCTATGCAGGTATTCCAGTCCGCAAGTGAGCTCAGCGGAGTAAATCCTGGCCTTGTCGACGTGGAACCGCCGCTCTCGCTGTAGATAAGAGAAGAGGTGTCCGCCACTGGCGACTGGTGAAAGGAGGCTCAGCCCCTCGGGGGACTTGAAGACAAATTCGAGCGGCGCGACGAAGGCGTGTTTGATCTGGTGAGCCATCTCCGGAGAAAGCACGGCATCGGGTGTGCGTATGGTCCTCAGAGCAAAATCCGATCGGGGTCGCTCTTTTTGACGCGGACAAGGTCGCCAAAACAAACCTCTTGGCAGACATGCCACACAGCCCGGTCCTCCAGCGGCAATACCTTCTTCTCCAGATAGGAAACCTGAAGTTCCACTCTTCCGGTGCCGCCTTGGACATCCACCCATTGCTCACCCGAAACCCAGGTTCCCAGGACAGGGCGCAACTTGATCCACCCGAGCGAGGTAACCTCCTGGTGTCCCGTCGGAGCATCCAGCTTCCTGTCGAAAAGGCACACCGTCAGCTCGGAAGAAGACCCAGAGACGTCAAACTTGAAGGATGAGCTCTTGTCCGTTTCCACCCATGCATTCTTCTCTTCCCCCAGCCACAAAACGGCGTTCTTCCCCTTTCTTGACCAACAGCACGGGGCCTCGGAGCAGGCTTGGGCGCTTCCACATTCCAAGATGGCGTAGATCAGCCATCGCTTGCGCACCTCCGGCTCGTCGAAAAAACGCACGTGCTCAAATGTCCGTTCTGCGCTCACGCCACGAGCCGAAGATAGCGTGACGGTCAGGATTCCGGGTCCCGGCCTGTCTGCGGCAGCGGGTTGGATGCAAGCCTCCTCGAGCTCTATGACGGCGGGATATTAGCGAGGGCCAACACATGGGAGTAAGACCTGCATACGGAGGAACCTACTTTTCTCTAGATTTGTGGACATCGCGGGGGTTTCTGTTGACGTTCTCCTGGATCGTGTGGCAGGGTGGATGCGCGTTGTGTTGTAATTCGGCGCGGTAATAATGCCGGCGATGTCAATGTTGTCGCAAGGTGTGGAAAACAACGATCTCTGGCGCTCTGGTCTGCTGGTGGTTTTGTGCGAGAGGGGGAAAAGGCGTTCTACTTTTGGCACCCGGGGTTGTGAAATGAGAAGTAGCTAGTTGTCGGGGTTAGGATGGGAATAGTTCACTCTTGCCCGCATGGATGGCTCCGGCTCACCCGCCAATCTGAGTGAGCCGGGTGAGCTGGGGTGAGCACTCGCTGCTTTTGGCTCACCCGGCTCGCGCGACCCCGCCGGAGCGGCAGGGGCAAAAGCAAGAAGCTGAAACCTGTCACCTGCATTCTAAGAGGTTGAAGAACGTAAGAGGTATGTAGTAGCAGGAAAAGGAGGTAGATGTTGTTTGTGTAGCATTGCCACATAAAATCGTCGGTCT